>Ga0194120_10000070_pt1 | contig 151892 bp, 127 predicted proteins | sample TA2MahCa65mmetaG_FD_148642 | JGI IMG/M metagenome (GOLD analysis project Ga0194120, IMG submission 148642) | Freshwater microbial communities from Lake Tanganyika, Tanzania - TA2015019 Mahale Deep Cast 65m | ecosystem: Environmental > Aquatic > Freshwater > Lake | place: Tanzania: Lake... | reverse complement strand
ACCAGCAGCGCCACATGGGTGGTGAACGGTACCGACATCAGTCGATCGATCAAGTCGGGGCGAGGCCCTAACGCCGCGCCGACCGCAGCCAGCGTGAGGTGGTGCTCGTCTTCAGGGGTCATCAGTCCCCGTACCTGGATTCTACGCCGCCAGGGTGAACGCGGTTACAGACCTGACCAAAGGGCAGACCTTCACGCCGAAGCGCCATTGACGGAATCAATGCGAAGCGCCGCGCCGGCACAGGTCATCGTCAGGAGTTCTCGCGCGCGGCCAGGTGAAGAAATCCTGAATGTTGCTACAATACCCCCCGACCGCGGCGGCAACGCGGGCATTCCCCGGAGACTGCTATGACCGAAATGGTGCAGAGCGGCGTCTCGAGACGAAGTTTCATCAAGGGAGCCATTGGGGCCGGTGTCGCGGCGTCAGCCGCCGGCTACCTGTGGCGCACCACCCTCAGCGGCCAGGACGGCGCTGCCGGGGTGGTCGAGCGGCTCATCACCATCAACGTCAACGGCAAGGATCGCCGCGTTGATGTGCTGCCGCAGGAAACCCTCGCCATGACGCTCCGCTACAAGCTGGGGCTGACCGGCACCAAGATCGGCTGCGACCGCGGCGAGTGCGGCGCCTGCACCGTGCTGGTTGACGATGTGCCGCGCTATTCGTGCTCGGTGCTGACGCACATGGCGCGCAAATCGAAGGTCGTGACCATCGAAGGCCTCGAAGCCGCCGATGGAACGCTGCACCCGATGCAGCAGGGCGTCGTCGAGGAGCAGGGCTTCCAGTGCGCCTTCTGCATGCCCGGCTTCGTCATGGCCGCGGTCGGCTACGTCAAGACCAACCCGAATCCGACGCGTGAACAGCTCGCGCACGGGTGTTCCGGCAACCTGTGTCGCTGCCAGGACTACGACAAGATTCTCACCGCGCTGCAACGCGGCGCCGAGCTGATGAGGAGGGCCTGAGTCATGGCCACCAAACTCGTCGGTCGAAACTACACCACGCCTGATCTCAAGGCCAAGGTCACCGGGCGCGCGAAGTACGCCGAGGACTTCCGCGTCGACGGGATGCTGTTCGCCAAGCTCCTGCTCAGCCAGCGGCCGCATGCGCGCGTGACGCGCATCGACATGGACGACGCGCTGGCCATGCCGGGCGTCAAGGCCATCCTCACGGAACAGGACCTGCCCGCCGTCGTCGAGGGCGCGAACCTCGGCGAAGGGATCATCGCCAGCACCCTCAGCGAGCGCGGGCTGACCAATGAGCCGATGTATGTAGGCGAGCCGATTCTGGCGGTCGCCGCGGTGGATGAACTGACGGCCACCGAGGCGATCGAGAAGATTCACATCGAGTACGAGGCGTTGCCGTTTGTGACCGACCCGCTCGAAAGCCTGCGACCGGGCAGTCCCAATGCGCGCACGCAAGGCAACGTCTGGGTGCGGCCGGCGGCCACGCCCCCGCAACCCGGTCAGCCGCCCGCCCCGCCGCCCCAGCCCAAGGTGCAGGAGTGGAAGTGGACCGATGCGGATTTCGCGGCAGCCGGTCCGGACAAACTGCCGCTTGGCAAGACGCCGGATGAATGGACGTACGGCGACGTCGACGCCGCGATGGCCAACGCCGACCTCGTGCTCGACGAGACGTTTGTCGGCGCCAATACCAGTCACCAGCCGCTCGAGACCCGCAGCGCGATGGCCTACTGGCTGAACGGCAAGCTCTACATGCACTGCTCGACCCAGAGCACGATGCGCACCATCGGCGCCGTGGCCCGCTGGGTCGGCGTCGAGCCGAAAGACGTCGTGATCATCAGCGAGTACACGGGCGGCGGATTCGGCAGCAAGGGGTCGGGCGCGGTGTTCTACGTCATCCCGGCCTTGCTCTCGAAGAAGGCCAACGCGCCGGTGATGATGCGGGTGACGCGCGACGACGAGCAGTTCATCGGCCGCGCGCGGCCGGCGTTCCATTCACGCATCAAGGCCGGCTTCCGCAAAGACGGCAAGCTCCTGGCGCTCGATGGTCTGGTGATCGTCGACAACGGCCCCTACGATCCCGTGAGCGACTCGCGATCCGGCGGCGATCACATTTCGCTCGCCAATCAGCCCGAGGCCATGCGATGGCGCATGCTCACGGTGCTGACCAACACGCCGCCGCGCGGCGCACAGCGCGCGCCGGGCGGCATGCAGGGCAACGGGTTGATGTCGCCCCTGCTCGCCAAAGCCGCCCGCACGCTCGGCATCGACGAGGTGCAGATCCACCGCATCAATGCGCCGGAAGGCCGGGCGAGTTTCGGCCCACCCAACGCGCAGGGACGCCGGCCGTTTGCGACGAGCGCGTTCGTGAAACAGGCCATCGACAAGGGCGCCGAGCTCTTCAAGTGGGAAGAGCGCAAGGCGCGCAGCGGCAGGCGGGAGGGCACCACGGTCCGCGGCGTCGGCATGGCGCTGAGCACGTACTCGGCCGGCTCGCTGGGATTTGACGGCCTGGTGATCATCAAGCCGGATGGTCGCCTGCAGATTCAGTCGGGCATCGGCAATCTCGGCACCGAATCCGTGTTCGACTGCCACCGTGTGGCCGCTGAAATCCTGGACATTCCGTGGGAGAAGGTCGACATCGTGTTCGGCAATACGTCGAAGCATGTCCCGAACACCTGCGGGCAGGGCGGCAGCCAGACGACACACGCCATGACGCGCGCCGCGCACGCGGCCGGGATGGCCGCGAAGCAGAACCTCCAGAAGCTGGCGGCACACGTGCTGGGCGGCAAGCCGGAGAGCTACGACGTGGCCAACGAGCGCGTCTTCCAGAAAGGCGGCGGCCGCGGCATGAGCCTCGCCGACGCCGCGAAGAAGGCCATCGAGCTTGGCGGGGCGTTCGACGGTCACGAGTTGCCCAAGACGATTAGCGCGTTTACCAGGACATCGGCCACCAACCTCGCCGGCCTGGGCCTGATGGGCGTGGCGCGCGATGAATATGGCCGCGAAGGATCGTCGAAATCCTACGTCGCCGGCTTTGCGGAAGTGGAAGTCGATGTCGAGACCGGCGCCTACCGTGTCCTCGACTATCTGGCCGTCGCCGACGTGGGCACGGTGATCCATCCGCGCAATCTCGCCGCACAGGTCAACGGCGGGGTGATGCTTGGCCTCGGTCACGCCATCGGCCAACATTGGGTCTACGACAAGCATTACGGTGCGCCCGTCACGCGCCGGTTCTATCAAACCAAACCGCCGACGCTGCTGGACGCGCCCCGACTGCAGGCGGTGGCGTTGGACATTCCGGATCCACAGACTCCAGTCGGCGCGCGCGGTGTCGGCGAGGCGCCAGTGGGAGCCGGATTCGGCGCCGTGGTCAACGCCATCGCCGCCGCCGTTGGCGACAATGTGTTTCGCCGCGCGCCGGTGACCGCCGATGTGATTCTCGAGGCGCTCGAGGCGGGCCGTCCAATGAAGGACGCGCTCACGGCCAACATCTAGAGGGGGCGAGATCATGGCGACTATTCACGACGTGATGCCGATGTTCGCGCTCTACCAGCCCGAAAGCGTGGCTGATGCGCTGCGCCTGCTCGACCGGTTCGGGACCTCAGCCTGGACCATGGCGGGCGGCATGGACACCTTCGATTGGCTGAAGGATCGCACCAAGCGCACCGAGGCGGTGGTCGAGCTCAGCAACATCGCCGAGCTGCAGGGGATCAGGCAGACGGGTGGCGGCCTGGAGATCGGCGCCATGACGACGCTCACCCGGGTGGAGACGCATCCGCTCGTCAAGGAGCGCTTCCGCCTGCTGTCGGAGGCGGCCGGCCTGGTCGCGTCGCCGCAGATCCGCCATCAGGGGACGCTCGGCGGCAATATCACGCAGGACGCGCGGTGCTGGTATTACCGGAGCGGCTGGCCATGCTACCGCGCCGGCGGCAACATCTGCTACGCCGACACGCCGACGGCGATCAATCGCGAGCACGCCATCCTGAACGCCGACCGTTGCGTCGCGGTCAGCCCATCCGACACCGCGCCGGCGTTGATCGCACTCGACGCGACGATGGTGATTCGCAGCGCGAGCGGCGAGCGCACCGTGCCCGCGCGCGACTACTTCATTGGCCCCGGCGTCGACATCACCAGGCTCACGGTGATCCGGCCGGGCGAACTGCTGACCGCGATTCGTATTCCCGACGTGTGGGCCGGCGCGGACTTCTATTTCGAAAAGGTCCGCGATCGCCAGGCCTGGGACTTCCCGCTCGTCAATGTCGCCTCGGCGATACGGCTCGCCGGCAATACGATCCAATCCGCACGCATTGTCGTTGGCGCCGTGGCCGCAACGCCGCTACGGCTGGACCGGGTCGAAGCGTTCATCGCCGGCAAACCGCGCACGGCCCAGACGGCAGAGGCCGCCGGTCGAATGGCGATCGAGGGCGCGATGGCGCTGGCGCACAACGGCTACAAGATCCCGTTGATGCGCAACCTCGTGATGCGGGCGATTCGCGGCACCGCGCCCGCGACGACCTAGTTTGAAGAACGGCGCATGGAGGGCGACGGCTGCGGCCGTCGCCTTGCTGTGGTTGACGGGCTGCTCGCCACCGCCGGCGAGCACCGAAGACGTCACCGTGTGGCAGCCGCGCGGCACATGGTCCGGCCGCGGTTCTCAGCAGACCGACCCTTTCATCAGCAGCACCGGACTGCTGCGCCTGACCTGGGGCACGCGCGGCGCGTCGACCGGCGCGTTCAAGATCGTCGTTCACAGCGATGTGAGCGGGCGGCCGCTCCTGACCGCCGTCGACACGCGCGGCCCCGGCCAGGACGTGACCTACGTCACCGAGGACCCCCGCGCGTTCTTCCTGGTCATTGAATCAGACGAGCTCGAATGGACCATTGCCGTCGCCGAGGGTCTTCCGGGGACCAGGACGCAATAGCCGCCGCCGGCAGAACCTAGACGACCTGCGGGATCAGCGTGCCGTAGACATCCGTGAGCCGCATGTCCCGCCCGTTGAAGCGGTAGGTGAGCTTCTTGTGATCCAGCCCCAGCAGATGCAGCAGCGTGGCGTGCAGATCGTGGTACGAAATCGGCTGCTCCATCGCCTGGTAGCCGAAGTCGTCGCTGGCGCCGATGACCTGGCCGCCGCGAATGCCGGCGCCGGCCATCAAGACGGTCTGGGCGCCGGGATTGTGATCGCGGCCGACACCGCGCTGTGAGATCGGCATGCGGCCGAACTCCGAGTGCATGATGACGACGGTGCTGTCGAGCAGGCCACGGGCTTTCAGGTCGATCAACAGTCCGGCCATCGGCTTGTCGGTCTCGGCGGCGTGCTGCGTGTGATTCGACTTGATGTCGCCGTGCGCGTCCCACGTGTCGACGTTCTGGTTGCCGACGCCGCCCGAGAACACCTGCACGAACCGCACGCCGCGCTCGACCAGCCGCCGCGCCATCAGGCACTGGCGGCCGAACGGTTCGGTGACTTTCTCGTCGAGGCCGTACAACTGCTGCGTCGCCGCCGACTCGCTGGCGATGTCCACGGCTTCGGGCGCGCAGCCCTGCATGCGATACGCCAGCTCATAAGAGGAGATGCGCGCCGCGAGCTCGCTGTTGCCGGGATATTTCTGCATGTCCAGCTCGTTGAGCCTGGCGAGCGCGTCGAGGCGCGCGCGCTGCTCGTCGGCCGTGACGCTCGAGGGCGGCTTGAGATCGACGATCGGATCGCCGGTCGATCGAAACAGCGTGCCCTGGAACGCCGCCGGCATGTAGCCCGCGCTCCAATTGTTCGGGCCGCCGAGCGGGCCGCCGCGCGCGTCGGTCATCACTACATACGCAGGCAGGCTCGATGACACCGACCCCAATCCGTAGGTCACCCACGACCCCACGCTCGGGAATCCAAGGTTGATCTGCCCGGTCTGCATCTCGTAGGTGCCCTGCACGTGATCGTTCGAACGTCCGTAGACCGAGCGCAGGAACGCGATCTCGTCGACGCGCTGGCTGAGGTGCGGAAAGATTTCGGCGATTTCCACGCCGCTCTGCCCGTGCCTACTGAACGAGAACGGGCTCGGCATCAACGGGCCCGGCGAGCCCTGCCGGACGATCACGTCACCCTTCACCTTGTCGTCGATCGGCTGGCCGGCGTACTTCACGAGCGCGGGTTTCGGATCGAACGTATCCATCTGGCTCCAGCCGCCGCCCATGAAGAGCGAGATGACGGCCGTGGCGCGCGGCTTGAAGTGCGGGTGCTTCGGCGCGTAGGGATTGGCACCCGCCGCCGGCGCCGCGCACGCGTCAGGTTGCTGGGCAAACAGCAGTTGGTCCCGCTGCAGGAGAAACGCCAGCGCCAGCCCGCTGATCCCGCCTCCGGACTGGAAGAGGAACTCGCGACGATCCCAGAAGTTCCGGCTGCATCGGTGCGACATTAGTGACCTGTCCTCGCTGAAATACTACCGGGTCGTTCCGTAGGAACGGCCCCAGGGTGGCCGCAGAGCACTCGGTCAGTAGTACTGATTCTGGTGAGACGCTTCACGGGTTCACCTCATGTAGACGAACTCGTCGAGATTCAACAGCACGTGCGTCAGCGATGCCAACGATCGCTTCGCCACCACCTCGAGCGCGATGGCGAGCTCCGGCCGGCTCGGCGCCCGGCCGAGCGCAATGCGGTACGCCAGGGTCACTTGCGCTTCCGCGCCGCTCGCCGCTGAGGCGACTCGGGCGGCGAGGCGATCGGCTTGCGCGAGCACGAACGGATTGTTCAGCAGGGTCAGCGCCTGCGTCGGCACCGTTGACACGTTGCGCGCGCCGGCGACGACGTTCATGTCCGGATGATCGAAGGTGTCGAACATCGGGTACGGCAGCGAGCGCCGCCGATACACGTAGACGCCGCGCCTCCACGCCGCCGGCCCCTCGGGCGTGTTCTCCCACTTGCCGCGGAACTGACCGGTCAGGATCTCTTTCGACATGAACGGGAAGATCGGCTCGCCGCCGATCTGCAGGTTGATGTTGCCGCCCGCGCGCAGCATGCTGTCACGCACGATCTCGGCGTCAAGCCGCTGCGGTCTGAAGCGCCACAGCAGACGATTCTCCGGATCCGCCGCTGTGTTGGCCGCATGATCGAAAGCCGAGGCCATCTGGTAGGCCTCCGACGTCATCATCAGCCTGTTGATCTGCTTGATGCTCCAGCCGCGATTCATGAATTCCACGGCCATCCAGTCGAGCAGCTCCGGGTGCGTGGGCGATTCGCCCATCTTCCCGAAATTCTCGAGCGTCGAGACGAGGCCGCGGCCGAAGTGTTTCTGCCACAGGCGATTGACGATGACACGCGCGGTGAGCGGGTTTTGCGGCGAGCCGATCCACTGCGCGAGCGCGAGGCGGCGTCCGGAGGTGTGGCCATCGGGCCGCGGAATCGTCGTCGGCGGATTGCCGTAGGTGGCCACCTGCACGAAGCCGGGCTGCATCTGCGGTCCGCGGCTTTCCACGTCACCGCGAATCAGGAAGTACGACGGCGGCACTTCGTACGGCGCCGGCCCCCTGTGCAGATAACTTCCCGGAAACGGCGGCGGGATGCGGCACTTCGGACAACTCACCACCTCGTCGCCCTCGCCGAGCGGCGAGAAGCGATGGTCGCCATCGGTGACGATCTCCGCCATTGGCAGGCGCGCCGGACGTTCCTTGTCAATCGCGCTCAACCGGGCGGCGAGCTGCTGTTTCTCGGCGAGCTGGGCGGGCGCGAGAGCTTTGTCGATTTCCGCCGCCGGCGCCGTCACGGCTTCGAACACCTGGATGGCCAACAGCCGCTCGCCGGGCGTTCGCTCCTGCTCCGGTTTCGCAGCGGCCTGGTAGATCGCCTCCGAGAACCGCGATTTGATCATCGCCAGCTCGAGCCGATCGCGGTGAGGCTTCTCGATGGCGGCGATCCGTTTGCGCAGCTCGTCGCGCTCGGCGTTGAGCGCCTCGTTCTTCGCGAGGTAGGCGTCAGCTTCGGCCTTCGGCGCCAGCGGCACTTCGGTTTCGACATACCCGAAGATCGCCGCCTGCAGCGCGTAATAGTCCTTCTGGCGGATTGGATCGAACTTATGATCGTGACACCGCGCGCAACCGATGGTCAGGCCCAGCGTCCCCTTGCCAATCACGCCAATCACATCGTCGAGATAATCGAAGCGTCGCTCGGGGTTGTCCTTTTCGCGGAACAGCACGCGCGGGCCCGCCCGCAGAAAACCGGTGGCAATCAGCGTGTCGTCCGACCTGCCATCCATTTCGTCGCCGGCGATCTGCTCGGTCAGAAACACGTTGAACGGCTTGTCGGCGTTGAACGATCGAATCACGTAGTCGCGATACCGCCATGCGTTGGGGCGATGGACGTCGTATTCGAATCCCGCGGAGTCTGCGTAACGCGCCACGTCGAGCCAGTGGCGGCCGTAGCGCTCGCCGTAGTGCGGCGATGCCAGCAGCGAATCGATCAGCCGTTCCCACGCATCGGGCCGCGCGTCGGCGACGAAACGCGCCACTTCCTCCGGCGAGGGCGGCAGGCCAAGCAGGTCGAGATAGGCGCGCCGCACCAGCGTGAAGCGGTCGGCACGCGGCGCAGGTGTCAGACCGCGCTGGGCGCGTTCGGATTCCAGGAAGCGATCGATCGGATTGTTGAACCGCGGATGCGACACCGCCGGAAGCGGCACTTGAGCGGGCAGCTGGAACGCCCAGTAACTGCGTTCTTGGGCGGTGATCGGCAGATCCTCGAACGCGGCGATCGGCGCGGCAGCCGTTGTCGCCGTCGTCGTGATCGGCGCATCCCACGGTGCGCCCTGATCGATCCAGCGCCTGAGTGCCGCCGTTTGCGCCGGTGTCAGCGGCACGCCGCGCATCGGCATCGCCGGTGCTTCGAGTCCGGCAACGTGACGGAACATCCGGCTCTGTTCGGCGTTGCCCGGCACCAGCGCGGGCCCGTGCGCGCCGCCTTCGAGCGCGCTCGCACGCGAGCGCAGGTCGAGCTTCGAGAGCTTCAGCTTCTCCCCGTGACAGCCGAGGCACTTCTCAATCAGGACGGGCCGAATCTCGGCCGCAAAGTCGACGGGCTGCTGGGATGGTGTCGCCGGCGCCTGCGCACCGGGTGCGGTCGCCGCGAACACGACGACCGAGAAGCCAATGACGGACGATGCGAGCGATCGTCGTGAGGCTTGCACGCCGTCACTCTACCCGAAAGGGGCGGGATTTGGTAGGGGGAGCCGCGATTGCCGCGTCGCGCTCAGCCGCAGACAGACCTGCCTAAAGCGCCATCGCAAGCTCCGCTCGATCGCCCGCCGGGAGCTCGAGGAGCGCGGTCAGTGGACTCGCCACACAGGGATCGTCTCACCGACCCCGTGTGTCGAACTAACGGCTACTTCGACGGCAGCGCAAACGCGTAGACCGTGGTGCCAGATCCGAGCACCACCCATTGCCTGCCGTCCAGCATGTAGGTGATCGGCGCGGCGAAAATTCCCGAACCGGTCTGGAAGTGCCAGAGGTTCTTGCCGCTGGCCGCGTCGAACGCCATCACGTTGCCGTCCATGTCGCCGCCGAAGATCACATTGGTTTCCGTCGACAGCACGCCGGCCATCGACGGCGTGTAGTACTTGTATTCCCACTTGACGCCGGCGTTGGCCGGATCGATCGCGCGCATCGCGCCGTAGCCGCGGCCGCCGCTCCGCTGGCCGTTGCCGCCGAAGTAGTACTGCCCCTGCACGAATTCCTGCTCCCATCCGTAGTAGGTCGCGCACACTTCGCGCGCGGTCACATAGAACAGACCGGTCTTCGGATTGTAGGCGGGCGACATGAAGTTGGTGCCGCCGGCGATGTCGGGACACACGTCGACGCCGTTTTCAGTCGGTTCGGTTCCAGGCTTCACGTCCGGCCTGCCATCGGGCTTGATGCGCTCGGCCCAGGTCGTCTTGACGAACGGGCGCGAGGCAATCAGCGATCCGTTGCCGCGATCGAATGTGTAGAAGAAGCCGTTGCGATTCGCGACCATCAGCACTTTCTTGTTGACGCCGCCGATGACCTTTTCCGCCAGCACCGGGACCTGCGTCGCGTCCCAGTCGTGCGTGTCGTGCGGAGTGAACTGGTAGTGCCACTTCAACTGGCCGGTGTCGCCGTCGAGCGCCACCACCGAATCGGTATAGAGATTGTCGCCTTCACGATCGTCGCCGTACAGATCGGGCCCCGGATTGCCAGTGCCCCAGTAGATCAGATTGAGCGGGGGATCGTACGAGCCGGTGACCCACGTCGAGCCGCCGCCGCGCTTCCACGAATCCCCTTCCCAGGTCTCGTTGCCCTTTTCGCCTGGGCCCGGCACCACCCAAAAGCGCCACGCCTTCTTCCCCGTGTTGGCGTCGAACGCGTCGATGAAACCACGGATGCCGTACTCGGCGCCGGCGATGCCGACGACGACCTTGTCTTTGACGACCAGCGGCGCCGACGTCGCGCTGTAACCGAGCTTGTAGTCGTCGATGATCGAGTCCCACAGGATCGATCCGGTCTTCATGTCGAAGGCGAGCAGGTGCGCATCGAGCGTATTCATGAACAGCCTGTTGCCGAGCACCGCGAAACCGCGATTGACGCGGCCGCAGCAGAGGTTCATGCCCTCGGGTAGATCACGGCGATACGACCAGATCTGCCGGCCGGTGCGCGCATCGAGCGCCCACGCCGTGTTGTTGGGGCCGGTGATGTACATCACGCCGTTGACCACGAGCGGCGTCGCTTCGAACTTGCCGAGGGTATTGGTCTGAAACGCCCACTGCACCGTGAGCTGGCCGACATTGGCCGGGGTCAGTTGGGTCAGTGGACTATGCCGCATGCCGCCGTAGTCGCCGCTGTAGTTGAGCCACGCCGACGGATCGGCGAGGCCTTTTTCCAGTTGTGCGTTGGTGATGTTCTGCGCCTGCAGCACAACCGTCAGGGCCGCTGCCAGTGCCAGAGCGAAGGCGAATCTCGACATGCGCTATCTCCCTCTCAGGGTCCGCAGGTAGCGGACGATGTCTGTGACTTCGGCCTCGGACAGGCGCTCGGGTCCGTACGCCGGCATCAGCGATCGTTCCGGCTCGGCGGTCACGTCCTTGACGTCGCTCTTCATGAACGACAGGATGTCTTCGCTGCCGGTCATGATCTGAACCGAGAACGTATCCTCGTTCTTGCGCAGGCCGCGGATCGTCTTGCCGTCCCGGGTTGCCACCGACACGGTTTCGAACCCCACCGGGATCACCTCGGCTGGCTTGCGGATTTCACGCTCGAGCGCCGATACGGATCGCGCCGCGCCGACGCGCGTGAGATTCGGGCCGAGGCGGCCGCCGCGATCGCGCACCATGTGGCACTGCCCGCAGTTGCCCTGGTCCTTTGCCCAGAACAGCTGTTCACCGCGCCCGGCATCGCCGCGCTCGGGCGCTGCGCCGCCCGGCGCCGCCAGCGTGCGCAGGTAGGCAATCACCATCCAGATCTCGTCATTCGACATGTTCCCGTTCCCGGGCATTTCGGTGCCGGTGACGCCGGATTGAATCGTCTTGAACAGCTGCGCGTCGCTGCCGCCGTGCACCCAGTCGCCGCTGGTCAGATCGCTGCCGCGGTAGCCCTTGGCGTCGATGCCATGGCAGACGCCGCAGCGTCCGCGGTAGATGTTCTTGCCGCCGTCGATGGCTTCGGCCTTGCCGGCCAGCGGGTTGGTGGCGGGCGTTTGCGCGGTGGACGCGGCCACGGCGACGGACGCGGCGAGCAGGCCGGCGCAGCAGGCGATGGCGATGCGTATGGTCATGGGATTCCTCGAGACCTCTGCACTCTAGGCGCATGCGGGACTGCGGTCAACTGCCGACCTTCGGCACAACCCCGAGCGGCTGGAATCCGTTCGTGAGGTTCCGTGAAGAAGTCCTGAGCGTTGCGGAATCGCCGATGGTGCAGATCGGCGCTCGCCGGCCACACCTCTTTCTTCCTGGTTATTGAATCAGACGAGCTCGAAGCAGCGGTCGAGGCACGACCGGCGCTATTTCTTCGGCGCAGCCTTGTAGACCGCGTCGGTCACCGGCTCGAGCCACTTCACTTCGCCTTCATAGATCGTCAGCTGAAGTGCGTCCTGATCCGGCGCCGCGCCGTGCCAGTGTTCGACGCCGGCCTTGGTCCACCACGCCATGCCTGGAACGGTCTCGATCAGCGGACCGTTGCGTTCCTGAGTCCGGCCCTTGCCTTCTTCGATCATCAGCAGTTGACCGTGCGTGTGGGTGTGCCAGTTGGATCGGCTGCCGGCAGGGAATTTCAGCCGCGTCGTTCGAATCTTGGTGGCATCGACCTGGCTGGGCGTGCCGCCGACAAAGTTGCTTTGCTGCGCCGCCGCACTGGCCATGGTGATCGCAATGCCCAGGGCAACGAGGATCGTGAGAACTCGCGTGCGATTCATTGAAGCCTCCCTCGTCCGCCTCGCCGTAGCGGCCCTCGGGCCGCGGAGGCGGGCAAACGGAGTATATTCCACCCTGCCATGAGACGTGTCGTTGTCGCCGCCCTGGCGCTGGCGCTGATGCCGGCGCCGCGGGCGTTCGCGCAGTCGTCCGCCAGCACTCAGGGCCGCGCGTTGTTCGGCGAGCAGTGCGCCACCTGCCACGGCGCCGACGCGCGCGGGCTGAACGGGCCCAACCTGCTGACCGTCGTCACCGCGGCCGGCGGCGAGGCCCGCGCCAGGCACATCATTCGCAACGGCGTGCCGGGCAGCATCATGTCCGCCAGCCGCGGCAGCGACGATGAGATCGCCGCGATCGTCGCCTACCTGAAGATGCTGGCCACGCCGCCGACGTCATCGGCCGCCTACCTGCGGCCCGGCGCCAACGCCGATCTGGTCACGCTCACCCTGCACGACGGCCGCGTGATTCCAGGCGAACGAAAGAATGAGGACGCCTTCTCGATCCAGATCCTCGAGCCGGGCGGACGCCTGCAAGGCTATTGGAAGTCCGCCATTGCGAACATCGCGCGTGGAGCACGCGCCGCGGCGAACGCCGTTCCGCTTCCGGGCGTGACCTATCGCGATCTGCTCGATGGCCTGAAGGACCCGTCGCGGTGGGTCACCTTCTCCGGCGACTACTCGGGGCGTCGGCACAGCCCGCTCACGCAGATCAACACCGCGAACGTCGCCACGCTCAAACCCGAGTGGACGTTTCAGACCGGCACGACCACAAGGGGCCGCGGCTTCGAAGCCACGCCGCTCTTGTACGACGGCGTGTTGTATGTGTCGGGTTCCAACAATTTCGCCTGGGCGCTCGACGCCCGCACCGGCCGGCCGTTCTGGAGCTATCGCCGCGACCTGCCTGCTGATTTGACCTACGGCGCGCAGGCGCCGGTCAATCGCGGCTTCGCGATGCTCGACCACCGCCTGTTCATGGTGACGCTCGACGCGCACCTGCTCGCGTTCGATCGCGCCACCGGGCGCATCCTCTGGGACACCGTGCTCGCCGATTACAAGGTCGGCTATTCCGCGACGCTGGCTCCGCTCGTGATCAACGGCAAAGTCATCGTCGGCATTTCGGGCGGTGAGTATCCGACCAAGGGATTCCTCGACGCCTACGATCCAGCGACCGGCGCACGCCTCTGGCGGTTCTCGACGATTCCGGCGCCCGGTGAGCGCGGCAGCGAGACGTGGCCGGCGTCGGCCGATGTGCTCGAGCGTGGTGGTGGCGGAACCTGGATGACAGGCACCTACGACCCCGATCTCAACCTGCTGTATTGGGGCACGGGAAATCCGAATCCCGACTATTACGGCGCCGACCGGCGCGGCGACAACCTCTACACGAATTCACTGATTGCGATTGATGCCGACACCGGGACCCTGAAGTGGCACTACCAATTCACCCCGCACGACACGCACGACTGGGATGCCAATCAGATCCCGGTGCTGGCCGATTGGCCCGATTCGCCTTCGCGAGGCTCCGGCGCGACCAGTCGCAAGGTCGTGATGCTCGCCAACCGCAACGGCTTCTTCTACGTGCTGGATCGCCGCACCGGGGAGCTGATTCTCGGCAAGCCGTTCACAGACACCACCTGGGCGCGGGAAATCGGCAAGGATGGACGGCCCATCGTGCTGAACGATGGCGACAAGGGCTGTCTGCCCGACATGTGGGGCGGCACCAACTTCAATCCGCCGTCATTCGATCCGGCGCTGAAGCTGTTCTTCGTCAACGCACGAGAGTCGTGCGCGACCTACGAGCCCCAGGAGCCGGTGATCGCACCCGGGCGCACGTCGTTTGGCGGGGTGGTCCGCATCGATCGCGACAAGGGATACGGCGCGTTGCGGGCGCTGGACGCCGCGACCGGTGAGCGAAAGTGGGAATTCAAGTTCACGCAGCCGACGATGGCGGGGGTCATGTCGACGGCGGCGGGGCTGGTCTTTGCCGGAGACAACGAAGGCAACTTCATGGCCTTCGACTCCCGCAGCGGCAGGAATTTGTGGCGATATTCCACCGGATACCCGATTTGGGGAGCGGCGGCGATGACCTTCATGCTCGACGGCAAACAGCATGTCGTCATCGCCTCGGGCACCACCTTGTTGGCGTTTGCGTTGCCCTGAGAAAGGGCGTATTTTCGCCTGGTCCCGCCGACGCGGTCGGCGCAAAGGCGGATGGAGGCAACATGCGGGCCACTTTCACGGCGGCGGCGTTCGGTGTATTCGCGGCGGCTCTCCTCGGCTGGTCGGCAGCGCCCGCCAACCTGCGCGCAGAGCCCTTCGGCGGGCAAGCGGCGCCGACGACTCAACCCGCCGGCGATGTGACCTTTGCCAAACACATCGCGCCGATTCTGCAGCGCAGCTGCCAGCGGTGCCACCGGCCCGATGGCGGCGCGCCCATGCCGCTGGTGACCTACGAGCAGGTGCGGCCGTGGGCACGGTCAATCAAGATGCGGACCGGCCTGGGCCCCCACGCCGGCGTCATGCCGCCGTGGTTCGTCGAGAAGAACATCGGCATCCAGGGCTTCAAGGAGGATCCCTCGCTGAGCGACGCCGAGATTGCGATGATCGCCAGGTGGGCCGACGGCGGCGCGCCGCGCGGCAATCCTGCCGACATGCCGAAGCCCCTGGACTTCGAGCATGCCGACAAGTGGCAGCTCGGAGAGCCCGATCTGATTGTCAAGTCGCCCGAGGTCGTCGTTCCCGCCACCGGTCCCGATCGCTGGGGTTCCCTCGGGATGGTGCCGACCGGTCTCAAAGAGGACCGCTACGTTTCGTCCGTCGAGGTGCGCGAAGTCAACGATATTCCCGCCGGTGGTTCGTCGTCGACCGTGGGCGGGCGCTACGTGTTTCACCACATGACCTACGAGAGCGTGGTGCAGGGTGAAGGCGCATCGACGGTGGGTGCCGAAGCCGTAAGCACGAGCTGGCCGATTCACGAAGTCGGCCGCAACCCGGACATCTTCCCCGCCGAGTCAGGCCGGCTGTTGCAGAAGAACTCGGCGCTGGCGTTGAGCGCCTATCACTGGCATTCGAACGGCCGCGAGACGAAGGCGCATCTGGAATTCGGCTTCCGGTTCTTCCCGGTCGGCTACAAGCCGCTCTACCGGCGGTCGTCGTTGCGGCTCGGCAACGGCATTGATCTCGACGTCAAGCCGGATCAGAAGAACCAGGAGCTGCATTCGTTCGCCACGCTGCAGGAGCACACCAAGATCATCGCCTTCGAGCCGCACCTGCACGCGCCCGGGGTGCGGATGTGCCTGGAAGCGATCTGGGGCCACAACATCCTGACGCTCAACTGCGTTGGTTACGATCACAACTGGGTGAAGCAGTATGTCTATGAAGACGACCAGGCGCCGCTGCTGCCGAAGGGCACCATCGTTCACCTGATTGGCTTCCTCGACACGACCAAGGACAACAAGAATCCCGCTGACTCACGCAATTGGGCCGGCGGCGGACGCCGGTCGATCTCGAACATGTTCATCGACCTCGGGTATTCGGTGACGCTGACCGAGGAGCAGTTCCAGGCGGAAATGGCCAAACGGCGCGCCAACATGAAATCGCGCAACGACTACGACATTGGCTGTCCGCTGTGCTGGGCCCCCGTGCCGCAGGCGACACCGACCGCGACGCGCGCGCCGGGACAACAATGATGCGGCGAATCGTCCTCACGGCGGCGCTGGTCGCCGCCGTGCAGCTTGCCGGCGGCGCGCAGACGCGCTTCATGTACTCGAGCGGTCAAGGTCTGAGCCCGGCCTATGAAGGCTGGATGCCGAACGCTGACGGCTCGTTCACGCTGGTGTTTGGCTACATGAATTCGAACTGGCAGCAGGAGTTCGACGTGCCAATCGGGCCGCAGAACGCCATCGAACCCGGCGGGCCCGATCAAGGCCAGCCCACGCATTTCTACCCGCGCCGCAACCCGTTTCTGTTTTCGATTCGCGTCCCGGCCGACTTCGGCACCAGGGAGTTGATCTGGACGCTGACCGCCAACGGCAAGACGGAAAGGGCGTATGCGTCGCTGAAGAGCGACTACCAGATCGATCCGCAGGTGATCTCGACCGAAGTCGGCGGCGACTTCGGCAGCCTGCGCGATGAGCTGCGCAGCAACATCCCGCCATCGTTGACCGTCGCCGAAACGAAGCGCAGCGTCAAGATCGGCGAGGCCGTGCCGCTCACCGCCATCGCCAACGATCCGGACAACATTCCGAAGCGCCGCCCCGGGCCGACGCCAGGGCCGGATGGACAGCCGACGATCAGCACCGCGGCGCTGTATCGGCCGCCGTCATCGATCGTCGCGACGAGCGGGCCCGGGCTGCGGTTCTCGTGGATCGTCTATCGCGGCAACGCCGCCGCCGTCTCTTTCACGCCCGATCAGATGAAGGCGTGGACCGACACGCGCGCCTACGCGAATTCGCCGTGGTCGCCGCCCTGGACAATCCCCGAGCCGCCCGCCGGCAACAAGTGGGAGGCGAAGGTGACGTTCACAGAGCCGGGCACGTACGTGCTCCGCGCGGTGGCCAGCGATGGATCGCTGTTCACGTACGAGAATGTTACGGTGATCGTCGCGAAATAGCGGCGTCGCTCGAGGCTCAGCCTCGGGACCCGACGGCAAGCTGATCGCACGCTACGCGCGGAGGTAGTCGCCTTTCCAGTGCTTAATCGCGCGCTTGATGTCGGACGGCTTGGTCAACTTGCCGTCCAGCACCTGGCGGACGAGATCGGCAAGCTCCTGGTCGCCCGCGAACCGCAGGCTGACCAACTGCGCCGGTGTCAGTTCGTGCATGCGGGCCTGCAGATCGGCCGGCAGCAGCGCCGGCATGCGCAGGTGCATCTCCAGGCGGATGACCCGATCCTGCACCTTCAATGCCATCAGGCGCGCGGCAAACACCGACGCCAGAATCCCGAACGCCACCACCGCGCCGAAGGCCGTTGAGCGGCTCGGATTCATCCAGAGGTGCCTCAGTTCATTCAGAAAGGAGAACAGCGTAATCGGCATGGCGACGAAGTGGAACAGTGGAAACCAGCGGATGTGGTTCTGGTAGTTCTGTCCTGAATTGGCCATCAGCGTCTCCTGTCATTCCTGCGATTCGTATTGGTCCTTCAACTTGGCAACGACGGTCGGATCGGCAAGGGTAGTGGTATCGCCGAGCGCCTTGCCCTCGGCGATGTCGCGCAGCAGGCGGCGCATGATCTTTCCCGATCGGGTCTTCGGAAGATCGGCGGCGAAGATGATGTCGTCTGGCCTGGCAATCGCGCCAATCTTGTTGGCGACGTGCTTCTTCAGTTCGTCGGCCAGCGATTCGGACGCCGTCACGCCTTCCTTCACGGTCACGAACGCGGCCAGCGCCTGGCCCTTGATCTCGTGGGTGCGGCCGACCACCGCCGATTCAGCCACTTTCGGGTGATCGACGAGCGCACTCTCGACTTCCATGGTGCCAATGCGATGTCCCGCGACGTTGAGCACGTCGTCCACGCGGCCCAGCAGCCAATAGTAGCCCTCATCATCGAGCTTGGCGCCATCGCCGGTGAAGTAGATGTCGCGGCCCCAGCGGCTCCAGTACTGCCTCACGAAGCGGTCGTGATCGCCGTAGATCGTGCGGAGCATGGACGGCCACGGCTTGGTGATTGCCAGCAGGCCGCCGCCGACCGGCACGCGGTCGCCTTTGTCGTTCAGGATCTCGGCGCTGATGCCGGGGAATGGCTGCGTCGCGGAGCCAGGCTTCGTGCGAGTGATGCCGGGTAGCGGCGTGATCGCGATCGCGCCGGTCTCCGTCTGCCACCACGTATCGACGATCGGACAGCGGGCGTTGCCGATGTGCAGGTGGTACCAGACCCAGGCTTCGGGGTTGATCGGTTCGCCGACCGACCCCATCAGGCGCAGCGAGGTGAGATTGTGCTTCGCCGGCCACTCGGTGCCCCACTTCATGAACGCCCGAATTGCCGTCGGCGCGGTATAGAAGATCGTCACGCCGTAGCGCTCGACAATCTCCCACAGGCGGTCCTTCTGCGGCCAGTCGGGCGCGCCCTCGTACATCACCACGGTGGCGCCGTTGGCGAGCGGACCGTAGACGACGTAGCTGTGGCCGGTGACCCAGCCAATGTCGGCGGTGCACCAGTAGACGTCTTCATCCTTCAGGTCGAAGACCCACTTGGTGGTGGCGTAGACGCCGGTGAGATATCCGCCGGTCGTGTGCACGATGCCCTTTGGCTTCCCGGTCGTGCCGGAGGTGTAAAGGATGTAGAGCATGTCCTCGGCATCCATCACCTCGGCCGCGCACTCGTACGAGGCGTCCTGCATCAAGCGGTGATACCAGTGATCGCGGCCCTCTTTGACGTGGACCGACACGGTGTCGCCGTGCATGCGCTTGACGATGACCACGTGCTCGATGGACGGCGTCTCCTTCAGCGCCTCGTCCGCCGTCTGTTTCAACGGCACAATCTGGCCGCGGCGCCAGCCGCCGTCCGCGGTCACCAGCACTTTGCAGGAGGAGTCATTGATCCGATCGCGCAACGACTCGGCGCTGAAGCCACCGAACACGACCGAATGGACCGCGCCGATGCGCGCGCACGCCAGCATGGCGATCGCCAGCTCGGGAATCAGCGGCAGGTACAAGGCGACGCGATCGCCCTTCTTCACACCAAGCTGCTTCAGGACGTTCGCAAACTGGCAGGTCTGGCGATAGAGATCGAAATAGGTCAGCGTGCGGCGGTCGCCTGGCTCACCTTCCCACACGAACGCGGCCTTATTGCGGCGGGCCGTGCGGACGTGGCGATCGAGGCAGTTGGCGCTGATGTTGAGCTTGCCGCCGACGAACCATTTGGCATCCGGCGCATTCCACTCGAGCACCTTGGACCACGGCGCGATCCATTCGAGCTCCTTCGCAAACCCGGCCCAGAAAGCTTCCGGATCCTTCGCGGCCGTCTCGAAAATCGCCGGGTCGCTAATGTGCGCCTTCGAACGAAAGTCGTCAGTGGGGGAAAAGCTCCGATCTTCCTTGAGCAGCGCCTCGATCTCGGGAGAGACGTTCTCGGGCATGGGGGGAGTATAGCGAATTGATGATTGGGTGATTCCTTGATTCCTTGATTCCTGATTCCTTGATTTCCCTTCCTTGCGGGAGTCCCCCGACGTTAAGCGCCGTACGGAGGAATCGGCGGAGGAATGACGGCGACGGGCTTCTTCTTGAACATCAGGGCGCCGAACAGGCCGCCGAGCATGCCGAACATCGAGCTGATGACCAGCATCACGAAGAAGCCGAACAGCAGCCCGATGCCAACCACCGGTCCGCTGGAAAAGCTCTCGAACATCGCGCGGACTTCGGGTGACAGGTCCTGCGCATTGCGCAGGAATTGCTGCGTCATCTCCGACTGAAACGGCGCCATCGCGAAGCTCACGGGCACCGACACGACCAACCACGCCACCGCGCCGAACAGCCCGGCCATCAACCCGGCGATGGCTCCGTCACCGATCTGAATGGGTTCCGGATGATTGGCCTGCATCAGGTACGAAGACAGCGCCCCACCGAACAGGATCCACGCACAGCAACAGTTGGCGAGGTTGATGACCGGCAGTGCCGAGAGCACTCCGATCGCCACACCGCCAATCAGCGCCGGTTGGAATTTGGCCGGGCTCATGTCGTTATCAGCGACGGCTAGTCATAGTACTCGCGTCCCAGGTGCGTGATCATCTCTTCACCCTGCATGTAGCGCAGCGTGTTCTTCAGCTTCATCAGCTGAATGAAGAGATCGTGCTCGGGATACAGGTCTCTGGCGTGCATCGGCGCCTTGAAGTAGAACGACAGCCACTCCTGGATGCCCGACATGCCGGCGCGCTTGGCGAGATCCAGGAACAGCGCCGAGTCGATGACGATCGGCGCGGCGAGGATTGAGTCGCGGCACAGGAAGTTGATCTTCAACTGCATCGGGTAGCCGAGCCAACCGACGATGTCGATATTGTCCCAGCCTTCCTTGTTGTCGCCGCGCGGCGGGTAGTAGTTGATGCGCACGACGTGCGACAGGTCGTTGTAGAGATCGGGGTAGAGGTGCGGCTGGAAGATGTACTCGAGCGCCGACTTCTTGCTTTCTTCCTTGGTCTTGAAGGACTCGGGGTCGTCGAGCACTTCGCCGTCGCGGTTGCCGAGAATGTTCGTCGAGTACCAGCCGCGTACGCCAATCAACCGCGCCTTGAGGCCCGGCGCGATGATCGTCTTGATCAGCGTCTGCCCGGTCTTCATGTCGTTGCCGGCCAGCGGCGCCTTGGTCTGCGCGGCGAGTTCCAGCATGGCGGGAATGTCGGCGGTCAGGTTCGGCGCCGCGTTGGCGAACGGCAGGCCCTCCTTCAACGCCGCATAGGCGTAGATCATGCTCGATGGGATCGAATCGTCGCTCAGCTCGAGCCCATTCTCGAAGGCGGCCAGTGACTGATGCACCGGACCCTCCTTCATGAAGACCTCGGTGCTGCCGCACCAGATCATCACCAGTCGCGAGCAGTGGTGCTTCTGCTTGAAGTTGCGAATGTCGGCGATCAGCTGATCGGCCAGGGCCTTCTTGTTCTTGCCCTTCTTGACGTTCGGTCCCGACAGGCGCTTGACGTAGCGCTGATCGAACACCGCCGGCATGGGCTTGATGGCTTCCAGTTCGGGACGGATCGAATCGAGCAGCGAGCGCTCCAGCACGCCGGCCGTGCAGGCCGCGGCGTAGCAGTCCTCTTCGAAAATGTCCCAACCGCCAAACACCACGTCATCGAGCCTGGCCAGCGGCACGAATTCATCGATTTTCGGGGAGCGGCCGTCGGTGCGCTTGCCGAGGCGGATCGTGCCCATCTGCGTGAGCGATCCAATGGGTTTCGCCAGGCCCTTGCGAATGGCAATGACGCCCGCAATGGTGGTGGTGCTGACGGCGCCCAGGCCCACCAGCAGAATGCCCAGTGTCCCCTGGGCAGGAGCAATTTCTAAGGCTTGTTTCACTTTGGAAATATATCATCGCCGGCATGATGTTTCTCCTGCGGATGCTGATGCGGAGCAAGCGGGGCCGCACGATGGATCCGCTCCACGTGTCGATGACCGGCGTCCGCATGGGCGAGCGGTTCCTGCTGGTCGGCTGCCACGATCGCGCGCTGTTGTCGGGGCTGGCGGGCAAGGTGGGCCTGAGCGGCGGCGCTGCGGTGGCTGCGTTCGACGCCGATCAGGCCAAACGCGCCGCCGGCGTGGGCGCGAAGATCGGCGCGCTGATTGAGACCCATCAAGTCGAAGGCACCGTGCTGCCGTTCGACGACGATCACTTCGACATGGTGGTGATCGACGACACCACCGGCGCCTTCGGCCGCATCGACGGCGCGGCGCGCGGCGGCGCCCTGCGCGACGCCAGGCGCGTCGTGCGGCAGGGCGGCCGCATCGAAGTGGTGGAGGGCGTCAAGGCCCGCGCGAAAGGCTACGACGTGCTGCGCGATCTCACCGAGGCCGGATTCAAGCCGGTGCGCGAGCTGGCCGAGCGCGACGGCTTCCGGTTCGTCGAAGGACTGCGCACGAACTGATCGGTCACTCGGGCAGGTCGGTCATCATCACCGTCGGCGCCTCCGGGCGCGCAATCTTGACCACCGACCGCACCTTGCCGAACGTCACGGTGTCGCCGTTGTTGACGCGCACCGCCGCGCTGATGCGCTGCTGATTCACCAGCGTGCCGTTCGTGCTTTCGAGATCCTCAATCGTCACCACGTCGCCGTGCACATGGATACGCGCGTGCTGGCGCGACACGCTGGGGTCGTCGAGGCACACATCACATCGGGCGTCGCGGCCGACGAGATTGGCCCCCTCGCCGACCGGGTACCGGACCCCGTCGACATCCAGCGAGGCGTGGCTCCGCCCGGCCGCACGATCGGACCCGGGACGCTGCTCTGTCACCTCCGAGGCAAAGCTGTAGCCGACCCGGTGATGCGTCTTGATCGAGCTCTGACTCGTGGACTTTTCGTCGATCGCCGAACGCAGTTCGCCCACCAGCACGTGCAGGTTGGCCTCGACGACGAAGCTGTCGGGCCAGAGGTGGTCCATCAACTCCTGCTTGGTCATGACCCGCGGCCGATGCTCGAGCAGCAGCCGCAGCAGCACGTAGGCCTTGGGGGACAGGTGGACGGCGGCACCGTCCCGCACCAGCGTGCGGGTCGCCGTATCCAGCCGGCAGCCGGCGAAGGAATAGCGCATGGCTCGGCGAATCCTAACCCGGCGCCTTGTTTAGGAAAACCTTAGGTCCTCCCTAGGACAGGGGACCACCAACTGGGTAACCTGCTCGCATGACTGAACTACTGACCCGCCGAGAGCAGCAAGTAGCCGGTGCCGTGTCGCGCGGCCTGTCCAACAAGGCAATCGCCAGCGAGTTCGGCATCAGCGTCGAGACCGTCAAGCAACACCTGTCGTCCGTCTACGCCAAGCTGGCGTTGCCCGGACGCGTGATGCTGGCCGTGCACATGACGCGCACGGTGGGTGCCGGGGAAAGCGTCAACGTCCTTCAGAGATGAGTGGTGGTTGGCGGATCGTCCGACGATTCGACGATGTACCAGCCCTTGACGTGGCCGAACTCGATCTCATCGCCGTCGCGGCGGGCTGACGGCTCCGTGATCGCCATGCCCATGATCTGCGTGCCGTTCTTGCTCTTCAGGCCCTCCAGCATCGCCTGATCCCCGGCGAGGGGAATGCGCGCATGGCGGCGCGACACGCTGGCGTCATTGAGGCACACCGCTGACGCCGGATCGCGTCCAATCGTGTTCACGCCCGCTTCAAGGACGAACCGGCGATGGCCGATGCGAAGCGACCTCAGCATCGGGCGCATCCTGTCACCGGAGCCGTTCGAACTTGCGGACGATGTGGCCGCCGGGCTGACCGGTCAACGTGGTTCCTGGCACCGTTTCGCCGACGTAGATATTGCCGTCGCGATCCACGGCCACGCCCTCAGCCACGGCGTCGTCCAGCTTGTAGTTCACCGAGCCGTCCCTGGCGCTGCCCACGAACACACCCTTCTTCACGTTGTAGTCGACCACGTAGAGCGTATCGTCCGGCGCAATATACATCCCGCTCGGCGTGCCAAACTGCGTCCACTGGTCGATGAAGGTCCCATCCTGATCGAAGATCTGGATGCGGTTGTTGGAGCGATCGCCCACCAGCACGCGCCCGCGAGAATCGATCGCAATGGTGTGCGGCAGGTTGAACTCACCCGGTCCCGTCCCGCGCCTGCCCCACGCCTTGATGAACGTGCCGTTCTTGTCGAACTTGACGACGCGTGAGTTGAAGTGACCATCGGCGACGAAGATGTCGCCGTTGCCGGCCACGGCGACGTCGCACGGCCCGCCAAACATGTCGGGGCCCTCACCGCGCACACCCTTGGTGCCGAGTGTCATCAACAGCGTGCCGTCGCGGCTGTACTTGAACACCTGCTGGCCAATCCCGTCGCGCGCCTGGCCGTCCGTGATCCACAGGTTGCCGAAGCGATCCACGCGAATGCCGTGCGGCCACGCAAACAGCTTCTCGCCCCACTGCTTGAGGATCTTCCCTGAGCGATCGAGCTCGACGACCGGGCGCTCGGCGCGGTGGAAGGCAAACAGCCTTCCGTCGGCGTCGATAGCCATGCCCGGCACTTCCCCCCAGGTGGCACCGTTTGGCAGCACCCCCCAGCCGGGTACCAGCCGGTAGGGCGCCCCTCCCTCGGGCTGTGCGCTATGGAGGGCGGGCGGCCCTGACAACCCGATAACGGAGCAAAACAGCACGATTCCAACGGCTGACGCGGGGCTCCTCATGGGCTGCATCATAGATTGGACGCACCGTCCTTAAACCACCACAGATCGCTGGGCCGGATGCCGCACAGATTTGGGGTTTTCCGGCCGAAACGCCGGATCGTGAAGGTCCAGATCGTCGTTGGGCGACGGCAAGGAACTTGCGATCGCCGGGGCACAGCCATGTTTCGCTCAGTGCCTGCCGACGTCTACACCGCCGGCGACATCGCGCAAGCCGCCGGGGTCAGCGAATCCCGCGTCCTCGAGCTGATAGCCAGAGGCGAGATCCGTTCGATCGCCGCGCAACTGCCGATCGCGTCGGACCCTTCGCTCGGCACATTCGTGGCGCACCCGGAAGCGGTGCGTGCCGTGCGCGCGCTCGAGCAGGGCGCGGCGGTCGGCGCCGTGGATGCGCTCGGCCCCGGCCGCGAGTTGTTCGCGCCACGCGTGGGCACCCAACGATCGACCACGCTGCCGTTGATCGTGTCGACGAGCCTGCACGGTCTCGCCGCCGCGCTGATCCTGTTCATGGCCGGTCTCAGCGACGCCGTCGCCGACGAGCGCACCGACCTGCTGAAGGATCCGGAGCCGATACGAATGGTGTTTCTGGTCGCGGCCGGTCCTGGCGGCGGCGGTGGGGGCGGCGGCTTGAAGTTCAAGACACCGCCGCCAAAGGCCATGCGCAAGGGGCCTGAAAAGAACAGCAGCCCAATCCCCGAGCGCGAGGAGCCCAAAGTCGTCGAGCCGACGCCGAAGCCGCCGGATCCGCCGAAGCCGGTCGAAGTGAAGGAGCCGCCGGTTGAAGCGCCGATCGCGCCGAAGCCCGCGGATCCCGAGGAGCAGCCTGGTGTGCTTGCCAAGGCGCCCGAAGCGCCGCCGACACAAGGTCCCGGAACGGGGGGTGGCGCGGGCACGGGACAAGGCACCGGACTTGGTCAGGGTGATGGCAGCGGCGTGGGCGAAGGATCCGGCGGCGGCTACGGCGGCGGACCGTTTCGTCCCGGCAGCGGCGTCGAGCCGCCGCGCCTGCTCCGCGAAGTGCGCGCGGACTACACGGACGAGGCGCGCCGCGGGAATGTCGAAGGTGAAGTCGAGCTCGAGATCGTGGTGCGGCGCGACGGCACCGTGGGTGAAGTGAAGATCGTTGGCGGCTTAGGAGGCGGATTGAACGATCGCGCGGTGCAGGCAGTGCGGCAATGGCGGTTTGCGCCGGGACGCATGCGCGGCGTGCCGGTCGATGTGGTGGTCGAAGTCGGCGTCGAATTCAGGTTGCGGTAACAGCTATGGACATCCTCCTGTTGACAATCACGATCGTCTCGCTGGTCGTCGCGCTCGTCATGAGCGTGACGGCCTGGCGGCTGCAGCGCGAAGAGAAACGGCGGGCCGCTGCGCGCGTGGCGGCGTTGTCGGTGGCGGCCGGCGTTGACGAACCGGCGGCCCTGCCGGATCCGGTCGAGCGGCCGGTCGTGAAAGCGCCGTGGAAGAGTGCCGCGCCGGCGGCCACGCCGACGCACGCCGCGGGGTTTCTTGGCGCGGCCGACATGCCGCGGGATACCGGCAGCCGCCAGAAGGGTCTCGCCTTGGCGGCGGTGGCGTTGCTGGTGGTGCTGTCCGGCAGCCTGGTGACGATGATGACGGCGCCGCGTGGCACGGCGACGGCGGCGGCGGTCGAGCGAAATCCAGGCGCGCCTCTCGAGCTCGTCTCGCTGACGCACGAGCGTCGGAGCCGGAAACTCGCCGTGTCCGGCCTGGTGCGCAATCCCACGGCCGGTCAACCGGTCGAGCGGCTCTCGGCGGTGGTCTTTCTGTTCGATCGCGCCGGCGCGTTCGTCACCAGCTCGCGCGCCAATGTGGACTTCCTGAAGCTCGGTTCCGGCGACGAGTCGCCGTTTGTCGTCTCGCTGGATGCGCCGGAGACGGTGGCCAGGTATCGCGTCAGCTTCCGCACGGATGAGGGCGTGGTGCCCCACATCGATCGGCGCGACGCGCCGGTCGCCGCCGCGGGTGAACAACCAGTCAACGTGACGTTGAAGTGAGCACGGCCATGTCGAAACGACTGATCGTCGCGTTCGGGGTCGCCGCCTTGGCGTGCAGCACGCTGGCGGCCTCCCCCAACGCGCACAGCGCTGCGGGGACCAGGCAGGAGCAGGCTGGGTTCCGGTTCAAGAGCGGCGTCGAGCTGATCAACGTCACCGCGACGGTGACCGATCGCTCGGGCCGCTTCTACAGCCGGCTGCGCAAGGAAGACTTCGTTGTCTACGAGGACAACAGGCAGGTGGAGATCACGCACTTCAGCGCCGAACGAACGCCGGTCAGCCTGGGCATTGTCGTGGACACCAGCGGCAGCATGTCCGGCGAGAAGTGGTCGGCGGCGGTGAACTCGATCGATCGCTTCTTCCGGATGATGAACGACGAGCTCGACGAGTTCTTCCTCTATCGCTTCAGCGCGCACGCCGATCTCGTCGCCGACTGGACGACCGATCGCGATCGATTGGCCAACGCCATCGGCCGCGTACACCCGAACGGCGGCACGGCGATGTACGACGCCGTGGCGGAAGCCGTGCCGATGGCGCACGCCGGCCAGAATCGCAAGAAGGCGGTGGTCGTCATTTCCGACGGCAACGACACCAGCAGCCGCGTCGGCGTCTCGGAAGTGAAGCAGGTGGTTCGTGAGACCGAAGTGCTCGTGTATGCCGTCGGCATTGACGCCAACGGCACGCCGACATTTCAGCGGCCGCTGCCGCCGGTGAATCAGCCACCCCGCCTGCCGATCCCGCTGCCCTTCCCGGGCGCGGGCGGACGCGGTGGCGGCGGACGCCTGCCGGTTCCCGGCACGGGCGGCGGTGGCGGCTATCCGCCAATCGGCGGCGGTGGCGGACGTGGCACCTACTCGGCGGGCGGCAACGACGATCGCGTCAACGTGGTGGCGCTTCGCGAGATGACCGACGACAGCGGCGGCCGCACCGAGATCGTGCGCGACCATCGCGACCTCGATCCGGCCATCGGCAGCATCGCCGACGAGCTGAGCCAGCAGTACTACATCGGTTACCCCAGCCCGGGTCATCGCGACGGCCGCTGGCACACCATCAGGGTGGAGTTGCGCGATCCGTCGTTGAAGGTGCGCGCGCGCCGCGGCTACGTGGCCACGCCGTAGGACGGATCACGCTGGCACGACAATCGCAGGAGCGGAGGGTGTCCCGCCTTCGCGCTCATGCGCTTCGGCGAGGCAGGCTCGGAGGTTTGTATGAGGACATTGTCCGCTGCGCTGTTCGTCTCGCTGCTCTCCCTCGCTCCTGTGCTGGCCGCCAACCCCGCCGAAGCTTCGGCGGGCCAGCAACAGCGCGAGCGAAAGGATCTGCAGGTCTTCAACGACATTGCGGATCAAGTCAATCGCTACACTCAGCTGTCCGTCTTCGACAGCATCTCGGCGTCGGTGACCGGCGGCCGCGTGCAGTTGAGCGGATGGGTGACGATGCCCTACAAGCGCGACGATCTCGAGCGCCGCGTGCGCAAGGTCGACGGCGTTGTCGCGGTCGAGAACGCGATCGGCGTGCTGCCGGTGTCGAACTTTGACGACGAGCTGCGGTTCCGCATTGCGCGGGCGATCTACAGCCACTCGTCGTTCTGGCAATACGCGGCGATGGTCAATCCGCCGATCCGCATTGTCGTGAATCGCGGCAGGGTGTCGCTCGAAGGCGTGGTGCAGAGCAATGTGGAGCGCATGCTGGCCCGGTCGCTCGCCTCGGGGTTCGGCGAGTTCGAAGTGAAGAACCTGCTGAAGACCGACGCCGAAGTGCGCGAGGCGATGGAGCCCCGCAAGTCGAACTAGGGCTGGCCGGCGTGACGGCCCGCAGGCTTGCGGGTCTTCACCAACCAGATCACGGCGATGAAGGTGATGACCACCAGCACGCCCATCGCGGCAAACAAGGTGAGGGTGCGGAAGAGAATCGATTCCTTCTCCATCCTCGCCTCGATCTGCAGCGGCGCGCCCTGCCGCCGCTCGGTGAGCAGCTGTTCCCAGACCACGATGTTGCCCCGCTCGACCCTGCGCGTCGGCGAATTGTGAAACCTGATCACGCTTGGCAGGTGCAGCCGCACGGCCACCAGCTCGTCGCCGCCCCAGCCGACGCTGCCGACGTCCTGGCCCGCGGCGGCTCGCACCTCCTGCACGAACTCGAAGGTGTCGCCTTCCGAATAGCGGTAGGTGGACCAGCCGAACGGCGCTGACTCGCTGAGCTTCCTGATGTCGGGCACGTCGAGGCGGAGGTGCACGTAGCGGCGGCCTGCCCGACGTGAGGTGGTGACACTCTCCACCTGCGACACTGACGACGAATAGATGTCGCGCACCACGGTGCGATCCAGCCGGGCCGATGGGTCGACCGGCAGCTGGGCGCCGCGAAGCGCGACCAGCGCGGGCACCGACGCATTGACGTAGACCGTCGCGGACCCGTCGAGATCGAGAAAGATCTCCTCTTCGTATTCGTATTTTCTGGCGATGACGTCGCTGCAGGCGCTCGCGATCAGCACGGCGAGCAGCGTCAGCGCGAAGGCCCTTCGACTGCGCTCAGGACAAGCAAGACGCACTATCGAATAATATCGGGTCTGATGGCCTCCGGCCCCACACTTTTCCTGATCGACGGCAGCAACCAGATGTATCGCGCCTACCACGCGATCCGCGGGCTGACACGTTCCGACGGCAAATCGACCAACGCCACCTACGGCTTCATCACCATGCTCCGCAAGCTGCTTGCGGATCATCAACCGCAGTACATCGTCGCGTCCTTCGACCTGCGCGGGCAGACGTTCCGCTCCCAGATGGCCGCCGACTACAAGGCCAACCGATCACCAATGCCGGGAGACCTGGCCGAGCAGGTGCCATGGGTCCACGAGGCCTGTGAGGCGATGGGAGTGCCGATCCTGACCTCGGAGGGCTATGAGGCAGACGACGTGATTGGCACGCTGGCGTCGAAGGCGGCGGCGCACGGTCTGCAGGCGGCGATCGTCACCGGCGACAAGGATTTCTTCCAGCTGGTTGGCGACGGCATTCGGGTCTACAACCCCAAGGACGATGGCACGTGGTACGACGCGCAGGGCGTGAAAGAGAAGTGGGGGGTTGAACCGTCGCAGGTGTGCGACGTGCTGGCGCTGATGGGCGACTCGATTGACAACGTCAAGGGCGTGCCCGGCATCGGCGAGAAAGGCGCCACCGAGCTGATCGGCACCTACGGATCGCTCGACGCGCTGCTGCAGCATGCCCCGGAGCTCAAGAACAAGCGGCAGCGTGAGGGGCTCATGACGCATGCGGACCAGGCACGCCAGAGCCGGCAGCTGGTCACGATCAAGACGGATGTGGAGGTGCCGTTTGAGACGGAGCGGTTTCGTTTCAAGGGCGCCGATCGCGAACGGTGCTACGCGCTGTTCTCGAAGATGGAGTTCCGCACGTTGCTACCGGAGTACGCGCCAACGGCGTCATCGGTGCAGAAGGACTATGCGCTGATTGGCTCGACCGACGAGCTGAAGGCGCTGGTCGCCGAGCTGCGGGCGGCTGGACGCTTCAGCATGAAGGTCATGACCGACGGCACCGCGCCGGTCAGGGCCACTCTGGTTGGCATCGCCATCTCCATCCAGGCTGCCACGGCGCGCTATATTCCCCTGGGGCACGAAGGGTTTGGCAGCGGCGTGTCGATGGCGAAGGCCGACGCGCTGGCAATCCTCGCGCCGCTGCTGACGGATCCGTCGATCGAAAAGATCGGCCACGATTTGAAAGCCGACCTGATCGTGCTGGGCCGCCATGGTGTCGACGTGCAGAACCCGAACGGGTTCGACACCATGATCGCCAGCTACCTGATTGACGCGAACCGATCGAGCCAGGAGCTGGAGCCGCTGGCGCTGGAGCAGCTGGGCTACAAGGCGCTCACCGAAGAAGCGATTCGGGGCAAAGGCGTCAAGGCCATCGCCTTCGCGCACGTGCCGGTCGACAGCGTGCTGGACTACGCCGGCGAGCGCGCGGACATCGCCTTCCAGCTGGCGCAGAAGGTCAAGCCGGTCCTGGTGAGCGACGCGCTCGAATCCGTCTATCGCGATCTCGAGCTGCCGCTGGTGCCGATCCTCGCGGCCATCGAGCGGGTCGGCGTGCGCGTGGACGTGCGCTCGCTGGCGTCGCAGTCGGTGCTGCTCGATCGGGAAATGACGGATCTCAGCCGCCGCATCTTCGAGCTGGCCGGCGGCGAGTTCAACATCGGCTCGCCCAAGCAACTGGCCGAAGTGCTGTTCGAGCGCATGCAGCTGCCGGTGCTCAAGCGCACCGGCACGTCACGCGCGCCTTCCACGGCGGTGGACGTGCTCGAAGAGCTGGCGCTGCAGCACCAAGTCTGCCGCTTGATCCTCGATTGGCGCGGCCTGTCGAAGTTGAAGGGCACCTACATCGATGCGCTGCCTTCGCTGGTGAATCCTGAGACCGGGCGCGTGCACACGCAGATCAGCCAGGCGGTGGCCGCGACCGGCCGCTTGAGCAGCAGCGACCCGAACCTCCAGAACATTCCAATCCGCACCGAGATCGGCCGCCAGATTCGCAGCGCCTTCATCGCCGAGCCAGGGCACGTCCTGATCTCGGCGGACTATTCGCAGATCGAGCTGCGGGTGCTGGCGCATCTGTCGGGCGACGAGAGGCTCACCGAGGCATTCGTGCGCGGCGACGACATTCACGATCAGACCGCCATCAGGGTGTTCGGGGCCGACAGCCAGCTCGATCCGTACGAGCTGCGCCGCCGCGCCAAGATCATCAACTACGCGCTGCTCTACGGAAAAACCGCCTTCACGCTGGCGAAAGACATCGGCGTGTCGCAGCAGGCCGCGCAGCAGTTCATCGACGCGTACTTCGCCGGCTTCCCGCGCGTACGGGCGTTCATCGACAAGACGCTCGCCGACGCGCAGGCCAGCGGCGCAGTCAAGACCATGTTCGGCCGCCGGCGGCCGGTGCCGGAGCTTACCAGCCGCAACTTCCAGATTCGCGCCGGCGCGGAACGCATCGCCGTGAACATGCCGATCCAGGGCACGGCCGCCGACATCCTCAAGCGCGCGATGATCGACGTCGACGCAGCACTGGCGCAGTCACACCTCACGGCCAGGATGATCCTGACGGTGCACGACGAACTGCTGTTCGAATCGCCGAAGGATCAGGCAGACGAGGTGGCGGCGCTCGTCAAGCAGAAGATGTCGACGGCGGTGACACTCAACGTGCCCCTCGATGTTGATGCCGGTATTGGCGAGAACTGGACCCAGGCCAAGGGGTGACAGGCGATTTTACTTCCATCGTTCCTTGACCACCGCCCACTCACCGCGCAGGTCCGATTCCTCCTGCGCGCGCTTGTCGGCCGCGACCGAGCCAACGCGGTCGGGAATGATGCCTTCGAGCACCAGCTTGTCGAGATCGGCGCGCAGCGTAGCCGAGCGTGCGCCCGCCAGCCGCGCGCGAACCCAACCGGCAATCGCCGCATTCCAGGCTTCGACCGGTTCGGCGGCACCGCGGATGCCGACGACCAGGAAGTAGGCCGCGGCAGCGGACCCGGGGTTCTTCGCCAGCTCGCGCGTCATGCGATCGCGCAGCCGTCCCGACGCCGCGATCCGCGCGTCGCGCTCGAGCGAATCGGCATGACGCTCAATCGCGCTGCCCCACCACTCCAGCATCGCCTCTCCGGTCTGCGGCCCCTGGGCCGCGGCCGCGTCGATGCCGCTCTCGAAAATCGTCGCCGCCGCGCCATAGTCGTCGTCGAAAAACAGCGCTTCGCCCAGCGCCATCTGGAAGTCGACGCTGTCGCGCGCATCGAGGTTCGACACCCGCACCGTGCCAAGCGCTGCACGTGCCGCAGACAAATCCTCAGGGTTGGCGCGCTCGCGATAGCGTTCGAGATGGGCGCGGGCCAGCACGACCGTGGCGGCATCAGCCGTCGCCGGCGTCTTCGACGCGACCGCGGCCGCCTCGATGGCTCCGTCGAACTGTCGCTGATTGTAGAGCGTCCGGGCCCTGGCCAATTCGGCGCGCTGCGCCTCAGCAGGCTGGGCCAGAGCGAATACCAGGGCCACAGCGAGCGCAGACGACCTCAACACCGCGGCCACAGAAGGCGCAGACAGCACAACAAGACTTGATAGCACAGAAACTCTCTACAATTGGTATGCAATGTTGACGAGGCTGCTGGCCTGCGTGATCGCGGTGGCCGCTGTGCAGGACACGGGCGTGCTCCGCATTCGCCTGGTGATGGCGGATGCCAGCGGCGCAGCGATGGCGATTCCCCGGTATCTGCTGCTGGTGAGCGATAACCCGTCCACGATCGAACCGCGACGGGTGCGCACCGGGCCGGATGGCACCGTCGACATGAAACTGCCGGCCGGCCTCTACACCGTTGAGTCCGATCAGCCGCTGGCGTTCGGCGGCGGCCTGTTCGGCTGGACGCAGATGATCACCGTCACCGCCGGCCAGGCAACGGTGCTGGAACTCAACGGCGCGAACGCCACCGTGGAGGACACGCCCGGCGTGCGCGCCAATTCCGGTTCGGCGATTCTCGCGAACTGGCAGGACGCCGTCGTCGAGGTGTGGACACCGACGGTGCACGCGTCGGGCTTCCTGATCGACCGCCGCGGCGTGATCGCCACCAGTCACCACGCGCTTCGAGGCGCCACTGCCGTCGAAGTGGAGATGTCCAGCGGCTCCAGGCGCACCAAGGTCGCCGGCAGCGTGATTCTGTCGGAACGGCTGACGGGCGCCGCGCTGATCCGGATCGATCCGGCGGTGATGGCCGCGACGCGCCCGGTGGATGCCGCGTGCGGGGCCGCGCGATCGGCGCCGGCATTCAAGGACGCACTCACTGCCATCGCGTCGCCGATGTTCGCGCCCAGGAGCCTGACCGGAGGCCAGGTGACGCGAACCACCGCGCAGGCACTCTTCTCCGACATGACGCTGGCACGCGACAGCGCCGGCAGTCCGGTGTTCGGGGCCGGCGGCGAGTTGCTGGGCATTGGCGCCATCGACGAACGTGACGCGGGCTCGCGGCGCTGGACCGACTCGTGGGTGGTGCCGGTCGGCCGGCTGTGCGACGCCCTGGCCGCCGTCGAACAGAAGCTGGCGGAGGTGCCGCCACCCTCCACCGCGTTGCCGGTGGATCCGCGTCCCGTCGCGGCCAGGCCGCCGGATCCGACAGCCCCCAGGCTCCAGGCGCCGACCGTGGCGACCGATGACTTCGACATCACGCTCATGACGCCGCGACACGTGCGCGATGACGCCATGATCGCGAATCCGCGGTACGACTTCGCCGGCTGGTCCGACTACGTTCGAGAGTCGCTGCCGGTCGTCATGATCCGCGTCAGCCCGCAATTCGAGGAGCGCCTCTGGAAGACGCTGGTCCGCGGCGCGGGGGCAACGCAGGGGATGGCGATCCCGCCGCTCAAGAGCTTCAGCTCAAATTTCCTCCGGATGCGTGCCTACTGTGGCAGCACGGAGGTGACGCCGATTCATCCGTTCATCATCGAACGCCAGGTCTCCGAGAAGCTGACGATTCGCGAAGGCCTCTACGTCTACGATCCGGCTTCCTTCGGCCCGCACTGCCCGTCCGTCAGGATGGAATTGTTTTCGGAGCAGGATCCGCAGCGCCCGGACGTCAAGAACATCGATGCGAAGCTGTTCCAGCAGGTCGTGCAGCCCTTACAATGAAGAGTTGAATGACCGAGCCGGTGATCGTCCCGCGGGCTGAGCACCCCATCTCACGCCGGGACATCGATTCGGACGCGCTGAAGGTGCTGTATCGCCTGCACGAGTCCGGAAACGTCGCCTATCTTGTCGGCGGCAGCGTGCGCGATTTGCTGCTGAGCCGGCGGCCCAAGGACTTCGACATCGGGACCTCCGCCCATCCATACCAGGTCAAGAAGCTGTTCAGGAATTGCTGGATCATCGGCCGCCGGTTCCGACTGGCCCACGTGCGGTTCGGCACCAAGACCATCGAAGTCGCTACCTTCAGGCGCAACGTCCCCGCCGGGTCGGAAGGCGAATCCGCCTTCGCTCCAGAGGCCGGTGGCGAGCCTCGGCGCGCCACACCCGATGACCCGCTGTTGGACGCAGTCGCCCAGGGCCGCGCCGATGCGCAGGCGCTGCTGCTGAACAAGACGCACGACAACACGTTCGGCACGCCGGAAGAAGACGCCTTCCGGCGCGACTTCACCATCAACGCGCTGTTCTACGACATCGCCACGTTTTCGATCATCGATTACGTCGGCGGGCTCCAGGATCTCAAGGACCAGCTGATCCGCTGCATCGGCGATCCGAACCAACGCTTCCAGGAGGATCCCGTCCGCATGCTGCGCGCCATCGTCATGGCATCGCGCCTTGGCTTCCGGCTGGATCCGCCAATCGTGTCGGCGATTGCGACCTATCGCGAACTGATCGCGACCGCCTCGCCGGCGCGGATGATCGAGGAGTACTACAAGATCCTCCGCTCGGGCTATGCCGAGCACACGTTCCGATCGCTGGCCGAACATCGTCTGCTCGAACCGGCCACTCCGGAGATCCAGAAGGGCGCGAAGAGCGACGCCTTGTGGACCAGCCTGGCGGCGCTCGATGCCTACCGCCGCAGGTTCGACGTCGCCCCGGCCACGCTGCGGAACCCGGTGCTGCTCGGCACCGTGCTGCTCCCGCTCGGCCTGATGCCTCGCTACGAGCGTTCCGTCGACTCCGCTCAGGGCAGGCGCTGGGATCCGGTCGAACCGGAGCCTGATCAGGAAGACGACGACAACGTCGGCAACCTGATTGCGCCGAAGACGAGGACGAAGTTCCGGCGGCCGCCCAAGGAGCCGATCCTCAAGATCGGCATGCTGCCAATCGCCCGCGGCGATACGGAGCGGCTCCGCCAGTTGCTGTCACTGCAGTCGCGCATTGCCGACGTCGAAATGCCGGCGCGCGCCAAGCGGGCGCTGATGCATCGCGGGCCGTTCGAAGATGCGCTGACGTGGTTCGACATCCACGGCAATACGCCGACGGTGGTCGAACACTGGAAGGGTTTCGTCGAGGCGGTGGGAGACCAAGCCGCGCACGCACCGGCCGAGGAGGGCGAACGGCCGCAGGGTGACGGCCGCCCCCGGCGCCGCCGTGGCCGGCGTCGACGCGGCCGCCGAGGCTTCAAGCGCCCTCCTGAAAACTAATTCCTGTTGCCCTACCGGCCGATTGGCCTATCCACCTATCCGTTCTTGCTCTCGAACTCCTGCATGAACGAGACCAGTGCGTCGACGCCCTCCTCAGGGAAGGCGTTGTAGATTGACGCGCGCATGCCGCCGACCGAGCGGTGGCCCTTCAGGCCGTCCAGACCGGCGGCGGTCGATTCCTTCACGAACCTGTTCTCGAGCTCCTCGCTGGGCAGCCGGAAGGTGATGTTCATCCGCGAGCGGCTGTTCTTCTCCGCCGTGCCGCGATAGAAGCCGCTGCGATCGATCTCGGCGTAGAGCTTCGATGCCTTGCGCTCGTTGATCCTGCCGATCGCCTCGAGACCACCCTGAGCCAGCGCCCACTTCATCACCAGGCCCATCAGGTAAATGCCGAAGCACGGCGGCGTGTTGTACATCGAGCCGTTCTCGGCGTGCACCGCGTAGTTCAGCATGGTGTGCAGCGACTTCGACGACCGCGCCAGCAGGTCCTGGCGGATGATGACGAGCGTCACGCCCGACGGCCCGAGATTCTTCTGCGCGCCCGCGTAGATCAGGCCGTACTTGGAGACCTTGATGGACCGGCTGAACATGTCCGACGAGGTATCGGCCACCAGCGGCAGGTCGCCGACCGACGGCTCATGCGCCCACTCCGTTCCAAACAACGTGTTGTTGGTGGTGAAGTGGACGTAGGCGGCGCCGGTCGTCAACTTGAGCTCGTCCTGCCGGGGAATGCGGCTGAAGTTCTCGCTCTCCGTGGACCCGGCAATGTGCACCGCGCCCACGCGCTGCGCTTCCTTGACGGCCTTCTGCGACCAGCCGCCGGTGACGATGTAGTCGGCGGTGGAGCCGGAGGTCAGCAGGTTGAGCGGCACCATGGAGAACTGCATCGATGCGCCACCCTGCAGGAACAACACCTGGTAGTTGGCCGGCACACCGCCCAGCGTCCTGAGGTCCTGTTCGGTCCTGGCGAGAATGCCTTCGAAGGTCTTGGACCGGTGGCTGATTTCCAGCACCGACATGCCGACGCCGGGCAGCGCCACGAGATCGCGCTGTGCCTCCTCGAGGACGGTAACGGGCAGCACTGCGGGACCGGCGGAGAAATTGAAGACGCGATGAGTGGTGGTGGCCATATGGATAATCTCTACGGAAGCTTCACTAATTGCAGATCGAGAATGTCCGCATTACTGGACTGCATGGCATCCAGCGCGCGGGCCGACGGCCCGCCGTCGATGGTGTTGACGCCGGCGCCGGCGCGCACGATCAGCGACAGAGCGCCCCCGCGTCCATCATGGGGTCGGTCACCTGGGTCGATCGGACAACGAGCACCGGTGCCTGTGACTTGCGAATCGCGTCAACCAGCGCGTCGCCGGATGCGTCCGGTTCGAAGAGGACGTCACAACCGGCAGCCTTCAGGGCTTCCAGTCCGGATTTCTCACACTTGTCGGCTACCAGCACTTTCATGCCTGATCCCTGATCCCTCAAATGAGATGCGACAGCAGTCCGTCGCGCAGCTTCGGCTCGAACCAGGTCGACTTCGGCGGCATGATCCCGCCGGCGTCCGAGATGCGCATCAGGTCGCACACCGACACCGGATAGAGCGAGAAGGCCACCGCAAAGGCGCCGGAATCGACCAGGCGCTGTAACTCCTGTGTGCCGCGAATGCCGCCGACGAAGTCGATTCGTTTGTCGGTGCGGACGTCCTTGATGCCGAGCATGGGCTCGAGCACGGCCGTCTGCAGGACATCGACATCCAGCGCATCGGCGGCGGTCTTGACATCGATGGTGAACCACTGCCCGGCGAGGTACATCGCCATCACGCCCTTCTGCGTCGGCGATTCGGGTCCGCCCGGGCGAACGGAGAACCTCCCCTCGAGCTGCTTCAGCAGTTGCTCGGGCGTCCTGCCGTTCAAGTCGCGGACAACGCGGTTGTACGGCAGCACCTGCATCTGGTTGTCGGGGAACGCCACGGCCAGGACGCGACCGGCCTCGGATGCCAGGGCCGCAGATGGCACAGACGCTGTTTTCGCCGTGCGAGCCCGAGCCGCTGAAGCCGCCCTGTGATGACCGTCGGCGATGTAGAGCGCCTCGACGTGCGCGAAGCCGTCGACCATCGCCTGGTTCTCGTCCGCCGGCACCCGCCACACTTCGTGCCGCACTCCGTCGGGCGCCGTGAACTCGAACAGCGCGGCGCCGGTCACGATGCGTGCCACCGCGGCGTCGATCGCCGTCGAGCCCCGATAGGTCAGGAACACCGGTCCGGTCTGCGCGCTGATTGCCAGCATGTGGCGCGTGCGATCGTCCTCCTTGTCGGGGCGGGTCTTCTCGTGCTTCTTGATCAGACCGCGATCGTATTCATCGATCGAGAAACACGCGGCCACGCCCGCCTGCACGTGCGCCCCCATCGTCAATCGATAGACGTAGAAGCTCGGCGTGTCTTCGACGATTAGCGGGGCATCGGTCTGAAGAGCGGAAAATGCGGACGCCGCCTGCTGGTAGGCCGCCTCCGAATGAAGATCTGCACCGGCAGGCATGTCGATCTCGGGTCTGGAGACATGCAGGAAGCTCAGCGGATTGCCCGTGGCGAGCGCCCGCGCCTCATCGGTGTTTACGACATCGTAGGGAACCGACGCGACCGTGGCGGCAGCCTTGGGCGACGGCCGGAGTGCGGCAAAGGGATAAATCGCGGACATTGAACCTGCCATTATATGGCCGCGATGGCCGGCATCTTGCGGCGGCTGTTGTCGCCGGAGTGGCGAGCAGCCAGCAACTAGTGGAGCGTCACTAGTTGTCGTTCGTTGCGCGTGACTGCGTGGGTTTGAACATCAACTGCAGGTAGCGATCGCGGTCGCTGGTGAACACTGTCATCAGCGTCGGCGCGATCGGCTCTCCCGGCGGCATGTTCCGGTGCTCAATGACCGGGTTGACGTAGCGGCCGTGTTTCTTCATCCCGTAGTGCAGGTGCACGCCGGTGGCCAGGCCGGTCTGGCCGACCCGGCCGACGAGCTCTCCCTGCCCGACGCGCGCTCCCGCCCGGACCGAGATCGCCGACAGATGCAGATACTCGGTCTCGTAGCCGTTGTTGTGCCGCACCTTCACGGTGCGGCCGCCGCCACTGGTCCACCCGGCGAGCGTCACCACGCCTGGCGCCACAGCTCCCACCGGCGCGCCGGCCGGCGCGTAGTAGTCCACGCCGTTGTGGGCGCGTGCGTAGCCGAGAATGGGATGCTTGCGCGAGCTGGAGAACCGCGAGGTAATCCTCGGTTCGAACTTGAGCGGAGATTTCAGGAAAAACCGCTTCAGCGAACGGCCGTTCTCATCGTAATACGCCGGTGAGCCGCCGTCGGGCGTGAAGCGAATCGCGCGGATCTTTCGATCCATGTTGACGATCTCGCCGGCCAGGATGGCGCCGTAGCCGGCGGGCTTGCCTTCACGGGTATGGCGCTCCACGAGCACGCGGAAGCTGTCGCCGGGTTGCAGATCGGAGTTGAAATCGATCTCTCCCGAGAACACGTCGGCGATGCCGAGCGCCAGCGCGAGGCCCTCACCAGACGCGTCGAGCGCCGCGATCAACGAGCTCGTCTCGCGGGTCATGGCGCCCTCGACGGCGACCACGGTGGTCTCTTTCGGAATGCGCTCGATTGCCGTGAGGAAGCGCGGTGCGCCCTCGGACGATGCCCGCGAGACCGTGAGCCGGCGATCGCGATCGATCTCGTATTCGAACCGGCGCACGCGGCCGTCGAGCAGGCGATCGATGGTGTACGGCTGACCGGCGCGCATCCGGCGCACATCCATGGCCGCCGAGATTGAGGCGACCAGCGCCGGCGTGTCGGCGCGTTGAATCATGTGGTTCTCGAACAGGTTCGACAGCGTGGTGCGGGCCGGCACGTAGCCGGTGAGGAAATCCGCATCCTTTTCGAGCGGCACGTCGTAGGCGCGAACGGTCGCCGCCGGATCGGCGGCCGACACCAGCCAGAACGCTGATGGCAGGCCGAGAGCGAACAGGCCAAGTGCCGCACCGAGGTAGTAAGACTTGCGCATGAAAAGCTGGTAAATCCTAGCAAATCGGGGCTACCGCTTGCGACTCTTTTCGGCCGGCGGTTGGACCGCTATGAGGGGCTCCGGCATCTCCACCTACTGCGCGGTTTGCACGCCGGCACGAATCATCACGGGGACGACACGCGGTTCGCCGTTGCCAATCTTCACTTCCACGAGGTGAGCGCCGGAAGACAGCGCAATGGTCGGCGGCGCCACGCCCATGGGCTTGCCGTCGATCGTGACCGCGGCGCCGGGTGCGGGGGTTTGCACGACCAGTTCGCCGTCGCCTTCGCGCAGCCCCTCGGTCTCACGCGTCGAGAGCCAGCCGATGACGCCGAACAATACGACGATCACCGCGACAGCCGCAGCCAGCGGGCTCCTGCTCGTCTTGCGTACCGCAGCTGGACCAGCTCGGGCGCCAGATCGAGACGCTCAATGGCCTCGCCGCTGTCGGCGTCGGTCCCGCTGTGGCGGCGGCCAAAGCCGTCGTGGGCCGACACGGACGATTCGGTAATCGCTGTTACACTGCCGAAGCGTGGACATTGCCTTCATCGTCGGCGCGCTCATCGCGGGATTCACCGCCGGCTGGATGCTGGCGTCGCGTACCCGCGCCGGCAACGACCAACGGCTCCGCGACGCGTTCCAGGCGCTGGCCGCCACCACGCTCAAGGCCTCCACTGACGAGTTTCTGAAACTGGCCGATCAGAAACTGGGCAACGTGCATCGCGACGCCGCGATCGATCTGACCCGCCGCCAGCAGGAGCTTGGCTCGCTGGTCACGCCCCTCAAGGACACGCTCGTCCAGGTCGACGCCAGGCTCAAGGACGTCGAGAAGACCCGCATCGACGACAGCGCCAGCCTGCGGTCACTGCTCAACCTGGTTGGCCACACCCAGCGGCAGCTGCAGCAGGAAACGCAGACGCTGGTGCGTGCGCTGCGCTCGCCGGGCGTGCGCGGCCAATGGGGCGAGGTTCAGCTGCGCAAGGTCGTCGAGCTTGCCGGCATGATGGAGCATTGCGACTTCGATCAGCAGCCGACCATCTTCACCGAGGGCGGACGCCTGCGTCCCGACATGACGATCAACCTGCCCGGCGGCCGCTCCATCGTGGTGGATGCCAAGGCGCCGCTCGAGGCCTTTCTCGATGCGCAAGGCGCACACGATGATGGCGTGCGGAGCGGAAAGCTGGCCGATCACGTCAGGCAGGTCAAGGAGCATGTCACTAAGCTCGGCGCCAAAGCCTACTGGGACGCGCTGCCCTCTTCACCGGAGATGGTCGTGCTGTTCCTGCCCGCCGAGGCGATATACATGGCCGCGCTCGAGCGCGACTCGTCGCTGATCGACTACGGCGTGAAAATGAATGTGCTGATTGCCAGTCCGCTGACGCTGATTGCGCTGCTGCGGGCCGCGTCGTTCGGATGGAAGCAGGAACGCCTGGCGCTGAACGCCGAAGAGATCAGCCGGCTGGGCAAGGCACTGCACGAGAGCGTGGCCACCATGGCCGAGCATCTCGAAGACCTCCGCCGCCGCCTTGACGGCACGTTCTCCACCTTCAACAGGGTGATTGGCTCGTTCGAGAACAACGTGCTGGTCAAGGCACGACGGTTCCGGGACCTCGGCGCCGGCGGCGCCAAGGAGATTCCGCTGATCGATCCGCTCGAAACCGTGGCGCGCAAGCTCGATGCGCCGACGCAGCCAGGATTGCTTGACGTGGAAGCCCACGAAGCAGAAGCTACTTCAGGAGATCGCCCATGATCAGACTTGCAATGGCCGCTGTAGTGCTCGCCTCCAGCGTGACGGCGACGATGGCTCAGAAACCGGAGGCGACCTCGCTGTCCGGCAAGCCGCTGCTCATCCCCGCGAGCATTCCGAATCAGCAGAAGCTCGAAGCCGACCTCGCCCAGGCTCAGAAGACCCTGGCGGCGAACCCGAAGGATCCGGAAGCGCTGATCTGGGTCGGCCGCCGCTATGGGTACCTGTGGCGCTACAACGACGCCATCGCGGCGTTCACGAAGGGCATCGGGCAGTTTCCCGACAACCCGAAGTTCTATCGCCATCGCGGCCATCGCTACATCAGCATCCGGCAGTTCGCAAGCGCGCAGGCGGACTTTGAGAAGGCCGTGGCCCTGATCAAGGGCAAGCCCGATGAGATCGAGCCTGACGGCGCGCCCAACCCCGCCGGCAAGCCGCGCAGCACCCTGCAGTTCAACATCTGGTATCACCTGGCGCTGTCGCATTACCTACAGGGCCACTACGACCAGGCGTACGAGGCGTGGGTGGAGTGCATGAAGGTCTCCAACAATGACGACTCCATCGTCGCGACCAGTGACTGGCAGTGGATGACGCTGATGCGGCTCAATCGCAAGGCCGACGCGGCAAAAGTGCTGGAACGCATCCAGCCGAAAATGGACATCCTCGAGAACACGGCATATCACCGCCGCCTGCTGATGTACAAGGGTCTCGAGAAGCCCGACGCCTTGCTCGACACCAAGACGCCGGATGCGACGCAGATTGCGACGCAGGGCTACGGCGTTGCCAACTACTACTTCGTGACCGGCGACAAGGCCCGGGCGCGGCAGGCGCTCGACACCATCGTGTCTGGAGCCGGCTGGAATGCGTTCGGCTTCATCGCCGCGGAAGCAGACCTGCAGCGCCTGAAGTGAGCCCAGGTTCCACGCTGCGCGCGGACGGTCGATTGATGTGAGAACCTAGGCCTTCATCTGCTGACGCGGCCGCTACGGCCGCAGTACAGCGTCCAGGTCCTGGCGCATCCATTTGGCAGCGGTGCCCTCCTGGTAGAACGCCCAGCTCATCATCGAGCCGCTGACGACGGCTTCGATGGTGCGGGCCAATTGCCTGGGGTTGGTGGTGTCCACGAGGTCACCCGCATCCATCACCTCGCGGATCAGTTTCTGCAGTTCGTCGCAAGTCGCCACCGCCTGCGTTGACAGGTGCTTACGGAAATCAGGATCCGTGAAATCGATCTGCAGGTACGCGAAGTTGCGAGCCAGCGCGGCCGGGGTCGCGGCCAGGTGCGCCATGCCGTCGCTGTAGGCCCGCAGTGCGGCCAGCGCTGAACGGTGTTGCGCGCGCAGGCCCATGAACATCTCCGCCGTCCTGCCGGAGAACCGTTCCGAGAGCGCCAGCAGCAGGTCGCGCTTGGACCCAAACCGCTGCACCAGCAAGCCCGCCGTCACGCCGGCTTCTTCGGCAATGTCGGCGAGCGTCAGCTCGCCCGGAAAGCTGGAGCTGAAAGTGAGCCGTCCGCTGGATGGCGGCTGCGTGTTCGTCGTCTATCGTGTCTGCGCGTCTCTCACACCGCCGGTCTCGCCGTAGCCGTGGCGGAGGCGGGGCGGGCCATCACGTTGCCGCCGTAGCGATCGACCCAGAGGCTGCCGAGCAGCGCCAGCGCGGCGCTGCCGATCATCAGGTAGGCCGGTGAGGTGTTCTGGGCGGTGTCCCTGATCAGGGCGGTCGCCACCAGCGGCGCGGTGCCGCTGAAGATCGTGAAGCCGACGTTGAAGACGAGGGCCACGCCGGTGAACCGCACCCGCGTCGGGAACAGATCGGTGAGCAGCACCGCGAACGAGCCGTTGGTGAGCCCGGCGGCCAGTCCGGCGATGACGCACAGCAGGGTGAGGTTCATCGATCGCGCTTCGACGGCGCCGTACCACGGAATCGCGAAGCCCATCAGGATGGCGACGCCGGCGCCAAGCAGGTAGCGTGGCGGAAGGCGATCGCCGAGCCATCCGGTCAGCAGGATGCCGACCGCCGAGGCGATGACGCCCACCGTCTGCGACAGCACGGCCTGGCGCGGGTCGTACTGCAGCACCTGCGAGAGATAGGCCGGCAAGTGCGAGAAGAACAGCCCGTTGAACGTGCCGGTGCCGGCGAGAATCAGGCAGCCGATCAGCACGTGCACGGGGTTGGTCTTGAGCAGCTCTCGGAAGGGATGGCGCACGGCCATGCTCTTCATCCGCGCGAACTCGGGTGATTCTTCCAGTGACCGCCGCAGCACGAAGCTGAGCACGCCGCCCAGGCCGCCGATGATGAACGCGATGCGCCATCCGTAGAGCGGCACCATGTCCGGATCGAGGTAGGTGCGCACCGACAGGCTGACACCGGTCGCCGCCGCGACGCCCATGGTCACGCACGCAAACACCACGCCGCAGACGAACGGCGCAATGCGCGGCGCGGTTTCCACCACGTAGGTCAGCGCTCCGGGCAGCTCGCCGCCGAGGCAGAAGCCCTGGATCAGGCGCAGCATCACCATCAGCACGCTCGCGGTGACGCCAATGGTGGCGAAGTCGGGCACCAGGCCCATGCCGAGCGTGGCGCCCGACATGATGAACACCGACCACAGAAACACCGCGCGGCGGCCGTAGCGATCGCCGTAGTGCGCCAGCACGAGGCCGCCGATCGGGCGGGCCAGGTAGCCGACCGCGAAGGTGGCGAAGGTGGCGAGCAGCGACGCCGTTGCCTCGGTGGCCGGAAAGACCGCGGCCGCAATGTCCCTGGCGAACACGCCGAAGATGACAAAGTCGTAGAACTCGAGTGTGCCGCCGAGGCTGGCCAGGAGCACGATCTTCCAGCCGGCAGGCGTAATCCTATCCGAGCTATTCATGCGTCAGCGCAGCATATCGCGGGTCGCCGCCGGATCGCCGTCGTTCTTTGCCGGCTGGATGCCGAGGATGGCGCACATCAGCTCGTAGAGGTGAATGTTCCTGATCGGCGCGACGCGCAGTGCCGAGCGGATCCGCGGACCGGCGGCAACGAACACGCCGTGCATCGACTTGTTCGAGGCGTCATAGCCGTGCGCCCCGCCGGGCGGGGTCCGCTCACGAGCCTGCCAGCGGGCCACGTCCCGCCGCGACGCGATCTGCCAGCCGTCGCTGACCACGCCGAAGATCGCAGGCACGCGCGGGTGGTTGGCCAGAGCGTAAGCTTCGGGAATCTCGTGCCGGCGAAACACCGACAGCGCCGGATGCTTGTCTTTCAACTTCGCATAGATCGCGTCGAGGTTGCCGCCCCTGGGGTTGACGCCCAGCACCGGCGACCAATCCACCACGTCCACCGTAGCCAGGTCGAGGTAGTCGTCCAGCACGACGGTGCGGTCAGGACTCAGCGCCGACATCCCGTGATCGCTGACGATCACGTAGTGCACGCGATCCGTCATGCCGCTCCGCTCAACGCCGGCGATCAGCTGTCCCAACGATCGATCGACCTTGGCCACGGCGGCGCGGGTCTCGTCCGCATCGGGCCCGTGGCGATGGCCGGCGCTGTCCACGTCGCTGAAATACAGCGTCAGGAACGACGGCCGTTCGCCTGGCGGCAGCTGCAGCCAGTCGAGCACCCGCTTCACCCGCTGCTCGTGCGGCATGTCGTCCTGATACGGCATCCAATAGGTGCTGCGGCGGCCGCCGATCAGGACCTCGGAGCCGGGCCAGAACATCGGGGCTGATTTCAATCCCTGTCGCTCCGCCGTGTTCCAGATCGGCTCGCCGCCCCACCAGCGCGGGTCGCTCTGGACCTCGCGATTCGACAACGAGAACTCGCCGGGAATGTCGGGCGCCTTGATGTTGTTGGAAATGATGCCGTGGTGAGCCGACGTCAACCCGGTCACGATCGTGTAGTGATTCGGAAAGGTCTTCGACGGAAACTCCGGGATCAGCCTATCGGCGCGCACGCCTTCAGCACTGAGACGCAGCAGATTCGCCGGCGCGAACGTATCGAGATAGTCCCAGCGGAAGCCATCGATCGAAATCAGGATGACAATCGGGCGATCCGGCGCTGGACGAGCCGGCTGGCAGGCCACGGCAAGTGACAGGCTCACGAGGACCATGGCGATCGACGCTCGGGCAATCATCAGCGGCGAAGGTAGCTCCACGCCTGTGCCGGCGTCAAACCGTCAATCGTCAGCGTCGCGATGCGGCCGGTCGCCGCGTCGATCGACTTGATCTGGTGGTTATTAGGTGTCGGCGACGTACAGCGTGTCGCCATCCAGCGCGAGTCCCTGCGGGCGATGGCATCGCGCCTGGGTGAAGATGCCGTCGGCATCACCCTGCAGCTTGGAACCGACGGTGTCGATCAACCGGGAGCAGGAATCGGACCTGCGTGAGCAGCGCCGGAAGGATCGGGTTGCGGCCCTCCGGCGTCGCTCACCGGCCCGCCTCTCGCGTCCACGCCTTGAGCTGATGGGCGCGCTCGACCGCTTCGTCAGAAGTCAGCCACGTATCGACCGGCCACCTCACCCGCCACGTCCAGTTGACGTCGTCTACGACGGCCGGTGTGTTGATGCGATCCGTCCAGCCGAATGCGTCCTGCAACGGCACCAGCGCCAATCGCGATCGCGCCGACAGCAGCGCACGCATCACCGTCGCGCGTTTGTCTTCGGTATCGCCTTGCGGCGTTGCCGCCAGCGGCTCAATGTCGTGAGTGCCGGTGGTCGCCACCGACACCTCGGGGAACTCGGCGGGATCGACGGGCGGCTGGCCGTCGCGATCCCAGTGACGTTCCCAGCGCAGCACCTTGAGTCCAGGCAGGCCGAGCCGCGCCATTGATTCGCGAACGAAGGCCGGAATCGATCCGAGATCCTCCGCGATGAGGTCCGCTCCGCCCGACGCAAATATGCCGATCAGCGTTTCACCGAGCGCCAGCTGCTCATGCTGGTCGGCCGGGTCGAAGAACGCGGCGGCTGACTTGTCGATCGGCCGCACGCAGGTGCGGTACAGCCCGACCAGGTGGTCCAGGCGATAGCCGTCGTACAGATCGCGATAGCGCCGCGACCGTGCGCGCATCCAGGCATAGTCGCTCGAGGCCATGACCGCGGCACGCCACGGCGGCAGTCCCCAATCCTGTCCGGTTTCGCTGAACGCGTCCGGCGGCACGCCGATGGTGGCATCGAAGCGGAACTCCGCCTGCCGCGCCCACACATCGGGACTGTCCACGGCAATCATGAACGGCAGGTCGCCGAACACGCGGATCGGCCAGGCCAGCCGCTTGCTGTCGGCCCACTGCTCGGCGGCAATCCACTGCAGGTAGGAGCGATACGTGATTTCGATGCGCAGCGCGGCTCGAGCTTCGACTACCGCCAGTTCGGCCGCCTTGGCCAGCGGGTCGGGCCATTTCGTCCACGGCAGGTCCTCGTGCAGTGCGTGCAGGGAGCGAAACAGCGCGTACTCGTCGAGCCACCAGGCCTGCTCTCGCGCAAACGCGTCGAACCGCGCCGCGCGCGGCGATCCGCGGGCGACTTCGAGCGTCAGAAAGCGATCGAACGATCGGCGCAGCCATCGACTCTTGAGGCGCCGAATCGACGCGTAATCGATGGCCGGCAGGCGCCGCAGCCGATCGAGCTCGGCGCGCTCGGCGCCATCCATCGCCAGCTCGCCGCCCAGGCCGACAAAGTCGTGCACCTGCCACATCGAGATGTAGATCGGATCGAGTGCCATTGCGGTCATCGCCGAGTACGGCGATGTCTCGTTCGGCGGCATCTCGTGAATCGGCAGGAGCTGGACCACCAATTGGCCGGCCTCGTCGAGCCAGCGCGCAAACGGCGGCAGATCGGCAAACTCGCCGATGCCCCAGCCGCGGCCGGACACCAGAGAGAACAGCGCCACGCTGATGCCGCTGGCGCGTTGGTTCCTCACGACGCCGCCCGCTTCAGCACGCGACCAATCGCGCGATCGAACGCCATTGGTTCGACCAGCAGGCTGACCACCACGAACGCCTCGCGAGCGAAGTCGAAGAAGTAGCCGGGATGCACCAGCACGTCGTCCTCCTCGAGGAGCTCGAGCACCAGCGCCTCGTCGGAGCGCAGCTGCGGCACCTTGAGGACCGCGGACCATCCCCCTTCGACCTTCAGGACCTCGACCGAGGGGTGTTCAGCTGCCAGCGAGCGGAGCGCATCCAGGTTCCTGCGCAGGCGAGACAGGATCTGCGCCCGGATCACCGCGCCGTGCTCGATCAGTTCCACGGCCGCCGCCTGCACGGGTGTTGACACCGACAAATAGGCGTCGGCCATGACCTCATACGCCGCGATGGTCCGATCGACGATGTCGGTGGGACCGCCGAAGCCGATCCAGCCAAGCTTGAGCTGCGGCAGGCCGGCGGACTTCGACAGCCCGCCGAGGCTGAACGTCAGCAGCTCCGCGCCCGGCAGCACAGCGGCCGCGTTCGGCGCCGGATCGAGCGGATAGTCGGCAAACACCTCGTCGCCGATGATCGCCCAGCCGCGTGTCGCGGCGATGGCGGCGATGGCGGACAGATCGTCGCGATGCAGGAACGAACCCGTCGGATTGTTCGGCGACACGAGCAGCATCGCCCGCACACGATCGGTGGCGGCCTGCTGGATTGAATCGAGGTCGATCCGCCAGCCGCCGTGATAGTCGAGTGCATACGGCACCGCGACAACGGATTCAAGCTGCGTCAGGTGCTCGAACAGCGGATAACTGGGCTGCGGCACGAGCACGGCGTCGCCCGCATTGCACAGCAGCTTGAACAGCAGCGCGTAGGCCTCGCTGGTGCTCGACGTCAGGGCCACGCGATCGGCGGAAATGACCATGCCCCGCCGCCGGAAGTCGGCCGCGACGGCGGCGCGCGCCGGCCAGAGGCCAAGCGGCTGCGGATCGTAGTCGAGCGCACGCGGATGCGCGAGCGGCTCCAGCAGATTGTTCGGATAGTCGAATCCCGCTCTGGTCGGATTCGTCTCGGTCAGATCGAGCAGAGGCACGCCACCGCGGCGCTTCGCGTCGAGCGCGCGGGCCACGGCGTTGAGCTGGAGGTTCTTCGGGAGTCTCGATGAGATCATTCAGCGGCGGACCAGCTCCACCCGCTCGATCACGTCGCCCTCCATCGTGCCGTCAACCACCTCCATTCCGGCGATCACCGTGCCGAAGACGGTGTACATGTGGTCGAGGCGAGGCGAGTCGATCAGGTTGACGAAGATTTGCGCGTCGCCGGTGTCCCGGCCGCGGGTGGAAATGCCGACCGTGCCCCGCAGGTGCAGGCCGACTTCGTCGCGCATGTAATGCGCCTCGCCGCTGTACTCGTTGGCGCCGGGGCTGCCGCCCTGGATGACGAAGTTCGGCGCGATCCGGTGGAACGTCAGGCCGTTGTAGTAGCCCTCGCCGGCGCGGCGCGCGATGCGAATCGCCGTGAGCGGCGCCGCATCCACCTCGAGGCCGACGTCGAAGTAGCCGCGGCCCTGCATGTGGAAGCGCAGCGACTTGCCGCGAAGCGCGTTGACCATCGCCATGGTCACGCCCGGCGGCGTCAGCGGCCGGGCGGCGGCGACACGCGGCTTGCCGGTCCACTCGGTCAGGATCTCAGCGGCCCGGCGCGCGATCGCCGGATCGAAGTCAGTGAGGTAGCCCTCCAGCTCCACCGCCTGCGTGGTGACGCCGTAGGAGTGGAGGCGGTTGAGGATCGCCATGCGCGGGTCGCGCGCGGTGTCCTTGTTCTCCCTGGTGATTCGGCCCAGCGTCGTCAGCAGCGGCCGCGTGGCTCGTGACGCGACGGTCTTGCTCTCGAGCGCTTTCACCGCCGTCAGAATGAGCTGGTAGTCCGGCCGATCGAGCAGCGCGAGCGCGGCGGTTTCGGCGTCAGGCGCCTTCAGGTCGATCAACGCCTGTAGCGCCGCCTCGGCGACGTTGTGGTGGGGATCGACCGGCAGCGCGCCGAGGTCACCTGCCGTCCGTCCGGCAATGCCGAGGGCGCGCGCGGCATACATCCTCACCTGCCAGGTCGGATGCGCGGCGAACGGCTTCACGGCGTCTCTGGCCGTGTCCGGCTGAATGCGCGCGAGCGACACGATCGCGTGGGCGGGCGCGTGCCACTGGCGCGCCATCGTGTTGAGCGATGCGGCGATCGGCTGCAAGTGCGTCGCGGCGGCATCCGCTGCGGGGCATGGCGTGCCGAGCTGATCGATCGCCTGCAGCCGGACGTGAAGGTTGGTGTCTTTGAGAGCGGCGGTCACCGGTGCGCATGACGTCTTCTGCAGGTGACGGCCCCACGCGCGGAGCGCCTCGAGCCGCACGCGCGGTTCCTGGTCGGCGAGGGCGATCCGAATCACGCGCTCACGTTCGTCAATACGGGTGTCTGTCGCCGCCGCGGCCGCGGCGAAGCGCCGGACTTCGGCATCGACGTCGTTGAGGCCGCGTTCGATCACCGATGTCGTCGCCTGGTTGCCGGTCACGAGCGCCGCCATGGCCAGGCGGCGGGTAATCGCATGTCGTGGATCGGAGGCGGGCCGCTGTGCGGTGGCCGCCCATCGCAGCAGATCCCACGCGCGCTCGCCGAGGGCGGGCAGTTTCCTGCCGCGGACGGTCCGCGCCAGCGACTCGAAGCCGCGCGCGGATCCAATCAACGCGGCGGTCTCGACATCGTTCAAGGAGTCCGGTGACGGCAGTCCGGCCAGCAGCACCGCTTCGGTTTCTGCCACCTGCGCGGCGGTGTCGTACTGCAGCCGGCCGAGCGCCGCGGCGATCTCGCCCCACGATTCCCAGGTGCCCAGGCCGGCATCGGTCGCCGCGCGGGCCAGCAGCAGCTTCTGCACCTGCGCCACTGCCGCCGGCGTGCGCGCCATCTGGGCGAGCGCGTCGGCGGCTTCGGCGCGAATGCCGACGCCGTCGTTCAGTGCCGGCGCGATCATCGGAATCATCTCGGGCCGTTCGAGCCGTCCGATCGCGCGAATCGCGGTTCGTCGCGCGCCGCCTTGCAGGCCTTCTCTGAGCGGCGCCAGGCCCGCCTCGGTCGTGGGCCGCGCATCCTCGGCTTGGAGCATCCGCTCCTGCAGCGTTTGCGCCGACGCCGGCGCGGCGAAGAACAGGAAGGCAATCAGCAGTTTGTGCGTCATGGTCGCAAAGTCTGCACTCTCGTACGTCATTTGGGGCCAGCCCCCGAATGATGCGAGCGGGCTGAATACTCCAGCATTTGGGTGGTCAGGTCGCAAGGATACGAGATCTTGACGTCGACGATCTCGCCGCTCGCACCTGTGACGGGCGTCAGCTTCGGCATCACGAAACCCGTGTAGGACGGCAGTCGCAGGTGATCGACGCGGGCCACGACTTCGTCGCGCATCGCGGGGTCGAAGTGCACGCCATACGTCTCGAACAACTGCTTGGCGGCCGCGTAGTCGCCTTCGGACTTGATCCGCTGCACGTCCGCCAGCAGCTTGCCCACACCGGCGTGAAAGGCGTCGCAATCCACCACCACGAAGTAGGTCTTGTCGTTGCGGCGGCGGACGTCAATCGCCTTCGTGTTGGCCAGCAGCCAGTGCACGATCGCCTGCCGGTTGCGCATGTGATCTTCCTCGAGCTGCGCACCAACTCGCACCCGGCGCAGTTGCACGAGGGCGTTGCGCGCGTAGGCTTCGAACTCCGTCTGCACCACCGCCCGCTGTGCGTCCGTTGACACCAGGCCCAGCGTCGCCAGATACGGATCGGCGACGTACCACAGCGCCACCAGGTCCGCGCGGGTCTCTTCGAGCGCCGAGTACTGTTCCTTGAGCAAGTCCTGCGGCGTGACCGTGATGTGATTCGCCATGCGGCCGGAGCCGTGACCCAGCACTTCGTGAATCTCCGTCGTCAACTCGCCCGCAAAGCCGCCCCAGCGCTTCGCCCGCTCCACCTCCGCATCGTCCCACGCAAACTCCTGGCGGAAGCTGTCGGGCGTCGAGCGCTCGTGGGCGTCGAGCACGTTCGACAGCGACACCGACTTGCTGCCGTACTGTTCGCGGAGCCGTTGATCGTTCGGCAGGTTCACGCCAATCGGGGTGATCGGTCCGGAGTCGCCGGCTTCCACCACCACCTCAATCGCCTGCGCCGACACACCCTGGACCGTGGGCTTGCGATAGATCGGGTCGACCGGCAGGCGGTCTTCAAACCACTGCGCGTGCTCCGCGAGCGTGCGAATCTTGTTTGTCTTGTCGTGGTTGGCGTAGTACACCACGCCTTCCCAGGCGCCCTTCATGCCGCGCGCATCCATGTAGACCTCGATGAAACCGTTCATCGTGTCCACGGCCGACTCGCGGTTCTGGACCCAGGCAATGTCGAAGGCCTCGCGATCGCTGTCGAAACCGGTCTCATACCACTTGATCAGCGCTGCGAGCGCCTTCGCGAACGGTTCCGGCGCGAACGGAATCGCGTCACGCAGGTGGCCCGAGATCGTCGCGAGCTCCCGCCCGTAGAGGCCGCCCACTTTGTAGACCTGCTCCACCACCACGCCGTCCTGCTTGACGACGCGTGAATTCAGCTGGTTGTTTTCCTCAAACCCTTCGAGGTCGGCCATTGTCACGCCCCGATAGAGATTGTTGGCGCTCGACGCCAGGATGTCCTGGCCTTCGCCTGGCGTCTTGCACGTGACCATCGGCTCGAAGTCCGGATCAAAGAACACGCGGGCGTAGCGCTCGACGCGCGCCGCAATCGTTTCGCCCTCCTCCAGGCGGAAATCAGCGCCGCTGATCGCCGCCAGTTCCATGGCCTCGACGACCCGCCGGCGATCGAGGTTGAGCAGGTACTTCCGTGCGGTGAGGTTGTTGTACGGCCCCGTGTTCAGCCAGAACAGCTTCGTGTAGCGCGTCAACTCCGCGAGCGTGTCTGCCGGCACGCCCTTCGGATGACGCAGAATCTGCTCGAGCAAGTGGCGGATGCCGAGATTGAAGCGATGGCGCTGGTCGTAATAGATGTCGCGGCCGGCGAGCGCGGCCTGGTACAAATGCCAGACCAGCGTCTTCTCTTTCAGCGTCAGCTTGTCGAACCCGTCGGCGTACAGCTGGACGACCGCGGCATCGTCGATTTGTTCGAGCAGGTACTGGCGGCCGGTGTCTACAGCGGCAGGTCGACGTTCTGACCGTGCGCCGGAATCTCTACGTTCCATCCAAGCTCTTTCGTGATGCGCATTCTCAACGCGTCCTGCGCCATCGCTTCGCCGTGCACCAGGTAGGTCGTCTTCGGCGCGCGGGGAAAGGTGCGCAGCCAGCGGATGATCTCGCCCGCATCGGCGTGCGACGACATCCCGTTGGTCTTCTCTATTCTGGCGTGGACGGGCACGTGCTGCCCGAAGATCTTCACGTATTTGGCGCCGTCAATCAGCTGGCGGCCGCGCGTGCCGGCGGCCTGGAAGCCGACAAACAGCACGGTATTGCGCGGATCGGGCAAGCCTGCAAACAGGTGGTGCAGAACGCGCCCGCCCGAGGCCATGCCGCTCGACGCGATGATCACCGCTGGATGGTCGTTCTCGACCAGCGCTTTCGAGTCGTGGGCGGAATTGACCGGCCTGAAGCGCGGCAGCCTGCGCCGCATCGTGGCGGTCTCCGGATCGAGCTCGCCTGTCCGGGCGCTGTAGTACTCGATGCCTTTGAGCGCCATCGGACTGTCGACGTAAACCGGCACCTTCCCCAGTCGCCCTTCATCTTCGAGCCTGAACAACCAGTAGAGCAGCTCCTCCACGCGGCCGATGGCAAAGGCCGGCACGATCACTTTGCCGCGGCGGGCAATCGTCTCCGTGACGATGCGCGCGAGCGTGGCGCCGTTGTCCTCCGGCGGATGCACGCGATCGCCGTACGTCGATTCCACCAGCAGCACATCCGCCTCAACGCCTGGTGATGGATCGGGAAGGATTGGGCGAGCATAGCGCCCGAGATCGCCGCCAAACATGAGGCGCCCGCCGCTGCGATCCTGCCGCGTCACGAGCACATACGACGACCCGAGCAGGTGGCCGGCGTTGATGAACTCGGCTTCGATGCCCTTGCCGATTGCGATCTTCTCGCCGAACGGTGACGGGCGCAGCCGGGTCAGCGCTTCGGCCGCATCCTCTGTTGTGTAGAGAGGCAGTGCCGGGTGGTGCTTGCTGAAGCCGCGCTTGTTGGCGAACTTCGCATCCTCTTCCTGCAGGTGCGCGGCGTCGGGCAAGACGAGCCGGCACAGGTCCGCAGTGCCGCCAGTGCAGTACACCGGACCGTTGAAGCCCTGGGCGACCAGCCGCGGAAGCCAACCAGTGTGATCGATGTGCGCGTGCGTCAGGACGACGGCGTCGATGGTTTCCGGTGGAATCGGCAGCGGAGACCAGTTGCGGAGGCGAAGTTGCTTGAGACCCTGGAACAGGCCGCAGTCAAACAGCAGACGCTGACCGTCTCCCTCGAGCAAATACTTGGACCCGGTGACCGTTCGAGCGGCTCCAAGGAATGTCAGCGACGGCATCCTCCTTATTCTAGGAGGAACGGTTCAGTTGATCGCGGCTACAGCGCCGCCATCACCGGGAGCAGATCACCACGCTCCATGACCGCGGCAGCCGTGACCGGGTCGCTCATCAGCAGCCACAACGCAGCCGCCGCAACCGGCGCCAGCGTCAGCCAACTGACGCTCACCGCCCCAAAGACACGCGGCCAGAACCGGCTCCTGGCAAGCTGCCGGGGGCGGTCGATGGAGGTTCGTGGTGCTGCCATGATGCGTTCCAGGTCCTTCCTATCGCGAGGACCGTACCAGACTGCCCGCTTCCTGTAACCCGCCGATAGATTGACGGTTACGACCAGGAAGCGGTTGCAACCCCCTCAGAGAGTGTCCGATTGCGGGACTGCTGTATCCTGTTTCGGCATGTACGCGCTCGCGCTCATCCGTTACCGCCGCCCCCTGGAAGAAGTCGTCGCCCATCAGGACGCCCACCGTGCCTTTCAGCGGCAACTCAAAGAAGAAGGCAAGCTGCTCGCCGCCGGGCCTCACGACCCGCGGTTTGGCGGCATGATGCTGCTCCGCGTTGACGACGACAACGCGCAGAAGACACTCGACGCGATCCGCGATGCGGACCCGTACTACCAGGCCGGCGTGGTGCAGTACGAGCTGTTGGTCTGGAACGTGGTGATTGGGAAGGACGAACTGGACAGGTTTGGATGCTAGCAACTACTTATCTTTGCGCTGTCTGAGAAACTCGCCCAGCGCCCACGACGCCACCATCAGCGCCAGCACGCCGAACACCGCGATCAGCAGCGGACGGCCCATTACGCTTTTCGCGGGCCGGTGAGCTCGCTGACGATCATGCCGGTGACAAAGACCACGACGGCGCCGATCAGGTTGTGCCAGAGGAACGCCACGCTCGTGAACACCGTGAAGTAGGCCACCGCGCTCATGCCCGCGACCAGGCCCACCAGAGCGCCGATGGAATTGGCGCGCGGCCAGCCAATCGCCAGCAGGAACACGCCCAGGATCGATCCATAAAAGAACGATCCAAACCGGTTGACGACTTCGATCAGCGATCCCAGCTCCACCGCCCAGATCGCCACCAGCGACGCGAACATCGCCCAGAACAGCATGGCGAACCGCGACACCTTCAGCACATGCGCATCGTCTCCGTCGCTGCGCACCCACCGCTTATAGAAGTCCATCACGGTGGAGGTAGACAGCGATGTCAGCTCGCCGGCAATGCTCGACATCGCCGCCGCAAAAATGGCCGCCATCAGCAGGCCGATCAAGCCGACCGGCATCTGGGTGACAATGTAGAGCGGAAAGATGTAGTTGACGTCGTTGTAGCTGCGGTCGCCGGTGACGTCCTTGACCAGCTCGATGGCTTCGGCACGGACGCCCTTGACCGTCTGTTCCGAAGCAAGGAACGCGTCCTTGCTCGCGGCAATCGCCGCCGAATCGCCCGACCGTTTTGCGTTGGCCAGTGCCTGGGCGGCGATGCCGCGCTCGCTGGTGGCGGCGGTGAACCGCTGCTCGAGCACCGCGTAGTCGCCGGCGCGCGCACTGGCGCGGACCCGATCGTCGTGCGATCGATTGAACAGCATCGGCGGCGGCGTGAACAGGTAGAACACGAACATCAGCACGCCGATGATCATCACCAGCGCCTGGAGCGGAATCTTCCAGTAGGCGCTCATGAACAACGACGTGCGCGCTTCGTCATCCGACTTGGCGGTCAGATGCCGCTGCACCTGGCTCTGGTCCGTCCCGAAGTACGACAGGAACAGGAACAGCGCACCGAGCGTGCCCGTCCAGAACGTGAACCGCACCGACGGATCGGTTGAGAAATCGAACGCCTGCAGCTTGCCGGCGGTCCCGGCGAGTTGCATCGCGTCATTGACGCTGATGGTGTTGGGCAGGCCGGCGATCAAGGTCGCGCACGAGGCGAACAGGCCGAACACGATCAGGTACATCTGCTTGACGTCGGTCCACGCCACCGCCTGCACACCGCCGTACATGGTGTAGATCGCCGTCGGTACCGCAAGCAGGACGCAGATGGTGGCGACGTCGGCGCCAAGCATCACCGACAGCACCACGGCGGGGGCCGAAATCACGACGCTGGTGCCCATTGCTCGCGAGAACAGGAACAGCAATGCCGTCAGCGACCGCACGCGGAGGTCGAAGCGGCCTTCGAGGTACTCGTAGGCGGTGTAGATGTTGGCCTGGCGGAAGAACGGCACGAAGGTGACCGCGATGATGATCATCGCGATCGGCAGCGCGTAGTACTGCTGCAGCAGGCCCATGCCGTCGGCGTAGCCCTGGCCGGTGCTGCTGGTCATGGTGATGGCCGACAACTGCGTTGCCATCACCGACAAGCCGACCGCCCACCACGGCAGGCTCTTGCTGGCGAGGAAATAGCCCTCGACCTTGTTGGTATCGCGGCTCAGGCGGATGCCGTCCCAGACGATCCACAGCAGATACAGCCCGATGATGGCCCAGTCGATGGCTGACATCTATCGCGTGTAGAACACCTGGAACGCATACAGCGCCGCGAGGGTCAACACCCAGACAATGCCGACGCGGAGGTAGGTGCGCTGCATCGTCGTCATAACGCACCGGCCCTGGCGGTGAGTTCGGCTTCGGCCCGTTCGAGCTGCCGGCGGCGTGCGGCCCAGGTGTTGCGATCCGACTCAAGCAGGCGGGCGGATTCGCTGATGGCCCGCGCGGTTTCACTCGGCGATGGCCCGCCGAACGTGGTGCGCACCGTGACGAAGTGCTCGGGGCTCATGATCTTCTGCAAGTCGGCCTCGGTGTATGCCAGCGCGCGGCCCAGAATCGCGGCCGACGCCTTCGCCAGCGCGCCCGACAGCGCCACGTTGGGATGCTCGGTGCGCGCCGTCAGCAGGAGCGCGGCAATGGCGTGCGCATTGCGGAACGACAGCCCATGGTCGCGCACCAGCGTATCCGCCACTTCGGTCAGCGTCGTCCCATGATCACCGGCACGCGCCGCCAGTTTCTCGACGTTGAAGTCGGCCAGCTTCATCGCCGCGGCAACCAGTGTCACCATCCGCGTTGCGTCACGGAACATCGACGCCACCAGCGGCTGTAAGTCGTCTTCGGTGTCGTTGATGTCGCCAAACGGGGTGTTGTGCACCGCGGTGGTGATGGCCTGCGCCTGCCCGACGGCCTTGCTGCCAATCGCGCGCGAGTGTTCCAGTGCCACCGGGTTGCGCTTCTGCGGCATGATGCTGCTGCCCTGCACGAAGCCGTCGCTGAGCCGCAGGTAGCCGAACTCCATCGTGCACCACAGCAGCAGGTCCTGCACCACGCGCCCGAGGCCGACGATCATGATGCTGGTCGCCGACACGCTTTCGAGCAGATAGTCGACGGTGGCGATGCTGCCGTAGGTATTGCAGGTCGGGCCGTTGAAGCCGAGCAGCTCGCTGGTGCGATTGCGATCGATCGGGAAGCCGGTGCCGGTAATCGCGCACGCGCCGAGCGGGTTGCGATTGGTCGATTCGTAGGCCGCTGCCAGCCGGGTCATGTCGCGCTCGAGCTGCTCGACGATGGCCAGCAGGTAGTGGGCAATCGTCGTCGGCTGTGCCGGCTGCGTGTGGGTGTGCGCGCCGTAGATCGAGGCCTTGTGCCGGTCGGCGAGCGCAAGCAGCGCCTGGCGCAGTTCCAGCGCCGCCGTCGCAAGGCCGGCAATGAATTCCCGCTGACGGATGCGGTACATCGTCATCGCCAGATCGTTGCGGCTGCGCGCGGTGTGCAGCCGGCCGGCGATGTCTTCGCCGCAGGCTTGATCGATCAAGCGCTCGATGTAGAAGAACAGGTCCTCGTAGGTGCCGTCGTAGAGCACCTGCCGGACGCGCTCCAGCACAATGCCGTCAAGCGCCTTTCGCAGCGCATGCGCGTCGGCTTTGGAGACAATGCCCTGCTCCGCCAGCATCACCAGGTGCGCGTAGTTGATCGCCATCAACGGCGACAGCAGCAGCTCCTTGGCGTCTTCGAAGTTCTCGTTCAGTACGTGTGTGACGTACTCGGGGGCGAATCTCATTCGTGGCGCCTAGCACTCTACCCCATAGCGCTCGGCGAGGATGTCGAGGTGATGCCTGGTGTGGCCGGCCAGAATCCAGCAGATCGCCCGGGCCGACACCGGGTTGTTGTTGGCCACGCCGGTGTTGCCAATGGACGTCTCGTCGAGCGAGCCGACCAGCGCCAGCGTCGAGCGGCGAATGGCCATCATCTCGTCGACCACGTCGGCCAGCTTGCGGCGGCCGTGCGGCGCGCTCTTCGCCCAGGCGTTCTCGTCGAAGCCCGCCAGCGGCGTCTGATCGCCGCGCGCAATCCGCGTCAGCCGGTAGCTGAATACGCGCTCGGCGTCGGCCAGGTGGCCGATGACCTCCTTCACCGTCCACTTGCCGTCGGCGTAGGCGTAATTGCCCTTGTCTTCAGGAAGGGCCTTGAGCCGTGCGAAGGCGGCAATCTGATCCTTCATCAAGCCGGCGGGCCCGCTGTCGGGCACCTTGCTGATGTAGCCGGCGTAGAACTGGGCGAACTCCGCGGGTTGCGGTCGGGTCATGGTCATGCCAGGGTTCTCTCCGCAAGCAGCATGTCAGCCAACCGCTCCAGCGTGGCCACGCCGTGGGCGTCTGACGGCAGTTGGGGTACGCGCACGCGAGAATGCGACGCGAACCGTCGGTCGATTTCGTCGAGATACACCAATTCCTGTCTGTGGCGCGACTGCAGGAACGGATCGGGGCTGGTGGCCGGCAGCACGCGGTTGACCACCAGGCCGCCAATGCGGACACCGGCGTCATCGAGCTGCTCGATGGCGCGCGCGGTCTCTTCGATCGGCAGCCGTTCTGCGACCAGCACCAGCACGAAGGCGCTGATGCGCGGACTGAGCAGGCGGGCGCGGAACTCGCGCAGGTGCTCGAGCCGATCGGTCAGCGCCATCATCACCGGATCGGTCTTGTCGTCCTGCTCGACGCCGAGCATCGCCTGCCGTGAACGCGACAACGCGCGAATCCACGCTTCCATCAGTTCCGGCATGCGAATCAGCCGCAGGGTGTGGCCGGTCGGCGCGGTGTCGAAAATGATCAGATCGAAGCGCTGGTCTTCACCCCGGACCAGGCCGCCGATGCGATCGAACAGCGCCATTTCCTCGGCGCCGGGCATGCTCACGGCCAGGTCGATTTGCCGGTTCGCTTCCTTCAGGATGCCGTGGCCGAAAATGCCCTTGATGCGCTCTTTGACCTCGCTGACGTAGCGCTGTGACTCAAACGCTCCATCAATCTCGAGGCCGTGAAGGTTCGGCAGCAGCGGCACGGCCTGCGGGCCGATTGGGCGCTCGAAGATGTCGGACGTCGAATGCGCCGGATCGGTGGAGACGAGCAGCACACGCCGGCCGGCCCGGCTCGCAGCCACCGCCATCGCCGACGCCGATGTCGTCTTGCCGACACCGCCCTTCCCGCCGAAGAACAGCACCTTCTTGTCGAACAGCGCGCGCATGGTCAGCAGCAGGGCAAATTGCCGAGCGGTGAGCGGTCCATCCCCATGCGTTTGTGCCAGTGATGAAACTGCTCGAGGATGTAGGGGTAGGTGTCTAGAAGATACAGCGTCGCGGGATTCGGCAGCCCGACGATCTCCATGTAACACAGCAGCAGGAAAAGATCGTTGAGCTCGGCGGCCTTCAGGCGCAGCTCACGCTCGTATGCCCCGTAGGCCGCGCCGTGGAAGAAGTCGCGAAGGTTGTCGTGAAGGGACATGTCAACTGCTGGCTACTGGTTGCTGGTTACCAGAGGTCAGATCCCAGCAACCAGCACCCCGTAACCAGCCGCTACATATTAAACCAGTAGCTGGACTTGATCAGAAACACGTGGCGGCTGGGCGCGGAGAAGACGCCGCCGAAGTCCCGGCCGACGCGGGCATCGCCGTATTGCTGGCAGCCGGACTTGCCCTGCTGCCACAGCAGGAACAGCTGCGGGCAGGGCTCTCGATTTCATGGCCGGTGTATTTCAGCCGAGAGCCGATAGCTGATAGCCTCGCTATCGTGCGCTGGACGGGTCACAGGACTGTCGGACTGCAGTACGGAGTGACCGCCCTGGCCTTCCTCGGGGTCGGTTTCCTGTTGATGACCCTGATGCGCTGGCAGCTCGCCTGGCCGGGCCAGCCGCTGCCATTGTGGGTGGCGGCGCTGCTCGGCGACGCCAACGCACCTGGCGGCATCATCCTGCCGGAGTTCTACAACCAGCTGGTGGCCATGCACGGCTCGGTGATGGTGTTCCTCGCCGTCGTGCCGCTGGCCACCGGCGCGTTCGCCAACTATTTCGTCCCTATTCAAATCGGCGCTCCCGAAATGGCGTTCCCGCGGCTGAACGCGCTCAGCTACTGGGTCTACCTGCTCGCCGGCGTGATCATGGTGGCGAGCTTCTTCGTCGAAGGCGGCGCGGCGCGCGCGGGATGGACGTCGTACGCACCGCTCGCCACGATTGAACCCAGCGGTCAGAGCTACTGGCTGGTCGGAATCTTCCTGATCGGCCTGTCATCCGCCCTGAACGCGCTCAACGTCATCGTCACCGTCGTGCATCACCGCCAGCCCGGACTGACGATGATGCGGCTGCCGTTCTTCGTGTGGTCGCAGCTGATATCGGCGTTATTACTGCTGCTCGCGTTCCCGGCGCTGCAGGCCGCCGCGGTGTTGCAGCTGATGGATCGCCTCGCCGGCAGCAGCTTTTTCCTGCCCAGCGGATTGGTGGTGGGCGGGGTTCCGCTGCAGGGCATTTCGGGCGGCGGCAATCCGCTGCTGTGGCAGCACCTGTTCTGGTTTCTCGGGCATCCCGAGGTCTACGTGCTGATTCTTCCGGCGATGGGCATCGTGGCGGAAGTGATTACCACGCATGCCAAGCGGCCGCTCTGGGGCTACGGCCTGATGGTGGCGTCGGTGCTGTTCATGGGCGGCATGTCGATGATCGTGTGGGCCCATCACATGTTCCTGACAGGCATGAGCACGTCACTGACCGGCTTCTTCCAGGTCACCACGTTCATCATCTCGATCCCGTCGGTGATCCTGACCTCGTCGCTCGTCCTGACGCTGTGGGGCGGGTCGATCACCTTCAGCACGCCAATGCTGTTCGCGCTCGCCTTCCTGCCGATGTTCGGCATTGGCGGACTGACCGGCCTGCCGCTCGGCTTGGCCGCTGCCGACGTCACGCTCCACGACACCTATTACGTGGTGGCGCACTTCCACTACCTGGTCGGGCCGGGCACGGTGTTCGCGCTGTTCGCCGGCATCTATTACTGGTTCCCCTCGATCACCGGCCGAGCGCTGGACGACACTCTCGGCAAGATCCACTTCTGGGGATCGTTCGTGTGCATGAACCTGATTTTCATGCCGATGTTCGCGGTCGGCCTGACGGGCGTCAACCGCCGCCTGTGGGACGCCGGCGCCAGCTACGCGCACGCGCAGCCGACGCTGCAGTGGCAGACGTACATGACCTACGCCGCGTTCGCGCTGGCGGTGTTTCAGCTGCCGTTCCTGATCAATCTCGGGCGCGCGCTCGCCGGCCGGCGTGCGACCGGCGACGGGCCTCAACGGCACTCGAGCGATCAGGCCGAAGCCCGTAGCCCGCAGCCCGCAGCCCGCAACGGCATGTGGTTGTTCCTGGCATCCGAGGCGATGCTGTTTGCGTCGCTGTTTTCCGCCTACGTGATGCTGCGCACCGGCAGCGCGGAATGGCCGCGGGCGATCGGCGAATTCCCGTGGCTCGAGACCGCGCTGCTGGTCGGCGCCAGTGCGGCGTTCAGCCGCGAGCGCATCCGGCTGATCGTGGCCAACTCCCTGGGGCTCACCTTCGTGATCATGAAGGCGCTCAGCGACATCGAGTTGTTCGAGCAGGGCATCAACCCGGCGGTGAACCTGATGTGGGCGTGCTGGTTCGCGCTCACCTGGGTCCATGCGGCGCACGTCCTCGGGGGCGCGATCTTCACCGGCTGGCTGGGCGGACCCGGGTACCGCATGTCGGTCGATGAACCCGATCGGTGGCAGGCGCGCATCGAATTGACCCGGCGTTACTGGCTGTTCGTCGACGTCGCCTGGCTGTTCATTGTCACCGGCTTCTACCTCCTCTGAATCATGGCGTGTCCCATCTGCTCAACGCCTGAAGGCTCCCTGGTCAGCGACGGCATGCGCGCCGGCGCGGGCGTGTTGATCCTGGTCAGCACGATCATCATCGGCGCCATGGTGCGCTTCGGCATCCGTCTCCTCCGCAAGGAGCGTTCATGATCGAGCGCTGGCTGCCGGCCGCGGCCTCGGACCACGCCGGTGCGCTCGATGGCGTGCTGCTGAGCGTGCACGTGCACATGGCGCTGATCTTCGTGCTGTGGCTCGCGGTGTTCGTGATCGCGCTGATCAAGTTCCGCGGCGGCGCACACCCGGTAGCCACGCAGGCAGGTGTCCGCGGCTGGTGGCCGGCGATCGCCATCGGCCTGGTGATGGTCGGCGACGTCATCCTCCTCACCACCCAGGCCCTGCCCGCGTGGGCGGCGCGCAACGAGCCGCCGCCCGCGGGCGTCGAGCCGGTTGAAGTGCGGGTGACCGCCGAACAGTTTGCCTGGAACATCCACTACCCGGGGGCCGACCGCCGCTTCGGCCGCACGCAACCGGCGCTGGTCAGCGCCGCCAATCCGCTCGGCATCGATCGCCGCGATCCGGCGGCGGCAGACGATGTGGGTGTGCAGCACGTGTTGATGCTGCCGGTGAATCGCACGGCGGTGATTCAGCTGACCAGCCGTGATGTCATCCACAGCTTCACGTTGAACGAGATGCGCGTGAAGCAGGATGCGACACCGGGCATGACGGCGCGCGTCTGGTTCACGCCGATCGCGCGTGGCGATTGGGAAATCGCCTGCTCGCAGCTATGCGGACTCGGACACTACCGGATGCGCGGCGAATACCACGTGGTCGATCAGGCGGCGTGGGAACGCTGGCTGGCCGAGCAGCGCTAGCGCCGGTGCCGCGAGTTGAGCCACGACTCCCTGAACTGTTGCTGGTCGCTCGACCACGTTCCGCCCGTCGTCTCGAGCGGAACGACGTCCACGCGCGGATCTTCGTCGAGCGTGATGGTCCCGCTCACCATCTCGCCGCTGCGGCGCACGTAGCGAATCGGCACCGTCGCGCCCGGCGTGTGCGTCAGTAACGCTTCGTCCCAGGCCGCCGTCGAGCCCAGCGGCACGTCGCCCAACTGCAGGAGCTGATCGTCCTGGGCAACACCGGCCTTGTAGAGCGGCGACTCCCGCGGCACCAGCGCGTTGATGAAGGCGTCGCCAGCCATCGGCCTGCACCAGCCGCATCGATTCACACGGCGCGTCCAGCCCAGACTCGACCTCCGGGCAGACCGGCACCCAGTCGACGAACTGGCCCAGCGATTCGACCAGAAACGAATCGCGCTTGTGCCCGCCGTCGAAGCGCACGGGCTCGCCGATCAGGCACGCCGAGATCCCGAGGCGCACGCCTTCGTGAGTCATCAGCGGCTCAGGCCTTTCGATCGCGAATCCAGCTGAACGCCCGGGACGGCTGCTTCGCGAGGGCCGCCATGGTGCGATCCGCCAGCCGCAGATACCGTTCGGCGTGCCGGCAGAGTTCTTCTTGCGCCTGCCCCGCTTCGCCCGTCACCGATCGGCTTGCGATGCGCCAGGTGGTGACGAGGTGTTCGATGATCGAGGCGTAGTCGCGCACGGTGTAAACACCGGCGCGCTGGGCGACGATCGCGAAGTGATCGAACAAATCGGGATCCCTGCCATCGTCCATGAACCGGCCGGGCATGGCGATGCGGCCGCGAAGCATCGAACGAAACGCCAGGATCCCGCCCGCCGGATCGCGGTCGAGCACTTCGCTCATCATGCGGGTGTAGAACGCCTCGTGCCGCGCTTCGTCGCCGGCAATCACGCCGCAGATTCGGGCGAGGTTCGAATCGCCGTGCCTGGCCGCGAACCGTCCGACGTTGGCATGCGAGAGGCGGGTGGCGCGCTCCTGGAACGCGGTGTACACCAGCAGGCTGTAGGGATCAGCCTGTGTCTGCGGGTTGAAGCCCTTGGCCACGAGCCCGTGGACCGTTCGTTCAACGGCGCGCATGTGTACGCGGCCAGTAAGTCGGAGGTAGGCATTGAGGAGATCGCCATGGCGGTTCTCTTCGGCGGTCCAGCCACGCAGCCATCGAGCCCAGGGAGCCGGGCTGTCGCCCTCCTCGTCCCTGACCAGCGCGTTGAGTGCCATCGAGTAGCTGGGCAGAGCCTCTTCGGTGACCATGTCGCCCACCAGGACGACCAACAGATCGTCGGGGATGGTCTCGGCCGCGGTTCGGACGCGTTCGACCTCGTCTCGCCAGTCCTCCGTTTCGAGGCTGGGGAGATAGTCGGTCGGCTGCCAGGCCTTGTCGATCGGGACCAGCAGCCTGAGATTGCCCGCCACCGCCGGCTCAATCGCACTGACTACCTCATGGTGTTCGGACAGCGTGTCCGGGAGGGGGTCGGCGGAACTGGATCGTGCCTGGACGTCCGACATTCAGGCCGCCGGCTCGCTGGCGGCTGGCCGCGGCGCATTGCCGGGCTCAGACCACGGTTCGTTGTACAGCACCCGCTGGGCGCCGTTCTTCAGCAGGAGCAACTGAAACAGCCCGGTGTGGCGTTCGAGGAACGTCGCTTCGCACGCACCCAGGTACAAGTCCCACATGCGGATGAAGCGCTCATCGAACCCGAGCGCACGCACTCGAGCGAGGTGGTGATGGAAACGCTCGCGCCACGCGCGCAGGGTCCGGGCGTAGTGGGTGCCGCAATTCTCGGCGCGATACAGCGACAGCGACGTGGTGCGTGCGAGCGACTTCAGGATCTCACCCATCGACGCGAGTTCGCCGCCCGGGAAGATGTACTTCTCGATCCAGTCCGGCGTGCCGTGGTATTTCGGGAACCACTGATCGTCGACCGTGATCGTCTGCAGATACATCAGGCCATCTGGCGCGAGCAGGCGATCGACCGCCGAGAAGTAGTCGTCGTAGTGATCGAGGCCGACCGCCTCGAACATCTCGATGCTGACGGCCTTGTCGAACCGCCCGGTCAGCTGACGGTAGTCGGTGCGCAAGACCTCGATGCGCGCCCCGGCCGCGCCAATCCGCGACCGCCAGTCGCAGACGTGCCGATACTGTTCTTCGCTGATCGTGGTCGTCGTCACGCGGCAGCCGTAGCGGGTCGCTGCCCAGACGGCGAAGCCGCCCCACCCGCTGCCGATTTCGAGCACATGGTCGTCGGGCGAGAGTTGCAGGGCGCGACAGATGCGATCGACCTTCAACGCCTGCGCCTGCTCGAGCGTGTCAGCAGCCGACTTGAAGTAGCCGCAGGAGTACATCAGCAGCTCCGTGTCGAGAAAGAGCCGGAAGAAGTCGTTACCGAGGTCGTAGTGCCGATGGATGTGCCGGCGGCTACCGGCCAGGGAATTGTCGCGAAGACGACGGGCGACGCCGCCGGCCAGCTGGTGCAGCACACCAGCGACACGGCTCCGCGCCTCGAGCCCGCGGCGGTTGCGCAGCATCAGCCGCACCAGGGACACGAGATCCGGCGTCGTCCAGTCGCCGTCCATGTAGGACTCGCCAAATCCAATGTCGCTGCCCGTCAGCGCACGACCGAAGAACCGCTCGTCGTGGACCGTCAGCGTCGCATCCAGCTCGCCGGGTTCGCCAAACCGGTGCGTGCCGCTGGGGCAGGCGACGGTCAGGGCTCCGCCGGTCACACCGCCGAGGCCAGAAAGAAACGCGGTCTTCGCCCACCCGGTCACCATGCTCATCGCTCCATCACCGAATCCGTCCGTCCTGCCGTTTCGGCCGCGAAGGCCGCGCGTTCGCCGACGCCGTCACCCGTGAGGCGACGCACGAGCGGCACACCCTTCCACCACAACCTCAGAGCCTGCCAGTGAATCCCCGCCGTGACCCTGGCGGTCATGGCAGGATAGCGGACGAGCGCCCGGCGGATCTCTGTAGAAATCCAGGGCCGTCGTTCCAGCGACAGGGTGGCGTCGAAGCACACCGCGCCCGCCCTGGTCGTGGTCATGTGCGCGACCAGATGGCCCGCCGGCGCCGTAAAGGCGAACCCGTAGTCCAGGTCCGCCGGCATGAACGGCGACACATACAGCGACTTCGACGCCGCCGCGCGGAATGTCGGTGATGCCGAAGCGGGCCGCAGCCAATAGTTGTGGGCGCCGCCGAAGGTGTTCCTGACCTCGGCAAGCACCGTCTGCAGCCGCTCCGTACGATCGAAGCAGTAGAAGAACGAGACCGGATTGAAGCAGTAGCCGAGATACCGCAAGTGCGTCAGCAGATAGATTGGGCCGTCCGGCAGCTCGATCCCGTGCCGCGTCGCGTCGGCGGCAAGCCGTTCCCTGAGTGGCCGGCTCGGATCGCCCAGGTGATCGCGATCGTCGAAGCTGGCCCAGTTCCAACGGTTGTAGCCGGTCACGGCCGACACGCGCATCAACTCGGGGATCCGATCGATGTCGAGCAGCGCCATGAACAGCGGATACGTGAAGGCGTGGGCGACGGGCGTGAACCGCCGGTGACGCAGCGTGCCGACGAACAGTCCCGAGTCAATCACCACTCGACTCCCAGGGCGCGGGCCACTCTGAGGGCGGAGTGCAGTCCGTCTTCGTGAAACCCGTAGCGCCAGTAGGCGCCACAGTAGTGCGTGCGCTTGACGCCGTTCACGTCGCCCCAGTGCCGCTGCGCCTGGATTGCCGCAGCGGTATAGAGCGGGTGTCGGTAGACCAAACGGCGCAACACCCGGCTCTCATCGATCGCATCGTCCGGGTTCAGCGTCACGCAGTACTGCTCGCGGGTCGTCAGCCCCTGAAGGCGATTCAAGTCGTAGGTCACCGTCGGCGGCAGAGCGGGGTCGCCCGCGAGCCGGTAGTTCCACGACGCGCGGGCTCGCGGCTGCACCGGCAACACCGAGTCGTCGGTGTGCAGCCAGGCCACGTTGGTGGTGGTGGTGAAACAGGAGAAGACGTCGCGTTCGCGGTCGCTCGGATCGGCCAGCAGCGGCAGCACCTGGTCCCCGTGGCACGCGAACACGACCTCGTCGAACTGCATTGGCGGTTGGTCGTGGAACGTGAGCGTGACTCCGTCCTCCCGCCGCCGCACCGAATGGATTGACGCGCCCTCGTGCACCTCACCCCGCAGCTGCGCAACGAGCTTGGGAATGTAGGTGTGGCTGCCGCCGGCGACGACCTTCCAGGTCGGCTGCGCCGAGAGCGACAGCAGCCCGTGGTTGTCGAAAAAACGGATCAGCGTGAGCGCGGGAAACGATCGGATGGCGTCGAGCGAGGTCGACCAGATGGCCGACGCCATCGGCAGCAGATAGCGGTGCGTGAAGTCCTCGCCATAGCCGCGCGAGTCGAGGAAGTCGCCCAGCGTCAGCCGCTCTGCATCCGCGGTCTCGAGCAGCACCGGCGCCTCACGATTGAAGCGGACGATCTCGCGGAGCAGCCAGAGGTGCGACGGGCGGAGCAGATTGCGTCGCTGGGCAAAGAACCCGTTGGCGCCGCGGCTGCTGTAGTCGAGTCCGCTCCGCCGGCACGACACCGCAAACGACATGTCGGAGTCGCGGGTGGCCACACCAAGCTCGGCAAACAGCCGGACCAGGTTCGGATAGGTGCGGTCGTTGTGCACCAGGAAGCCGGTGTCCAGCGCCACGGTGCCGTCCGGACCGTCGACCAGCACCGTGTTGGTGTGGCCGCCGAGGCGCCGCTCCTGTTCGAAGAGGTCCACCCGGTGACGGCGGCTCAGCAGAAAGGCGGCTGCCAGGCCGGAGATGCCGGACCCGATGACCGCGATGGTCTTCACGCACCAGAGATAGCAGAAGGCGACGGGATCTGTCAAACCTTTGTCCATGACAAAATGTTGACAACTCAGGCCGCCCGGGGCTACGCTCGGGGACAAGGTGAGGCAGAAAGCGAAGGGGGCAATGGGACACACGATCACGCTGGCGGCACTTGGCACCGTGACCTTCATGGTGCTCGACGGCATTTGGCTCGGACTGTTGATGAACAACTTCTACCGCGAGCAGTTGGCGCCGATCGCCCGCCTCGCGGACGGGGGCTTTGCCCCCAACTGGCCCGCGGCCCTGGTGGTGTGGGGCCTGCTCGGGACCGGTATCTCGCTGCTGGTCATCCCGCGCGCGTCCACTGTCCCGGAGGCGGCGGCTTATGGCGCCCTGTTCGGACTGGTCGTATACGGCGTCTATGACTTCACCAACTACTCGACCCTGCGGCAGTGGCCGTTTGTGCTGACCCTGGCTGACGTGGCGTGGGGAACGGCGGCATCGGCCGCCACCTCGGCCGTCGTCAAGATGATCGCCCGGTGAGCACTGCCCCCGAGGCGTCCGCCCGCTATCCGATCCGGGCGGTCTCGAAGTTGACCGGCATCGGCATCGACCGGCTGCGCGCCTGGGAGCGACGCCATCGGGCGGTCACGCCCGTTCGCGACGACCGCGGCCGGATGTACACCGACGCCGACATTGCGCGCCTGCGCCTGTTGCGCGGTGCGGTCGAACGCGGCCACAGCATCGGCCGGCTCGCTGAGCTGAGCGACGAGGCCTTGCGCCGCTTCGCCGAAACGGCCACGGCGCCGTCCGCGGTCGATCCGGCGCCACCGGCATCGATCGATACGGCCGCGCTGAAGGCGGCGGTCCGTCGCTACGACGCCGCGGCCATCGACCACGAGATCGTTCGCATGGCGAGCGTCCTCAGTCCGCTCGAGATTCTCGAGACCGTGCTGATGCCGATGCTGGCGGGTGTCGGAGACGACTGGTATCGGAAACGGGCCAGCGTGGCGCATGGACACCTGATGTCGTCGACGATCCGCTCGGCGCTCGGATCGTTCCTCCGGCTGCATACCCGTCCGGAGGCGCACCCCCGCCTGCTGTTCGCGACCCCGTCGGGCGAACGCCACGAGATTGGCGCCCTCGGCGCGGCCCTGCTCGCGGCGAGCCATGGGCTGGGCGTCGCTTATCTCGGACCGGATTTGCCGGCACGCGAGATTGTCGAAAGCGTCAAGCCCGCAGACGCCCAGGTGCTGGTGCTGAGCCTCACCATGACCCGCGAGAGTCCCGGGGCGCGCGAGCGCGTGCTCCGAACGATTGGCCGCGAACTCCGGACGATCGTGCGCGATCTGCCGGCACACGTCGAGCTTTGGGCCGGCGGCGGCGCCGCCGCGCATCACGCCCCTCTCATCAGGCCGAGGGGGCTGGTGCTGCACGACTACAGGGCCTACCAGCAGGAGCTGACCCGCATCAGCGGACGGGTCGTGTGATTGTGATGATGTTCGGTGGCTTGTTGTACAAAGTGCGTTGGTCGGTGCTCACCACCGCCGTTTTGTCACTCGCCGCGACGTCGGCGTCTGCGCAGGATACGACCGGCGTTGGCACCATCAGCGGCACGGTGGTGAACGCGGCAGGCCGGCCGGAACCGGGCGTGCGGGTGTGCGCCCTCGACACCGCCTCCTGCACCACCAGTGACGAGCGTGGCGCGTTCCGCATCGGCGAACTGCGTGCGGCCGCCTATCGGCTGGAGATTCTGCCTGTTGCCGCCCTGCCCTTCATCAGCGATCCGGTGGACGTGCGCGCCGGGCTGGACGGCACGGTGGAGATCTCCCTGCCGGCGTTGGATGACTTCCAGGAAACAGTCACGGTGACCGCGCCGGCCTTCCAGGTGCCCGACGCGGTGAAGAACTCGGGCTTTCTCGTGCGGCCCCGAGAGCTTCTCAAGAGCGCGGCGGCGTTGCAGGACGTGTCGCGCTACGTGCAAGGCCTGCCCGGTGTCGTCATCGGCACCAACGACTTCCGCAACGACATCATCGTCCGGGGCGGCAGCCCGCTCGAGAATCTGTTCCTCGTCGACAACGTCGAGATTCCCAACATCAACGCCTTCGCGAACTTCGCGTCGGCCGGCGGAACAGTGAGCCTGCTCGATGCCGAACTCCTTCAGGACGTGACGTTCCTGACCGGCGGATACCCGGCGCCTTATGTCAATCGCACGTCGAGCGTGCTGCAGGTGACCCAGCGCGAGGGCAGCCGCACGAAATTTGGCGGGTGGGCCACGCTCGGCTTCGCCGGCGTCGGCGCGATTCTCGAAGGACCGATCACTGGCGGGAAGGGATCGTGGGTGGTGTCGACGCGGCGCAGCTTCCTGGATCTGTTCACCCAGGATGTCGGGTTTGGTGGCGTGCCGGTCGTCTACGCGCTCAACGCCAAGGCCGTCTACGACCTCACGCCGCGGGACCGCATCTGGGCGGTCAACGTCTCGGGCGTGGACGAGATTCGACTCGGTCTCACGGAGGCAACCGACCTCAAGGAAGAGATCGCGAACTTCGATATTCGGTATGACGGCTGGCGAGCCGCCACGGGGTTCAATTGGCAGCGCACGTTCGGATCACGTGGCGTGGGCCTGCTCGGGATCACGCACTCCGAGGCCAGCGTTGGCCAGCAGGTCAAGGACCTGGTGGCGCAAGGAGTGTCACCGCCCGGCATGCCGCCCGATGTCGTCATTGCGCAGAGCCCGGTGGTGTACTTCGAGGATTCGCGCGAAGGCGAGACCACCATCAAGTACGACCTGACGGTCCACCTGCCGTTCTTCGATACGGTACAGGCCGGCGGCAGCCTCAAGACGTTCCGCATCGGCTACACGGTGCGGTCACCCTCGGGCAACGACACGCCGTACTCACCGGTATCCGGCATCGACCCGTTCGCTCTCGACACCCGGTTTCGGTCGTACCAGACGGGCGTTTACCTGCAAGCCTCCAGCAAGGTCGCCTCGCGCCTGAACGTCACGCTTGGCGGACGCTTCGACCACTATGCCATCCTCTCCCAGGCCCGGTTCAGTCCGCGCGCGGGCGTGAGGGTGCGCCTGACCGATGCGCTGTCGTGGAACGGGAGCGTCGGCTCGTACTATCAGCAACCGGCGTTTCTGTTCGTGTCGGCGTTTGCGCGCAATGCGTCGCTCGTGCCGTGGCGCGCCGTCCACTCCGTGACGGGCCTGGCCTGGTCGCCCGACCCGTCCCTGCGGGTGACGGCCGAAGCGTATCGGAAGACGTATGCAGACTACCCGGTGGCGAGCGACCTGCCCTCCCTGTCGCTCGCCAACATCGGCGACACCTTCGACGTGCGAGAGATCCTGTTTCCGCTCACGAGCGCCGGCGAGGGCCACTCCGAGGGCGTGGAGTTCTTCGTGGAGAAGCGGCTCACGTCGAAGCTCTATGGCCAGGGCAACTTGTCCTTGTCGCGCACCCGGCACGCCGGTCTCGACGGCGTGCTCAGGCCGGGTTCGTTCGACTACCCCTTCGTGTTCAACCTGCTCGGCGGCTACCGGCTGTCGCCGCAGTGGGAGTTCTCGGCCCGGCTCTCGTTTCTGTCGGGCCGGCCGTTCACACCGTACGACCAGACGGTGTCTGCCGCCCAGCGGCGAGGCGTGTACGACCTGGCGCGCGTGAACGCGGAGCGGGCACCGGACTACGGCCGCGTGGACATCCGCCTGGACCGCACTTTCACGGTCGGTGGTCAGCCGCTCAATGTGTTCTTCGGGGTGCAGAACGTGGCCAACCGCCGCAACTTCGCCAACTACTCCTGGAATCGCCGCACCAACTCCCAGCAGTTCGGCGAACAGCAGGGCATCTTCCCCATCCTGGGGCTAGACTGGCGCTTTTGAACATCATGTCTCACCTCACCGCTCGGTCATGTTTCATCGGAGTGCTCGTCATGTCGATGGCCTCGCTTCACGCTGGCGGCGCTCAGGAAGTCTTGCGGGTTGGTGACCGGTTTCCGGAGCTCAAGGGGCGGCTCCTCACCGGCCGCGAGGCGACGCTGCCGCAGGCGGCATCCGGCAAGGTAATCTTTGTCGCGATGGGCTTCACTTACCAGTCCCGCTTCCCGGTGGAAGCGTGGGCGGACTGGTACCGGCAGAGCGTTGGCGCCAGAGCGGATGTGACGTTGTTCGAGGTCCCGATGATCGGAGGGTTCGCGAAGCTTGGGCGATGGTTCATCGACCGGGGGATGCGCAGCGGCACACCCGTCGAGCTCCACGACCGCGTCATGACGGTCTCCAGCGCCACCGGCGACTGGAAGCGGCGGCTGTCGTATTCTCGCGAGCATGCAGACGACGCCTACCTGATCGTGGTTGACAGCACTGGCGTCGTGCGGTGGCTCCATCACGGCGGGTTCGACCCGGCACAGGCCGAATCGCTGCACGCACTGCTTACGTCACTGGCCGACCGCGACCCATCGGCCGCCGATGCTCACCTCGCGCCCGGGACAATCGAGCCGTGACGCCAGCCGCAGTTTGCTCTCCGGCGAATCCGAACGTTCTCATCACCGGCGCGACCGGCTACATCGGCGGGCGGCTGGTGCCGGTCCTCGAATCGGCGGGCGTTCGACTCCGCTGTCTGGCGCGGCAGCCGGCCGTGCTGGCCGCTCGCGTCTCGCCGGCGACCGAGATTGTCGCCGGCGATCTGCTCGACTCGGCGTCGCTCGATCGCGCGTTGGCCGGCATCGACGTCGCCTACTACCTGGTGCACTCCATGGGCGCCCACGGCGACTACCGTGACACCGATCGCGTCGCCGCCCGCAATTTTGGCGACGCGGCGCGGCGCGCCGGTGTGCGCCGCATTGTTTACCTCGGAGGGCTCGCGATCGACGAACAGCCGCTCAGCAAGCATCTCAGCAGCCGGATCGAGACCGGCCAGGTGCTGCGCGACAGCGGTGTCCCGGTCGTGGAACTTCGCGCGTCGGTCGTCATCGGGTCCGGGAGCCTGTCGTTCGAGCTGATCCGCGCGCTCGTCGAACGGCTGCCGGTCATGATTTGCCCGAGGTGGGTCTCGACGCTGGCGCAGCCCATCGGCATCGACGACGTGCTCGCCTACCTGGCCGGAGCGCTTCGCCTGCCCGGCGGAGAGAGCCGCACGTTCGAAATCGGCGGCGCCGATCGGGCGAGCTACGGCGATGTGATGCGCGAGTACGCGCGGCAGCGCGGGTTGAGACGGGTCATGATTTCGGTCCCGCTGCTCACGCCGCGCCTGTCGAGCCTGTGGCTGGGGCTGGTGACGCCCGTCTATGCTCGGGTCGGGCGCGAGCTGATCGAAGGACTGAAGAATCGGTCCGTCGTCACCGATCCCGCGGCGCTCGAGGCATTCCCGATCAGGCCGATTGGCCTCGGCGACGCGATCGAGCGCGCCATTCGCTACGAACATCGGGCATTCGCGCTGACGCGATGGTCGGATGCGCGATCCTCTGGAGGAGCGGCGGCGGCGGCCGGCGTGCGACTCGGGAGCAGGCTGGTCGACCGGCGCCGGATCCGAGTGACTGTCGAGGCGGACCGCGCGTTTGGTCCGATCGCGAGGATTGGGGGCAAGCGCGGATGGTATTTCGCCACGTGGTTGTGGCGTACCAGAGGCGCGATCGATCTGTTGATGGGCGGCGTGGGCATGCGTCGGGGAAGGCGCGACCCCAACGTGCTGGCGGTCGGTGACACGCTCGACTTCTGGCGCGTCGAGGCCTACGAACCCGGCCGGCGATTGAGACTTGCGGCGGAGATGAAGGTGCCGGGGCGTGCGTGGCTCGAGTTCGAAGTCGGGCCAGATCAGGACGGCGCGCTCATTTACCAGACCGCAGTCTTCGAGCCAAGCGGCTTGTTCGGGCTGCTCTACTGGTATTCCCTCCTGCCGATCCACGTCCTGATCTTTGGAGGGATGCTGCGCACGATCGGCAGGCTCGCCGTCGAGGACAATGGTGATCGGCATCCGGCCGGGGCCCCATCGTGAACGCTCCTGAATCAACTCCTGCACCGCCCACGGGATTTGCGTGTGGCGAAGTGCGAGGCGGCAACGGGACGACCCACGAGCACGTGGAGCTGCCTGGAATGCGCGGCGTGCTGTATTCGCGGCCATGTGCGGGTGCGGCCGGGGGGGACATTCACTACTTGTCGGTGTGCGGGTCGGGCTTGATGGCCAGGGTCTGTCTGGCCGATGTGGCGGGACACGGCACGGCCGTAGCTGCCATTGGCGCCGAAATCCATGGCCACCTGCGGCGGAGCGTGGACGTCATCGACGAACGCAAGGTCCTGGGCCGGCTCAATCAACGCCTTAATGAGAAAGGCGTGGAGGCGATGACGACGGCGGTGCTGGCCACCTATTACCCGCCGCGCCGGCGGCTCACCGTCTGTTACGCGGGTCATCCAACGGGATGGCTCTTTCGAGCAAAGACCGGCGCGTGGGCGCGGCTGTGCGAACCGCTACCCCCGCCGCCGAAACCGGGCTTCGTCGATCTGCCGATGGGCGTCGGCTTCACGCCCACCTACAACCGCCACAGCGTACGCGTGTCACCCGGCGATCGCATGCTGCTTGTCACCGACGGCGTGTTCGAGACCACATCGCCCGACGATACGCCGTTTGACACTCACGGGATCGAGACCCTCCTCAACAGTCACACCGGCAGCTGCGACGACCTTGCGCGCCGTCTGCTGGCGGCGCTGCACGGCCATGCGGCGACCGACGAACTGGCCCACGACGACGTGTCGTTTCTGCTCACGGAATTCGTCGATGGCCCACCGGGTCCAGCCTTGTGGCACGTCTTCAAGCATCGCCTGCTACGGCAGGACCGGCGGTGACGCGTTGAGCACGGCGCGGCGCACCCAGCTGCTCAATTACACGATCTACCAGGTTGGCTGGTTCGCCTGCGTGCTTGGCGCGGCGGCGCGGCGTCCGTGGACCGGATTCGCGATTGCCATGGCCCTGATCGGCGTGCATCTGGCGCTGTCCGAGGAGCGGACCATCGAAGTCCGGCTGGTGGTTCTTGCCACCGCTGTTGGCGTGGTGGTCGAGATGATTCAGATCGCTGCGGGCACCTACCGCTTCACGTCGGGGACGCTGATCGACGCGCTGCCGCCGCCCTGGCTGCTGGCCATGTGGGCGCAGTTTGCGGCGACGTTTCGTTTCAGCATGCGCGGCGTGATCACGCGGCCGGTGCCCGCGGTGCTGTTTGGCGCCGCGGGTGGTCCAATCGCTTTTCTGGCAGGCGAGGCGCTGGGCGCGGTCACCTTGCTGCCGCCGCGCGGCTACGGACTGCTCCGCCTCTCCATCTGCTGGGCGATTGCCCTGGCGGTCTTCTCGGTTGTGGTGCGCCGGGTCTCACCCGAACCCGGTGCGTACCGTGTGGCGGCTGGGCGTGGGTAGTGCTGATCGCTCTGGCGTGTGCGCGCGATCTCGAACCGGCTTCGTGCCGGCGGGTGTGTCATGACGCTTGCCGGTCCTATCGAGTGGCTCCTGGTAGTCCATGCGGCGACGACGCTGTTCATGGTGGGGGTCATCTGGTTCGTGCAGGTCGTGCATTACCCTCTGTTCTCTTGCGTCGGCGAGGCCGCGTTCCCAGCCTACCAGCGTCATCACGTGCGGCGAACCGGCTGGGTGGTGGGGCTGCCGATGCTCGTCGAACTGGGCGCGGCGATCGCGATTGTCTGGTGTCTTGGAGGCGCGCTGGCCTGGTCAGGAATGGGACTGCTGGCGGTCGTCTGGGCCAGTACGGGACTCTGGCAGGTGCCGGCGCATCGTCGGCTCGAGCGCGGATTCGACGCCGCCATTCAGCGCTGGCTGGTGAGCACGAACTGGGTGCGAACGGGAGCCTGGTCGGCCCGAGGCGGCATCGCTTTGGCACTACTCGTAGCGCCGCGTTGAGGGTGAGGTCGCCCTGGAACGACCCAAATGTGAGACCAAACCGAGGAGGGATACAACAATGCCATCGAAACGACCGCGTGCCACGCGCGCCGCTGAATTAACCGGCAGCCTGAACCAGGTGCTCGCCGACTCCTATGCCCTGCTGTCACTGACCCATCTGGCGCATTGGAACGTGGAGGGTCCAGGGTTCTTCGCGTTGCACGCCGCCTTCCAGACACAGTACGAGGAGCTGTTCGTGGCGATTGATGAGATTGCCGAACGGATTCGTGCGCTCGACGCGTACGCTATTGGCGGCCTCGCTACGTTCGCGCGGGCGGCGCAGATGAAGGAGTTCGCCTCTCCGCTGGCACAAGACGATTACGTCCGGGCCCTCATTGCCGCCAACGAGAAACTGATGGGCGATGCCGCTCGCGCGCGTGACATCGCGGGCAAGGCGAACGACGCGGAAAGCCAGGACTTGATGATCGGGCGGATCACGCTTCACCAGAAGACGATCTGGATGCTGAAGAGCTTCTTGAACGGCTAGCTGAGGAGCGTAGTCAACCTCGAGAGAGCGGCGGTGTCGGTAACTGGTTCACTTTTATGGAGGAACAGATCATGGAGTGGTTGTCACTTGCGAGTCTGCTGCAAATGATTGTCGGGCTGGGGCTGTTGAATGTCTGGCTGGTACGCGGACGTTCCGCCACGTCGTATCGCGGCAGCGACGCGCAGACGCTGAAGGGAGAGTTTGCCGCGTACGGCCTTCCCGGCTTTGCCTTCTACCTGGTGGGTGCGCTGAAGATCGGCGCCGCCTGCATCCTGATTGCCGGCGTGTGGTTCGCGCTCCCGGTTCGAGAGGCCGCGGGTGTCGTAGCCGCGCTCATGATCGGCGCGATTGCCGTGCACCTCAAGGTCGGCGACCCGCTGGTGAAGTCGCTCCCCGCCGCGCTGATGCTCGCAATGAGTGTGACCATCGCGGTGCTGCGCTGAGCTGAGGGGCTTGGCGGGCGGGAGTGGTTGGACATGAAACACACGTCGGCGCGCCTGGTGATCGTGTTTGGCGACCAGCTCAACCTGGATGCCGCCCTCATCCGCTCCCTCACTGCCGGCGACACCGTGCTCATGATGGAAGTCGCCGGCGAGTCTCGCCATGTCCCCAGCCACATGCAGCGGACCGCGCTGTTCCTGTCTGCGATGCGCCACTTCGCTGCAAAGCTGGTTCGGCGGCAGGTTCGCGTCAGGTATGTCGCCCTTGACGACCCGGAGAACACCGGCGCGTTCGAGACGGAGATCGCCCGCGCGGTCGCCGCGCTTGGCCCGTCGCAGATTGTGTGCACGCATCCGGGCGAGTGGCGTGTGGTGGCGATGCTCGAACGCGTCTGCAACTCCACGGGCATCCCGCTGAGCGTCCTGCCCGACGAGCATTTCATCACGGCCCCCGACGAGTTCGCCGCCTGGGCCAAGGACCGCACTTCGCTGACGATGGAGTTCTTCTACCGCGAGCAGCGTCGCAAGACCGGCTATCTCATGGACGGCTCGGGGAAGAGCGCCAAACCCGTCGGCGGCGATTGGAACTTCGACAAGGAGAACCGGCTGCCCTTTGGCAAGCAGGGCCCGCTTCCGCGGCCGCGGGCGCCGCTGCGCTTCAAGCCCGATAAGACCACTCGCGACGTCGTTGCGGCAATCGCGCGCACGCTCCCCGACCTGCCCGGCACCATTGATTCCTTCGCATGGCCCGTCACGCGCGAGCAGGCCCTTGCGGCACTCGACGATTTCATCACGCACCGTCTCGCCAAGTTCGGCCCCTTCGAAGACGCGATGTGGACCAGCCAACCCACGCTCTACCACTCCGCGCTCTCGAGCTCGCTCAACCTCAAGCTGCTCAATCCCCGGGAGTGCTGTGAGCGGGCCATTCAGATGTTTCGCGCCGGCAAGGCCCCGCTGCAGTCCGTGGAGGCGTTCGTGCGGCAGATCGTCGGCTGGCGCGAGTTCATCCACGGCGTGTATTGGCTCGAAGGCCCCACGTATGCAGATCGCAACGGGCTCGACCAGCACGGCGAACTGCCGGCGTTGTACTGGACCGCCGACACCGACATGGCCTGCATGAAGGCCTGCATTGGTCAGGTGCTCGATTCCGGCTACGGCCACCACATCCAGCGCCTGATGGTCACCGGCAACTTCGCACTCATCAGCGGCGTCCATCCGCGCGCCGTCAGCGACTGGTACCTCGGCATGTTTGTTGATGGTGTGGACTGGGTGACGCTCCCGAACGCACTGGGCATGGTCATGCACGCCGATCGGCGCGGGGGCGCGGCCACAGGTGTCACCGGGCTGGTCGGCACCAAGCCCTATGCGGCCAGCGGCAAGTACATCCAGCGGATGAGCAACTACTGCACCACCTGCCGCTACGACCCCGCCGAACGCAGCGGCCCATTGGCCTGCCCCGTCACGGTCTTCTACTGGGACTTCTTGATCCGCACCCGCAAGGCGCTGGCACAGAACCAGCGGATGGCGATGATCTTGAAGAATGTTGACCGCATGACACCCGAAGCCCGCGCGCAGATCACGGCCAGCGCGGACCGGCACCGGCAGGCGCTCGGGATCGCGAGGGTCGAGCGGGGCAGATGATCGTTTCGCGCCGGCAGTGTTGACTTACATCAATTAGTTCATCGCCTGGTTGGTGCTGGAGATGTCATGACGGCTGCAGGATCGCATCCGCTGTTCTCAGGCCCGAGATGAGCGCGCCTTCGATGGATGCGCTCCACAGATGGTCGCCGCACAGGTAGACGCCCCCTTCCTTGCGGAAGCCCGGTCCTGTCAGTCCAGTGCCGGGTGCCTGCTTCGGGAGCGCGCGCTCGATGCGGTAGGTTCGCAGGTGCCGCCATGCGCGCACCGTGCTGCCAAGCCAGGCCTCCAGTTCGGACAGGACCCGAGATTCCAGGCCCTCAGGGTTCACCGTTCCGAGGACGCTGACCGACACCAGCGCTTGCCCCGGCGGCGCATAGTCGGGCGCGACATCCGAAGGGACGCAGACGTTGTTCACCAGGCCCGAGCCTGTGCCGTTGAGAGCGATGATCGGCTCGCGAAGCGGCGAGCGCGGCGCCGCGAAGTACAAGCAGGTGACTGACCGCCAGAAGGGCGCGTCGACCGCCGAGGCAGGTAGCAGTCCTGCTGCGGTCGACCCATCCGTCGCGACGACCACGGCATCGCCGTGGCATTGCTCGCCCGAATCAAGGGTGACGCGTCCTGATTGGATCGCCGTGACCGTCGCGCCGAGACGGATCGTGTCCGCAGGGAGTCGGGACGCCAACTGACGCGGGATTGCGCCCATCCCTGCCGACGGCAGCGTGGCGCTACCCTGTGAAAACATCTTGAACGTGAATTCGAACATCCGGCTCGAGGTGTGAAGATCCCGCTCGAGAAAGATGCCCCCGTAGAAGGAGCGGAAGAAGCCGTCAATCATCGATGGCGTGAATCCCGCACGCTCGAGATAACGCTCCGTGGTCATGTCTTCGTGCGCCGCGGTGTCTTCACGAGAAACACGCATCAGCCGCATCTTCAGTGCCGCCACCCGCAGCTTGTCAGCCAACGACCCGACCGGGGCGAGAACGCTTGCCATGAAGTGCCGCGGTTCACGGGTTACATCCATGACGCGTCGCATGCCGGACGGCGTGTAGATCAAGGCGCCTGGCTTGAATGCCCGGAGATCCAGGCCCTGCCTGTTCAGCAGATGTCCCGCTTCGGGATAGGCGTCCAGAAACACCTGGAACCCGCGGTCCAGCAGAAACCCATCCATCAGATCGGTCCTGACCCGGCCGCCGACATCGTCACTTTGCTCGAAGATCGTGGTGCGGGCACCGGCTTCATGGAGGCGGATGGCGCAGGCCAAGCCTGCCAGTCCGCCACCCACGATCAGCACGTTCTTGTCGGAGGCGCTCACTGGCGACACTCGCCGGGGGGAGTCTGGAACAAGTCGTTGCACTCGCGTTCGAGCACGCCGCCGATGATGGCACAGCTCCATCCCGGGCTGCGTCGCACCACGTCAGCGGCGGGGATGTTGATCTGCCGCCAGCCGCACTGCACCAGGAAGCGGATCGAGGAGCCGAACACGACTGTCCCGACGCCGCTCCAGAGGATCGCCGCGGCGCACATCGGGCACGGTTCCGCGGTCGAGTAGAGGACGAGGCCGGATCGGTCGTCGCCGTGGCCCAGGTCGACGAGCCGGTTGATGGCGTCGATCTCGCCGTGCCAGGTCGGATTGATCGTCGACTTGTTCCATCCTTCGGCCAACACCTCGCCCGTATCGCCGCGCACGATCACCGCGCCGAAGGGAAGACCCGGGCAATTGGCGGTCAGCGCGATGGCCCGACGCATGAAACGTTCGTGATCGAGTTGTGCCATGGGAATCCGAAGTCCGGCCGTCATTTCGGCTGGTAGTCGCACGCCATCATCGTCTGACGGATACCGTCGGTCTGGCCCGGCTTCATCTGCCGACACTCCCTGATTGTGAGAAACACGCCACCCCTCGACAGACCGAAGGTCACGACACCGACCGTCAGAATCCAGCGATCCATCGGTTATTGCCTCGCTGTCCGCAGCAGCTGAAGGAAGATGCCTGCTGCAAGGATTGACGGCACCCACAGCCCGACGAAGATGCCGGCCTCCCTGTTCGGCGGCCAGAAGGCGCCGAACCACGGCGACACGGAGAACAGCCAGGAGATGAACGCGGCGCCGGGAATCATGAAGTCCTGGATCTTGAACATGCCCGTAACCTTTTTCTCAGAGAGCGTCCATCGATGCTGGCCGCTGCCGGCGAACGAACAACCTAACTCTACCAGCTTATAGGGACAATTTATTTCTGAAGAGTCAAATGACCTTCACCGTCGAAAGTGGTGTGAGCCTCCGGACAACACGGCGCAGATCTTTGCATCACGGGAAAACCAGCTCGCGGAATGGTCGTGCCAGCGCGGCTCTCGGTAGTACCAGGGCGTCGCCTTGGTTCTTATTGAGAAAATTATTGTCTTAGTAGTAGCATGCTGGAACTGTGGCTCACAGCCTGCTGGACAACGAACTCCACCGCTACGAGATCGGCGGCAAGCTGAAAGCGTTGCGGCTCAAGAAGAAACTTGGGCTGGTGGATCTCGGCCGGCACTCCGGGCTATCGCCCGCGCTGCTGTCGAAGCTGGAGCGCGGCAAGATGTTTCCGACCCTGCAGACACTGCTGCGGATCGCGATGGTGTTCAATGTCGACCTCGACCACTTCTTCGCCGATCACCGCAAGCATCGCGCGCTCGCCATCGTCCGGCGCGCCGAGCGCCTGCGATTTCCCGAGGCGCCCGGCCGGCGCGACCCGGCGTTTCACTTCGAAAGCCTGACGTTTGCAGTGGCCGAGCCGAGGTGTCAGGTGTTTCTGGCGACGTTCCACCCGCGGGGCGAGGGCAAGCCGCTCCTGCATGAGCACGCCGGCGTCGAAGTGATCTACGTGCTCTCCGGCGAGCTGGGCGTGACCGTCGAAGCCACCGAGCACGTGCTTGAGAGCGGTGACGCGATGTACTTTGACGCATCCGTGCCGCACAGCTACCGCCGCACCGGCCGCAAGACCTGTTCGGCCGTCATCGTCTCGGTTGCCTGAGGTTGTCACCTACCACAAGCCGGGAGCTTTGACCGCATGCAAACCGGAGGCATGACCATGCGCCGCATCACGTTTGTCGCAACAACGCCCCTTCCCGCCTCAGCCGACGCCGTGTTCGACTGGCATGAGGCGCCAGGTGCCTTTGAACGCTTGACGCCCCCGTGGGAGCGCGTGCGGGTGGTGCGGCACGTGGGCGGGATTCGTGACGGTGCGCAGGTCTGGCTGCGCGTCGGCCCGGCCCCCTTCTCGCTGCGGTGGGATCTGGAGCATCGGGATTACCGGCACGGCCGCTCGTTCACGGACGTGCAGGTCGCGGGACCATTTCGATACTGGAAGCACGTGCACCGGATGATTCCCCAGGGACCCGACTCCTCGGTGCTGGAAGACGCCATCGAGTACGAGCTGCCGTTCGGCGCAATCGGATGGCTGGTGGGCCGGTTCTTCGTCCAACGAAAACTGAAGCGGCTCTTTGCCTTCCGGCACGCCGTCAGCCGGCAGGCGTTCGAACGCCCGCGGGCGTGAGTAGCCGATTGATGGACTTTCGGACCAAGTTTGGCACACTGGACCGACGCCAATGTGTGCCCATTGAGGCGACGAAGCAGTACGTGGGCGAGGAGTCCGCAGATGAAACCTGACGCTGACGAGAAGGAGTTGCTGGAGTCCGTCGAGCGCGGCGAATGGAAGTCCGCCAAGGGCGGCAAGCGCGAGGGCGGACGGTACTGCCGCTAGGCGGAGGCCACGTCTCAAGGATCGTCGGCTGAACATTTGACTGTCAAGCAAGGACCTGGAGGCGAACCGGCCTTACCGCGCCATTTGGCGCCTTGCTGGTTCCGCTGCACCTACGCCGCGTATACTTAGAGTTCCACGGTGAGGTGGCCGAGAGGCTGAAGGCGGCGGTTTGCTAAACCGTTGTAGGACCTTTAAAGTTCTACCGAGGGTTCGAATCCCTCCCTCACCGCCAGGTCCATTCCGGTCACATCGGTAACACTTTCGCCGTCCAGGCTAGCGAGCCGGCAGGAAACGGGGAATGGCATCGACGACCCGATCGGGCTCGTCGACGTGCACGAAATGCCCGGCCTTCGCCGCAGTCTCGAACGTGCCGCCATTGGGTAGCCCAGTCCTTGAGACGCGCGGCACGGAATGGGTAGAAGGCGGCGGCGAACGCCTTCGTATCAAACGGCAGCGAGCCCTGCGGCGGGGCAGCCACCGACCCCGCGAGAATCACACTCGAGCGCACCCTCGCACCAACCGCCGCGGTGCGCGGCGCGACATCGGCATCCGCCGCCTCGATGATGATCAACGCCTCGGCGCGAATCGGTCCCGAGGGAGGCAGACACTTCTGCTGCATCTGCAGGAACACATCCCAGCCGGCGGCGTTGGAATCAATCGATTCGAACAATGCCACCATGTCGCCTCGACTCGCCGTGGTGTCGGTGGGATCGAGACAGACGACCGCCGCCACGTCGCCAGGATGCGTGGCCGGGAACTGGCAGGCCAGCCCGCCGCCCCACGAATGGCCGACGACCACCACGGACTGACACCGAGATGCGCCAGCAGCCGCCGCAATCGCGCCGAGGTTCGTTCCGGCGTCGGCGGTTGCCCGTCCCACTCCGACTGTCCTGTAGCCGAGCGATCGGAGGCGACGCCCGTGGCAATCCGCACGATCACAGCGCAGCAGGGTCGGCACGGCCAGAGGATAGCCGTACCCCTCGACTCCGCTCGGGGTGACCCTGAGCGTGTCGAAGGGTAAGATCGAGCCTCTGTGACGCCACGCCTGCGCTTCGCCCCTTCACCGACGGGCTACCTGCACGTCGGCGGCGCCCGGACCGCCCTGTTCAACTGGCTGTACGCGCGGCGGCACGGCGGCGCCTTCATTCTGCGGATTGAAGACACCGACGTCGCGCGCTCGCAGGCGGAAATGGTCACCGGCATCCTGGACGGCCTGCGCTGGCTCGGCATCGACTGGGATGAAGGGCCGGAGATCGGCGGTCCCCACGCCCCGTATTTCCAGTCGGAGCGGCTCGAGCGGTACCGCGCCGCCGCCCGAGCACTGCTCGACAGCGGCCAGGCGTTCGAGGATGGCGGCGCCATTCGCTTCAAGGTGCCGCCGGGCAAGACCGCGTTCACCGACCGCGTGCACGGGCCGATCGAGTTCGACAACGAGCACATCGAAAGCTTCGTGATCCTCCGGTCCGACACGCACCCGACCTATCACCTGTCGGTGGTGGTGGACGACATCGACATGGCGATCACACACGTGGTGCGCGGCGACGATCACATCTCGAATACGCCGAAGCAGGTGCTGCTCTACCACGCGTTCGGCAAGACGCCGCCGTCGTTTGCGCACGTGCCGCTGATCATGGGCCCGGACAAGCAGCGGCTGAGCAAGCGTCACGGCGCCACGTCGGTGATGGAGTACGAGAAGCAGGGCTACATCCCCGAGGCGATGTTCAACTTCCTGGCGCTGCTCGGATGGGGCACCGGCAGCAACGACGAGCTGTTCACGCGTGACGAACTGATCCAGCAATTCAATCTGGACGGCATCAGCGGCGGCAACGCAGTGTTCAACGTCGAGAAGCTGGACTGGTTCAACCACCAGCACCTGGTGCGGCTCTCGGATGACGAGATCGTCGCTCGCCTGAGGGGCGCCAGGCTCGATGCGTGGGGCCTCGGGACCGACACCCGATCGGCGTCGATGCTCGCGCTGCTTCGACCGCGGTGCAAGAAGCTGACCGACTTGCCGGATCAGCTGCGGCCGTTCTTCGAGGACCCGGCGGCCTACGATGCCGACGCAATCAAGAAGCAGCTGTCGCTGCCCGGCTGCGCCGACCACCTGCGTGCGTTGCGCGGCAGCTACGAGCAGGTCGAGTGGTCTGAGGCGGCGCTTGAGCGCGCGCTCCGCGAGCTGGCCGATGCGAGGACGATCAAGGCCGGCCTGTTGATCCACGGTACACGAATCGCCATGACGGGTCGGATGGTGAGTCCAGGCTTGTTCGAAATGCTGATCGTGCTGGGCAGAGACACCGTGCTGCGGCGCCTTGACCGCCTGGCGGCGTTCTTATGAAGCGTCGTGAGTTCATCAAGACGGTTGCGGCAACACCGGTGCTTGGGCCGTTGCTGTCCGCACGCCGCACGTCCCAAGGCCCCAACGGACAGTTCGACTATGTCATCGTCGGCGCCGGGTCGGCCGGGTGCGTGCTCGCCAGCCGGTTGTCCGAAGACCAGGCCGTGCGGGTGCTGCTGCTTGAAGCCGGCGGGCCGGTGAACGGGGACCCGGCCATTACGACGCCGGGCAAATGGGTGTCGCTGATCGGCTCGACGTTCGACTGGGGCTTTGCGACCGAGCCGGAGCCGGGGCTGCAGAATCGCCGCATTGCCTTCCCGCGCGGCAAGGCCATCGGCGGCTCGAGCGCCATCAATGCGATGACGTTCATTCGCGGCCACCAGTTCTGCTACGACCGGTGGGAGCGCGCCGGCAACCCCGGATGGGGCTTCGAGGCGCTGGTGCCGTATTTCAAGAAGAGCGAGAACAACGAGATGGGCCCGACGCACTACCGAGGCGTCGACGGCCCGCTCGCGGTGTCGATGTGCACCGATCCGCATGCCGGCCACCGGGCGTTTCTCGCCGCCATCGCGCAGCAGCAGTACAAGACCGACGCGCGCTTCGACTTCAACCTGCCGGCGCCGGTCAACGTCGCCGGCTTCTACCAGAAGAGTATTCTCGACGGGAGGCGTCACAGCGTAGCCGACGCGTTCCTGACGCCCTCGCTGTCGCGGCCCAACCTCGAAGTCCGCTCGCAGTGTCATGCGACGAAGCTGGTGGCCGAGAACGGCCGCGTCACCACGATTGAGTACGTCCGCGACGGCAAGCCCGAGCGGGTTCGCGCGGCGCGGGAGATCGTGCTGTGCGGCGGCGTCATCGACACGCCGAAGCTGCTGATGCTGTCGGGGATCGGGCCGGCCGGCCACTTGAAGTCGCTCGGTCTGCCGGTGATCGCCGATGTGCCGGGCGTCGGCAGAAACTTCCAGGATCACCTGAAGCTGTCGATTCGCTGGCAGGGCAAGACCGAGCTACCCGGGTCCACGGTCACCGCCGGCATGTTCACGCGTTCGGATCCGTCCAACTGGGCCGATCCGCCCGATCTGCAGTTCTATGTCGGCCGCGGCGTCGAGACACCAGATCGTTTCATCACCATTACTGTGTCGCTCGTGTTCCCGCGATCGCGCGGTCAAATCTCCCTGCGCTCGGCCGATCCCTCGGCGGCGCCCATCATCCGCGCCAACTACCTGCAGGAAGAAGCGGACGTCAAGGCGCTGGTGCAGGGCGTCAAGCTGGCTCGCTGGTTCGGCGAGGCCGACGCCTACACCGACCTGAAGGGCGAAGAGCTACTGCCTGGACCGGCCGCGAAGAGTGATGCGGACCTCGCCGCGTTTGCGCGCCGCGACAGCGACACGATTTACCACGGCGGCGGCACCTGCAAGATGGGACCGTCCGGCGATGCCGGCGCCGTCGTCGATCCGTTGCTGCGGGTGCGGGGCGTGAGCGGTCTTCGCATTGCCGACGCGTCGATCATGCCCGAGGTGGTCAACGCGCCCACCAATGCCGCGTGCGTGATGATTGGCGAGAAGGCCGCCGACCTGTTGCGTCAGTCCTAGCCCCGGCGCGGTCGCGGGTTCGATGCGATTCCTTGACCGCATCGACAGCTTTTTCATATTGGACATGGATGGCGGCGTGACGATTCAATACGCGCATGAATAACGCCGACACCGGCTGGATGCTGCTGTCTACGGCGCTGGTCTTGCTGATGACGCCGGCGCTGGCGTTCTTCTACGGCGGACTGGTGCGATCGAAGAACGCGCTCAACACCATGATGATGAGCTTCGTGGCGCTGGGGCCGGTCGCGGTGATCTGGGCGCTGCTGGGATATTCACTGGCGTTCGCGCCGGGCAGCCCGGTCATCGGCTCGCTGAGCTTCGCCGGACTGCGCGGGGTTGGTGTCGAGGCGCAGGGCGCGATTCCTCATCTGTTGTTCATGGCCTTCCAGGGCACGTTTGCGATCATCACGCCGGCGCTGATCTCGGGCGCGGTGGTCGAGCGGATGCGCTTCAATGCCTACCTGGCCTTCATCACCGCGTGGGTGCTGCTCGTCTATGCGCCGGTGGCGCACTGGGTGTGGGGCGGCGGCTTTCTTGCCTCGATGGGCGCGCTCGACTTCGCCGGCGGCGCCGTCGTGCACGTCAACGCCGCGTCGGCAGCGCTGGTGGCCGCCCTGGTGGTCGGTCCGCGCAAGGACTACGGACGGCACGCGATTCTTCCGCACAACGTGCCGTTCACCATGCTGGGCGCGGGCTTGTTGTGGTTTGGCTGGTTCGGCTTCAACGCCGGCAGCGCGCTGTCGGCAGGCACCACCGCCTCGCTGGCGTTCGCGAATACACTGCTCGCGCCGGCAGCCGCGCTCGCGTCATGGACCTTGATCGATCTGCTGCGCGGCGGGACCGTCACCGCGGTTGGCGCCGCCACCGCGATCGTGGTCGGCCTGGTGGTGGTGACGCCCGCGGCCGGCTACATCAGCCCGCTCTCGGCGATTGTCATGGGAGCGATGGGCGCCATGCCAAGCTACTTCGCGTTGATCTACCGCGCCAAGACCAAGCTCGATGATTCGCTGGACGTGGTCGCCGCCCATGGCCTGGGCGGCGCCACCGGCGCCATTCTCACCGGCGTATTCGCGGACGCGGCGTGGAGCGGCGGGCCGTCCGGACTGCTTGCCGGCCATCCGGCACAGCTGCTCACACAGCTGGTCAGCGTGGTCATCGTGCTGCTGTACAGCGGCGCGGCGACGTTGGTGATTCTCAAGGCGCTGGCGCTGGTGATGCCGCTGCGCATCGACAGCCGCGACGAGAAGCTGGGACTCGACGTCAGCGATCACGGCGAAGAAGCCTATACGCATGGCGATGGCGCCATCCTGGTGAAGCCGCGGGCAGCGGCGGTCGCGCCAGGTGCCGCCGGCGTGGTGGCGGTTCCCGGCGAAGACCCGTCGACGTCGCTCGGGGCAGGCGGCCTATGAAACTGATTGTCGCCATCGTCCGGCCCGAACAACTGAGCGACGTGCTCGAGCAGTTGTTCCACGCCGAGGTCCGCGGCCTGACCATCAGCCGCGTGCAGGGCCACGGCGGCGAAATGGAGCACGTCGAGAACTATCGCGGCACCAGCGTGAAGATGGCGCTGGCCGAGAAGGTGCGGCTCGAGATCGGCGTGTCGAATCATTTCGTCCAGCCGACCATCGACGCGATCCTGGCCGGCGCGCGCACCGGTGAAGTCGGCGACGGCAAGATCATGGTGCTGCCGATCGAGAAGATCGTCCGGATCCGTACGGGTGAAGAGGATCAGGACGCGGTGACGCCCGTCCAGTCAGCCTGATCGCAACGCCTCGACGCCATCCGCTGGGCGAATTCCAGCGCCCCCATTAACATGTTGATATTAGATTGATTCTATAGTTAGTTTGCGCTTCAGTTATGACACGACACGCCCTCTAATAGGCGTGTGTGTGGCGTCGGATTCGTGGCGAGCCTGACCGGCAAACGCGGACCAGCAATCGTCCGGTCTGCCCTCGATCTGCTCGTCAATCTCGAGCATCGAGGAGCCAGTGGCTCCGACCCTGATACCGGTGACGGCGCCGGCATGCTGGTGCAGATGCCGGACCGCTTCCTGCGCGGCGCTGTGCCGTTCGCGCTGCCGGACGCGGGTCGCTACGGCGCCGGCCTGGGGTTTCTTCCACATGACGAGGATGCGCGAGAAACATGCAAAGCATTTGTTTCTCGCATCCTCAGTGAAGAGGGTTTGGCGCTCCTCGGCTGGCGTGACGTTCCGGTCAACCTCACCAGGGCCGGCAAGAGCGCGGCGGCGGCGGCACCGGTTTTCGAGCAGCTCTTCGTCGGGCCTGATCCCCGATCCCCGATCCCTGATCCCGGTGCCTTCGAGCGCAAGCTCTACGTCGCGCGCCGGCGCATCGAGCGCGACGCCCGCGACCTCTATATCTGCAGCCTGTCGGCGCGCACGCTGATCTACAAAGGCATGCTGACCGCGTCGCAGATCGAGGGCGTGTTTCCCGATCTCACGAATCCGGCGTTCGAGTCTGCGCTCGCCCTCGTGCATCAGCGCTTCTCCACGAACACCTTCCCGTCGTGGCCCCTCGCGCACCCGTACCGGTACGTCGCGCACAACGGCGAGATCAACACGCTGCGCGGCAACATCAACTGGATGAAGGCCCGCGAGGGGCTGCTGCGGTCCCGGGTGTTCGGCGAAGACCTCGTGAAGGTGCTGCCGGTGATCACCGAAGGCGGCAGTGATACCGCCGCGTTCGACAACGTGCTCGAGTTCCTGGTCATGGCCGGCCGCTCGCTGCCGCACGCGGTGCTGATGATGATTCCCGAGCCGTGGGCCGGCAACCCGGCAATGGATCCGGCGGTGCGCGCGTTCTACGAGTACCACTCGTCGATCATGGAGCCGTGGGACGGACCGGCCGCGATGACGTTTACCGACGGCCGGTTGATTGGCGCGGTCCTCGATCGCAACGGCTTGCGGCCGTCGCGCTACTGCGTCACGGCCGACGGCCTGGTGATCATGGCCTCCGAGGTCGGCGTCCTCAACATCCCCGCCGATCGCATCGTCCGCAAGGATCGCCTCCGCCCTGGCAAGATGCTGCTGATCGATACCGAAGAGGGCCGGCTGATTGGCGACGCCGAGATCAAGCAGACGCTGGCGGCCGAACAGCCGTACGGCGACTGGCTGCGAGAGCACCTGGTCGATATTGAGAAGCTGCCGAGTGCCTACGCGGAGCGGCCCGATCACCTGACGGTGTTGAGGCGGCAACAGGCGTTCGGCTACACGCAGGAGGATCTGCGGCTGCTGCTCACGCCGATGGCGCTGAACGGCGAAGAGCCGATCGGCTCGATGGGCACGGATACGGCGCTCGCCGTCCTCTCACACCGGCCGCGGCTGCTCTACGACTACTTCAAGCAGTTGTTCGCGCAGGTCACCAATCCGCCGCTCGATGCGATTCGCGAAGAGCTGGTGACGTCGATGGGCGTGACGATCGGCGCTGAAGCCAACCTGCTCGAGCCGGGACCGGAGGCGTGCCGCCAGATCAGGGTCGACTTTCCGGTGCTGCACAACGACCAGGTCGCCAAGTTGCGGCACCTGCCGACGGGTTCGACGTTCCGATCGACGACGCTGCCGCTGCTCTACGACCCGCGCGAAGACGGCGCCGGCCTGGAGCGGGCAATGACCGAGTTGTGCCGCAAGGCCAGTGTCGCGGTCGACGCGGGCGTCGGCATCCTGATTCTGTCGGACCGCGGTGTCGACGCGTATCACGCGCCGATTCCGAGCCTGCTCGCCGTCGCCGGCGTGCACCACCATCTCGTGCGGGAAGGCACCCGCCACAAGTGCGGGCTGCTGGTCGAAACCGGCGAGGCCCGCGAGGTGCATCACATCGCGCTGCTGCTGGGATACGGCGCCGGCTCGGTGAATCCGTATCTCGCCTTCGAGTCGCTCGACGACATGATTCGCCAGGGCCTGCTTCACCCCACCGCGCACCGGTCGCGCGCCGGTTCCGCCGAGCCCAACCTCTCGTACAACGACGCGGTCAGACACTACATCAAGGCGCTCAACAAGGGCGTGCTGAAGGTGATGTCGAAGATGGGGATCTCGACGCTGCAAAGCTACTGCGGCGCGCAGATCTTCGAGGCGGTCGGCCTCGATCGGGCGTTCGTCGACCAGTATTTCACGTCCACCGCATCGACGATCGGCGGCATCGGCATCCGCGAGATCTCGGAAGAGGTCGGGCGCCGGCATGCCCACGCCTACGGCGCGCCGGCCTCGACCGACCTCCACCTCGGCGGCGAGTATCAATGGCGGCGTGACGGCGAGGTCCGCCTGTTCAACCCGGACACCGTCTTCAAACTGCAGCACGCGACCCGTTCGGGCCAGTACTCGATCTTCAAGGAATACACCCGGCTGGTGGACGACCAGAGCAAGGCCCGCGCCACCCTGCGGGGACTGTTTGGCTTCAAGCCGCTGCGGGCGCCCGTCGCGCTGGACGAGGTCGAACCCGTCGAGCAGATTTTGAAGCGCTTCTCGACCGGCGCGATGTCATACGGATCCATCAGCCAGGAGGCTCACGAGACGCTGGCCATCGCCATGAATCGCATGGGCGCGAAGTCGAACACCGGCGAAGGCGGCGAGGATGCCGCGCGCTACGTGACCGACGCCAACGGCGACTCCCGCCGCAGCGCCATCAAGCAGGTGGCCTCCGGACGCTTTGGCGTGACCAGCGAGTATCTCGTCAATGCCGACGATCTGCAGATCAAGATGGCGCAAGGCGCCAAGCCCGGCGAGGGCGGACAGTTGCCGGGCCACAAGGTCTATCCCTGGATCGCGCGGGTGCGTCACTCAACACCTGGTGTTGGATTGATTTCGCCGCCGCCGCATCACGACATCTACTCCATCGAGGATCTCGCACAATTAGTCTTCGATCTCAAGAATGCCAACCCGAAGGCGCGCGTGCACGTGAAGCTGGTCGCCGAGTCCGGCGTTGGCACCGTCGCAGCCGGCGTGGCCAAGGCGCACGCCGACGTGGTGCTGATCTCAGGTCATGACGGCGGCACCGGCGCCTCGCCGCTCACCAGCCTGAAGCACGCCGGCGTGCCGTGGGAGCTGGGGCTGGCCGACACCCAGCAGGTCCTGCTGAGGAACAAGCTCCGCGACCGCATCGTGGTGCAGGTCGATGGACAAATGAAGACCGGTCGCGATGTCGTCGTCGCGGCCCTGCTCGGCGCCGAAGAATTCGGCTTTGCCACCGCGCCGCTGGTCGTGATGGGCTGCGTGATGATGCGCGTCTGCCACCTCAATACCTGCCCGGTCGGCATTGCCACGCAGGATCCCGAGCTTCGCAAGACGTTCAGCGGTCAGCCCGAATTCGTGGAGAACTTCTTCCGCTTCGTCGCCGAGGAGGTGCGCGAACAGATGGCGGCGCTCGGATTCCGGACGCTCAACGACATGGTCGGACGGGTCGAGTGCCTGGACTTCGAGCCGGCGACCGAGCATTGGAAGGCGCGCGGCCTCGATCTGAATCCGGTTCTGGTGGTGCCCAACCCTGCAGACGAAGTGGCGCGGCGGAGCACATCCCGGCAGGATGCCGGCCTGGCGCACGTGCTCGACCATACGCTGATTGAGGGCGCACGGCCCGCGCTCGAGCATCGCGCCCCGGTCGAGATGACCCTGCCGATCCGCAACACCGACCGCACCACGGGCACGCTGCTCGGCTACGAAGTGACGACACGCTTCGGCGGCGAGGGGCTGCCCGACGACACCATCCGCGTGAACTTCACCGGATCTGCCGGCCAAAGCTTCGGCGCCTTCATGCCGCGAGGCATCACGCTCGCGCTCGAAGGCGAGGCCAACGACTTCGTTGGCAAAGGCCTGTCGGGCGGCCGTCTGATCGTCACGCCGCCGCGCAACGCGGCGTTCGCGGCCGAAGACAACGTCATCATCGGCAACGTGGCGCTATACGGCGCTACCAGCGGCGCCGCCTTCATCCGCGGCGTGGCGGGCGAACGCTTTGCGGTGCGCAACAGCGGCGCCGTCGCGGTGGTCGAAGGCGTCGGCGATCATGGTTGCGAGTACATGACCGGCGGCCGGGTGGTGGTGCTCGGGCGGACCGGCCGCAACTTCGCCGCCGGCATGAGCGGCGGCATTGCCTACGTGCTCGATGCCGACGGCTCCTTCGCACTCAACTGCAACTTCGACATGGTAGACCTCGAATGGCTTGAAGACGTCAGCGACCTTCATGATGTTCGCAGCCTCATCGAGCAGCACGTGGCGCTCACCCGCAGCGCCATCGGCGAGCGGGTGTTGCGTGGCTGGTACAGCGCCGTGGGCAGGTTCGTCGTCGTGATGCCACGTGATTTCAAGACAGCAAGAGTCGCCACGGAGACACGGCGCCACGGAGTCCCGTTTCCTGACGGTGGTGTCACAGTTCCGAGCCTCCGTGTCTCCGCGGCACCTTCGTAATGGGCAAGGCGACTGGCTTCATCGAGCACGACCGCGTCAAGCCGCCGGCGCGCCCGGCCGCAGAGCGGATCGGTGACTTCCGGCACGTCTACTACGCATATCCGGCCGACGAACTCACGCGCCAGGCGTCGCGTTGCATGGATTGCGGCATTCCGTTCTGCCACCAGGGCTGCCCGCTCGGCAACCTGATCCCCGACTGGAACGACCTGGTGTATCGCGACAACTGGCGGGCGGCGATCGAGCGCCTGCACATCACCAACGATTTCCCGGAGTTCACGGGCCTGCTGTGCCCGGCCCCGTGCGAAGGCTCGTGCGTGCTCGGCATCAACAAGGATGCGGTCACCATCAAGTCGATCGAGCTGGCGATTGTCGACCGCGCGTTCGACGAGGGCTGGATTGTTCCCGCGCCGCCGCCCACGCGCACCTGGAAGAAGGTCGCCATCGTCGGCTCAGGGCCCGCCGGGCTGGCGGCCGCCGCGCAACTGAATCGCTCCGGTCACAGCGTGACGGTGTTCGAGAGGTCAGACCGCATCGGCGGGCTGCTCCGCTACGGCATCCCCGAATTCAAACTCGAAAAACGCGTCCTGAATCGCCGCCTCGATCTGCTGACCGCGGAAGGCGTGGTCTTCCGTACGCGTGTCGACGTGGGCAACGACGTGAGCGCGCAGGATCTGAGGCGCGAGTTCGACGCGGTGTTGCTCGCCGGCGGCGCGGGACAGCCGCGCGATCTAGCGGTCCCCGGCCGCGATCTCAACGGTGTCCACTTCGCCTTGGACTACCTCACGCAACAGAATCGCCACTGTGAGGGCGGTGAGGTGCCCCGGATCAGCGCCGCTGGCAGATACGTGGTCATCATCGGCGGCGGCGATACCGGCGCGGACTGCCTCGGCACCGCCCATCGCCAGGGAGCGCTCTCGGTGTCGCAGCTCGAGCTGATGCCAATGCCGCCGCCGCAGCGGGCGTCCGGCAATCCGTGGCCGCAATGGCCGCACGTCTTCCGCACCTCATCGGCCCACGAAGAGGGCGGCGCTCGCGTGTACGAAGTCTCGACCACCGAACTCAGGGGAGTCGACGGCCACGTTCGGACCTTGCACGGACAACGACTGGCTGATGGCGCAGCGTTCGAAATGCGGGCCGACCTCGTGCTGCTCGCCATGGGGTTTACCGGGCCGGAAAAGAGCCCGCTGCTGACTGACCTGAATGTGAAGCTGACGGAGCGCGGCCACGTCTGGCGCGACGATCAATGGATGAGCAGCGTTGCTGGGGTGTTTGCTGCGGGAGACATGCAGAGAGGCCAATCCTTGATTGTGTGGGCCATTGACGACGGCCGCCGCGCAGCCGCTTCTGTTGATCGGTATCTGAGCCGCCGCTAGGCGGGCGGGCAGGCGGGCAGCCTGACTGCCCGACAGCCTCTACACTGGCGCCGTCGTTTCGCGATGCCAGCCTGGTGACAAGGGTGCGCTGTGAAAACCATCTGCTAGACGGTCTACGGTCGACACGTAGAGCGTCTACACATGGTTCCCGGGCGCCGATCCGACGGCATCCGGCGACGCACGCGGCGGCAACGAAGTGCCGATAAGATGGGCCGTCTTGAGTCTTCCACGCCGGTTCGCCGTTCTCACTATTGCACTCGCCACGATTGTCGCCTGGCCGCCCATCCCGGCGCTGACGCAGGCGGAGAATCCCTGTGCGACGGCGCTGGCCGACGTGCCGATTCGAGTCGCCCGAGCGGCGGCGGCACCGGAGAAAGTCGGCCATTTCGGGAATGACTCGCGCGACGTGCGGGATCTCCTCCATCTGTCGTCGGCGGCCAACGCACGGCGGGCCGGGCGTGCGGCCGCCACCGTGCGGGCGATGGCCGATCGCGACGACAACCAGATCGCGATCCTCGAAGACCGCAACGGCGATCTCGTCATCCAGGCGAACAGCTTCGATCTCGCGAACTCGGGATTGCGCTTCGAGCCATCGGGCGACAGCTACTCGATTGCGAGGGCCGGAGCCGAATTCCGTGCGCCGCTCGGGCAGGCGCTCCAACTTGGAGACGACGCCTCGACGGCATCGACCACGATTCCGTTTTCTTTTCCGTTTTTCGGCCGCCGTTTCACAGCGCTGTTCGTGAATTCCGACGGCAACATCACGTTCGAAGAGGCGGACCACGAGTCCACCGAGCGCAGCGTGACCCGGCTCACGACCGGCGTGCCCCGCATTGCGCCGTTCTTTGCCGACCTCGATCCCTCCGTCGGCGGAGGCGTGTTCCTGGCCAGCGCGCCGGAGGCGATGACCGTGACCTGGTGCAGCGTGCCGGGATTTGATTCGCCCCTGACGATGACCACGCAGGCGTCGTTGCTTCCGGACGGTGCCATCGAGTTTCGTTTCGGCACCGCGACACTGCGCGACGGCATTGTCGCGCTGTCGCCCGGACGCACCGAGCTGTTCAACCCCACCGACCTCAGCGCCGCCACCGCGGCGCCGGCGGCCGGCCCGGCCTTCGGCGAACAGTTCATTTCGTCGCCGTCGCTGGACTTGGTCGCGGCCGCGAGACGGTTCTACGCCGCCCACGCCGACGACTTCGAGCAACTGGTGTTTTGGACCGACATTGGCGTGATGACCGACGCGTTCGCGTTTCACGCGCCGGTGAAGAACACCATCACCGGCATTGGGCTGCAGCGGTTCGATTTCGCCTCGCAGCTCGGCAGCGGCGGCACCCTGGAGGGGGTGCTGAACATGGATCGCGTGGCGAAGTACGGCGAGTCGCCGACCTCGCGCTCGCTCGGCGGCTCGAGCCCGCTGGGCGTGCTGGCGCACGAAACCGGTCACAAGTGGCTGACGAGACTGCGATTCCGCAACGCCGATCGACAGGCGTCGGACGCGCTGCTCGGGCGGCAGCTGGCGCACTGGAGCTTCTTTGTCGACACCGACGGTTCGGTGATGGAAGGCAACGAGATCCAGGACCTGGGCGGCGGTCAGTTCCGGACCACGTCGGCGTCCGAGAAATTCAGCCGGCTCGACCTCTACGCCATGGGCCTGGCCACACCAGACGAAGTCCCGGCGTGGTTTTACATCGAGTCACCGATCTCCAGCCACAATCGCGAAGACGGACCGGAGCCCGGCGTCAGCATCACCGGTACGCGGCGTGAGGTCCTCATCCAGGATGTGATCGACGCCATGGGGCCGCGTGTGCCCGCGGCGGCTGATGCGCCGCGGCAGATTCGCCAGGCCTACATCTACATCAGCCGCCCGTCCAACATCGAGCAGCTGCGGCTGCGCGATCTGCGCTCGCTGGCACGCATGCGAGAGGAGTTCCCGGCGTTCTTCAGCCGGGCCACCGAGAACCGCATGACGGTGCGCACCACCCTGACGCCGTAGTCACAGCGCCGTCAGAGGCGGCGCAGCCGATGGTAGCGGTGTTTGGTCGCCTTGTAGACCGCTGACTCGCGCGACACGCAGGAGCGCAGCAGGTTCTTCGACCGCGCCTCAATCTGGTCGCGCATCAGGTCGATCGCGCCTCTCCACCCCATGCGGCGGCGGTATTCGGCGAAAGAGGCATCCGGCTCTGCTTGCGTCCTGGCGCGGCCGTTGTCCGCATACTTCGGCCGCCGGCAAGAAGGTCCGCACCTACTAACCCTTCGGCACAGGTTTGATGGTCGGGACGATCGCGCCACTCCCGACCATCTCCTTCACCAGCGCCGGCACTTTCGCGACCGCGGCGTTGCCTGTTGGGTCCGGGATTTTCTTGACCCCAAGTCGAACCGGGCTATAATCACGTCTCCTGGCGCTAATCGCAGGAAGGATCTAACATGAAGAGTTTTTGCTTTGAGCCATCAATGAAAGAAACTCTTCGTGACCTGCTAGCCACTCGGGCGCTTCGCATTGCGAAGCCGGGCGAGTGGTTCACTCTCAGTACCGGCAGCAAATCGAAGTTCTTCTTCAACTGCAAGCCGGTTACGTTGAGTTCTGATGGCGCGTCCCTGGTGGCGGATGCATTCCTTGACAAGCTGAAAAACGTTCCCGGTCCGGTTCGTGCCGTTGGAGGGCTGACAGTCGGGGCCGATCCGATTGTCGTTTCGATGATGATGCGCTGTCGCGAGCGCGATGTTCATGTCGAATCATTTCTTGTTCGCGATAAGCAAAAGGCCCACGGTTTGAAGGATCGGGTTGCGAATGCGCCACCGCAGGGGACTCCTGTTGTGATCGTGGATGACGTGGTGACGACTGGCCGTTCAACTATTGAAGCGATCGATGCAGTTCGCGAGATCGGCTGCAATGTGGTTGGTGTGATTGTCCTCATGGATCGTCTTGAGGACAACGGAGCCGCCAGAATCAAGGCAAAGGCTCCAAACTATCAAGCGGTGTTTACTCGAAACGATTTCCCTGAAATTGGTGAAGCCGAGACGTCCGATACGACCCACTCCGGGCAGCACTCAATCTCCGCTTCTCAATAGCTTTTCGATTCGAAGCGAGTCAGTCACTTCCGTTGCCGTTCGAAGACGCTCGGCGTGTCTGAGCGTGGAGACAGTTTGGAGGACGGCTCTGCAGATGAGCCCGCGCTACTCGCGGCGGGCGGATCCGGCTGCAGGGCGCGCGTGCGGGACGGCCGACGCTTGCAGGGCCGCCACCGCCGCCAGCGTCACGATGTCGTCGACCTTGCAAGCGCGCGAGAGGTCGTGCATCGGTCGCGCCAGTCCCTGGAGGATCGGGCCGATGGCCTCGGCGCCGCCGAGCCGTTCGGCGATCTTGTAGGCGATGTTCGCGGCATCGAGGTTCGGGAACACGAACACGTTGGCCTGCCCGGCCACCACCGAGCCGGGGGCTTTGCGTGCGGCGATGTCAGTCACCCAGGCCGCATCGAACTGCAGCTCGCCGTCGACCGCGACGTCTGGCGCGAGCGCCGCGGCCACGCTCGTGGCGAGACGCACCTTGTCCACGCTGGGATGATCGGCGCTGCCCTTCGTGCTGAACGACAACAGCGCCACACGCGGCACCTCGCCGGTAAGCTGGCGATGCGTGTGCGCCGCCCGCACGGCGATGTCCGCGAGTTGCTCCGCGTCCGGATCGGGCACGACGGCGCAGTCGCCGAACGTCACGGTCCGCCCCCCGGGCAGCACCATCAGGAACGCGCTGCTCAGGAGGCGCACGCCGTCGGCGAGCCCGACGACGTCCAGGGCCGATCGCAAGACCTGCTTCGTGGCGTGGCCGGCGCCGGCAATGCACGCGTCGGCCTGGCCCGACCGCACGAGCGCCGCCGCACAGGTGATCGGGACGTCCACATCCTGCTCGGCCGCGCCGCCAGTGACGCCTCTCGCGCGCCGCCGCTCGTGCAGCAGATCGACGAGGGCCGGACGCCCGGGGTGGCAGCGGGGATCGAGCAGTTCGACGCGCGGGTCCAGCGCGACTCCCGCAGCGCGCGCCGCCTTGCCGGTCACGGCCGGGTCCCCCACCAGCACCGGCCGGACGATGCCTTCGCGCGCGAGCGTCTGGGCGGCCGTGACGATGCGCGGGTCGTCACTCTCGGGAAACACGACTCGCGCCGCCGTGGCAGCCGCGGCGCGCCGCAGACGGTCCACGACGCCGCGCATCTCTGCATCGGGCCGCGATCGCTCGTGCCCTGGGGGTGTCGTCACCGCGGCCCGGCTGTCGGCGGCGCGTCCAGCGCCTCCCCGAGAATGAGTCGATCGCGTTCCTGTTTGGAGAGCGGACCGAGAGCGGCCGCGCGCGAGGCGTAGAACGTAGCGCCGAGGGCCACCCAGCAGAAGAGCGCCACCCACGACGGCCACGCCATGAAGCCCGGCATGCCCGGCACGCACAACAGGACGAGAAAGCCCACCGAGACGAAGGCGCCGGTGACGGCCAGGCACTGGCGCGCCACGGACGCCCGCTGACGCCGCAGCAGGAGCGCCGCTGCAACGCATGTGTAGAAGTAGCCGATGGCCGTGCCGACCGCCGCCATGTCGACCACCCAGGTGATCACTTGTCGTCCGAACCAGGGCGCGACGAGCGACACACCGCCCACGAAGAGAATCGCGTTCGACGGCGTCCCGTACCGCGGATGGAGCCGCCCCATCCAGTCGGGCAGGATGCGGGCACGGCTCATGCTGAAGAGCAGCCGGCTCGATGCCATGAAGAAGCCGTTGATGCCCGTGAAGATCCCCATGCACACGGCGGCCGTGAGCGCCATCAGCCCCGCCGCCCCCAGCGACTGTTGGGTGACGAATCCGGTCGGCCACACGTGCTTCGCGGCCACAAGCTCCTGCCAGGGCATGGTGAAGGCGGTTGACAGCAGCACGACGAGGTAGAGCGCCCCGCCCGCCAGGATGGCGCCGACCATCAGGGCGAAGCTCTTCTCCGGCGGGAAGTTGAACTCCTCGGCGGCCTGGGGCAACGTGTCGAAGCCGACGTAGAGCCATGGCGCGATGGCGAGGATCGCCAGCACGCCGGCCAGCGGCGAGCGCTCCGGGCTGAACGCGGGCTCGAGGTGCGAGAGCGATCCGGTTGATGTCAGCGCGCTGCCGGCGCCCACTAGCGCCACGGCGCCGACCAGGATGGCGGCCATCGCCAGCTGGGTCGCCCCCACCATCCGGGCACCCCGATAGTTGAACACCCCGAACAGCACCACGGCACCAGACGCCAGCAGCACTTCGCCGGCGCCGACGTCGAAGCCGGCCACATGGTACAGGAGGCCCTGCGTGAAGATGTCCGGCACCAGGAACTTGCCGAGCACCGCCAGCGCAGTCGCGTTGAGCGGCACGATCGACAGGTAGCCGAGTGCCAGGAACCAGCCGCACAGGTACGCGTGGTGCCGTCCGGCCGCGTAGTAGGCAAAGCAGAACTCGCCTCCTGCGACGGGAAAGCGGCGGACCATCACGCCGTAGCTCCACGCGATGGCCACCATCAGCGCCGCGCCCAGCATGATCCCGATGGATGCGCCCCACGGTCCGGCTTTGAGCAGCAAGTCCGCAGGCAGGACGAAGCAGCCGAACCCGATGATGCAGCCGAGAGCGAGGGCCCCGATGTGCCACGGGTTGAGGTGCCGCTGCAGTTGTGCGCGCTCGCTCATGCCGACGCTCCGGCGTGCCGCTGCGGGGCGGCCGCTTCACGGCCGTCCCCTCCGGCCAGCCTCAGACCTGCGCGAACTCCGGGGCGTTCAGGCTCGCGTACTTGGACAGGAGCCGGCGCGGCTTCTTCAGCGCGTCGCGCCGGAAGGGGTCGCCCAACTCGCGTGTGCACATCATCTCGACGATCGTCGTCTTCCCGTGCCGCTGCGCGTCGCACGCCGCGCGGAAGGCCTCGCCGACGTGCGAGACCGCATCGACGACGATGCCCTCGGCGCCCATCGCCTTGGCAACGGCGGCGAAGCTGGGGTTCTCCAGCTCGACGCCGAGGAACCGATTGGCGTAGAAATCGACGTGGTTCTTCTTCTCCGCGCCCCACTGCTGATTGTTGAACACGACCGCTGTGACCGGCAGCTGCTCTCGCACGCACGTGAGGATCTCTCCGAAACTCATCGCCCAGGCCCCGTCGCCGACGTAGGCGACAGCCGTGCGTCCAGGGGCGCCGGCCTTGCACCCGATCATGGTCGGGAACGCATAGCCGCAATTGCCGAACATCATCGCGCCGAACATGCTCCTGGGCCGGGTGAACCTCAGGTAGCTGTTGGCCACCTGGCAGATGTTGCCGATGTCGGTCGACACCATCACGTCGTCCGGCATGGCCTTGGCCAGCTCGCGCAGCATCTGTCGCGGATGCATGTAGGTGGACCCCTTCGCGACTTCCAGGCTCCACGCGTCCTTCTCGTGATCCCACGTCGCGAGCTCCTCCATCCACGCGGCTTTCTCGGCGCTGACGATCGCGAGGCGGTCTCCGCGGTTGGCGTGGCACGCCAGGCTGCGGCCCTGCAGACGCGCGGCAATCGCCTGCGCGGCCTGCCGAGCGTCACCGTTGACCGCCACCGACGTCTTCTTGACGAGGCCCAGCATCCGGGCGTCGGCATCCACCTGGATCAGCCTGGCGCTGGCGGGCCAATAGTCGAACCCGTACTGCGGCAGCACGCCGAACGGCCCCAGCCGAGAGCCGAGGGCCAGCACTACATCCGCGCGCGTGATGACCTTCATCGCCGCCTTGGATCCGTGGTAGCCAAGCGGGCCGCACCACAGACGATGGTCTGCGGGGAACGAGTCGTTGTGGAGGTAGGAGTTGCAGACCGGGGCGTCGAGCGCTTCGGCGAGCGTCAGGCACTCATTCACGCCGCCCGACGCGACGACGCCACCGCCCGCGATGATCACGGGAAACTTCGCCGCCGCCAGCAGATCCGCCGCCGCATCCAGGCTGGCCGCTCCGCCGGGGCCCCGATCGATGCGAATCGGGGCCGGGATTTCGCACTCGAGCTCCCCGTAGAAGTAGTCGCGCGGGATGTTGAGCTGCGTCGGTCCCATCTCGAGAATCGCCCGGTCGAGCGCACGCGCCGTCAGTTCGGCCATGCGCGCCGGGTTGTTCACGTGCGCCTGGTACTTCGTGATCTTGGAGAAGATGGGCAGCTGATCGGTTTCCTGAAAGCCGCCGAGGCCCACTGACAGAGACCCGGTTTCCGGCGTAATCGCGAGGACGGCGCTGTGCGCCCAGTACGCCGCGGCGATCGCGGTCACGAAATTCGTGACCCCCGGTCCGTTCTGTCCGACACACACGCCGTGCTTGCCGCTGGCCCGGTAGTAGCCGTCGGCCATGTGCGCAGCGCCCTGTTCGTGCACGGTCGGGATGAACCGGATTCCCGCGAGGGGAAACAGGTCGAGGGCATCCATGTACGCCGAGCCCACGATGCCGAATACGTCCGTGACCCCGTGCGCAGCCAGCGTTTCGACCAGCGCCTCGCTGGGTGTCATCTTCTGTTTCCCGCTCATCGGTCCGTCCTCCCTGACTCTCGCCGGTAGATGCTCCGGCCGCCGACAATCGTCTCCATCACGTGGATGTCCTTGATCCGCCGGGGATCGCCCACGAGGGGATTCTCGGCGAGGATGACGAAGTCCGCCAGCTTGCCGGTTTCGATCGATCCCTTGATGGTGTCGTCGTGCGCCTGCCAGGCGGCGTCGATCGTCACCGCTCCTAACGCCTGCAGGGGCGGAATCCGCTGGTCGGGCCCCAGTACCCTGTCGGTGCGTGTCAGGCGGTTCACGGCCGACCAGACGGCTTGCAGCGGCCGCATTGGCGTGACGTTGCTGTCGAGGTGAATCGAGAAGCGGATGCCACGCGCGACGGCGGCCGCCAGGGGGCTGATGTGTGCGCCGCGCTCCGGTCCCTGGAAGATGTCGCGATGCTGGTCGCCCCAGAAATACGTGTGCGAGACGAAGAAGGACGGAGAGACGCCGAGTGCCTTCATCGTATCGAGCTGATCGTCGCGCGTCATCTGCGCGTGCTCCACGCGAAAGCGATGATCGGGCCTCGGCCGTTCCGCCAGCGCCTCGCGATAGGCGAACAACACATCGTCAATCGCCGCGTCGCCATTGGCATGGGTGGCGATCTGATAGCCCGCGCGGTGGTAGGCCTTGACGCGCTCGACGAGCGCGGCCCGCGGCTCCCGCGGATACCCGCGATACTGCGGGTCGTCGTTGTACGGCGTGTGATACGGCTTGGACAGGTAGCCGGTGAAGCCCTGGATCGAGCCATCCTGCATCAGCTTGACGGTGAGACCCGACTTGAGCATCTCGTCGCCGAGCCGGGCCGCGGGGACGATGGTGGGCGCCGCTCCGCCATCGGGCCGCGCGGCACCCGGGATCATCGCGACAATCCGGAACGGCAGGCGGCCTTCTTTGCCGGCCTGCCGCAATGCGGTGCTGATGCCGCCGCCGGCCAGCGTCGCCGTCGTGACCCCGTTCGATGCGTAGTCGCGCACCGACCAGTCGATCGCCTGCTGGATCTCGGCGGGTGTCTGCGGCGGGATCAGCCGGCCGACCATGCCGCCCACTTCTTCGAGCAGCCCGGTCAGCTCCCCCGTCTTCGGGTCCTTCTGGATCACGCCGCCCTGGGGCTGCGGCGTGTCCTTCGTGAGGCCCGCCAGTTGGAGGGCGCGGCTGTTGGCGACGCTGAGGTGGCCCGACGCGTGCGTGATGAGAATCGGATGGTCCGTCGAGGCGCGGTCCAACTCCTGCCGTGTCGGGTGACGGCCCTCTCGAAGCAGGGTCTGATCGTACCCGCCGCCGCGAATCCACTGTCCTGCGGGCAGCGTCCGCGCCTTCTGCCTGAGCGCCGCCACCATGTTCTCGACGCTGTTGATTGGACCGAGGGGTGGACTACTCAGGTTCACGGTGAACAGCGCGGCCGTGCCCGAGCCGGGGAAGTGGCTGTGCGCGTCGATGAATCCTGGCAGCATCGTGCGCTGCTGGAGGTCGACGACGCGCGTGCGATCGTCCGCCAGCCGCCGGATCGCCACGTCGGTCCCGACCGCCACGATGCGATCCCCGCGGGTCGCGACCGCTGCCACGCTCCGCGACTGCGCGTCCATCGTGACGATGGTGCCGTTCACGTAGATCGTGTCCGGGGCGGTCCCCTGGGCGCCGAGCCAGCCGAATCCGAGCCAAGTCGCGAGGGTGGCCCCGCCGGCCACGCCCGCGCTCCTGCGCGTCATCCGATTCTGCATTCCCCGCATGTCCATCCTCACTCCGAGGCCGAATTCCTCTTGTAGACGCTCTTGCCGCCCAGAATGGTCTCGAGCACCGGGATGTCGCGAATCCGCGCCGGCTCGACCGTCAGCGGATTCTCGCCGAGGACGACGAAGTCCGCCACTTTGCCGACCTCGATCGATCCTTTGGTCGCTTCCTCGAAGTTTTGCCACGCGGCATCCAGGGTCACGGCCCGCAGCGCCCGCTCGACCGGGATTCGCTGCGCCGACCCCAGCACCTGCCCGCTGGTCGTCAGTCTGTTGACGGCGTCCCACACCAGCTGCAGCGGCTTGACGGGCGTCACGGGCGTGTCGTCGTGGATCGTGAACGGCACGCCACGCTCGACCGCCGAGGCCAGCGGGCTGATCCGCGAGCCGCGCTCGGGGCCCTGGAAAATGTCGCGGTGACGATCGCCCCAGTAGTACACGTGCCCGACGAAGAACGACGGCGTCACCCCGAGCGCCTTCATCCGATCGATCTGATCGTCTCTCGCCATCTGCGCATGCTCGATGCGGTGGCGATGATCGGCGCGGGGCAGTTCGCGCAGCGCCTCGCCGTAGGCGTGCAGAATGTCGTCGATGGCGGCGTCGCCGTTGCCGTGGATCGCGATCTGGTAGCCGGCGCGATGCACCTCCTTGACCATCGCGGTCAGCGCCTCGCGCGACCGTCGCGGGTACCCCCGGTAGGTGCGATCGCCCTTGAAGGGCACGTGGTACGGCTGGGTCAAGTACCCCGTGTATCCCTGGATCGAGCCGTCCTGGACGATCTTGATCCCCTGGATCTTGATCTTCCGCGTGCCGAATCCCGTGACGATGCCGCCGGCCTCGACGGCAGACGGCTGGCCGGGTTCGGACTTGTTGGGGTACAGATTGACCCGCAGATCGAGGATGCCCGCCCGATCCGCTGCCTGCAGATCGATGAGCGCCTGCCGGGAGCCGCTCGTCACCGAGGCGGTCGTGACGCCCTCTTCGACGTAATCCCGCACCGCCCACTTGATGCCCTCGAGCGCCGTCTCCGGCGACGGCGGCGGGATCAGGCGCGAGACCAGACCGCCGACCTCTTCTAAGACGCCGTCAGGCTCGCCGTGGGCGTCGCGACGGATCACGCCGCCTTCCGGGTTCTTGGTGGCCCTCGTGATGCCGGCGAGCTTCAGCGCCAGGCTGTTGGCCACGCCGAGATGGCCCGAGATGTGGGTGATGAAGATGGGGTGATCGGTCGACGCGGCATCCAGGTCCTGGCGCGTTGGGTGTCGCATTTCCTCGAGGAGCGTGTCGTCGTACCCGCGTCCGGCGACCCACGCCCCTTTCGGCGTGGCCGCGGCCCGCTCTTTCAGTAGTCTGACCACTTCGGCGATCTGCGTCACCTTTCCGATGGGGGGACTGTTGAGGTCGACGCCGGTGACGGCGGCCATGCCGGACCCCGGGAAGTGATCGTGTGCCGCATAGAAGCCCGGCATCAGGACCTTGCCCCCGAGATCCACGATGGCCGTGTCCGGCCCGACGAGCCGCTGGATCTCGTCGCTGCTGCCCACGCCGACGATTTCATCGCGACGGACCGCCACGGCGGCGGCCGTCGGCCGTGCCGGGTCCATGGTGATGATGACCCCGTTCCGATACACGGTGTCGGCGGTCAGTCCGCCCGGCGGCGCGCTCCTCGAGCATCCGCCCACGAGCGGGAGACACGCACCAACGCACACGGCGATACCGATCACGCGCATGCCCACTCCTCCGACACACCGTGGGTGCAGCGTTGCGCGCACCGCGACGCGGTGAGTCCGAAGGCGACTCTACGTCCTGTGACTGGTCGGTCACAAGATCCACTTCCTGGCGTTCGCTGAAGACCAGTTGGATCCGCCCGACCGGCGATTCCGTGGGGGGCTGCATGGCAGACCTCGCCAGTGGCATGCTGCCGCGAGGTAGTATGGGCGTGTCGCGGGGATCCGGTTACGGAGCGGGCCCGGGTTCTCGGCACGTGCGCATGTTGATCCCACTGAAGGCCGGCGAACCGATCTACGGGCAGATCTACCGCTTCGTGCGTGCGCAGATCCTGGCCGGGCGTTTGCCCGCCGGCGCAAGGCTTCCGTCTACCCGGGCCTGGGCACTGCAGCTGGGCGTGTCGCGCACCACGGTGCTGCAGGCGTTCGAACAGCTCGCCGCCGAAGGCTACGTGCAGGGGGTGACGGGATCCGCCACGGTCGTGGCGGCCGATCTCCCGGATTCGCTCGGCCGCACCAAGGCGGCGGACGGGTCGGGCGCCGCCCAGGCCGTTCCCGCCCTGTCAAAATACGCGGCGCGCCTGCTCGCCGAGACCGAACATCGGCCGCCGGATCCACCGATTGCCAAGCAGCCAGGCCACGTCGATTTTCACTACGGCAACCGCATCGCCATCGACTTCCCCCACCGCGCGTGGCACACCCTCGTCTCGCGCCGGGCCGCGCGGGCGGTCCCGAGCGGTGCGCCTGGCGGCGGTCACATGGCCCTGCGGGAGGCCCTGGCCGCCCACCTGCACCGGACGCGTGCCGTGCGCTGCAATCCCGCCCAGGTCGTCATCGTCAACGGCTCCCAACAGGCGCTGGACCTGGTGACCCGTCTGCTGGTGGACACCGGGGCGCCGGTCGTGATCGAGAACCCCCAGTACCATGGCGCCCGCCAGACGTTCCGCGCGGCGGGGGCGCGCCTCATTCCGTGTCCGGTGGACGGGGATGGCCTCGACGTGACGGCCCTGCCCCGGTCCCCGGCGCGCGTGGCGCTGGTCTACGTGACGCCCTCGCATCAGTTCCCGACGGGCACCGTCCTGCCGCTGGCGCGGCGGTTGGCGCTCATCGAGTGGGCGCGCGCGCGGCAGGCCTTCATCCTCGAAGACGACTATGACGGCGAACTGCGGTATGACAGCCGCCCGATCGAAGCCGTGCAGTCGCTCGACACGACGGGCCGGGTCATCTACATGGGAACGGTGTCGAAGGCGCTCACGCCCGAGCTGCGCATCGGATATGTGGTGCTGCCCCAATCGCTCGTGTCGCCGTTTCTGGCGGCGAAGTGGGTCGCGGACCTGTTCGCGCCGACGGCCCCTCAGATGGTGCTCGCCGAGTTCTTCCGGGCCGGCCACTACGACCGCCACCTCCGGCGCCTGCGCGAGATCAACGCCCGCCGACGCGGCGCGCTCATGACCGCGGCCCGAGAACAGCTGGCGGACCGCGTCGCGATCGGGGGGGTGAGCGCGGGCCTACATGCGATGCTCTGGCTGCCCACCGTGCCGATCGTCGAGCTCCCCTTGCTCGTCGAGTGCGCGAGTCAGCTGGGCGTCACGCTTTATCCGGTGACGCCCTACTATCTCGGACAGCCCACACGGAGCGGGGTGCTTGCGGGGTACTCGTCGTTGTCGGAACACGAAATCCGCGAGGGGATTGCCCTGTTCGGGCAGGCGCTGCGGTCGCGGTGGTAAACCGCTCGGGCGGCGCGTCCGTCGCCGCGGGGCCTTCGCTCTTCCCCCGGTCGTGCCGCAGCGGTTCGTATGTGCATATTCATGTGCTAAAGTGTATGCATGAGGCGCACGACGGTGGAGATCGATGATGACCTGCTGGCAAGAGCCCGACGCGCCCTTGGTCAGACGACGATGCGCGCCACGATCGAGGAGGCGCTGCGCCGGGCGGCCGATAGCGCCGAGGCGGAGCACGGTCGTCGCGCCGAACGACAACGGCACTACCTCCAGAAGCTCGGCGGTCGCAGCGACCTTCGCGTGCTCGCGTCCGGTCAGATGTGGCGGTAGCGGGCTGGATCCTGGACAAGAGCGCAGCGGCGCGATCGGCTGACGACACGATTGCGGCGCAGCTCGCGGAGCTTGCGGGGTCGTTCTACCTCTGCGCTGTGGCACAGCTCGAGCAGCTCTACTCTGCGCGGTCGGCCCGTCATTACGACGCGATCGACGTGGAGCTGCGCGCGAGCTTCGAGATCGTGCACGCGCCTGTTGACATCTTCGAACTCGCGCTGCGCCTGCAGCGCGATCTGGCGCATCACCATGGCCTGTGGCATCGGACACCGATTCCCGACCTGTTGATCGCCACAACCGCCCTTCATCACGGGCTCGGCGTCGTGCACGTCGACGCCGACTTCGACCGCATCGCCGAAGTTCGTCCACTCGTCGTCCGCCGTCTGCGCCAGCGCTGACGCGGGCGTTCGCCAGCCCTCGTGCAAGTGGTATTACCGATCGGTCCGGAACTGGATCTTGGCCCCACCCAGTTCGGCGCGTAGGCTTGTCGCCATGGCCATCGAGACCCAGGCTCCCGGCATGACCGGCGAGGAGATCGTCGCCCTCAGCAAGGCACACACGCTGTACGAGTGGTCGGTGCAGGCGAAGGTCGATCCGATCCCCGTGGCGCGCGCCCAGGGCGTGTACTTCTGGACGCCAGAGGGCCAGCGGTATCTGGACTTCAACAGCCAGTTGATGTGCGTCAACATCGGCCACGCGGACGCGCGCGTGGTCGAGGCGCTGCACCAGCAGCTCGCCACCCTGCCCTATGCCAGCCCGTTCATGGCGACTGAGCCGCGCGCGCGATTGGGCGCCAAGCTCGCCGAGATCTGCCCCGGCGACATCGACGTCTTCTTCTTCACCAATGGCGGGGCGGAGAGCAACGAGAATGCGGTGAAAATCGCCCGCTTCGTCACGGGCCGCCACAAAGTGCTCGCCCGGTACCGCTCGTACCATGGGGCGACGGCGGGCGCCATGACGCTGACCGGCGACCCTCGCCGCTGGATGAGCGAGCCGGGGATACCCGGCGTCGTCCACGTCTCGCACCCCTATCACGGGGTCGAACGCGGCTGGGAGCCGGTGGAGGCGTCGTTGGCGTCGCTCGAAGAGGTGATCCAGCTCGAGGGCCCGCAGACGATTGCCGCGTTCATCCTGGAGCCCGTGACGGGCGCCAACGGTGTGCTCGTGCCTCCCGACGGGTACTTGCAGGGTGTGCGCGCCATCTGCGACCAGTACGGCATCCTGCTCATCGCCGACGAAGTCATGTCGGGGTTTGGGCGGACCGGCAAGTGGTTCGCCGTCGACCACTGGAAGGTAGTGCCGGATCTGATCACGATGGCCAAGGGCCTGACGAGCGCGTACGTGCAACTCGGCGCGGTGGGCCTGCGGCGCGGGATCGCCGATCACTTCAAGGATCGGGTGTTCTACGCCGGGCTCACATACAACAGCCACACGCTGGCGTGCGCAGCCGGGTTGGCGACCATCGCGGTCTACGAAGAGGACCGCCTGATTGACAACGCGCGCGTGCTCGGCCGGGTCATGGCCGACCGGCTGGCCCAGTTGGCCGCGCGTCATCCGAGCGTGGGAGACGTGCGCTCGATCGGCCTGTTCGGGGCCATCGAGCTCATTCGAAACCGGGCCACGCGGGAACCGCTTGCGCCCTTCAACGCGACGTCGCCCGAGATGGCGGCGCTGCAGGCCTTCTTCCGCCGCGAAGGCCTCTACGTGTTCCAGCGATGGAACATGCTGTTCACCAGCCCGCCGCTCAGCATCACCGAGGCCCAGTTGCACGACGGCTTCGACGTCATCGACCGCGCCCTCGCGCTCGCCGATCGCGCCGTCCTTTAGTCTGGCAACTGGCCGTCGGCGGTCTCAGCATCCCCCTGGCGGCACCCGACTCATCAAGTGGTATCAGCAATACCCCGCTGAAGTGGATCTTGGTCCACACCAATTGACGGGCGTATGCTCCGCGTCATCGTGCGCGGGGTATTACAGTGGCCCCGCTCGCTCGTCACGGGACAGGTTGTCTTGTCGTGGTCGCAGGCGTCGGCGTGGCGCGTCTTCTGGTGTCGGCGGGAAAGGCGAGGTTGCGAATGAACACCAACGTAGGGACCCGGAGCCTTGTTTTCGCTTTCGTACTGTTGGCGCTCTCGGCCGGCGTGGCCGCGGCGCAGGGCGCCATCGCCGGTGTCGTCAGGGACTCGGGCGGCGGGGTGCTGCCCGGGGTCACTGTCGAGGTCTCGAGCCCGGCGCTCATCGAGAAGACGCGGACGGCCGTCACCGACGGACAGGGGCAGTACCGGATCATCGACCTGCGCCCCGGCACGTACACCGTCGTCATCTCGCTGGCCGGGTTCAACACGGTCAGACGCGAGGGACTCGAGCTGCCCGCCGACTTCATCGCCACGGTCAACGCAGATCTGAAGGTCGGGGCCCTCGAGGAGTCGATCACCGTGACGGCCGAGTCGCCGGTGGTGGACGTGCGGAGCACCACGGTCCAGAACGTGATGAACCGCGAGCTGCTGGATGCCATCCCGACGGGGCGGAGCTACCAGTCGGTGGCGCAGCTGACGCCGGGCGTGCAGTTGAACCGGCCCGACATCGCCGGCGCCGAAGCCTTCTTCAGCACGAATCTGCGGGTGCACGGATCGCTGACGCGCGACCAGGCGATCCACCTCGACGGCATGGACACGACTTCCGGTGAGGGCGACGGCCGCTTTCAGGGCTTCTATCGCGATGACGGCGACAACGAGGCCGTCGTCTACACGACGAGCTCGATCCCGGCCGAAGTGTCGAAAGGCGGCGTCCGCATCAACATGATCGGCCGGGAAGGCAGCAACGCCTTCAGGAGCTCGCTGTTCGTCGCCGAGACGCCGGGCGCCTGGCAGGCCAACAACATCACGCCCGCCCTCGTTACGCGCGGGCTGCCCACGGCGCGTGAGGTCCGGCGCTTCTACGACTACAACTTCACGCTCGGGGGACCGATTGCGCGCGACCGGCACTGGTTCTTCTCGTCGTGGCGCTGGTGGGGCGTCCAGAACGACGCCGCCGGGGCGGTCCGCCCGGATGGATCACGCTCCCCGGACGACGCCGTGCACCTCACGGGATCGGTGCGGGTGACGTCGCAGCTGAGCGCGCGCAACAAGTTGATGGTCTATTACTCGCGCATGCTCAAGCGCACGCTCTACCAGCGGTTCATCGGCCCCAACAGACCCGAGGTGGCCTCGAGCCGGCATACGACGCCCATCATCTATTCGGCCCAGGCCCGCGTGGCCTCGACGGTGGCGGCCCGTCTCTTCATCGAGAACGGCTTCTCGATGACCTACACGCATCCGAAGATCTGGCCGCAGCCCGAAGTGGCCACGGCCGCGGGTGCCATCCCCAAGCAGGATCTCGTGCTGGGCACGTTCGCCAACGCCTACGCGTTCCGGTCCGACCTGTACAAGGGCAACGGCGTGGTCACCAGCTCGCTGTCCTTCGTCACGGGCTCGCACCAGTACAAGGCGGGCTACCAGCTGCGGATGGCGCACAGCCGCAACACGCTGACGATCACCGGCGACCGGCATCTGATCCAGGAGTACCGCAACGGCGTGCCCTCGTCCGTCAACGTCTTTGCCACCCCCGTCGCCACCGACGTGTGGCTGAAGCCGGAGCTCGGCATCTACGCGCAGGACTCGTGGACGCTGCGGCAGCTCACGCTCAACTACGGCGTGCGGTGGGAGCTGTTCCGTGGCGTCGTGTCCGAACAGGACGTGCCAGCCGGACGGTTCGTCCCGGCCCGCCGGTTCGCCGAGATTCCGAACGTGCCGAACTGGAAGGACTTCACGCCCCGCCTCGGCGTCGTCTACGACCTGTTCGGCACCGGCAAGACCGCCATCAAGGGCGGCGTGAACAAGTACATGTGGGGCGAGTCGGTGGCCTTCACCGAGCGGCACAACCCGCACCAGGCGGGCGGCGCCAACGGATCCGATCGACGCACGTGGACCGACTTGAACCGCGATGACATCGCCCAGGACAACGAGATCGGTCCGGCGAGCAACCGCAACTTCGGCCTGTCGCCGGCGCTCAGGCCCGACCCGGACATCAAGCGGCCGTATCACGTGGAATACAACGTCACGCTGCAGCACGAGGTGGTCCCGCGCGTGTCGGTGACCGCGGCCTGGTACAAGCGCCAGTACTACCGCGTCTTCCAGACGAAGGACCTGGCGGTGAGTTTCTCCGACTACACCCCGGTGGAAGTCCGAAGCCCGCTCGACGGATCGGCGATCACGATCCACAATCTGAGGCCCGACAAACTCGGTCTCGTCGACCAGTTCGAGACCAACTCGTCGAACAACACCCGGCGCTACAACGGATTCGATCTCTCGGTCGATGCGCGTCCGAGGTCGGGCACGACGCTCTTCGGCGGCATCACGGTGGGCAAGCAGATCGACAAGACCTGCGATGTCCCCGATCCCAACCAGTTGCGCTTCTGCGACCAGACGCAGTACCTCGGTTACCAGACGGTGGCCAAGGTCTCGGGATCGCATCTGCTGCCCGGCGGCGTCGTCGTCAGCGGCACATTCCAAAGCTATCCGGGCAACCCTGTCAACGCGCAGGCCACTTTCGATGTGGCATCGCCCGAAGCCGGGTTGGGCGTCAACTGGGTGGTCACCCGTGCCGTCGTTCCCACGCTGACCCAGGCACAGATCACGGTGCCGCTCATCCAGCCGGGCAGCAAGTACCTCGACCGCTACAACCAGGTGGATTTCCGCGTCGGCAAACGCTTCCGCGTCGGAAACACGTCGTTCGATGCGAACCTCGACGTGTTCAACGCGCTCAACACCAACGTGGTGTTGCGTGTCACCGAGACGTTCGGCGCGGCCCTCGATCGCCCGCTGGAGATACCGCTGGCCAGACTGTTCCGCGTGTCGGCGAGCGTCCGATTCTGAGCTGCCTCGCGGACGCGCGACGCGATCGTTTTACGGCGAGGACAGGCGGCAGCTGATCATCGGGATAAAGTGACCAGCCGGTTCGAACGGCCGCGTCTCTGGAGCGAGGCGCGGCCGCCCTCTGGCTGGGGGGCCGTACCGCACCCCGTCATTGACCGGCGGAACGATTTCGGTTCTAATCCGCCCAGTTCATCGTTTCGGCGTCCCGCATTTATCGTGGCTTCCCCGTTGCCGTTTGTCAGGAGGGTCACATGGGCAGCGTTCGTCTCGCCTCGTTGTTCGTGGCCGCGATTTTAGCTACGGCCACCCCGCTCTTCGCCCAGCAGGGCATCGCCGCCATCTCCGGCCGCGTCACCGATGAACAGGGCGCCGTTCTGCCCGGCGTCTCGATCACGGTGACCAACGAGGAGACAGGTGTCTTCCGCGAAGCGGCGACGAGCTCGGAGGGCACCTACTCGGTGCCGCAGCTCGTCCCGGGGCGCTACAAGGTCGTCGCGACGCTGACGGGTTTCCGCACGCTCGAGAGGAGCGGCCTGATCGTGCAGGTGGGGACCACCCTCACCGCCAACCTCTCGCTGCAGCTGGGCGGGCTGGAGGAGACGGTGACCGTCGCCGGCCAGTCACCGCTCGTCGACACGACCAGCGCGCGCGTGGGCGGGAACATCGGCACGGCCGAACTGGCCGAGCTGCCGTCGATGAACCGCAACTACTTCGCGGCGGTGGCGCTGCTGCCGGGCGTGCAGTTCACGCCGTCCACCCAGATGGGGAACGACACGATCATCGCCTCGGCCCAGTCCGCCCAGGGCAACAACGTGTCGGTGGACGGCGGGTACAACATCGATGACGCGCTCGGCGCCACGGCTGGCGCCCAGGTCCGGACTCCGGTCGAGTCGATCCAGGAATTCCAGGTCATGACGAGCATGTACGACGCCGAGTTCGGACGGGCGAGCGGCGTGATTGTCAACGCCGTCACCAAGGCCGGGACGAACCAGTTCAAGGGCGTGCTGTTCCTGAGCAACGCCAGCAACGCCCTCACGGCCGAGGACTTCCTGGTGAAGCAGAACAACCTGGCGAAGCCCACGATCACCAAGCGCGACTGGGGCGGCGTGATCGGCGGGCCGGTGGTCAGGAACAAGGCGCACTTCTTCTTCAGCGTGGAGCGGCAGGTCGACAACCCGACGCGGACGCGTGTGTTTCCCACACGGCCCTCGCTCGACTATTCGATCATCGAGGAACGGTCGGGCTGGAACACGCTCGTCCGCTTCGATCACCAGGTCAACGCCGCGCACACCTGGGCCGTCCGCTACCTGCGTGAGAGCGCGCCGCAGTTCCCCATCGTCCCGGGGCCCCGGAACGCGCTCGACGCTCTTCAGGACGAGACGGACCTGGACGAGACGCTGGTCGGCACGCTGACCAGCGTGCTCGGCACGTCGAAGGTCAACACGCTGCGCATCGCGCGCACGTGGGAACACTGGTGGCACGGCAATGGTTGCTCCCGCGCGCTGGGATTCGAGCGCGAGGGCGTGCAGTCGGGCTGTCCGCCGCAGCTCGACAACCTCAGCTTCCTGACCCAGGCCAGCACCGAGGCGCAGGGCCCGTGGGACGACAACTACCAGATCGAGGACCACTTCTCGTGGTTCGTGCCGGGCAAGAAAGGCGACCACGAACTCAAGTTCGGTGCCCGCTACAACTACACCGAACTGGTCCGCGTCTCGCAGATCAACATGAACGGCACCTACCGGTTCAACACCGATCTCCCGTACAATCCGGCCAACCCGGGGACCTATCCCGAACGCTTGACGATTCGCCAGGGCGAGTTCGAGCAGTTCATCAAGAACCACACGGTCGAGCTATACGCCCAGGACAAGTGGACCTTCGGCGGCCGGACCACGCTCAGCGCCGGCCTGCGGTACGACCTGGAGATCATCCCCATCGACCAGAAGGACAACCCGCTGTTCCCGGCAGGGGCCAAGAATTCACCGGTCGATCGGAACAACATCGCGCCCCGCATCGGCCTGACGCACACGCTCGATTCGGCGGGACGGACGGTGCTCCGCGGCGGGTACGGCATTTTCTACAACCGGACGGTGCTGGGCGCCATCGACGACACGATCGAGTTCTCGAAGTTCACGACCTCGAACGTGCTCCAGTTTCCCAACGACAGCGCCGATCCGGGCCCGAGCGCCGGCCGGCTGCCGACGAACCCATTCCTGCTCGGCGGCGTCACCTCGGTGAACCGTGCGCTGCTCGACCAGCTCTTCCCGCCGGGCGTGCCGCTCAGGAACGCCGGCGTGGTCATTTACGATTCGCCGGATCGCCGGCAGCCGTACGCGCACCAGTTCACCGCCGGCGTCAGCCGGCAGATGGGCTCGACGCTCGCCGTGGCGGCCGACTACATCCACATGACGAACAAGGACATGTTCCTCTCGCGCAACCTCTACCCGATGGTGCGCGCCAACACCAGCCGTACCGGACCGATCACGCGCGTGGACGCGTTCGGCGTGCTCGGCGAGCCGTACCGCCAGCAGGTCTGGGTGATGGAGAACACGGGCGAGGCCACCTACAACGGGCTCAACATGTCGCTCGAGAAGCGCTACTCGAACAACTGGTCGGGCAGAATCTCCTACTCGCTGTCGAAGGCGACCGGGACCGGGTACAACCAGGCCGATCGCAACCTGTTCCAGTACCAGACCGACCTCAGACTGGACGCGTGGGACGCTCCGTCACCCGCCGACCGCCGGCACATCCTGTCGGTCAATGGACGCGTGGAAATCCCAAGGACGAAGGGCGCCTCGGTGTCCGGCACGCTGCGCTACATGAGCGGGGCGCCGTTCACCATACACGACACGAACATCGACGCCGATCAGAACGGCGAGCTGTTCGATCCCCTGCCGGCGGGCACCTACAGCGGCACGGCGGCGAACTCGATGCAGAACGTCGAGAGCCGGGGCGGCCGGAACGGCGCCACGGGCCCCGACTACCTCCAGCTCGACCTGCGCGCCGGCTGGCGCGTGCGCTTCACCGACGCGCGCTACACCGAGCTGTTCTTCGACATCTTCAACGTGATGGACCGCGCGAACTGGGACAACCCGTCGGGTGACCGGCGGCTGACGGCGACGTTCCTGCAGCGCACCTCGCTCCGCGGCGGCAGCGGCTTCCCCCGTCAGGCGGTGTTCGGCATGCGCTTCGTCTTCTGAGTAGGCCTTCGCCTGACTCGTTCGTTCGCGTGGGCTAGCGGGAGAAGAGCCTGCCCTTTCTCCTTCTCCTCTTCCTCCCGCCTGACCCGTTACGACACGCGTTGCGGTTTGACGACGATCGGCACCCGCCCATCAGGCGCAGGCCACGACCGGAACTGCGCGTACCGCGGGTCGTCGCTCGCTGCCATCGAGCGGTGGTTTCCTGCCAGCACGTTCAGGTAATAAGCGTTATACCCATACGCCGTGACAAACGGGTGATAACCGGATCGAATCAGCACCACGTTGCCGTGACGAACCGTCAGCGCGCGATCCGAGCGGCGATCATACAGACGCTGGATGCCGTAGGCATCGGGATGTTCGAAGCGGTAGTAGTAGATTTCCTCGAGCTTCACTTCGCCCGGCGGCCGGTCGACGTCGTGCTTGTGCGGCGGGTAGCTCGACCAGTTGCCTGCCGGCGTGTAGACCTCGCACACCAGCAGCCGCGCCGCCGGAAAATCTGGACGGATGATGTCGACGATCTGGCGCGTGGCGTTGTCGCCGCCGCGAATCTCGAATCCGCAGTCTTCCGGTCGGATCACCCGCGGTGCAAGCGTGGTGGCGAGACGACGCGGCACGGTCGCGCGGCCGTCGGCCAGCTCGGTGACCTCGTCGGCGTCAATGCGGAAATCGGTATGGGGCGGCAGGTAGAGAGCGTGGGGATAGCCGGAAAACACGCTCGCGCGAGGACCGAGGGCGGCCTCGCGTCCGTTGAAAACGGCCCGACAGCGCCCGGCGAGCAGCACCAGGCAGCATTCATCCGTGCCGGTGCGGCCGGCGAACGGCTTGCCGGGGGCGATATGCCGCACCGCGAAGTGCACGAATTTCCAACCCGCCCTGGCGCGAGTGATCTCGATCGCCGTCCCGGTGCGTGTGGGGGCGATCGGCGTGGCTTCAAACAGCACGCGTGTGGGCAACGGCGGCGATACTATCACTGGCGAGGCTCAGCCTTGAAAGCATGAACGTGGAGCCCTCGAGACCTCGTACGATTCGCATCGCCAACGCTCCCTGCTCGTGGGGTGTGCTCGAATTCGACGGCATGGCGCCGCCGTCTGGATACCAGACAGTGCTCGACGAGATCCGCGACACCGGCTACGCGGGCACCGAGCTCGGCGACTGGGGGTTCATGCCGACCGCGCCGGCGCGGCTCAACGCCGAGATCACGGGGCGCGGATTGGAGCTGGTCGGCGCGTTTGTTCCGGTGGCGTTCGCCGATCGCGCCGCCCACGACGCCGGCGCCGCGACGGCAGTTCGCACCGCGGCCTTGATGCGTGACGCGGGATTCCCCGCAGCGTTCATCGTGCTCGCCGACGACAACGGGTCAGTCGCGGTTCGTGAGCAACATGCCGGGCGGATCCGGCCGGAACACGGGTTGTCAGACGAGGGATGGATGACGCTGGCGGCAGGTGTGGATACGGTCGCCGACGCGGTGACGCAGCAAACCGGGCTGCGGACCGTGTTCCATCCGCACTGCGGCGGCTACGTGGAGACGCCCGACGAGATCGACCGGCTCATGGAGTTGACCAATCACAAGCGCGTCGGCCTGGTGCTCGACAGCGGCCACGTTGTGTATGGCGGCGGCGATCCCTTGACTGTGTGGCACGCGCATCGGCAACGGGTGTGGCATGTCCACTTCAAGGACTGCGATTTCGATGTCGCCACCGCGGCGAGGCACACCGGCCTCGGCTACCTGGCAGCGGTCCGGTCGCGGCTGTTTTGCGAGCTCGGCAAGGGCGTTGTGGACTTCGCGGCCCTTGCCGACGCGCTGACGGACGCACGCTACGCCGGCTGGATCGTCGTCGAACAGGACGTGTTCCCGGGCGACGGTTCGCCGAAGGCCAGCGCACAACGCAGCCGCGATTTTCTGCGCGGCTTGGGTCTATGATTCGGGCCGTGCCCACAGCGTCGAAGTGGAAGAGCCCGCTGCACGAGATGACACAGACAACGCCGACGTGTCTGTGGAACGACTCGGCCGATCCCGACGAGCTCGGCTGGAGCATTGAGCAGGGCGGTGTCGGCGCGACATGCAATCCGGTGATCGCGCACACCGTAATCAAATCGCGAATCGCCGAGTGGCGTCCGCGCATCGCCGCGCTGGTCGGCGAACAATCGCAAGCCACGGAAGATGCGATCGCGTGGGCGGCGGTCGAGGCACTGTCGATCGATGCCGCAGGCGTGTTGCACACCACGTTCGAGTCGCATCGCGGGCGCAACGGCCGGCTGTCGATTCAAACCGATCCGCGTCTCTACCGCGATGCCGGCGCCATCGTCGAGCAGGCCAGGCGTTTTGCCGCGCTCGCGCCGAACATGCTCGTCAAGATTCCCGCCACGCGCGCGGGCCTGGCGGCGATCGAAGCCGCGACGGCGCGCGGCATCAGCATCAACGCCACGGTGTCGTTCACGCTGGCGCAATGTCTTGCGGTGGCGGAGGCGGTGGAGCGCGGACTGCGCGCCCGCACGGACGGCGGGCACGACATTTCGCGGATGGGCCCGGTGTGCACGATCATGCTCGGCCGCCTCGACGACTGGCTGAAGGTCGTGATGGAGAAGACGGGCATCGTCACCGACCCCGGCCATCTGGAATGGGCGGGCGTCGCCGTATTCAAGCGCGCCTACGCGTTGTTTCGCGAGCGCGGTTACCGCGTGCGGCTGCTCGCCGCGGCGTTTCGAAATCACATGCACTGGAGCGAGCTGATCGGCGGCGACGTGGTGATCTCACCGCCGTATGCGTGGCAGCGGCGATTCGCGGCGAGCGACATTCCGGTGCGCGCGCGCATCGACACACCCGTCGAGCCGGCTATCGTCGACGACCTGAGGCGCCGCTTTCCCGATTTCGTCCGGGCCTACGAGCCGGACGCCCTGTCGATCGATCAGTTCGACGCCTTTCCGCCGGCTCGCCGCACGCTGCGGCAGTTCCTTGGCGCGTGCGACGATCTCCGCGCCCTGGTTCGCGAGGTCATGATTCCCAACCCCGATTCCCAATGATCCCCGGCACGAGGCACGAGGCGCGAGCCACCAGCCGGCTGACGCTGGCCCAGGCGCTGGTGCGTTACCTGGCCGTGCAGTCGAGCGAACGTGACGGCCGCCGCCAGCCGTTCTTTGCCGGCGTGTTCGGCATCTTCGGCCACGGCAACGTCGCTGGCATCGGCCAAGCGCTCGATCAATATGGTGCGTTGCGCTACTACCAGTGCCGCAACGAGCAGGCGATGGTGCACACCGCCGCGGCGTTCGCGAAGATGTCGAACCGGCTGCGTACGCTCGTGTGCACGACGTCGATTGGGCCCGGCGCGACGAACCTCGTCACGGGCGCCGCGGGCGCGACGATCAACCGCGTCCCGGTGCTGCTGCTTCCCGGCGACATCTTTGCCAGCCGCGTTCCCGCACCGGTGCTGCAGCAACTCGAATCTCCGGGCTCGCAGGACGTGTCGGTCAATGACTGCCTGCGGCCGGTGTCGCGCTACTGGGATCGCCTGTATCGGCCGGAGCAATTGATGGCCGCGTTGCCGGAAGCCATGCGCGTGCTGACGTCGCCGTCGGAAACCGGCGCCGTGACCCTCGCGCTGCCGCAGGATGCGCAAACCGAGGCGTTCGACTATCCCGAGGGATTCTTTGAACCACGTGCGTGGACCATCCCCCGCCAGCGTGGCGACACTGCCGCAATTGCACGGGCGGCCGCCGCGCTGCGGAACAGCAGCAGCCCGCTGATCGTCGCCGGCGGGGGCGTGCTCTACAGCGAAGCGTCCGATGCGCTGCGCCGGTTCGCCGAAACCTGCGGGGTCACCGTCTGCGAAACGCAGGCCGGCAAGAGCGCGATGCCGTGGGACCATCCGCTGGCGCTCGGCGGCGTCGGCGTGACCGGGACGTCCGCAGCCAATCGCATCGCCCGGCAGGCGGACCTCGTGATTGCCGTTGGCACCCGGCTGGCTGACTTCCCGACGATGTCGAACACGCTGTTCGGGCGGCCGGGCACGCAGATCGTCGGCGTCAATGTGTGCGAAATGGACGCGTTCAAGCGCGGCGCCATTGCGGTGATTGCCGATGCGCGCGTCGCCCTGGAGGAGATTGGCGCGGCCGCGGCCGGCTATCGCACGGGTGCCGAGTATCGCGCCACCGTCGAGGCGGCGCGGCGCGACTGGAACGCCGAAGTGGATCGTCTGTACGCGCAACGCAGCGCCGCACCGTTTGCCCAGGCCGAGGTGATTGGCGCCGTGAATGCGGTCGTCAGGCCGAACGATGTGGTGGTCTGCGCCGCCGGAAGCCTGCCTGGAGACCTCCACAAACTGTGGCGCGCCACGACGCCGAACTCCTATCACCTCGAGTACGGCTACTCGTGCATGGGGTACGAGATCGCCGGCGGGCTTGGCGTGAAAATGGCCGACCCGGCGCGCGAGGTCTACGTGATGGTCGGCGACGGCTCCTACCTGATGATGGCGCAGGAGATTGTCACCTCCGTTCAGGAAGGCTGCAAACTGATCATCGTCCTGCTCGACAGCAGCGGCTACGCCAGCATCGGGAGCCTCTCGCGGTCGATCGGATCGGGCGGCTTCGGCACGCAGTTCGATTACACGGTGCCCATCGATCTTGCCGCCAATGCCGAATCACTCGGCGCGAGAGTGTATCGGGCACGCGATCGCGCATCGCTGGATTCGGCGCTGCAATCGGCGCGCGATGCCGACCGGACAGCGGTGGTCTACGCGCGCGTCGATCCGAATCACGGTGTCGCCGGATACGAGTCGTGGTGGGACGTGCCCGTGGCCGAAGTTTCAGAGCAGCCGGCGGTGCAGGCCGCCCGCCGCTCCTGGGAAACCGAAACGCGACGCCGCCGGCGCAGTTGATTGGGCGCGGTCAGTACTGTCGCGCAACCTCCTCTTTCAAACGACCGGCAACCGAACAATTGCCTCCTGTTATACTTCCCGGATTCCGGGAGGTGCGTATGCGGTGCCGCACGCTTGTCTTGTCCGTCGTTTCCTTCCTGACCGTCAGTTCAATCGCCTTCGCGCAAATCGATACCGGAACCATCGTCGGACGGGTCATTGACGAGGGCGGCGGGGTTCTGCCGGGCGTCACGGTGACGGTGACGCAGCAGGCCACCGGCGTGGCGTCGAGCTCGGTGACGAATGCGAGCGGCGAATACATCTTTCCCGGGCTGCGGGTCGGCACCTACGACGTCGCGGCCGAGTTGCCGGGCTTCCGCCGCGCGATCCGGCAGGGTGTGCGCGTGAACGTGCAGACGCGAGGGCAGGTGGACTTGCAGCTGAGCGTGGGCGCGATCACCGAACAGGTGACGGTCACCGGACGCAGTGAGTTGCTGCAAACCCAGACCGCCGACATCGGCAACATCGTCGAGCAGCGGCAGGTGCAGGATCTGCCACTGCTCGGTCGCCGCTATTCGGAGCTGGCGTTTCTGACGCCGGGCGTGGTGTCGGCGCCGGCGGGCATCACCAGCCGCGGCGAAGACACGTTCTTCAACGCCAACGGCAACTACGCGACGTGGAACAACTACACGCTCGACGGCGCCGACAACAACTCGTTCTCGACCAACCTGCAGGAACGAAGCCCGCAGGTGGTGGCGCCGCCGGTGGATGCGCTGCAGGAATTCAAGGTGCAGACGCGCACCTATTCCGCGGAGTTCGGCAAGGCGGCCGGCGCGGTGATCAACGCGTCGATCAAACAGGGCACCAACGACTTCCGCGGGTCGGCGTTCGCGTTCATCCGCGATGAATCGCTGAATGCGAACACCTGGGACAACAACCGCGCCGGCCGTCCGAAAGGGCCCTTCAATCAGTTGATCGCCGGCGGCACTTTCGGCGGCCCCATCGTCCGCGGCCGAACGTTCTTTTTTGGGGATTATCAGTCATCGCGCACCGAGCGATCGCTGTCGCAAACGGCGACGGTGCCGACGGCGCGAATGAAGGCCGGAGACCTCTCCGAACTGACCGGCAACATGGTGGCGAGCAATTCGTTCGTGGCGGCGGGGTGCGTCAACGCCATGGCCAAGACGATCGACCGGTCATGTTTCGATCCCACGGCCGTGCGGATGTTGAGTCTCTTCCCGGCACCGAACGTTCCCGGTACCGGCTTTTTCAGTAACAACTTCATTTCGAACGGCATCCTGAACAACGATGTCAATCAGTTCGACATTCGTGTCGATCACCGCATCGGCTCGGGCAGCGACTCGGTGTTCGCGCGCTATAGCTTCCAGAACACCGCGCGTCTGGAGCCGCCGGTGCTCGAAGATCCGGTGGCGTCAGGCGATTTCTCCAGCGACATCCTCAACCGAGGCCAGAGCGCGGTGGCCGGCTGGTCACGAGTATTCGGCGCGACGATGTTCAACGAGCTGCGCGGGTCGTTCAACAAGGTGCGATCGGACGTGATGCACCTGGCGTTCGGCCGCGATGTGAGCGCGGAGTACGGCATCCGCGGCGTGCCGCAGGACCCGCGGTTCTATGGCGGCCTGCCGCACACTGGTATCGCGCGCGTGGCGCGCATCGGCGGACCGTTCTTCCGGCCGCAGTTCCAGGACTCGAACGTGTTTCAGTTCGCCAACCATCTGACATGGCAGAAGGGCAGCCACGCGATGAAGTTTGGCGCCGAGTTCCGCCGTGACAACCTGCGCTACATCGACCTTCGATCGCTGAACGGCGAGCTGAATTTTCCCGACGGCCGCTACACCGGCTTCGGTTTCGGCGACTTCCTGCTCGGCCTGGCCAGCGCGCAGCGGCTGACGCTGTTCCACGAGCCCAACCTCTATGCGAACGGCTGGCAGCTCTACGCGCAAGACAGCTGGCGCGCGCGATCGCACCTCACGGTGTCGCTCGGCATCCGTTACGAGGCATTCACGCCGCTGCTCGACCGCAACAACCTGCTGACGAACCTCGATCCCGCAACGGGCCGGACGTTCACGGCCAAGGACGGCAGCATTTTCGATCGCGCCCTGATCCATCCCGATCGCGACGACATTGCCCCGCGACTCGGCGTCAGCTGGAGCGTGACGGATCGCCTCGTGTTCCGCGGCGGCTACGGCATCTTCTATCAGCAGTTCGATCGCTACGGCAGCGAGAGTCAGCTTGGTCTGAACCTCCCACAGCTGGTAGATGCGTCGATCACGGCCAACAGCGGCGCAGAAGCGCCGGCATTCACCTTTGCGCGGGGGTTTACGCCGCTGAATCCGTCGACGGTCAACCCGGCGATCGTGCAGTGGCGCATCCAGGACCCGGAACAGGATACGCCCGTCGTCCATCAGTTCAGCTTCGGGCCCGAATTTCAGTTCGCGGAGAACATGGTGGGCGCGATTGAATATGTCGGCAACCGCACGCGCAACGGCCGGCGGCTGCGCAACCTCAATGAAGGCGTCATCCAGGGCAACACGGTGGTGTTCCCGTACGCGCAGTACGGTTACGGCAACGCGTTCCTCGAACAGATCGTCACCAACGGCCGCGCCGACTACGACGCGCTGCAGATGCGCGTGCAGCGCCGCATGAGCCGGGGGCTGTCGTACACGATGGCCTACACCTGGAGCAAGGCGCTGGGCGACTTCCTCGATCACCTGAGCGCCGGCGGCGGCGCGGTCGGCAACTTCCCGCGCTCGGCCTACGAGATGCAGAAGGATTACGGCCTGCTCTCCTTCGATATCCCGCATCGGCTGGTCACCAGCTTCATCTACGAGCTGCCGTTCGGCGCGGGGCGGGCGCTCGATCCACAGGGCGCGCTGGGCGCATTCGCGCGCAACTGGTCGGTGAACGGCATCCTGACGCTGAGCGCCGGCCGGCCGTTCACGGTGACGGCCACCGACCAGGCCGGCACCGGACCAGGCCGCATCTCACGCGCCAACTGCCTCGGGGACGCAGTGCCGAACGGGTGGAACCAGACGATCGACTCGTGGATGGATCCGGCCGCGTTCGCGCCGACGACGACGAGGACCTACGGCAATTGCGCCAACAATACCGTGCGCGGGCCGGGATCGAAGTCGATGAATCTGTCGGTGTTCCGATCGATCCGCCTCGGCTCGGAGCGACGGGCAGAGCTTCGCGTTGAGACCTTCAACCTGTTCAACTGGGTGAACTACGGATTCCCGGCGGCGAATATTTCAAACCTGGGGACGTTCGGACGCATCACCAGCTCGATTGGCGATCAGCGCGAGATCCAGTTGGCGTTCAAATTCTATTTCTGAGATGCGCAGATTCTCATTGCTTGCAATCCTGCTGACCTCGGTCGCGATCGCGCGGTCGCAGTCGGTTCCGCGGTATGAAGGTGCTGCCGATGTGTGGCAGAAGATGCTCAAGCTGCGGACCACCGTGAGCGTGATGCACATCACCGCGCATCCGGATGACGAGCACGGCGGCGTGCTGGCGAAATTGAGCCGGGGCGACGGGGCGCGGGTGACGCTGCTCACGCTCAATCGCGGCGAGTCGGGCGACAACGCCATCGGTCCGCAGTTATTCGATGCGCTCGGATTGATTCGCACCGAAGAGCTGATGGTGTCAAATCGCTACTACGGCGTGGATCAACAGTACTTCACCACGGTTGTCGATTACGGCTTCTCGAAGCTTCTCGAGGAAGCGATGGCCAAGTGGGGACGCGACACCGTCCTCGGCGACGTCGTCCGCATCGTCCGCATGGAGCGGCCGACCATCATCCTGTCGCGGTTCCAGGGAACCGATCGCGACGGGCACGGCAATCACCAGGCGGCCGGTGTGGTGGCGCAGGAGGCGTTCCTCGCCGCCGGCGATCGGAGCCGGTATCCCGATCAGCTCGAGGACGGCCTGCAACCCTGGTCCCCGGCGAAGGTCTACATCGGCGGCGTGCGGCCGAACGAGGACTGGACGGTCCGCGTCGATAGCGGCGAGTACGATCCCATCCTCGGCGACTCGTACGACAACTTTGCCCGCCGTGGCTTGAGCTTCCAGCGCTCGCAGAACAGCGGACGGTTCACGCCGGGCACGGGACCCAATTACGGTTACTACAAACTCGCCGCTGGTGTGGGGGCGACGGGGCAAGGCACCAAGGAGCACTCGCTGCTCGATGCGCTGCCGAAGAACATCGAAGCGGCGATCGGTGCGGGTGGAAAGCCGATCGATGACGAGGTGGCACGGGCATTCGCCGCGTTCCGCGTCACCGAGCCGTCAGCCAGCGTGCCGGCGCTGGTGCAGGGACTGAAGCTCACGCGGCAGGTCTTGGCCTCGGCGGTCGATCCGCAAGTGCGCCACCTGATGCGCATCAAGGAGCAGCAATTCCAGGATGCGATCAACGCCGCCAACGGCGTCGAGCTGACGGCACTGGCGCAGCCTGCGGGCGCGCCTGAGCCGACTGGTCCTGGCGCAGCATTCGCGCCGCCGGCGCTGATGGCGGCGCCCGTGCCCGGGCAGACGTTCGAGGTGCGCGCGCGACTGGCGAATCGCGGCGGCATTGCCGTATCCAGTGTCGCGATTACCATCGAGGGTGATCGCGGGTGGAACGTCAAGGCGGCGACACTGACCGGGGAGCCGGATCTCCAGCGGCACCAGCAGGCCACGCTGACCACGACGGTCACGCTCGCCAACGACGTCGCGCACGGCACGCGGCCGTACTTTTTCCGCAGCGGGTTGCAGGAGTCGCGCTATACGCTGCGCGATCCCAGCCACTTCAGCACACCGGTGAGCCCGCCGCCGCTCGTGGCCGCGGCGAGATACATGATCGGCGATGTTCCGATTGAGATTCGAGAGACGGTGAAGCGCAGGGAAGCCAAACTGCCGTACGGCGATGTACTGCGTGACATTCGATCGGTGCCGAGGATTGCCGTGAGCCTGACGCCGAGTCACGCGGTTGTTCCTCTGGAAACAGCGACGGCTTCCGCTTTCGCGCCTGCCGGCGCTTCGGCGGACGAGAAAGCCGTCGCTCTCCGAACCTTGGATGTCGAGGTCGCCTTACTGCACAACGCCGACACACCGTCCTTCGGTCAATTGACACTGCGGCTGCCTGAAGGCTGGACAGCCAAGCCGGGATCGCAGGCGTTCAGGTTCGAGCGAGCCGGTGAGCGGGCGTCGTTCAGGTTTGCGGTCCGGCCCGGCGCGATGGGCGCGCAGGCCTACCAGATCGATGCGGTGGCGACCGACGGGCGCGGCGAATATCGCGACGGCTACGAGCTGATCGATCACCGCGACCTCGAGCTGCGCTACCTGTATCGCGACGCTACGACCATCGTGCGTGGTGTGAATGTGACCACGGTCGCCGGATTGAAGGTCGGCTACATCATGGGCATCGGCGATCAGGTGCCGATCGGGCTGCAGCAGCTCGGCGCGCAGGTCACGCTCCTCACCGAGCGCGACCTCGCCGCGGCCGATCTGTCGCAATACGACACCATCATGACCGGCACGCGCGCGTATGCGGTGCGCGACGACCTCAAGACCTACAATTCGCGGCTGCTCGACTACGTCCGCAGCGGCGGCAACATGGTGGTGCTCTACAACACGCAGGAGCTGGTGCCGAACACGTTTGCGCCATTCCGCGGCGAGCTGCTGCGCAGCGCGGAGGAAGTATCGGAGGAGGACTCACCGGTGACGATCCTCGCGCCGCAGCACCAGGCGTTCACGTGGCCGAACCGCATCACCGCGAACGATTTCGACGACTGGGTCGAACAGCGAGGCTCGAAGTTCTTCGCGAAGTGGGATGCCTCGTATACGCCGATGATCTCGACCCACGACAAGGGCCAGCCGCCACAAAGCGGCGGCTGGCTGACGGCTCGAGTCGGCAAGGGAACGTGGACCTATTTCGCGTACGCGCTGCATCGCCAGCTCCCATACGGAGTGGCCGGCGCGTATCGGATCACCGCAAACCTACTTGCCCTGAACAAACAACCGGTAGGCGGCAACCCCCGCCAGTAGAAACGCGACCGAGAACACGATGCCCTCCCAAGGACCCGTCAAGAAGATGAACAGCCACAGCGCCCCCGAGAGGATCGCGGGCCACGGGTAGAGCCACATCGTGAACGGCTGCGGGATGTCGGGGCGGTAGCGGCGCAGCAGGATGACGGCCGCGCATTGCCAGATGAACCGCAGCAGCACCTGGACCTGAATCAGCCAGCTCACCAGTTGTCCGAGCGTGAAAAAGCAGAACGGGATCGAGATCACCGCGATGGTCGCGAGCGACACATCGGGGCACTGCTTCTTCGGGTGGACGTGGGCGAAGACGCGGAAGAAGTCGCCGTCCTTGGCTGCCGCGTACGGGATGCGCGAGTAGCCGAGGATGGTGGCGTACAGCGACGAGGCGGCGACAAAGAGGATCAGCGTCGTCATCGCGATGCCGGCCATGCGGCCGGCTTGCGGATCCGAAAAGGTGCGTTCGATGAACGCGGACGCCACCGTTCGCGATTCCCTGACTTCCTCCCACGGGATCATGCCGACAATGACGATGGTCATCAGCATGTAGAGCGTGGCGACGAGACAGGTCGACAGAACGATCGAGCGGGGGATGGTGCGTTCGGCATCCTTGATCTCACCGCCGATGTTACAGACCTGGTTGTAGCCGCCATAGCTGTACATCGCCAGCACCGAGGCGGCACCGATGCTGAGCCACAGGTTGGTGCTGCCAAAGTCGTACGCGAGGGAAGGAAAGTCGAAGGCCTGTGCCGGCGAGAAGCTGAACAGGCCCGCGACAATCACCCACCCGACGGTGATCAGCACGACGACGAGCATCGCCACAGCGAGCCGGCCGATGTCCTCGATGTTGCGCCAGAGTAGCGCCGTGGAAACCACGCACACCAACGCCGCGATCAGGTGATGCGTCAGCGGCGCGACCGGCCGCACGAATTGCAGATAGTCGGCGAAGCCCACGGCGCCGCCCGCCACCGAGAGCGGCGCCACCAGAATGGTCTGGAAGATGAAGAGAAACGCCATCAGGCCGCCGAGGCCGAACGGTTTGAAGGCTTCGCGCAGGTATAAATAGCCGCCGCCGCTGCCGGGCAGCGCCGCGCCGAGCTGCGCGTAGACGAGACCGTCGGCGAGGGCGAGCACGAGGCCGGCAATCCAGGCGTAGATCACGTGCGGCCCGTTCATGGCTGCAACCATGAAGGGAATCGTCAGAAAGGGCCCCACCCCCACCATCGAGATCACGTTGGTGGCCGTGGCCTCCAATAGTCCCATTGCCCGTTTCAACTCGGTCACAACAGGGCCTCGACCAGTTGGGCAGCTTTCTGTCGAGACGGCACCAAGGGATTCAACGCGAGGGCGTCAATGGCCTCCTGGCGATCGCCGGCCAACGCGGCCTTGATGGTGGCGCGCTCGTACGCCTTCACCTGCTCGATCAGTTGGCGCGGATGCTGCGGAATCGGGGCCACAGGCTGCGGCCGCGGCCCGTTGCGGTCGACGCGGCACGGCATTTCAACGATATCGTCGTCTTCGAGGAACGGCAGCGTGCCTTGGTTGGCCACGTCGAGCGGGAGGAGTGCGCCCTGATCATGGACGATGGCTCTCATCGTCATCACGGCGATGCGATCGTAACCGGAGAGCTCGGCCCAATCGGGTTTTACGCGAGGCTTCGTTTCACCGGTTTCAATTGTCATATAGCTACCGTCACGAGCGGCCAAGTACTCCTGGTAGCGCTTGAGATCGGGTCGTGACCCGAAGAACTCGTCCGTCAACCGCGCGACCTGCTGGCCGCGGCTCGAGCCGGACTTCTTCATGCTCGCGAGTGCGACGTCAGGGCGATAGTAGTAATAGAGATACTCTGTCGGAAGCAGCTGCAGTGTTCGCAGACGCTCCGGCTCGAACAGCGGCCTCCGATACGCCGACCGCAACCGCGCGTCGTCATTCCAGATCCGATGCATCTGGCCTTCGCCGTCGAACAGCACATCGCGCAGCCAGCCGAGATGGTTGAGACCGAAGTAATCGTAGGAACACGCGCTGGCCGGCACGCCGAGCGCGTGCGCCGCGTCTTCGAACATCTCCATCGGCGTGTCGCAGATGCCGAACAGCTTCGCCGATGTGTGCTGGTGCACCGCCTGCGTGATGATGCTGACCGGATTCGAGAAGTTGATCAGCCACGCGCGCGGCGCGAGGCGGGCGGCGAGGCGGCCGTACTCGACCATTGGAGGAATGGTCCGCAGCGCCATGGCGAAGCCCACCGGTCCAACAGTTTCCTGGCCCACCACGCCGAGCGCGATGGCCGCGGCTTCATCGCGGGCGCGCTGCTGCATGCCGCCGGCGCGAATGCTCGAAATGACGAACGCCGAGCCCGCGATCGCCGATTCTACCGACTGTTCGCTGCGAACGCGGACCCCTGGCGCCATCTGTGCCGCAAGATCCGCGATGACCTGCTGGCGGGTGTTGTCGATGTCAAATAGTGCGATGTCGGAAATGCGCAGATCCGATCGCGCCAGGCCGCCGGCCAGCAGCGGGACGCGCATGCCGGCCCCACCGATGATGGCGATCTTCAAATGCCGCCCGCCTTCGTGGTTGACGCTGCGCCGACCTTATTGCCTGCGGCGAGGCACTGTTCGGGCGATTTGCCCTTCATCCACGCGACCAGAAACCCGGCGTTGAATGAATCGCCGGCGCCCGTGGTGTCGACCACCTTGACCGTTGGCGCGGTGACGAGGATTTCCCGATCTGGCGCGACCCACACCGAGCCTTCCTCGCCGATCTTGATGATGGTGATGGCCTTGCGCTCACGCCAACGCGGAATTGACGCCGCGATGGTTGGCGTGCCGCTGTAGAGACGCGCCTCGTGTTCGTTGACGAAGACGAAGTCGAGTGAGTCGATGAGATCGAAGAACCCCGGGGCGTGTGGCAATGAGTCATCCCAGCCGAAGTCCCATGACGTGCTGATTTGCCGATCGCGCAGTTGGGCGATTATTCGGGCCCAGCGATGACACTCGTGCGGACAAAAACACAAATGGATATGCGTGGCTCGTAGTCCCGGGATCATCCGGGCGAGACGTTGCGCGATTGTTGAATTGATTCCGTTATAGGTGACAAACGCGCGATCGTGGCCGGTCGAGAGTGCGGCCGTGATCGCGTGCGGTTCGTTATTCTTGCGGAGATTCGTGATCCGGACGCGCTCCTTCTTCAGACGGACGCAGGCGGCGGCGCTCAAGGCGCTGATCAAGGTCGTGTTCATGCCGAGGCGCGCGGCGGTGACGGCGGTAATGATGGCGCCGCCGCCGAAGGTGGCGGTGAACTGGTCGGTCTTGATTTCCTCGCCCGGTGCCGGAAGGCGGTCGAGGCCGACGAAGATCAAGTCTTCGAAGGCCTCGCCGGCGCAAATCAACGCGGCTGGCGTGTTACGCGCGACGTACTTCATTGCGTGATTGACTGTTCTTTTTCTTTTGACTGACGATTATACGCGTACGTCGCTCCGTACAACGCCCACAATGGGACAGCCGTACACGGGACTTCCAGGATGACCAGGAAATTGGCGGCGACCAGCCAAGCGAGGCCGATGATCCCCGAACGATACACGATGTGAAAAGAGGAATCGTGCGCCGCCACCCACCCGTCCCGTTCCCATTCACCGGCACCGCGCCGGAGGATCTAACCTTAGTCAGCGCCCGAAGTGCCGAGTCGCGAACGCGCGTCCGGATCCGTTTACGCAAGTCACTGGTGATGCCGACGTAGTGCTGTGAAGGATCGGTGTCGCTGGGGAGTATGTAGACGGTCCGTTTCTCGATGCCATGCATGTGAACCGACTACGCACGACACGCGCCAACTGAATTCGTGAACGAATCTGCACGATGACGGCAAAGGCACGCACTTCGATTCGTGCGGCGCCGTCAAGTGGCGATCAGACAATTCGAAGGCGTCCGCCTCCGCCCTTCGGGCTTCGGCGAGACATCTCGCCATAGCCGCGCCTGAGTTCTCGGCGCGGCGAAGGCGGATGGCTGGGAGGCAGGGATTCGAACCCCGATAAGCGGAGTCAGAGTCCGCTGTCCTACCGTTGAACGACCTCCCAGCAGGGGTTGAAACCTCCCATTATAGGAAAACGGCCCAGAACTGTCGAATCCCGGGCCGGCTTCCCCTGCTACTTGATAACCGTTGCGCCGGCCCTGGAAATGATCTCATCCTGCGCCGCCGTCACACCACTCGTGCCCACGGCGCCGATCAGTTCCGTACCGCTCATGATCGGCACGCCGCCGGCGAACGTGATGCCATTCGGCACTTCCGTGACGGTTTTCGCCTTGACCTGCGCGCCGTACTCGGCCGTGGTCATCTTCGCCGCCACCACGGTCGCGGCCTTGCGCATCGCGATGTCGTACGAACGGGGGCTGGCCCCCGTCAACCGGCGCAACACCACCGGCATGCCGGCGGCATCGGTGACCACAATCGTCACATTCCACTTGTTCTTGCGCGCCTCCGCCTCCGCGGCATCAATCACCTGGACGGCCATTTCGTAGGTCAGGGCCTGCGGCGCCGGTGCGGCCGGTGCCTGGGCCATCGCCGCTGCGGTTGAGAACACGACACCCATCAGCGTCAGTACGATCCGGCCGGTCATTCTCTGCGTCATGAAAGCTCCTTGAAACCGTAATTGTACTCGAGCAGGAATTAGTTCGTGCCAGGGGGGAACTGAGCGGCTCCCGAATTCATGCCGGCGGTTCGGCCCCGTCCGCGTCTCTGCCACAATGGTTGGAGAATGGGCACCGCCAAATCGAACGCCCCACATCAGCCGCGACGCCGCGTCGCCATTCCGGCGCTCCTGGCGGTGGTGTTGTTCGCGGCAGGCGCCGCGCTATTGGTCTGGTGGTCGTCTTCATCGCCGCTGGGGACCCTCGAGCACGAAGAAACGTCGGAGTTTTCCAGAATCCGCATTCGCCGGGACGGCGACATTCGCGCCCTGACGTTCGTGCGCGACAACGGCCAGGAGGCCGTGCAAAGCCGGCTCAGACTGACCGCGCCGCACAGGTTGGTGTCGGCCTACGCCCGCAGCATGTTCGCGAGCTATCTCTATCAGCCCCAGCCGCGCCGCGTGCTGATTGTCGGCCTGGGCGGTGGCGCGATGGTGCGCTTCCTGACCCACCACGATCCGCAAGTGCAGATCGACGCCGTCGAGATCGATCCCGTAGTCGTCCGTCTCGCGGACCAGTACTTCGGGGTGCGCACCAGCGGGAACGTCGTGGTCCACACCGCCGATGCGTTTCGATTCATCGAGACCACCTCGAACCGATACGACCTGATCCTGATGGACGCGTTCCTGAGGCCGTCGGACGCCACCGACACGGTGGGAGTTCCGACCCGGCTCAAGACACTCGAGTTTCTCGGGCGCCTAAGGCAGACGCTCGCGCCCGGCGGCGTGGTCGCGTTCAACATCAACCAGCACGACTCGATGGCAGACGACGTGACGGCGGTTGCGACCGCGTTCGGCCACGCAGTCGTGTACCGCTGTCCGCCCGCGGCGAACAAGGTCGTGATCGCGACAGAAGGCGGCCTGCCCGCGGAAGACGTGGTGCCTGCGCGTGTCGCGGCACTCGACGCGCGTTTCGGAGGAGCGCTGTCGTTCTCCGAACTCCTGGCCAACAGGGAGTAGCGCGAGGCAGCGATCGCCCAAACAGCCGGGCAGCCATGCGCTATCATGCTGCTCATCGAGGAGTGCACGATGAAGCGCTGGTTCCGCCTGCTCTGCGCCGCCGTCGCCGGCGGGATTCTCGCCACGTCAGCCCCGGTGGGCGCCACCACGGAACAGCCAGCCGATGTGTTCGACCGGGTGACGCACGCCACCGCCATTTCCGAAGGCGGCGTGAAGATTCACTACGCGTCGCTCGGCAAGGGACCGCTGGTCGTGATGATTCACGGGTTCCCGGATTTCTGGTACTCGTGGCGGCACCAGATGGAAGCGCTGTCGCAGTCGTTCCAGGTGGTGGCGATCGATCAGCGCGGCTACAACCTGAGCGACCAGCCCAAGGGCGTCGAGCACTACGACATGAAGCTGCTGGTCGCCGATGTCGCAGCGGTGATCCGCCACATCGGCCGCGAGCGCGCCACCATTGTCGGCCACGACTGGGGCGGCATGGTGGCCTGGCAGTTTGCGATGCATGTGCCGCAGATGACCGAGCACCTGGTGATCCTCAACCTGCCGCACCCGAACGGTCTGACGCGCGAGCTGCGCAACAACGCCGAGCAGAAGAAGAACAGCGCCTATGCGCGGACCTTCCAGGAGAAGGCGCCGGCCGATCCAACCGTGTTCTTCGGCCGGCCGATGACGGCGGAGAATCTCGCCGGGTGGGTACGCGATCCCGCCGCGCGCAAGCGCTACGTCGACGCCTTCAACCGGTCGGACTTCGAGGCGATGCTGAACTACTACAAGCGCAACTATCCAAGCGCGGATGCGCCGCCGACCGCGTCCGATCTGCCGAAGGTGCAGGCCCCGGTGCTGATGTTCCATGGCCTGCGCGACACCGCACTGCACTCGGACGGCCTGTCGGGCACCTGGAACTGGGTGGCGAAGGACCTCACGATCGTCACGGCGCCAGAGGCCGGCCACTTCGTGCAGCAGGACGCCGCCGATCTGGTCACCACGACGATGAAGTGGTGGCTCGCGAGCCGGGCGAGCCGATAGAAGCACCCACGTTCGTTCCAGCTCGTTATCGCTGGCACACCGGACAATAGAAAGTTGAGCGCCCGGCCTGCCACGCGCGTGCGATGGTGCCGCGACAGCCCGCACGCGGGCAACGCTCGCCTTCCCGTTGGTAGACCTTGAAACGTGCCGAGCCGTAGGGGGTCTCGCGCCGCCTGATGGCGCTCCCCAACACCGCTTTCACCGACTTGGCCAGCTGCGCCGCGTCCGGTTTCGGCGCGCCGGCCGCGGTGGCCAAAGACGATGCCTTGCGGAAGGGCGAGACTCTGGCATGGTGCAGCGCTTCGCTCGCGTAGATGTTGCCGAGGCCGGCGACGATGCGTTGATCGAGGAGGGCGACCTTGAGCGAAATCCGCTTGCCGCGGCAGGCGCGCGCCAGCGACGCCGCGTCAAAATCCGGCGACAGCGGCTCCGGCCCCAGCTTGCGAAGCGACGGGTAGTCGCCGAGGCGGCCGGGTTCGGCAAGGTCCATGAAGCCAAACCGCCGAGGATCGTTGAACCGCACGGTCTGGCCGGAAGCCATGACGAACACGACGTGATCGTGCGGATCCGGCTCGCGCGTGCGATCGCCGATCGGCGCCACGTAAAACCAGCCGGACATCCCGAGGTGCATCACCAGCGTTTCGCCGGATGACAGTTCCACCGTCAGGTATTTCCCCCGGCGCGACACCTGCGTTGCGGTGTTGCCGCGCAGCCGCTCGATGAACTGCTTCGGGAAGGGGATGCGGAGGTTGGGACGATTCAGGATCACCCGCCGGAACCGCGCGCCGCGCATCGCCGGCTCCAGCAGTTGCCGCACGGACTCGACTTCAGGAAGTTCCGGCACGTCGCTTTCCTATCACGTTTATGATGTCGGGGCCGGATGGCCACGCTCTCCTCCCTCGACCTCATCATTATTGTCGGTTACCTGCTGTTGCTGGCGGGCATCGGTGCGTACTTCTCCCGGCAGCAGACCAGCCTCGATGCGTTTCTGATCGGTGGCGGCACGATCTCGTGGCTGCCGGTGGGCCTGTCGCTGATGGCGGCGCTCAACAGCGGCATCGATTACCTGACGCAGCCGTCGGCCACGATCCAGTTCGGGCTGGTGCTGGCGCTCGGCACGCTGTCGTGGTTCGTCATCTACCCGTGGGTGGCGTACGTCGCGTTCCCGTTCTTCCGCCGGCTGAACGTGTATTCGATCTACGAGTATCTCGAGGATCGCTTCGACGTGCGGGTCCGAACGCTGGCGGCAGTGATCTTCATCGCCTGGCGGGTGGGCTGGATGGCCACCGCCCTGTACGTGCCGTGCCTGGCCATTCACGCGGCGTCGGGCGGGGCGATCGATCTGACCGTGATGATCGTCATCGCCGGAGTGCTGGTGACGCTCTACACCATGCTCGGCGGCATTCAGGCGGTGATCTGGAACGACGTGATCCAGTTCACCGTGATGTTCGGCGGCCTCGGCGCCACGGTGTGGATCGTCGCCGGCAGCGCGCCGGGCGGCGTCAGCGAAATCTGGCAGGTGGCTCAAGCCGCCGGCAAGACGGATCTCTGGGTGCCAATCGGGGGTGGCGTCGCCGGCTTCCTCCAGCAGCCAATGACGGTGCCGGCGCTGATGTGCGCGGTCATCATCGGGCGCATGGCGCAGTACACCACCGATCAGACCATGGCGCTGCGAGTGCAGAGCACCAGGACCACCGCAGATGCGCGCCACGCGTTCATCGTCAATGCGGCCGGCGATGCGTTGTGGATGCTCGGTCTGACGTTCGTGGGCCTGGCGCTGTTTGCGTACTTCCAGCGCACGCCTGCGCCCGAAGGCCTGTCGTCGGATCGCCTGTTGCCGTATTTCATGACGCAGGTCTTCCCGGCCGGCGCCGTTGGCCTGGTCAACGCTGCCATCCTCGCCGCGTCACTCTCGAGTGTGGATGCGGCCATTCACTCCGGCAGTTCGGTGCTGGTGGTCGATCTCTACAACCGGCTCATCAAGAGGCGCCGGCTTCAGCGCCTGGACAGCAAGCCCGCCGGCGATGGTCCCGAGCAGGTGCGGGCATTGCGCATCGCGACGATCGTGATGGGTGTGATTGGCACGACGCTGGCCTGCAACGTCGAGGGCCTTGGCTCGCTGCTCGAGATCAACAAGAAGGTCACCGACTCGTTTGCCGGACCACTGTTCGGAATATTCCTGCTGGCCATGTTCAGCCCGCGCAGCGCCAGCACCGCGGCGCTCACCGGCGGGCTGGTCGGCGCGCTGTCGTCTTACCTTGTGGCGTTCCACAGCTCGCTGAGCTTTTTCTGGCCGTCGACGTTCGGGCTGGTGGCCACGGTTGTCGTCGGCTACGCGGTGTCGTTGGTCACGGCGCCGCCCTCAGCGGAAGTCCAAGGGCAGACCTGGCGCGGTGTGATGTCGCGCGCTACCGACTGACACTGTTTTCGGGCCACACATTACGCATGGCCCACGCGAGCGTGATGGAGCTGACGACGAATACCGCACCCAGCAACAGGCCTTCGGTGGTGCGGCCATACAGCAGCGTGCCGATCGTGAACAACGCCGACCACACGCTGAGGCAGCCGGCACACCAGCCAACCAGAGCCATCGGAATGTTCTCCTCGGTGGAGGCAGGCAGGTCACCGGCCTCACGTCGAATCGGCTCCCATCCAGGGCCAACCGGCCTGACGCGGCGATAGAACGCGATGAGCGTTGCGCGATCGGTCGGCGGCGCCAGATACGCCGCGGCCAGCCAGCAGATCGTGGTCACGATCACGGTGATCAACAGCCCGGCATGCGCGCTGACGCCCGCGCCGCTCCGTGCTGCAATCAGCAGCGCAATCGAGACCAGCAGCGAGCTGGTCATCGCAACGATCTCGCACCACGCATTCACCCGCCACCAGAACCACCGGACCAGGTACAGCAACCCGGTACCAGCGCCAATCTGGAGGATGACACCGAACGCATCTCGGGCCGTGTCCATCAGGTAGACCATGGCGGATGACGCCAGGAACAAGCCGACGGTGACCAGCCGGCCGACCTGCACGTAGTGCTGTTCGCCCGCGTCGCTGCGGATGAAACGGCGATAAAAGTCGTGCACCAGGTACGACGCGCCCCAGTTGAGGTGCGTGAGGATGGTCGATGAATTCGCCGCGATCAAACCGCCGACCATCAGACCCGCGAAGCCGGCGGGCAGGAATCGCAACATCGCAGGATAGGCAATGTCGTGGCCAAGCAGCGTCGGATCCAGGCCTGGGAACGCCTTCTGGATGTCCGACAGCTCCGGGTAGACGATCAGCGAGGCGAGGCCGACCAGGATCCACGGCCAGGGCCGCAGCACGTAGTGCGCAATGTTGAAGAACAGCACGCTGCGCAACGCATCCTTCTCGGTCTTCGACGCCAGCATGCGCTGTGCGATGTAGCTGCCGCCGCCAGGCTCCGAACCGGGATACCACACCGCCCACCACTGCACCGCAATCGGCATGATGAAGACGGCGACGGCGAGCTCCCAGTTGTTGCTGAAGTCCGGCAGCAGGCTGGTGTAATCGAGCCCGCCCGGGCCGCGGCGTTCAGCCAGCTTGTCCATCAGGCCCGTGAGGCCGCCGACCTGGGGCGCCATCACCGCGAAGTAGGCCGCGGCAATCACGGCCGACATCTTGATGAAGAACTGAATCATGTCGATGACCAGCACGCCCCACAGACCGGCGTAGGTCGCGAACACGGCGTTGAGTGAACCCACCATCAACAGGGTCTGCCACCGATCCAGACCGAACAGGATGCCGGCAATCTTCACCGCCGCCAGGTTGACGATGGCCATGATCATGCAGTTGTAAAAGAGACCCAGGTAGAGCGCGCGGAAGCCGCGCACCAGCGACGCCGGCTTCCCCGAATATCGAATCTCGTAAAACTCGAGATCGGTGAGCACGCCGGATCGCCGCCACAGGCGCGCGTAGAAGAACACCGTCGACATGCCGGTGAGCACGAACGCCCACCACACCCAGTTGCCGGCAACGCCGTCGCGCCTGACGATGTCGGTGACGAGGTTGGGGGTGTCGCTGCTGAACGTGGTCGCGACCATCGACAGGCCGGCCAGCCACCATGGCACCGCCCGTCCCGATGCGAAGAACTCCGACGTGTCCTTACTGGCGCGCCGGCCGAAAAACAAGGCCGGCACGAAGCACACCAGCAACGACAACGCGATGATGATCCAGTCGAGGGTGGTCAGCGACACGACCACACCCTACCACAGCGATCAGGTCACCGTGGCCCGGATCGCGTAACGCGGATCGCGCCACTCGCCCGACGTCATCACCGCGGCCAGGCGATCGACGGCGTCCCAGACGTCGGCGAAGCGCGTGTAGAGCGGCGTAAAGCCGAACCGAAGGATGTCGGGGGCGCGGAAGTCGCCAATTACGCCACGGGCGATCAGCGCCTGCGTGATCGCGTAGCCGGCGTGGGGGTGCGCAATCGACGCCTGGCTGCCGCGGCGGTCCGCCTCGCGCGGCGTGACGATGGTAAAGCCGTGTGCGGCACAGCGCTGGTCGATCAACTGCATGAAGAGGTCCGTCAGCGCCACGGATTTCTGCCGAATTGCCGTCATGCCGCCGTGCGCGCCCGCCGCCAGCACGGTGTCCACTCCGCATTCGAGCGCGGCGGTGGCAATCACCGGCGGGGTGCCGCAAATGAACCTGGCGATGCCGCGTGCCGGCCGGTAGTGGGGTGTGAAGTCAAACGGGGCGGCGTGTCCGAGCCAACCCGAGAGCGGCTGGCGCCAGTCTTCCCGATCCATCGCCGTCAGATGTGAGGGATGCGCCCAGATGAAGGCCGGCGCACCGGGTCCGCCGTTGAGATACTTGTAGCCGCACCCAACCGCGAAGTCGGCGCCGGCCTCGCGCAGGTTCACGGGCACCGCGCCGGCCGAATGCGCGAGATCCCAGATCACCACGGCGCCGGCGTTGTGTGCCGCGCGAGTCACCTCCGTCATCGCGTGCATGAACCCGGTCCGGTAGTTGACGTGGGTCAGCATCAGGATGGCGGCGCGATCGTCGAGGTGGGCGGCAATGCCGGATTGTTCGACGAGCACCAATTCGAGCCCGTGCTCTCGCGCGAACGTCTCCGCAATGTAGAGATCCGTCGGAAAGTTCGTGACCTCAGAGATGAGCCGTGTCCTGCCTGGCGTCATCACGAAGCGAGCGGCGTTGAGCGCCTTGAACAGGTTGACCGAGGTGGAGTCGGCCACCATCACTTCGCCGGAGCCCGCGCCAATCAGCGCGGCCAGCTTGTCGCCGATTCGCTGTGACAACGTGATCCAGCCGGCGGTGTTCCAGCTGCGAATCAGCCCACGGCCCCACTCCCCTTCAACCACCTCGCCAATCCTCCTGGCGGCGGCTCGCGGCAGGACGCCCAGCGAATTGCCATCCAGGTAGATGACCCCCTCCGCGTCGGCGCCTTCCAGCGCAAACAGCGCGCGGAGCGGCGCCAGCGAATCGCCCGAGTCCTGGCGGATGCAGTCCTCGCGCGTGATCATGGCAACGACCGCAGCACGGCGCGCACCGGCGACGCGCACGCCTGGGTGAGCTTCAACGGCAGGGCGATCAACTCATAGTCGCCGGGATCGACCTCGTCCAGCACCAGGTTTTCGAGCACGCGCACATCGTGCGCCAGCAATTGCTGATGGCTGTCGAGCGTCTTGCTGTCGGCCGGATCGACTGACGCCGCATCAATGCCAACCAGCTTCACGCCCAGCGATGCCAGCCAGGCAATGGTGTCCGGGGCAAACGCCGCAAAGCCGGCATCCCACCTCGTCGGCGCCTTGAGGCACGTTCTCACCAGAACCCTGGGCGGCACGTTCGTGACCGCATGCTCGAGATCGGATCGCCGGATCAGCGGCTTCCTGCCAATCGCGTGAATCACGCGACAACGTCCCAGGAACGGTTCGAGGGTGACGGCGCCAATCGCGGCGGCGTTGCGGCCGTAGTGCAGCGGCGCATCGGCGTGCGCGCCCAGGTGCGGTGACAAGGTGATGGCACTGACGTTGACCGGACACCCCGGCCCAATCTCAGCCGTCCAGCGTTGCTGGTAGGTGGTGTCGCCGGGAAACGCCGGCGTGTCCGGCGAGAGCGGCGGCGAAATATCCCAAAGACGTGGCGTCACTCAGCACACAATAGCGCGGATGCATTCCGAACGGGAATCGCTGACGCGGGCCATCGGCACCTTTGGCCTGGCGGCGGGCATCATCAACATCACCATCGGCGGCGGCATCTTCCGCCTGCCCTCCAGCGTCGCCGCATCGCTCGGTCCGGCAGCGCCCATTGCGTATCTGGTGTGCGCGGTCGCGATGGGCCTGATCGTGATGTGCATCGCCGGCGCCGGCAAGCGCGTCACGCTGACCGGTGGGCCGTATGCCTACGTCGGCGTCACGCTCGGACCGTACGCCGGATTCATCGCCGGCCTGATGCTGTGGATGCTGGGCGCGTTTGCCACCGCGGCCGTAGCCACGGTGTTCGCGGCCAGTCTCGGCCTGCTGATTCCGTCGCTGGCCGCGCCTGGGATGAACGGCGTCGTGCTGATCGGCACGTTCGTGTTCTGGACGCTGATCAACCTTCGCGGTGTAACGCTCGGTGTGCAACTCAACACCATCGCCACAGTCGCCAAGCTGGCGCCGCTGCTGCTGATCGCGGTCGGCGGCCTGTTCTTCATGAACGGCGACAACCTCAGTGTCACGACCGTCCCACCCGCCGGTGACATCGCGCGGACGTCACTGCTGCTGATCTTTGCGTTTGCCGGCATTGAGACCGCGCTGATCCCGAGCGGCGAAGTGCGCGACAGCGCGCGAACCGTACCTCGCGCCATCGCGCTGGCGATGGTCGGCATCACGCTGCTCTACATCCTGCTGCAAATGGTGGCGCAGGGCATTCTGGGAAGCGGCCTGGCGCAATCCACCACCGCACCGCTCGCCGAAGCGGCGGGGGCGGCGTTCGGCGGCTGGGCGCGATCGCTGCTGCTGGTGGGCGCCTCGATTTCGATGTTCGGCTACCTCGGTGGAATGACGCTGTCCGTGCCGCGCCTTGTCTACGCCATGGCCCGAGACGGCTACCTGCCGTCGGCGCTGGCCATCGTGGACCCGGTGTCGCGATCGCCGCAACCCGCCATCATCGTGCAGTCGATCTTCGCGCTCGTGCTGGCCATCACCGGCACGTTCGAGACGCTGGCCATCCTCGCCAATGTCGCGGCCCTCGCCCTCTATCTGGGTTGCGCGATCGCCGCCTGGAAGCTGGGACAATCACCGGCTATTCCTGCGCTTGCGTGCCTTGTGATCGTCTGGCTGCTCACCGGCCTCACGCTCGACGAGTGGTTAGGCTTCGGTGTGTGCATTGTGGTCGGATCGATTGCCTACGCCGTCCGCAGAAGGCGATCCGCAGATTTCACGGATTCCACCGATTCCGGACGCTGAAGCGGCGCCGACGGCCATGCCGCGAAGCGCGCCGAGCGCCGCTCGGCAATCTGTGTTCACTGTGGCATCTGTGGATCGCCTTAGAATGGCCCGCATGAAGAAGCTTGTTGCCCTGTTCGTTGCGGTGTCGGCCCTGGTTGCAATCGTCGGCGCACAGTCTGCGCAGCGATACGACCTGCTGATCAGGAACGGGCGCGTCTTCGACGGTTCGGGCAATCCGTGGTTCCCTGCCGACGTTGCCGTGCAGAACGGACGCATTGTCGCTGTCGGCAAGCTCGCCGACGCGCAGGCAGCGCGCGTCATCGACGCAACGGGCAAGTACGTCTCGCCCGGGTTTATCGACATTCATTCACATGCAGACGATGGCTCCGGTCCGCGAGGCGGGTTTCGCGATCCGGATCCGGTGAGGCGATCGGCGCCCAATCTCGTGTCGCAGGGCATTACCACGGTGGTGGTGAACCAGGATGGCCGCTCGGTGTGGCCGATTGCGGACCAGCGCGCCCAGCTCGAGAAGAACGGCATTGGTCCCAACGCGATGTTGCTCGTCGGGCACGGCACCGTGCGGCGGCGAATCATGGGAGACGATGTGCGGCGGCCGGCGAGGCCGGACGAAGTCACGAAGATGCGGGCGCTGGTCAAGCAGGCGTTGCAGGAAGGCGCCGTCGGGCTATCGGCAGGCCTCGAGTACGAACCCGGCCGCTGGAGCACCACCGACGAAGTCGTCGAGCTGGCGCGCGAGCTGCCGGCGTTCAATGGCGTGTACATCTCACACGAGCGCAGCGAAGGCACCGACCCCATGTGGTACGTGCCGAGCCAGGATGGGGCCACGCCGCCACCGACGCTGCTCGACGCCGTGCAGGAGACCATCGACATCGGCGAGCGCACCGGCGCGCGCGTGGTCGCGTCTCACCTCAAGGCCAAGGGTGAGCACTATTGGGGATCGAGTGCGGCCGCGGTGACGCTGATCCAGCGTGCGCGCGATCGTGGCGTGGATGTGTGGGCCGATCAGTATCCCTACCCGACCAGCGGCACCGACGGATCGACCGTGTTGATTCCGGCATGGGCCACCCGGCCGCCGGGCGCCGGGCCGAACCAGCCGCCCACCAGCCGCGCCGACCTGCTGAAGCGGGTCCTCGGCGATCCGCCGTCGGCGAAGCTCGTGCGATCGGACATCGCGCACGAGATTCGACGCCGGGGCGGCGCCGCAAACATCACCGTCTACGAGTACACCGACAAATCGCTCTACGGAAAGTCGCTGGCCGAAATCGCACGAGGGTGGAAGCTCGATCCGGTCGAGGCCGCGATCAGGATTCAACTGGAGGGCATCCAGACGCGCAACGGCGGCGCCCGCATGCGCGGATTCTCCATGTCGGAGATCGACATGGAGACCATCGCGAAACAGCCGTGGGTGGCAACATCAACGGACGGAGGCATTGCCATGCCGTCGGACGGGCCGCAGACGCACGCCCGCTTCTACGGCAGCTTCACGCGCAAGATTCGCCACTACGCGCTCGAGCGCGGCACCATCTCACTCGAGCACGCCATTCGCGCGGCCACGTCATTGCCGGCGCGCATCATGGACCTGACGGATCGTGGATACATACGAGAGGGCGCCGCCGCTGATCTCGTCGTCTTCGACCTCGCGACCATCAGGGACAAGGCCACGTTCTTCGATCCGCACCAGCACTCCGAGGGCATCGAGCACGTGCTGATCAACGGCGTCGCCGTCGTCGACGCAGGCAAGCTCACCCAGGCCAGACCCGGGAAGATCGTTACGCGATAGCGCGGTTGTACGTGCGGCCTGCACGCCCGTCGAACGCCAGGCGGACGCTCGTCGAGCGCCCGCCTGAAGGGCCGCTATCTCAACGTCTGGCGTTCGACCGGCTCCATTCTCAGTACCGGCGTCGGCTTGCCGTCGCGATCGTCGATGACGAGGTAGATGTAGCCATCGAGGCCCTGGCGGATATCGCGGATGCGACCCATCTCGGTCGCCAGCAGTTCGCGGTTCGGTGAGAAGCCGCGCTTCGGATCGTAGGTGAGACGCACCACCTGCTGGCCCGCCATGCCGCCCATGAAGAAGTTGCCCTTCCAGTTCGGGAACTTGTCGCCGGTGTAGATCATCAGGCCCGACATGCCGATCGACGGCACCCACACCTGTGCCGGCTGCGCCATGCCCTCGCGATGCGTGCTGGTGTGAATCGCCAGACCGGTGGTGTAGTTGACGCCGTAGCCAATCACCGGCCAGCCGTAGTTCACCATCGGCCGGATCAGGTTCAGCTCATCGCCGCCCTGCGGTCCATGCTCGTTGGCCCAGACGTCACCGGACTCCGGGTGAATCGCGAGTCCCTGAATGTTCCGGTGACCGTAGCTCCAGGTTTCCGGCTTGGCGCCAGCAGTCTTCACGAACGGATTGTCCGCCGGCACACGCCCATCGTCGTGGAGTCGAATCATCTTGCCGTGATGGTTGGTCAGGTCCTGCGCGGGATGCGCCTCGAGCTTCCCCGTCGGCGGCACCTGCCGATCGCCCAGCGTCAGGAACACGAATCCGTTGTTGTCGAACGCGATTTTCCCGCCGAAGTGGCCGCGGCCTTCGGACACCGACTGGAACAGCTGCTCGACGTTCGTGAGGCGATCGTTCTCGAACCGGCCGCGGATGAGCGCCGTGGTCGCGGGGGCCGGATCCTTGGGCGTCGCCGGCTCTCCAATCTTCTTGGAGTAGGTGAGGTAGAGCAGCCGGTTGGCCGCGAAGTTGGGGTGCGGCGCGACTTCAAGCAGCCCGCCCTGGCTGGCAGCCACAACCGCCGGCACGCCCTCCACGGGGTTCGGCAGGAGCTTACCGTTGCGCACGATGCGCAGGCGGCCGGGCCGCTCGGTGATCAGGGCGTCGCCGCCGGGGAGGAACGCGATGGACCATGGCTGGACCAGGCCCTCCGCAAAGGTGACGACACGGTAGTCGTGGAGCGCCGAACGGAGTGTGGTTTGGCCGGAAAGCTGAATTCCGCCAAGCAGGGTCAGGGCAACAATCGCAAGTGTTCGAGCCATCGCTACACTATAATCCCCGTCCGCCATGGCGTATCGCAGCCCCTATCCCGACATCACGGTCCCGAACATCGACCTCTTCGAACAAGTGTTCAGCCACGCCCATCCCAGGCCCGGTGCCATTGCAATGGCCGACGGGTTGACCGGGCGCACGATTAGCTACGAGTCCCTGCTGGAGCAAATCCGCCAGACGGCGGCCGGCCTCGCCGCGCGCGGCATCGGGAAGGGCGACGTTGTCTCGTTGTGGTCGCCCAACGTGCCCGAATGGCCGGTGGTGTTTTTCGCCGTCGTGAAACTGGGTGCAATTGTGCACGCCTCGAATCCCGTCAGCACGCCCGAGGAGCTGTCGTTCCAGCTCAAGGACGGGGACGCCAAGATGCTGTTCACGGTCAGCGCCCTGGTCGACAAGGCCAAGGCCGCGATCCAGGAGTCGGGCAAGACGATTGAGCTGTTCACGATCGACGAGACGCCCGGCGTCCCGACGCTCGCCTCGCTGGCAATCGACCAGGACCCGCCCGCGGTGACCATTGACCCGGCCAACGATCTCTGCGTGCTGCCCTACTCGTCGGGCACGACCGGCCTGCCCAAGGGCGTGATGCTGACCCACCGCAACCTGGTGGCACAGCTCCATCAGATCGATTCAATTGAAAGCGTTGAAACGCCGGCCCTGCTCGGCGTGCTGCCGTTCTTCCACATCTACGGAATGGTGATCCTCGTGATGCACGGGCTGATGCGCGGCTCCACGATTGTCACCATGCCGAAGTTCGAATTCGAGCCGTTCCTCAAAGTGCTGCAGGACTGGCCCATCGTCACCGCGCACATCGTGCCGCCGATCGTGGTCGGGCTCGGCAAGCACCCGGCGGTGGACAACTACAAGTTCCCGCACCTCAGGTTCCTGTTCTCAGGCGCGGCGCCGCTCGGGCCGGAGCTGACGGATGCGGTCGAGAAACGCCTCAACGTCAAGATCCGGCAGGGCTACGGCATGACCGAGGCCAGTCCCGCCACGCATTACACCGTCGCCGGCTTTGAGCGATCGGGGACCGCCGGGCGGCTGATGCCCAGCATTGAGATGCGCATGATCAGCCCCGAGACGGGCAAGGACGTCCCGAGCGGCGAGCCTGGCGAAGTCTGGGTGCGCGGGCCAAACGTCATGAAGGGCTACCTGAATAATCCGGAAGCGACGGCGCGCACTGTGGATGCCGACGGCTGGCTCCACACCGGCGACATTGGCATTGCTGATGACGATGGCTACCTGACGGTGGTGGATCGCCTGAAGGAACTGATCAAGGTCAAAGGCTTCCAGGTCGCGCCTGCCGAGCTCGAATCGCTGTTGCTCAAGCACCCGCAAATCGCCGACGTCGCGGTGATACCGGTCGCCGACGAACACAGCGGCGAGGTGCCCAAAGCCATCGTCGTCAAGCGTGACAGCCTGACGGCCGAGGATGTGATCGCCTACCTGAAGCCGAAGGTCGCGCACTACAAGTGCGTGAAGCACGTGGCCTTCGTGGACGCGATCCCCAAGTCGCCGTCCGGCAAGATCCTGCGGCGCGTGCTGGTCGAGAGAGAGCGGACGAGTTAACGGGCCGTCGGGCCGTCGCGCGCCTTCTTCACGTAGCTGTCGATCCACTTCAGCTCGTTGAGCATGCGGTGCACGTTGTTCCAGTGGCCGCTGATGCCGTGCGGCTGCCCGGCATACTGCAGCATCTTCGCGGCCACGCCCTGGCGCCGCAGCGCGAAGTACATCTGCTCCGATTCTTCGTAGGGCACGCGCTGATCCATTTCGCCGACGATGAACAGCGTCGGCGTGCGGACCTTGCCCGCTTGCATCAGCGGGGACTGCGTGATCATGCGCTTGATGCCTTCCTCCTGCCACGGCGCGCCGAAGAACTCCATTTCCTTCGTGCGATAGATGTCCGCGGTGCCGTAATCGCTGAACCAGTTCGAAATGCCGGCGCCCGATGCAGCCGCGACGAACCGATCGGGATACTGCGTGATCAGCCAATTGGTCATGAACCCGCCGTACGAGTGACCCATGCTGGCCACCCGCGCGCGATCGATGGGATACCGCGCGATCACGTGATCGACGCCGGACAGCACATCCTGCCCGTCTTTAGTGCCCCACGCACCCCACGTGGCCCACTTGAACGCATCGCCGTACCCGGTCGAGCCGCGGAAGTTGGTGTCGAGCACGAAATAGCCGTTGGCGGCGAAGTACTGCTGCTTGAAATTGAATCCGTATCCCACCGCGGAGTGCGGTCCGCCGTGATTGAACACCACCAGCGGGTAGGCGCCCGCCGACCTGGTGAAGCCGTACGGCATGGTCAACCAACCTTCAATCTCGGTGCCGTCGCTGCTCTTCCACGTGAGGCGCTCGGTCCTGGTGATGCCGATCTCGGCGCGCAGATCGGCAAACAGATCGGTCAGCCGCCGCTCGCCGGTGCCATCAATGTTCGACGTCCACACGTCGGCAGGGCTCTCGTAGGTGCCGACGGTGTAGGTGATGCGCGTCATCGCCCGATCGAACGTGACGCTGCCCAGACGCCGCTCGCCCTTGGTCACCTGTTCGACGGTCGCGCCGGCGCGCGCCGGCACGCGGAACAGATGCGTCGTGCCGCCCTGCTCGGCGGTGAAGTATACGAACTTCGAATCCGCCGACCAGCGCGGCGCGGTCGGCTCGAGATCCCACGCCGCGGTGAGGTTGATGGCCGCGCCGCCGGACGCCGGCCACAGGATGACATCGTTCGATCCGCCGTGCGACAGCTTCTTCTCGATGATCATGTCGGTGCCGAACGTCCGCTCCGACAGCAGGAACTGGCCGTCGGGCGAATACGACAACGAGCTCCAGACGTAGCCGTCGTTGGTAATCCGCTTCACGTCACCTTGTGTCGTCACAGTGTAGATATCAGGCTGCTCGTAGGCCTGCTCGTTCCGCCACCTGTCATCGGCGGTGAACGCGATCGCGCTGCCGCCCGGATGCCACGTCAGGTTGGCGGCGCGCAGGCCGAGCTTGGTGATCGTGCGGGCGTCGGCGCCATCTGCGGTCGTGATGACGATCTCCGCCGCTGGACGAGTGCGCGGATCGGCGGTCGGATAGTCCTGGCCGTCGGACTGGAACCGCATCCAGTCGAACTGCCGGCCTTTGAATCGCGCGGCGTGACGCTTTTCAAAGTCCGTGCCGGTGATTTCGGGCTGCGGCGCGCGCGGCAGTTCGCGAACCGCCGCTCGCCACTTGCCATCTCCGCTGACGATGCCGGCCGGCGGCGCCGACGCGGTCGCCGGTGCCTGGGCGGCGGCCGCCACATCGACCGTGAACAATGCGGTGTCGGGGCGACTGCGCGCCGGGCCGCCAGGACCAACGAAGACGCCGCTATCGGTGCGCGCATTCAACGAGTACTGCAACCTGGAGGCTGCGACCCACCGCGGCGCGGCCATGCTCTTGCCGTCGTGCGTAAGCTTGCGCGGCGCCGACAATCCATCGGTCGCGACCACGAACGTGTCGATCGCGTTGGTGTTGTCATCCTCGATTCGCGAGGTGACGGTGTACACCACCCACCGGCCATCGGGCGACTGTTGCACCTCGCCGACGGACTTGATCCGATAGTAGTCCTCAATCGCCAGCGCGCGCCCCGACTGCGCGCTCACGGATCCCGGGGGATTGATCGCGACGAGGCATGCGAAGGCAAGGGTGATGGCGTGCTTCATGGCGACACACTTTACTCCTGTTACACACCCGGGGCCAGTGTCAGACTGGTGGCGCGATGCACGAATACGACCTGATCGTCACGCTCACGGCCGGGCTTGGCGGCGCGCTGTTGCTCGGCTATCTGACACAACGACTTGGGCTGTCGCCGATCGTTGGCTATCTCCTCGCGGGAACGCTGATGGGGCCCAATACGCCGGGCCTCACCGTAGATGGCGCGATGGCGCAGCAACTGGCCGAGATCGGTGTGATTCTGCTGATGTTCGGCGTCGGGCTGCAGTTTCACCTCGAGGAGTTGCTGACCGTCAAGGGTGTCGCGCTGCCAGGCGCGCTGATGCAGTGCAGCGTCTCGACGCTGCTCGGAGCGGGGCTCGCGGTGTCCTGGGGCTGGGGCTGGCCGGCCGGCATCGTCTACGGACTCGCACTCGCCGTCGCCAGCACCGTGGTCGTGGTCCGGGTGTTGTCGGATTACAACGCCCTCCACACGCCAGCCGGGCACATCGCCGTGGGCTGGCTGGTGGTCGAAGACGTCTTCACCGTGCTCGCGATCGTGTTGCTGCCGGCGATTGTCGGCGGCGGCGACGTCGGCCAACCAATCTGGCTGGGGTTGTCGATCACCGTTCTCAAGGTCACCGGCCTCGTGGCGTTCACGGCCATCGTGGGCGCTCGCGTGATTCCGTGGGTGCTGGACCGAGTCGCCAGGACGCGTTCGCGCGAACTGTTTACGCTCACCGTTCTGGTGATCGCACTCGGAATCGCCGTCGGTTCCGCGTCGATCTTCGGCGTGTCGATGGCGCTCGGCGCCTTCCTGGCCGGAATGGTGGTCGGCCGATCCGATTTCAGCTCGCGCGCCGCGTCGGACGCGCTGCCAATGCGCGATGCCTTCGCGGTGCTGTTCTTCGTCTCGGTGGGGCTGCTGCTGGACCCGGCATCACTGTTCGACTCGCCGCTGCTATTCGCCGGCACGCTGGCCATTGTCCTGTTCGCCAGCCCGCTCGCGGCATTCGCGTTCCTGTGGATGAGCCGACGGCCGTTCAAGGAGTCGATCACGGTCGCGGTGTCGCTGGCGCAGATCGGCGAGTTCTCCTTCATCCTGTCCACGCTTGGCCGCGAGCTCGGGCTCTTCACCATGGAGGCCACCAACACCATCGTCGCCTCGTCGATCGTTTCAATTGTGGTCAACCCGCTGCTCTATCGCACCATCGACCCGATTGTCCGCTGGGTCAATGCACACCCGGCGCTGCGGACATGGCTCGATCGATCAGCGCCGGTCGATGGCGGCGCGGTGTCGCGCGAGTTGCGCGTGGCGCGATCGGCGCATCGCGCTGTGCTGATCGGCTACGGCCCGACCGGCAGGACGGTCGCGCGATTGTTGAAGGAAAGCGGCATCGAACCAACCATCGTCGAGCTGAACATTGACACCGTGCGGGCAATGCGCGAGGAGGGCATCGACGCCGTTTATGGCGATGCGACGAGGCCCGAGACCCTTGCGGAGGCCGGCATCACCAGCGCCAACAACTTGATACTCACCGCCGCCGGAATGGCCAACAGTCCCGAAGTCATTCGGGCGGCGCGTGAGGCGAACCCCAGGATTCGCGTGTTGGCCCGGGCCTCATACCTGCGGCACTTGCCGGAACTCCACCACGCCGGCGCAGACACGGTCTATACCGGCGAAGGTGAGGTGGCACTCGCGTTCGTCGAGGACTTGCTGTCGCGCCTTGGTGCCACGGCAGAGCAAATCGATCGTGAGCGTGCCCGCGCCCACACGGAGCTGTTTGGTGAGGCCGTCGCGGTCGAGCGCGACGGTGCCGTTCTAGGTGCAACCGGCGCGGGGTTGAGCGATGATGATCAACCTCAAGAACTCGCCCGCAAACGTTGAATAGAGCTGTCATGGGACTTCTCACTGACTTTCGATACGCCGTCCGCTCATTGCTCCGGGCTCGCGGCCTGGCGGTTACCGTCGTCCTGACGCTGGCGCTGGGCATTGGCGCCAACGCCGCCATCTTCAGCGTGGTCCGCGGCGTGCTGCTGGCGCCGCTTGTGAACGACAACGAGGAGACGCTGTTCTATACCCGCCAGAGTGCTCCGGGTCGAGGTACCGAAAACGCGGCGTTCTCGGTGCCCGAGATCAACGACCTCAAGGCCGGCCAAGCCCTTAACACCGGTGTGAGAAGGTAGAATTCGGGCGTGCGCGTAGCCATCGTCGGCGGACCCGGTGTCGGCAAGAGCACGCTGGTGCGCCAGCTCGCCGACCTGTATCACAACGGCGCCTATGGCGAGGGCGAGAAGGGCGTGTGGGACACCCGGGTGCTCGAAGACATTGCCACGGGCGTGAATTCGGCCGGTGTCACCGAGTACTTCGCGCGCCTCTACGACGCCAATTATCGTGACGCGGCGCTGCACGACGGTCCTCGCCGGGTGATCTTCTTCGAGGGCGCGCGCATCACGCTCGAAGCGCACATGGCGGAATACGCCGCCGCGGACCACGCCGCGCTGCGGAGGGTGCTCGCCATCGGCGACGCGTGGAATCCGGACAAGGTCATCGTGCTGACCTCCAGTACCGACACCATTGAAAAGCACATCCGGCTGCGCCACCGCGATCACGAGGAAGTGGAGAACATGGTTCGCCGGTTCCGGCTGATCGACGCCGAGTTCCGTCGCCTCGCGCCATCGTACCCGAACACGATCGTCATCGATCGAGACAGCAAGGAATTCCACGAGCGCTCTGGCCTGCTCGAAATCATCGCGATGGCCGGGCTGCCGATGTTCGAAGAGATCCCGTACCGGCGCTGACGACTTTCGTGGTGTCTTGTTTTGGGGCTTGGGCCGGGGAGATGGCCTGAGCCCTCGGCCTTGGCCGCGAGAACCATGGCACCTTCGTAATGAGGGTCCTCCCTGGAAAGAGCTGACGCGCCGGCCCGGCAGGGCGCGTTAGAATGGCCACTCTCCAGGAGTGGTCATGTTGAAACAATCAGTTCTGTTGGTCGGTGTCCTGCTGCTTGCGGGCCCCGCGCTCGACGCCCGGCAGCCTGCACAGGGACAGCAGGCACAGCGTCCCGCAGCGCCGCCATCCATCGAAGATCGCACGTCGGGGATGCGAAAACTCGACGGCTACTTCCCGCTGTATTGGGACGAGCGCACCGGGTCGATGTTCCTGGAGATCGCCCGCTTCGACACGGAGTTCCTGTACTCGACGGGATTGTCCGCGGGCCTTGGCTCCAACGACATCGGGCTCGATCGCGGAACCAGCCGCGGCGGCGGCCGCCTGGTGACGTTCAACCGGGTTGGACCGCGAGTGATGCTGGTACAGCCGAACCAGTCGTTCCGCTCGAGCAGCACCAATCCGCTTGAACGCAAGTCCGTGGAGGATTCGTTCGCGAGGTCGATCCTCTGGGGCTTTACGGTCGCCGCGGAGTCCGGCAGCCGCGTGCTGGTGGACGCCACCGACTTCTTCCTGCGCGACGTGGCCAGTGCCGCGCCGAGCCTGCGGCCCGGCAACTATCAGCTCGACCGGTCACGCAGCGCGTTCTACCTGCCCAATACGCGGAACTTCCCACAGAACACCGAAGTCGACATGACGCTGACCTTCGTCAACAACCCGCAGGGTGGCGGCGGCGGGGGCGGCGGTCCCACCCAGGGCCCGGCGCCGATTGGCGGCGGGGGCGGCGGTGGATTCGGCGGCGGTCTCTTCTCCGGCTCGGTGGGTAGTGTCACACCCTCGGCCGAGTCGGTGACGCTGCGTGAGCACGTGTCGCTGGTTCAGTTGCCGGATCACACCACCTTCAAGATGCGGGTCGAGGATCCGCGCGCCGGCTACGGCGGTTTGACGTTCCTCGACTACAGCCAGCCGATCAGCGAGAAGATCCAGCTCCGCTACATCCGGCGCCATCGCCTCGAGAAGAAGGATCCGAACGCGGCGATCAGCGAGCCGATCAAGCCGATTCAGTACTGGGTTGACTCGGGCGCACCGGAAGACGTCAAGAAGGCGCTGATTGAGGGTGCGATGTGGTGGGACCAGGCGTTCCAGGCGGCGGGGTTCCGCAATGCCTTCAAGGTCGACGTCCTGCCGGCGGATGCCGATCCGATGGACATCCGCTACAACATGATCAACTGGGTCCACCGCTCGACGCGCGGCTGGAGCATGGGCGGGTCGATCACCGATCCGCGCACCGGCGAGATCATCAAGGGCGTGGTCACGCTCGGGTCGCTGCGCGACCGACAGGACTACATGATCTTCGAAGGCCTGCTGTCGCCGTACACCAACGGCACCGAGCGGCCGTCGATTCTCTACGAGGCGGCCCTGAAGCGCATCCGCCAGCTGTCGGCGCACGAGGTCGGACACACGCTGGGCCTCGGCCACAACTACTACAGCAGCGGCAAGGGCTGGATCTCGGTGATGGACTACCCCCACCCCATGGAAACGCTGCGCGAAGACGGCACCATCGACCTGTCGAACGCCTACGAGCAGAAGATCGGCGACTGGGACAAGGTGTCAATCGACTACGGCTACCGCCAGTTCCCCGCCGGCACCGACGAGCCGGCGGCGCTCCAGAAGATCCTGGACGAAGCGTGGAAGAACGACCTGCGCTACTTCACCAACCAGGACACCGACGTCCACCCGCGATCCGATCAGTGGTCGAACGGCACCGACCAGGCCGATGAGTTGAATCGTTTGATGCGCGTCCGCCGCGCCGCGCTCAACCGCCTGGGCGTCAACACCATCCGCACCGGCACGCCGCTGGCGCTGATTGAAGAGCCGCTGGTGACGACCTACATGTATCACCGCTTCACGGTGGAATCGGCCGCCTCGATGATCGCCGGCCAGGACTTCACCTACGGCATGCGCGGTGACGGACGTGACCCGGTGATGTGGGTGTCGGCCGAGGCGCAAAGAAAGGCGCTCGACGCGCTCGGCAATACCTTGCGTGTGTCGGAGCTGGCGCTGCCGCAGCGAATCCTCGACCTGATTCCGCCGCGCCCGCCAGGCTACGGCATGCATCGCGAGTTGTTCAACCGGACGACCGGGGAGTCGTTCGATCCGATCGCGCCGGCGGCCATCGCCGCCGAAGTGACCATCGGCTTCGCGCTGCAGCCGGATCGGGCCGCCCGCATGATCGCGCAGAACGCGCTCGACCAGGCGAAGCCCGGGCTCGGCGAAGTGATCGACCGCTTCGTCAAGGCGACCTTCGAGCAGACCACCAGCTCGGGCTATGAAGCCGAGATCAAGCGCGCCATCGAGCGCGTGCTGGTGGATCGCATTTCCTGGCTGGCGGCCGCGGCGCCGAACGCGCAGGTGCGCGCGATTGCGTCGCTCAAGCTGGATCAGATTGCCACCCGCGTGCGGCCGGCCGCGACCGCAGCGGCGCCGTCCAACCTGCAGGCCGAGTCCGAGCGTGCGCACCGCATGCTGCTGGCCGCCGACATCAAGCGCTTCCTCGAGCGCCCGATGAACGACGCCATGTCGGCCCGCATTGTTCCGCCGCTGGCGGCCCCGCCGGGCGCGCCAATCGGCGATTCAGGGATGGACTTCCTGGCGCGGCCGCGGTGTGACTGGGACGCGCTGAATCAGGACGCGTGGTTGTTCTATCGACCGCAATAACGATCAGTTGACCGGACGGCGTGGGCGCGGGCCTTCGCCTCCGGACTTGACCGTATTCCGCGTGCAGCACTGTAAA
>Ga0194120_10000069_pt1 | contig 152533 bp, 147 predicted proteins | sample TA2MahCa65mmetaG_FD_148642 | JGI IMG/M metagenome (GOLD analysis project Ga0194120, IMG submission 148642) | Freshwater microbial communities from Lake Tanganyika, Tanzania - TA2015019 Mahale Deep Cast 65m | ecosystem: Environmental > Aquatic > Freshwater > Lake | place: Tanzania: Lake... | reverse complement strand
CGTGCGCCGCGTCCACTCGGACCTGATCGTGGACATGGCGTACGTCTCGAACGTCGTGCTCATCCCGGGGATCTACGCGCAGGACTGGACGTTCACGCCGTCCACCTCGACACGCGTGTTGGCCGGCCCTGGCCGCTAAGCCGCCGGGGGCTCGGACGTAGACCGGCTGTCGCGAGGGCTGCTGGCGCTCGACGGGGCCCTTCGTCGGTGCGAGTCCTCGGTCGCGCGGCTCACCTGCTTCGTGCCGGCCCGGCGCGCCGCTTCTGTCGATCCCGTGACCACCTTGCGGCAAGGCGAGCTGCCCGCGTCGGCAAAGGCGCGCTGCAGCAGGTCCGTCACGCCGAGGGCCTCGGCCCACCGGCGCAGGTAATCGCCTTCGATGTCGGTCCCGACTCTGAGCACGCCGGCAATGTCCCACCACTGCCGTTCGGAGGTCTCACCGCCACGTCGAAACCATTCGAGCCTGGCGAGAATCGTATCCTCGGCCGAGGCGACGAGGCATGGAGTGTCGGTGTGGTCGCCGATCGTTTGAGGTCGAGCGCGCTCCGCGGCCGACCGGTCGAAGGGGCGCCCCCTCGACACGAACACATCGACTTTGAACATCGTCGCGACGTATATGAGGGTGAACGATCGCCGCTCGACGGCTGCAGTCCGCATCTGTCCGATCGGCACGTAGTACGCGCCCGCCCGCCGCCACCGGCTGTAGCGCAGCTACCAGGTCTCCTTCAGTCATGGCGTGGAGCGGGCGCGCTCGCGCCGGTGCCTGGCGGGCCAAACCGATTACGGTGGCCGACAACGACCACGCGATGTGCAGACGCCGGGACACGGGCGCCCCGCGAATGAGATCGATCTGCACGCGCTCGGCTTCGATCGACGTGTCGGCCGGTCGCGGCGGAACAGGCGCCGGCATGAGCGAGCACAATCATACGCCACCACGTGTCCGGTAGCAGCATCGTGGCTTTGCGCTACCGTGAACGGTCCCTCTATCCCTCGTCCGCTTCGAGCAGATCGGCGTCCAGCAAATCCTGCGGGCGACCCACCGTGCGCTTGTTGAGCACGAGGTGTGCCCGCCCGATGATGGGGACCCGGAGCCCGTCGATGGCGACGACCATGCGGTCGCGCCACGCGTGGTCGAACGCCACCCCATCAACCGTGGTCATCACATCGACTCGATTCGGCGGAACGCCGACCTGGTAGATCGTGCCTTCGACGCTCAAGTCGTGTTCAGTCAACCCCTGACGTGGAGCCCCAAAAACATCCAGGGCCTGCAGCACACGGAGGGCGTTCACAGGACTGGGCCGGACCCAGAGGGCCAAGTCCTTCGTGGCGCGCGGCAGCTGGTGGGCGGCCATCGCATACCCGCCAACGACGAGGAACTCAACGTTCCCGTCGATGAACGCGGACAAGAGCTCGCGAAAGTCGGGATTCAGCACTTGACTGCCCCGTGAACGCCCAGGCGTCTATGGCCAGCTGCCACATCATCGAGAGCCGATCGGCCGGGCTGAGCGCCCGCCAGTAGTCGTGTTCAGCCCGCTGCTCCTCATCGGCGCTGCGGAACACGCGCGCTGAAACGCCAGTCCGTGGCATTCGCCGATTCTACCCGGGACGCGATGGCGCGGCCCGGCCGAGCTGCGAAGAATGGCGCGCGCCAGCATGTTCTCGGCTGGCCGGCAGCCCACAACGGTCCCATTTTTCGATAACATCGCGGCCCATGCCGGTCTCGGCAACCAACTCCCAGCTCGTCTTCGACGCGCTGAAGGCCAACGGCGTGCGACTGATATCCGCGCTGCCGGAGACCTGGCTCGTCCACCTGATCCGGCTCGCAGACGACGACCCCGACGTCACGTTGGTGCGGCTCGCAAAGGAGGAAGAAGGCGTCGGTATCTCGATGGGCGCGCACCTGGCTGGCGTCAGGTCGGCGATGCTGATGCAGAACCACGGCTTTCTGGCGGCGATCAATGGCATCGTGTCGGGCGCGCAGTTGTACCGCGTGCCCCTGCTGATGTTGATCAGCGATCGCGGCACGTTCGGCGAGCGCGACCCCTGGCAGACCGAGGGCGGCGCAGTGACCGAAGCCGTGCTGAGCGCACTGCGCATCCCGGTGATGCGGTTGAGCGAGCCGTTGCGCGTTGCGCGACAGATTTGCGATGCGCAAACACTCGCCCATGCATCGAATCGCCCGGTGGCGCTGCTGCTGACGCGCGACCTGATGTGGGAGGACGCGTGACGCGGATCGATGCCTTGCGCGCCGTCTACGATCGCCTCTCCGACTGCGCGGTGGTCACGATCATGGGCGCGGTCGCAGCGGAGGTGCAGTCGATCGGGCATCGGCCGAACTTCTTCTATCTGCAGCACGCCATGGGCCTGGCCTCGTCCGTCGGGCTCGGCATCGCGCTCAGCAAACCTTCACTCCCGGTCGTCGTCTTCGATGGTGATGGATCGCTGCTCATGAATCTTGGCGGCCTTTCAACGCTCGCCCGCTACCGCCCATCGAATCTGCTGCACGTGGTGTTCGACAACGAGTCGCTGCTCTCGGTCGGAGGATTTCCCACAGCGACCGGCGCGGGCACGCGTCTGGGTGACATGGCGGCGGCGGCCGGCGTGCCGAGGACCGCCCGTGTGACCACGATTGCCGACTTCGTGAGCGAATTCGACGCAGCGCAGCAGGCGCGGCAGTTGACCACGCTGGTCGCCAAGGTCGAGGCCATCGGGCCGTCGGCGTTCGTCACCGATCTTGGCCTGCTCGAAAACCGCTTTCAGTTTCAGCGCTACCTGCACACGCGCTGAGGCCGGAGAGTAGGTCCGCTGAGGATCGACGACGCGCCGACGCCCTGCAGTCGCCGCCTCAGCTCGGCCGGCGGTCGCGTTCCTCTTGCAGTGCGATGAGTTCGGCGCGCGCCTCGAAGTCCTTGGGCCGCCCGGCGGCTCGCTTCGGTCTGATCAGCATCTCGAGGTCCACCTACCAGCACTGCGTGCCGAAGAGTTCCAGCCGGCGGCTGTTCACCAGCAGCGCCTCATGGCTGCCGCCGCCGGCCACTTCACCGAGCAGGTCGAGTTCGCCGGCCCGGGGGTGCGCCACGCAGGTAAGGGTGCAGCGGCTGCAGCGCCGCGGCTGTCCGACGGTAATGCTCGGCGGTCCGAGCGTACACCACATCGACATCACGGGTCGTGCGTATCGCACCGTGGGCGTTGGCCGCGAGTTAGCCAACCAGAAGGAACTCGACGCCGCCGTCGTTGAGCGTGCGCAGCAGCCGCTCGAAGTCCGTCACCGGAAAGCCTTGCTGCCGGCCTCGCGAAGCGCATCGGCGGCGCGCCTCAGCTCGACGAGCTTCTGCATGCGCTCATGGGGCGTGAGCTTCAGGGCCTCGCGGAGCAACGTGCGATCCACATCCTGCTTGTAGCACTCGATGACGTCGTCCATGGACGATCTTGGCGTCACGCCGGCCCCCGGATCGCGAGTGGCCGCGCTTCGATTGTACGCGAGTCCCCGATGGCGACGCGGTCGGTCGACATACGCTTCTCGCTATTTCCCCCGGAGCCGCGCGATCGGCCCATCCACGCCGTTCGGCAACTGCTGATCGGCGAGCTGGTCGCGGTCATCGACCGCTCGTTTCAGCCGCGCCAGCTCGGTCTTGAGCGTCGCGGTCAGCGCCGCCTGGCCCGGCTGGCCGTAGAGGTTATGCAGCTCGTACGGATCCTTGACCAGGTCGAACAGCTCCCACTGATCCTTGGTCCAGAAGTAGATCAACTTGTGCGTCGTCGTCCGGACGCCGTAGTGGGCGCGCGTGTTGTGGTCTCCCGGGTCATGGTAGTAGCGGTAGTACATCGCGGTGCGCCAGTCCTTCGGCGCCGCGCCTCGAAGGACGGGCAGCAGACTGCGCCCCTGCATGTCGGCGGGAACGGCCAGGCCGGCGGCCTCGAGGAACGTCGGCGCGAAATCAATATTCAGCGCCATCGCCCGGCTCGTCATGCCGGCCTTGATCGCGGCCGGCCATCGCACGAGGAACGGCATCCGAATCGACTCCTCGTACATGAAGCGCTTGTCGAACAGGCCGTGATCGCCAAGGAAGAAGCCCTGGTCGCTTGTGTAGATGACCAGCGTGTTGCGCGCGAGGCCCGCCTTGTCGAGGTAGTCGAGCACGCGGCCGACGCTGTCGTCGACGGATTGGACGGTGGCCAGGTAGTCCTGCATGTAGCGCTGGTATTTCCAGCGCGCCAGCGCCTCGCCCGTCAGGGTCACGATTCGGCCGTCGAGTTCCGTGGTCACCGCATCAGGCTTCGTCGACAGCCAGCGCGACAGCTCGGCCGCCGCCAGTCCGTCTGGCGGCGTGAGCTTGAGATCCCGATTCGTCATGTCGCCGGCCACGCGCTGCTGGTTCTCATGCAGGGCATCGGTCCGCGTCGCGTACGAGTCCCAGAACGTCACGGGTTCAGGAATGCGCTGGCCGGCGAAATGAGACTTGTGCTGGTCGTTCGGCTCCCACGGCCGGTGTGGCGCCTTGTGATGCATCATCAGGAAGAACGGCTTGTTGCGCGGGCGCTGGTCGATGAAGTCGACGGCGAGGTCGGTGATCACATCGGTCACATATCGCCCGGTGTAGGTCTGCTCACCGGTCGCCGTATAGAGCACGGGATTGCGGTACACCCCCTGGCCGGGCAGGATCTCCCACTGGTCGAACCCGACGGGGTCGCTGCCAAGGTGCCACTTGCCGACCATCCCGGTGTAATACCCGCCTTGTTGCAGGACGCGCGCGACCGTGTGGCGCGAACTGTCGAACCGGTTGAACATGGTCACGCCGTTGATGTGGGAATACTGGCCAGTCAGGATGGCGGCGCGGCTGGGCGTGCAGATCGAGTTGGTGGCAAACACGCTCGTGAACAGCGCGCCTTCCCTGGCGAGGCGATCGAGGTGAGGGGTCTGGTTGACCTTGGACCCGTAGGCCCCGATCGCATGGGCGGCGTGATCGTCGGTCATGATGAAGATGATGTTGGGCCGGCCGGCCCGCGCGGGTTGGGCTGTCGCTGCCAAGTGGAAGCCAGTCATGAGCAGGGCCAGGCCGGCGGTCGCGGTTTTCATCATGCGCGGCTGAGCCTATCAGGGGACTTTCACTTTACAAGACAAAAATGCCACCCGTCGGCGGCTTCGTCGATGTAATGCACCGCCGGCGAGAACAACGGCCGCCATTCCGACCGGTGGTCATAGAATGTTGCCATTCTGGCGGGAACAGCGTAACGTCGTTGCATCGCAGCAACCAGCGCACCCGCCATGCGGCGACTCCTCGGCATAGCGGTATTGGTGTCGCTGTCTGGCTGGGCGTGCGGTGGATCGCCGTCGACGACCTCCTCGCCCACGCCGACGGCAACCACGCCGCCATCCACGGGCACGACCCCGGTGCCGCCGACCACGACAACAACCCCGGCAACGTTTTCGATCGCGATGCCGATTCGCGCCGCCGACCTGGCCAACAACGCGTTCGGCCTGACGCCGTTCGGCGTCCACATCGGCGATCACGGCATCGACGGCCACCCTGGCTGGGACATCGAGTACGTGGAGGGGTCCACGATTTACGCGGCGGCCGTGGGCACCGTGCAGTCAGTGTTGTCGAGAGACGGCGAGGTGGTGATTCAGCTCGCCCACACGCTCAACGGGCGCGAGGCGTACCGGACCATCTACGGTGTCCGCGCGGTCGCGAACGGCATTGTCGCTGGCGCGGCCGTCACGCAGGGGCAGCCGCTCGGAGTGGTGTCGTCGTATACGAGAACGATTGGGACCGTCACCGTCACCTACGCCTTCACGCACTTCCAGCTCGATGACTTCAGCGCCAACTCCGGCCTCACCAACATGCAGGCGGTGTCACCCGAGGCGTTCCTGAATGCCGAGGCGCGCGCGATCTTCGAGGTGATGTGGCGGGACGCGGTCTACTCACAGGAGATTGTCGAGCCGTTTTCCAACAGCCCCAGGGACGTGACCTTTCCGATGACCCGCGCCTGGACGCAGCAAACGGGAGACCTGGCTCCGCGCCTGGAGGTGACCCGCGCCAGCGCGACGGCGACCGGCTTTACCTACACCATGCGAGACAGCTCGGGCGCGTCGATCGAGACCGGCACCATCGAGCTGGAAATCCTCGCGAGGCCGATGCCGGCGATCGACTTCGTGGCCGCCAATGGCACCCGCCGGCGGGGCGTCTTCTCGATCGAGAGCGGCACCATGCAACTGGTGTATGGCACGCCAGGCGCCACGCGCGTGCTGACGCTGGCCGGCGCATCGACGTACACCACGCAGCGCTGACGCGCCACATGCTGACAGGTCGAGCCCGATAGCTGCGCAGACCCCCTGACACACGTGCCGGTCGGAAGACTGCAGTGCTACTGCATCACCGACAGGTACGCGGTCCATGGTCCGATCTCGGCCCGGTACTGCTTCGCCATCACGCGAGCAACCTGCACGATGTGACCGAGGTCGTGGGCCCCTCCGTCGCATCGACCCACGACGATGGCAGGCACCAAGGTTTTCGACCTGCCGCGCACGGCGGCCAACGTGGACGGACTGATCGGCCTCCGCATCGGCGCCAAGCTCAACCTGCACGTCACCAACCTCGACCTCACCTCGCGCCTGGCGCTCCCTCGCCGCAAGCCGGCCGGGGGCTAGCGAGGGAAGAGCAACCCGGCCTTGACTGGCGGGACGACCCGGCAGATCCTTGACGCCAACTGCCATGGCGCACATCCCGTATCGACCCGAGGACGAAATTCCGGACGCCGATAGGGTGCCCGATTCCGACCACATCTTGCGCATCCACAGCGTGCATCCACGAACAATGCGCCTGCACTACGACCTGTACGTCGAGTTGATGCGCGGCGACGGACCACTTTCGCGCGTGCAGCGTGAGTCGCTCGCCGTCGCCGTCTCGGCGGTCAACCACTGCCACTATTGAGTGCGCCATCACGGGGCGGGTCTCCGTGCCGCACTTCGCCAGCACGGGCTCACGCCCGCCGACGCCGACGCGTTGGTGGCGGCGCTGGTCGCTGACCCCGCCACGGCGGTCGTCAGCCCCGCCGATCGCGCGATGCTCGATTACGCGCTCAAGCTCACGCGCACGCCGCATCTGATGTCGGCCGCCGATGTGGACAGTCTGCGTGCGGTGGGATTCGACGACGTCGCGATCCACGACATTTGTGCGGTCGCCGCCTACTACGCCTTCGTCAATCGCATCGCGGATGGCCTGGGCGTCGAGCTCGAGCCGAGGTTCGGCGAAACGCGATAGCGCCGCCGGCCATCACCGCCGGTGGCCAGTCGGCGTCAGCTTCCGAATTGCCGCAGGTGATGGTCGGTGTGCCGCCACCCCCAGTGCTGCCACTCAGCGTGTGTGAGAGGACCAAAGGCCACGTGCGGCCGGCCTTCCATCGGCGTCGAGGCACAACGTTCGACGAGCGTGACCAGCGCCTCGAGTTGCGCGTGGTGCGCGGCATCGACCCGTGGGGCCACACGCACCGCATCAAACTCTGGCAGGGTGGGCCCGTTTTTCGGCCAGGGGAACGGGGCGTAGAAGGCAACGGGGCGGATCACGCGACGGAAGAACCAGTTACTCCGGTTCGGCGCCTCGATGTCGCCGAGGGCGGCACGCAACGCCTCGGAGACGTGCCACACCATTTGCGTGACATCCATCTTGCCCCAGTGTCGTTGTGCATCGGGGGAGAGCGCGCGCACCCGAGCGATCAATGCCTGCCGAGTCGCAGTGTTCAGAAGCGTGGGTTCAAGGGCCATATACGGTCGGAGTTCGCTTACGGTCGGCTGCGGACGACTTGCTATCAACGTATCATCGAGCGCTGAGCTATGAGCGGTGTAGACTGGCCCGCCATGACGACTCCCACACCCGTTGCCGCCACGGATCGGATCGAGTCGCTGGATGTGCTCCGGGGATTCGCCCTCCTCGGCGTCCTGGCCATGAACATCCGCATGATGGCGGCCCCGTTCGGCGCCTACTTGTACCCCTACACGATGTGGGAGTTCGATGGCGCAAACCGCGCCGCCTAGATGTTCACGGCCGTGTTCTTCGACTTGAAGATGATGGGCTTGTTCTCCATGCTGTTCGGCGCCGGCGTGCTGCTCTACGCGGGGAAGAGCGCGGCAGGGGAGGCGGCGCCGACCGGTCTGTGGTTCCGCCGCATGGCGGCGCTGCTGGCCATGTCGTGACAGGTGCCACCCTGGAGCCGGGCGCTCCGACGAAACTCTTCCAGACGCGCATCGTGGGCGGTGGTTCAGACGTGGGCCTTGGACGGCAATACGACGTTGCGCCCGACGGTCGCTTCCTCGTCAACACGCTGATGGATGAAGCCGCAGCGCCGATCACACGACTGCAGAATTGGCGGCCCGACGCGAAGAAGTAGGCGGCTCTGGTGGAGCCCTAACTCTCCAGCGAACTTAGGGCTGCGGCGGCGTGGGCGGCCGCATTATCCGACAACCGCAACGTCTCGGCGGCCGTCGACGCCACGAATCCTGGATCCTTCAACGAACCAAGGTTGAGGCGCACGTTGGCGGCGGCGCCGTCGGCGGCGGCCTTCAACAGCTTGATCGCCACGCCCGCGTCGCTGGCAGCTGATCGATTACCATGCTCGGCCACGGTGCGGCCGCAGACGATCGCGCTGGCACACGCACGCAGCGTCTCGAGCGGGACTACGGTCGCTCCACGCAGCGCGTCCTGGATGGCCGCGGTCCTCGCTGCCTTGTCCTCATCGGTGGCCTTCGGCAACCGGTACGCCGCCATCACCGCGTTGAACGACTCGGTATCGGCGTCAGCCAGCGTCATCAGCGTCGCGGCCAGCGGCTCGACGGACGCACGGGCGCCGGCCAGCGCGGCCTTCTCCCCATCCGTGTTGGTCCTCGACTTCGCCAGCCCGGTGACCATCACCAGCAGGGAAGCGCCCATCGCGCCGGTAATCGCCGCCGCCGTGCCGCCGCCCGGCGTGGGCTCGGAGTTGGCGATCGCCGCCAGCAGCTGCGACACCGTCATGTCTGCAAATCGAGTCATCCTGCAATCCTTGTGTGCACCACGCGGCCGCGCTTGAGCACCTGACGAATCACCGGTCCGCCCACGCGAATCAGGTCCGCCAGCATGCCGGCGACGATGACCGCGTCAAGCTGTTTGCCGACCTCGAGACTGCCAATCGTGTTCTGGCGATCGATCGACGCCGCCGCGTTCAGGGTCGCGCCAATCAGCGCCTCTTCCAGCGTCAGGTGCATGGCGAAGCACGCCAGCGACATCACGAACGGCATGGACGTCGTGAAGCCGCCGCCCGGGTTGAGGTCGGTGGCGAGCGCCACGGCGGCGCCCTGTTCGATCAGCGTCCGGGCCGGCGCGTAGCGTCCGAGTTTGAGAAAGAACGCGGCCGACGGCAGCAGCGTGGCCACCACGTTGTGATCGGCCAGCAACCCTGCGTGATCCGCGTCCACGAAGATCAGGTGATCGGCCGATCGGGCGCCCACGTCGGCCGCCACCCTCGACCCGCCGCTCAACGCCAGCTCGTCGGCATGGATGCGCGCCTTCATGCCGTGACGCTGGCCGGCCACCAGGATGTCGCGTGACTCGTCGGGCGTGAACACCCCGTGCTCGCAGAACACGTCGCACCACTCGGCGAGGTTCTCCGCCGCGATGGCCGGGATCATCACGTCGATGACCTCGCGGACGTAGTCGGCCCGACGATTGCGGAACTCGACCGGCACTTCATGCGCGCCCATGAAGGTGGGGGTGATCTCGATCGGCTGACCGGCCGCCAGCGTGCGGATCGCGCGCAGCATCCGTCGCTCCGATTCGAGGTCCAGCCCGTAGCCGCTCTTGGCTTCGACGGTGGTGGTGCCCAACGACAGCATCTCGGCGAGACGCGGGCGCGCCCCGTCCACGAGCTCCTGTTCGGTGGCCGCGCGCGTCGCGGCGACCGACTTGACGATGCCTCCGCCAGCGGCGGCGATCTCGGCGTAGCTGGCGCCCGCCAGCCGGCGACGCAACTCGTCGCGGCGGTCGCCGGCGAACACCAGGTGCGTGTGTGGATCCACGAACCCAGGCACGACCGTACAGCCCTGCGCGTCAATCACCTGCGCGTTCGGCGCCAGCGTCACCGCGCCGGCCGCATCGTGCCGGGATCCGACGAACACGATCCTTCCTTCGAAGCCGGCGACCGTCGCGTTGGCCATCGCGCCAATCTCGCGCTGGGCGGATCCACGGCGCGGCCCCGGCCCGGCGCACGTCGCCACCAGGTCTGCGTTCTGGATCAGTACGTCCGCGATCATCGACTCAGCCCACCGCGGCTTCCAGCCGGTTCATGGGTAATGCCTTTCGCCAAATATCGCCGTCCCGACGCGCACCATCGTCGCGCCTTCGGCGATGGCCACTTCGAAATCGTGGCTCATGCCCATCGACAGTTCCCGCAGCCGCTCTGCCGGCGTGCCGCGCGCGATCAGCTCGTCGCGCAGTCGCCGGAGCCGCGCGAACCACGGCCGCGCGTCTTCCGGGTTGTCGGTGAGCGGTGGCAGCAGCATCAGGCCCGTGAGCCTGGCCGCCGCGCACGCCACCGCGGCGTCGACTAGTGCCGGCACGGTCTCGAGCGGGGCGCCATGCTTGGTTTCCTCGAGCGCGAGGTCCACCTGTATCAGCACGTCCACCGTTCGCCCGGCGTCGCCGGCCGCCTGATCCACCCGCTTCAACAGCTCGAGGCTGTCGATCGCGTGGATCGACCCCACGGTCTGCGCCGCCTTTCGCGCCTTGTTCGACTGCAGGTGGCCGATGAGGTGCCACCGCAGTCGGGTACCGGTCGATAGCGCAATTTTCTGCAGAGCTTCCTGGACCTTGTTTTCCCCGAAGTCCAGTTGTCCGGCGTCGGCGGCGGCGCGGACGGCGTCGATGGGATGGGTCTTGGAGACGGCAATCAGCCGGACCTCCTCCGGCCGGCGCCCGGCGCGGCCGGCGGCGTTCGCCATGCGATCGCAAACCTCCGCCAGCCGTCGGGGAATGTCTTCGTACACGAGAGTCCTCAGGCTCGCGAGCCCGCAGCCGTTATTTCTTGAGCTGCGCGATCATCGCCTTCGCTGTCCCCGCGTTCTGGCCCTCCGGCGCGAGTTTCAGGTAGGTCTCGAACGACGTCACGGCCTCAGCGAGCTTGCCCTCATTGAGCAACGCCATGCCCAGCTGGTAGTTCCCCTCGGGATGATTGGCGTTCATCTTGAGCGTCTCTTCGAACTTCACCTTGGCGTCGGCGATCTTGCCCTGGTTCCACAGGATGATGCCCTGGTTGAACACCGCATCGGCGTTGCCGGCGCCACCGGTCGATGCCGCCCTGGCGCTCATCGCCACCGCTTCATCGAAGCGCTTCTGGTTGTTGTAGAGCGTGGACAGCGCGTTGAGCGCCTCGGCGTAGTCGGGCTTTATCTCGATCGCCTTCTTCCACGATTCCTCGGCGGCCTTCTCGTCCTTCTTTGCCATCTGCGCCACGCCGATGTTGAACACGCAGTCGAAGCACTGCGGCGAGATCGCGAGCGCCGCGTTGAACTTCTCAACGGCCATGTCGTGCTGGCCGGTGCGGCTGGCGTTGACGCCGTCCTCGAAAAGTTTCTTCAGCTCCGCGGCCTTGGCGTCGTTGTTGGCGGCGGTCGACGCCGCCAGAACGATCTTCATCTCAGCCACCCGGCCGAGCGTGACCTTGGTATCGTCGCTGGCGGTGCCGATCTTGGGGTCGCTGGCGGTAACGCGATACGCACCCGAGGCGGTCAGCAGCTGGACGAAGTCGCCGCGGCGGTCGGTCTTGGTGGTCAGCTTGCGTCCCGACCCATCGAGTGCCTCGACGACGATGGTCACGCCGGGGAGCGGCTGGTCCTTGGCATCGACCACCTTGCCGCGCACCATCGTCGACTGCGCGAACGTCGGGGCGGCGATCGCCAGCGCGAACAGGATCGCGGTCACACGGGCGGTGAAAGTCTGTGTCATTGGAGTCTGTCCTCGAGGTTGCCAATCGGGTCCGCTCACGCACGACCCGGTAGCCCGCCTTGAGGCGGACCACCTTTAGTCTACGGCGAAAAACCTGGAAATCGCCTCCGGGTCCTGGGTCACCGGCGCCGGCGGGAAAGAGTCGAGAAACCGCCGCCCGTAGCCCATGGTGCGCAGCCGGGGGTCCAGCACGGCCAGGACGCCGCGATCGGTGCGATGCCGAATCAGCCGCCCGAGTCCCTGCAACAGGGCCAGAATCGCCAGCGGGACCTGGTAGTCCTGGAACGCGTTGCCGCCTTCGGCATTGATGGCCTCGATGCGCGCGGCGGTAATCGGATCGCCCGGCGAGGCAAACGGCAGTTTGTCGATGATCACGCAGCTCAACTGTTCGCCGACCACGTCGACGCCTTGCCAGAACGAGGCGGTCGCGAACAGCACGGCGTTGGGCGTCGAGCGGAACTGCCCGAGCAGCGTGCTGCGAGGCGCGGTGCCCTGCACGATGACGGGGTAGGGAATGTCGGGCGCCACGCGGTCGCGCACGCTCCGCAGCATCGAGTAGCTGGTGAACAGCACGAAGGCGCGGCCCTGCGTGCGCATCAACAGGTCACGGACCTCGCGCGCGACCGCATCGCCGAATTGCGACGAATTGGGTGGCGGCATCTGCTTTGGCAGGTAGAGAATCGCCTGTTCGGAGAAGTCGAACTCCGACTGCACCACCAGGCTCTCGGCGTCCGGCACGCCGAGACGGTCTTTCACGTAGTCGAATGAGCCTTCGACGGTGAGCGTTGCCGACGTCATGATCGTTGCCGTCATGCGGTCGAACAGCATTTCGCGGATGATCTTCGAGACGTCGATCGGCGCCGCGCGCAGGAAGACGCCGCGATTGCGCGTCTCGAGGAAGTAGACGTACGCCGGATCGGCGGCTTCGAGCAGGAACGTCAGCTGATCTCGCAGCTCTGTGGCGCGGCGTCCCAGCGTTGAGGCATCCTCGTTCGGCTGGGCGCCGGGCTCGTCCTCGCCGCCTCGTTTGCGCATTTGCTCGCCGAGGGCGCCGAGCGCGGCGATCAGGCCGAGGCCATCGTCGAGCACGTCGCCGAACCAGCCGGGTCCGATGCGCAGTCGCTCTTCGAGTCCACCGCGCGCATGTCGCGCCATCTGCAGTGCGCCGAAGAAGGTCAGCGAGTGATCGTCGACGCGCGAAATGGCGTGGCGCAGGTCGGAATCGGGGTCCTCGATCATGCCGAGATTCAGCGCCCGCTCGGCGTCGCGGACGACATCGGCCACGCGCCAGTTGCTGACGGCGATCCCGAAGTACTGCGTGGCCACGTCTTCGAGCTGGTGCGCTTCGTCCACCACCGCAAAGTGGCAATCCGGAATCACCTCGCCATAGGTGCTCTGCCGCACCGACGCATCGGCGCAGAGCAGGTGATGGTTGACGATCACGACGTCGGACTCGGCGGCGCGCTGCCGCATCCGGGTGACGTAGCAGTCGCGATACTGCGGGCAGTCCTGCCCGAGGCACGTTTCCGCAACCGCCGAGACGTCGTGCCACAGTGACGAGTCCTCTTCGAGGCCGGCCAGTTCGGCGCGGTCGCCGGTCTCGGTGACGCGGCGCCACTCGTCCATCGAGGACACGAAATCCATCGGCGCCGCCGGATGCGCGCGCAGCTGATCCAGCCGGTGCAGGCACAGGTAGTTGGCGCGTCCCTTCATGTAGGTGGCCGTGAACGGCACGCCGAGGGCGGAGCGCAGCGCCGGGATGTCCTTGAAGTAGATCTGCTCCTGCAGGTTTTTCGTGCCGGTGGAAATCAGCACGCGCTGACGATTGAGAATCGCCGGGACGAGGTAGGCGAGTGTCTTGCCGGTGCCCGTGCCGGCCTCGGCCAGCAGCACGCCGCCGTGCGTCAGCGTATCAGCGACCTCCGAGGCCATCGCCCGCTGACCGGCACGCGGCTCGAAGTGATCGACCGCACGGACCAGCGGGCCGTCATCCGCGAATGCCTGCTCGACCGCCGCCTTCAGGCCAGGCGGTCCGGATAGAGCGGAAACTTCCTGCACAGCGCTTCGACTTCCGACTTGACCATCGACAGTACGGCGGCGTCATCGGGCGCGGCGAGCGCGCGCGTGATGTAGCCGGCAATCGCATCCATCTCTGCCTCGCCCATCCCACGCGTGGTCACCGCGGGCGTGCCCAGACGCACGCCGCTCGCCACCATCGGCGGGTTCTGATCGAACGGGATCGCGTTCTTGTTGACCGTGATGCCGGCGGCTCCAAGCGCGGCTTCCGCCACCTTGCCGGTGATGCCCTTCGAGAACACGTCGACCAGCACGATGTGGTTGTCCGTGCCGCCGCTGACAATGCGGAAGCCGGAATCCGTCATCGCCGTGGCGAGGCGCGCGGCATTCTTGACGAGCCGCTTCTGATAGGCGGCGAATTCCGGCGACGCGGCTTCCCTGAAGCACACCGCCTTGGCCGCGATGATGTGCATCAACGGTCCGCCCTGCACGCCCGGGAACACGGCGCGATCCAGGTCCTTGGCATGACCCTCGCGGCACATCACCATGCCGCCGCGCGGTCCGCGCAGGGTCTTGTGGGTGGTCGTGGTGACGAACTCCGCGTGCGGGATCGGGCTGGGATGCACGCCGCCGGCGACCAGTCCCGCGATGTGCGCCATGTCGACCATCAACGGCGCGCCGATGCGCCTGGCCACCGCGCCCATGCGCGCGAAGTCAATCACCCGCGGGTAGGCGCTGGCACCGGCGATGATCATCCTGGGCTGGTGCTGGTCGGCCAGCCGCTCGAACTCGTCATAGTCGATCCGCTCATCGTCTTTGCGCACGCCGTACGGAACGATGGTGTAGAGCTTGCCCGAGAAATTCAGCGGGTGTCCGTGCGTCAGGTGGCCGCCGTGCGCCAGGTTCATGCCGAGCACGGTGTCGCCGGGCTTCAGCAGCGTGAGATAGACGCTCATGTTGGCCTGCGCGCCGGAGTGCGGCTGCACGTTGACATGATCGGCGCCAAACAGCGCCTTGGCGCGCGCGATGGCGAGCGATTCCGCCACATCCACGAACTCGCACCCGCCGTAGTAGCGCTTGCCCGGATAGCCTTCGGCGTACTTGTTCGTCATCACCGAGCCGGCGGCTTCGAGCACGGCGGAGCTGACGAAGTTCTCCGACGCGATCAGCTCGAGCCCTTCGGCCTGCCGCTTCGTTTCATTCGCAATCGCCGCGGCGATCTCCGGATCGGCCTGGGCGAGGGTTTGTGACATGAGGGATTGAGTCATGCGGCATTTACATTTTCGCATACGCGCCAGCCGCAGTGTACGAGCCAGTTCTACGGGCGCCTGGACAACCTGCTCGCGAACCTGTGAACCGCTGGGCTATTGAGGCGTCGGACCTTCGATCTTCCCGACCCGGTGTGCATGACGTCCGCCTTCGAAGGGCGTCTGGAGGAACGTCTTCACGATCTCCCGCGCGCGTGACTCGGGGAGCACGCGCGCGCCGAGTGCCAACACGTTGAGATCGTTGTGCTCGCGCGACAGCCTGGCGGTGTCGGTGTCGACGATCGGTGCCGAGCGCACCCCGGGTACTTTGTTGGCGGCAATCGCCATGCCGATGCCGGTGCCGCACACCAGGATGCCGCGATCGAACCTGCTGCCAGCCACCGCTTCGGCCACCGCGCGCGCGAAGTCGGGGTAATCGACCGACTGGCCGCTCGAGGTCCCGAAGTCCTCGTACGCCACGCCCATCTCATCGAGCAACTTCTTCAGCGAGTCCTTCAGCTGATAGCCCGCGTGATCGGCGCCAATCGCAATTTTCATTCCTCGACGAATTGTAAACGGGACTGGCACCTTAACATGCGGTTTTGTTGCGGTTTCTGCGACATGATTCTCGCAGTTCCTTCCATAGACGCAGAAACTGAACCAGAATCGGATGTTAAGGTGTCAGTCCCGGAGACAACGGAGACAAATGGTGCGGAGACAAAGGAGGCGGAGACGAAGGGTGTAGCGACTCTCAAGCCGCGCGGCGAAGACCGCGTGCGCGGCGGCCATCCGTGGGTCTATCGATCCGACGTCGCCAGCGTCCAGAACGCGGAACCCGGCACCATTGTCGAGGTGCGCGGTCCGCGCGACCGCATGCTCGGGCACGCCCTGTTCAGCGACCAGTCGCAGATCACCATCCGCATGATCGCGCGCGATGAGACGACGATCGACGATGCCTTCTGGCGCGCGCGCCTCGAGGCCGCCATCAGGTTCCGGGACTCGCTGCAGATCAACGCCACCGCCTTCCGCCTCGTGCACGGCGAAGCCGACCTGCTGCCGTCGCTGATTGTCGATCGATACGACGACTTCCTCGTGCTCCAGGCGCTGTCGCAAGGCATGGACCGCCTCACCGCGACGCTGGTCAGGCTGCTGGTCGAGATCACCGGCGCCAGGGGCGTCCTCGCCCGCAACGATCCGAAGGTGCGCCGCCTCGAAGGTCTCGATCAGAAGGTCGAGCTGCTTCACGGCGAGGTGCCGGAAACGGTAGACGTCCGCGAGGCCGGCATCACCTACACGGTCGATCCGTGGCACGGCCAGAAGACCGGCCTGTTCCTCGATCAGCGCGAGAACAGGGAAGCGGCCGCGCGCTATGCGCGGGGCCGGATGCTGGACTGCTTCAGCTACAACGGCGGATTCGCGCTGGTGCTTGCGTCGCGCTGCACGTCCGTCGAGGCGCTGGACGTCTCCGCCGAGGCGGTCGATCGCATCACCCGGAACGCCATCGCCAACGGCATCACCAACCTCACCGCCCGCGAGGCCAACGTGTTCGACGAGCTCCGCCACCTCGAGCGCGACCATGCCCGCTACGACACCATCGTCTTGGACCCGCCCGCCTTTGCCAAGAACAAGGCCGCCGTTTCAAACGCCCTGTCCGGCTACAAGGAGATCAATCTCCGGGCGCTTCGATTGCTGAATCCGGGCGGGATTCTGGTGACCTGCAGCTGTTCGTACAACGTCGACGAATCGATGTTTGCGGGGGCCGTGTTTGAAGCAAGCGCGGACGCCGGCGTTGCCGTCACGGTGGTCGAAAAACGCATGCAGGGGCGCGATCATCCGGTGCTGTTGGGGGTGCCGGAAACCTACTACTTGAAGTGCCTTGTCCTCAGGAAACTGGCCTAAAATACTCAGTCGTCGGACCGATAAACGTATCAGGCAACATACGCGTAAGTGATGGTATTTATTAGACGTTAGGGTGTGACAGCTGCAAGTGCAGCGTTGTACACTCCCCAATTCGCAATTCTCGGTGACAGTGCCCCTCCGAGTAGGGGAGCGAGGCACAGGCAAGACTTCGGAGGGAAAGATGACTCATCGTATCGTTGGCCGGTTGTTGATGGGGGCGTTGGGCTTCATGGCTCTGCCAGCCACGCTCTCGGCTCAAACGGCGGCCGTACCGACGTTCACCAAGGACGTCGCGCCGATTTTCCAGAACAAGTGTGAATCCTGCCATCGGCCGGATTCGATTGCGCCGATGTCGCTCCAGACGTATCGGGAAGTACGTCCGTGGGCGCGCTCGATTCGCGATCGCGTGGCGTCGCGCAACATGCCGCCATGGCACGTCGACCCCGCGGTCGGCATCCAGCACTACCAGAACGATCGTTCGCTCTCGCAGAAGGAGCTCGACACGATTGTCCGCTGGGCCAGCAACGGCGCGCCCCAGGGCGATCCGAAGGACATGCCCCCGGCCGTGAAGTGGACCGAGGCCAACGGCTGGAATTACGAGAAGAAGTTCGGCGGACCGCCGGACATCATCGTCAGGTCGCCGAAGTACAGGCAGAAGGGCGGCGCCATGGACGCGTGGTACAAGCCCATCAGCGAAGTACCGCTGACCGAAGCGCGCTGGGTCCGCGCCATCGAAATGCGCCCCGGCACGATCAAGGGCCGCAAGATCACCCATCACGCGCTGGCCTACCTGATGCAGGACGAGCGCGAGGCGATCAAGCAGGGCCTGATCAGCGCCGACAACGACAGCGGCGCCGGCCTGTTCATGGAATGGGCCGTCAACAAGGAAGGCGAAATCATGCGTCCCAACACCGGCAAGCTGTTGATGCCGGGCGCGAGGTTCCGCTGGGACATCCATTACAGCGACGGCGGTGAAGACATCGAAGATGTCGTCGAGATGGGCATCTACCTGTATCCGAAGGGCCAGGAGCCGAAGTACCGCACCATGCTGTCGCTCTACAGCGGCATTCAGGGCGGCAACCGCGCCCTCGACATCGCGCCGAACACGGTCAGCGTGACTCAGAACTTCCACGTGATGCGCCGCGCCGGCCGAGTCGAGAACTTCCAGCCCCACATGCATCTGCGCGGCAAGGCGCAGATGGTCGAGGCGATTCTGCCGAACGGCCAGATGCAGGTGCTCGGGCACGTCAACCGTTTCGAGTTCAACTGGATGAACAACTACGTGTTTGCCGACGATTACGCGCCGCTGCTGCCGAAGGGCACGATCCTCCGCATCACGTCGTGGCACGACAACACCGCCGCCAACAAGAACAACCCCGATCCGAATCAGTGGGTGGGCTGGGGCGACCGGACCGTCGACGAGATGGCGCACATCTGGATCAACATCACCTACATGGGCGACGAAGACTTCGACCGGGAAGTCGAGGCGCGCAAGCAGAAGCTGGCGGCGACGACCGATCGCCAGCAGTAACGGTCAGGGTTCATTCTCATGATTCGACGTTCGTTCGCGCGAGCAGCAGCCATGCTGCTCGCGTTGGTTTGTCTTGGGGGAATCGCCCCGAGCGCGCAGCAGGAACTCGTGATGGAGCCGCTCAAGGACTCGGGACTGAACGTCTATCCCGCCTTCGAAGGCTGGTATCAGAACGCCGACGGCACGTACACGCTGTTGATGGGCTACTACAATCGCAACAAGAAGCAGGTGCTCGACATCCCGATCGGCCTCGACAACAAGATTGAGCCTGGCGGTCCCGACCAGGGACAGCCAACGCACTTCCTGGTCGGCCGCGGCTGGGGCACTATTGCGATCAAGGTCCCCAAGGACTTCGGCACCAAGAAGCTGACCTGGACCATCACCGCCAACGGCAAGACGGTCTCCGCGCCGTTCGGCCTGACCAAGGGGTACCAGATCGAACCCTTCCTCGACGCCGCAATGGGCAACAAGCCGCCGGTGCTCAAGCTCACGCCGACGGGCAAGGACCTGACGGGACCGCCGCCACCGTTGTCGGAGGCGCCGGCCGTGGATGGTGCGGTGGGCGAACCGGTCACGCTGAGCTATCGGATTGCAGACGACGGTCACGAGGAGCCGCCAACCGGTGGGGGCGCTGTCGCCGCGCCGCCAGGTGGGGCGCAGGCGCCGCCCCGTCGCCCCCGGGTCAGCACCATCGTCTCGAAGTACCGCGGTCCTGGAGACGTGCGCTTCGCGGATTCGACGCCGGACATCGATCCCAAGACGAACATGGCATCGACCACCGCCACCTTCACGTTGCCCGGTGAGTACTTCATCCGCATCGAGGGTAACGATTCGTCGGGTGTCGGCGGCGGCGGGTTTCAATGCTGCTGGTCGACGGCCTACATCAAGGTGAACATCAAGGGCGGCGCATCCACCGCAAAGTAGTCGAGACAATCGGATACGTTTGGAGTCGAGCCGCGATTCGCGGCGCGACCTGAGCGCACAGGCTGCGGTAGTGCCTGGGAGCAGGAATGGAGGGCGGGGTCGATCCCCGCCCTTTTTTCTTTCTATACTGACCCTGTCCGATGTTCACCGCCCTGGTCCTGACCGTGTACGTCTTCACGACGACGGATTGCCCGATCTCGAATCGCTATGCGCCGGAGATCCAGCGACTGGCCTCGAAGTTCGGCTCCCAGGCAACCTTTGTGCTGGTGTACCCGGTGCCGGGCGACACTGACGACAAGATCCGCGAGCACAAGACCAGGTTCGCCTATTCGTTAGACTCCATCCGCGATCGCGATCAGCAGCTGGTCAGGCAGACCGGAGTGACCGTCACGCCCGAAGTCGCGGTGATGGACGGTGCCAGGATGCTGTACCGCGGCCGCATCGACGACCGCTACGTCGACTTCGGGAAGGACCGGCCGGCTCCCACGACCCGCGATCTCGAGACCGCGCTGACGGCCGCCATCGCCGGCAAGCCCATCAAGGTCAAGCACACACGCGCTGTCGGCTGCTTCCTCGCGGAACTGGTGAAGTGAGAACCATCGTTCTTACTTCTCTCTTCTCACTGCTCGCTTCGCCTGCGATCGCGCAGACATTTACCCGCGATGTCGCGCCGGTGATGTTCGATGCGTGTGTCTCCTGCCACCGCGGCGGCGGCCCAGGACCGTTTCCGCTGACGACCTACGAAGATGTCCGCCGGCGCGCGACGCAGATCGCGCAGGTCACGCGCAGCCGCTTCATGCCCCCGTGGAAGGTTGAGCCGGGCGTCAGCCACTTCGTGGGACAGCGTCTGCTGACCGACACCGAGATCGCGCTGATCGAGACGTGGGCCAAGCGCGGCGCGCCCGAGGGCGAGCCCGCCGCGATGCCGCCGGCGCCAACGTTCGCCGACGGCTGGTTGCTTGGCACGCCCAGCCTGGTGGTCAGGCCCGACCAGCCGTTCGTGCTGCCCGCGCTCGACACCGACGCGTTCCGCATCTTCGCGATCCGCATTCCCATCACACGCCGGACCTATGTCACCGGTCTCGAGTTTCATCCCGGCAATGCGAGAGTCGTCCATCACGCCAACATCCGAATCGATCGCACCGATGCGGCCCGCAAGTTGGACGAGGCGGATCCTTTGCCCGGTTACGACGGATTGATGCCGCGGACCGCGGAGTACCCCGAAGGCCACTTCCTGGGCTGGACGCCGGGTCAGGTGGCACCGCTCGTGCCCCCGGAACTGGCCTGGACGCTGGAGCCCGGCAGCGACCTGATCGTGCAGCTGCACTTGCAGCCGAGCGGAGCGGCCGAGGAAGTCCTGCCGGAAATCGGTCTCTATTTCACCGATCAGCCCCCGCAACGCGTGCCGACGATTCTACGTCTCGGCTCACAAGGTATCGACATTCCGCCGGGTGAATCACAGTACGTCATTCGCGATTCGTACGTGCTGCCGGTAGACGTGCAGTTGCTGGCGGTGCAGCCGCACGCACACTACCGCGCGCGCGAAATTCGCGGCCTCGCCACACTGCCCGATGGCAGCACCCGTCTCGTCATGCACATCCGCGATTGGGACTTCCGCTGGCAGCACGTCTACCGCGAACGGACGCCGGTGCCGCTGCCGAAAGGCACACGACTGTCGATGGAGTACACCTACGACAACTCGGCGGCCAACCTCCGTAACCCCGAGGTGCCGCCGGCGCGGGTGTTCTGGGGGCAGCGATCGCGCGACGAAATGGGCGATCTGTGGTTCCAGCTGCTAGCCTCGAACGAACACGATCGGCTGCGCATGCAGGCCGAGGTCAACTCCAAGATGACCTCCGAGGACATTGTCGGCTACGAGACGATGTTGAAGGTCACGCCTGACGACGCCGAGTTGCATGACGACGTGGCGTTGTTGTACCTGGGGATGGGACTTGCGGCCAACGCGGTCAGGCACTTCCAGGCATCGGCGGCGCTGCGCCCCGAGTCGGCGTCGGCACAGTTCAATCTCGGCACGGCGCTGGCGGCCGCGGGCCGTTTACAGGAATCGATCGCCGCGTTTCAGCAGGCATTGAGCCGCCGTCCGGACTACGGCGTGGCGCACGGTAATCTTGGCCGCGTGCTGCTGGTGACCGGCGACGTCGCCGGCTCGTTGACGCACTTCCAGGAAGCGGTGAAGCTCGAGCCGCTGAATCCGCAAAACCTGCTGGGATTGTCGGAGGCGCTCGCCTTACGCGGCGCCATCGACCAGGCGATTGAGACGATCGAGCGGGCGATCAAGCTGCCGCTGCCCGAGACGCTGGCGAAAGAGGTGCTCGCCAAGCGGGCGATGTATCGAAAAATGCGGAAGTAGCCGTTGGCGGGCTACGGGCTACGGGCTGCGGGCTAACGGCTACTGCCTACTTCGGCGATCTTCTTAATCAGCGGCTCGAGCTGCTCCATGGTCGGCTGTCCCGGCAGGTAGGTCGAAACCTTGCCATCGCGATCGATCATCACGTAGGTCGGCGTCGTTGACACGCCGTACTTCAGGTAGACCTCGTCGCTTACCGGCATGGACACGGTCTTCATCCACGGATAGAACTCGTCGCGAATCTGCTCGATGTAGTTGAGCTCTTCGGCGGGTCCCACCGGACGGCGCTTCTCGGCGTAGCCGAACCGCTGCGTCGGCGCAATCACCGTGATGCCGCTGCTCTTGTATTTCTGCACGAGGGCATCGAGGATCGGTCCTTGTTTCTTGCAGTCGCCGCACCAGTGGGCCCAGAGGAACAGCACCACCGGCTTGCCTTTCAGTTGCGCGAGCGTCGGCGGTTGTGGGCCGAGAAACTCGGACGATGCCCACGGCAACGCCTGCTGGCCTTCGAGGCTCAGCGTGTGCAGGTTCTTGGTCAGGCGCATCAGGATCGACGTGTTCTTGTAACGCTCGATCTCCTGGTTGAGGTACATCACTGCTTCCGAGCGCCGCCCCTGTCCGGCGGTGGCCAGCGCGGTGACTTCAATGGCCGCGCCGAGTGCAATCGGCAGGCGCGCTTCGTCATCGAGCTTGCGGGTCTTGAGCTGCTCCTCGACGATCTCGTAGGCACGGGCGGCGTAGGTCATTGCCTCGTCGTATCGCTTCGTCGCGACAAAGCCGCGCCCGAGCCATGAGAACGCCTCGATGGCGATTGGCGTCGTGCCGTTCTTCGCCATGTCGTCGAGCACGAGCTTCTCGGCCAGCTTGAAATCGCTCTGCGCAATCGCATCGCGCACCAGCTGCACAATCGTCTTGGCCGGCGGTGGCGCGGCATTCGGTTGTGCGAAGGCGGCGGCGCTGACAAACAGAGACAAAACCAGGGTGCACATCGAGCGCGTCATGACCGCGAGAATACTCCCATTTGGTCCTATATAGTGTGCGAATGCGACGAGCTCTTCCATCTCTGCTGCTGATCACTTTTGCACTGTGGTCGGCCCCTGGTCCGGCGGCCCAATCACGCCCGATTCGCGGTTTTCCCGATGACGCCGTTGCGGCGCAGCGGCAGCGCGAGGAGCAGTTCCGCAAATTCCCCGACAGCGCTCGGCTGAAGGAGTACATGGAGGCCATGGCCGGCGACTCGCACGTCGCCGGCCAGCCGTCATCGAAGCGGGTTGCCGACTACGCGCTCGCGAAGTTCAAGTCGTTCGGCCTCGACGCCAGGCTCGAAGAGTTCGAGGCCTTGATGCCGTGGCCGATCGAGACGACGGTGGAAGTGGTCGGTCCCGAGAAGTACACGCTCCGCGTGAAAGAGCCGGTGCTGCCGGAGGATCCGGACTCGGGCGATCAGACGCCGCTCTACAACGCCTACTCGGCTGATGGCGATGTCACCGCAGAAGTGGTCTATGTGAACTACGGCATGCCCGCCGATTATGAGCGACTGAAGGAGCTTGGCGTCGATGTGAAGGGCAAGATTGTGATTGCCCGCTACGGCGCCGGCTGGCGCGGCATCAAGCCGAAGGTCGCCTACGAGCACGGCGCAATGGGCTGCCTGATTTACTCGGATCCTCGAGACGACGGCTACTACCAGGGCGACGTGTATCCAGTCGGCCCGTATCGTCCGGAATTCGGCGCCCAGCGCGGCAGCGTGATGGACATGCCGATTCACGCCGGTGATCCGCTGACGAAGGGGTGGGGCAGCGAGGCGGGCGGCAAGAAGGCCCGCATCGAAGACGCGGAAACCATCCTGAAGATCCCGGTGCTGCCGATTTCGTACGGCGATGCGCTGCCGATTTTGCGGCAGCTCAAGGGCAAGGTGGTGCCGAACGAGTGGAAGGGCGCGCTGCCGATCACGTATCACGTCGGCCCCGGTCCGGCGCGCGTAGGCATGAACCTGAAGTTCGAATGGAAGAACCGTCCGCTCTTCAACGTGGTGGCGCGAATCCCGGGCGCGACGCGGCCGGACGAGTGGGTGATCTTCGGTAACCACCACGACGCCTGGGCGATGGGCGCGGACGATCCGATCAGCGGCGCGTCGGCGTTGATGGAGACCGCCCGCGGCCTTGGTGAGTTGCTGAAGACGGGGTGGCGCCCGTCGCGCACCATCGTCATGGCGTTGTGGGACGGCGAAGAGTGGGGGCTGCTTGGATCGACCGAGTGGGCAGAGAAGCACAACGCCGAGTTGAAGCAAAAGGCCGCGATCTACATCAACACCGACGGCACCGGCAAAGGCTGGCTGAACACCGGCGGCTCGCACAGCCTGCAGCAACTGATGGGTGAAGTGGCAAAGGAGGTGATGGATCCGCGCACCGGCAAGCCGGTGTTCGACGAGGCCCGACGCCGCGCGGTGTTGAGCGAGGCCGAGGGCGATGCCCGCAAGGCCGCCGAGGCAGATCCGGCATTGCGACTGTCGCCGCTCGGGTCCGGCTCGGATTTCACGCCGTTCCTGCAGCACCTGACGGTGTCGGTGTTGAACGTCAGTTTCGGCGGCGAGAGCCCCGGTGGCGTCTACCACTCGGCCTACGACACGGTGAAGTGGTACCAGACCTTCTCGGACGGTGACTACAGCTACGGGCGCACGCTCTCTCAGCTGACGGGCACGCTGATCATGCGGCTGGCCGACGCCCCGGTGCTCCCGTTCCAGTTCACCGATACCGCGGACACGCTGATGCGCTACGTCGTGGAGTTGGAAACACTGGCCGCCGCCAAGAAGGAGTCACAGGTGGACATGAGGCTGGTGCGCAGTGCCGTTGAATCGCTGCGCGCGGCGGCCCAGGACTTCGAGAAGGCGTATGCGTCGGTCGGCCGTGCCAACACGCAGGCGCTGCTGGCGAAGAAGCAACTGCAGCAGCTCAACTTGCTGCTGCTCACCTCGGAGCAGAGGCTCGGCAACCGTGACGGCCTGCCGCGGCGCGACTGGTTCAAGCACCAGATCTACGCGCCGGGTTTCTACACCGGCTACGGCGTGAAGACCATGCCGCAGATCCGCGAAGGGCTGGAGGAGAATCGCTTCACCGAGGCCCAGGGTGGCGTGCGCACCGTGTCGGCGGCGATCAACGCGCTGGCCGCGCAGGTGAACGATGCGGCCAGAGCCCTGCAACAAGCCACGCGGTAGGTGTCGAAGACGCGACGTAACCCCCGGCTCCCAGCAGCAGGCATCGAACGAGGCCCGCGCGGCCGTGGTGCCGGGCCGCTTTACAAGCTGCCGGCATAAGCGTATAAAACCGGCATGCGATGTGTCCTTCTGGCCGGGCTGGTGGTCGCCGGCGTCTCCCTGTCCGCCCAGGAACCGGTCATCAAACGGTCCGCGCCGATGACCATGACCGGCGAGATTGTCGACATCTCCTGCTACAAGTCGAAAGGTGTGGCCGGCGGCACCGGCTCGGCGCATGTTGAGTGCGCAAAGATCTGCATCCTGGAAAAAGGCGCGCAGGTCGGCATCCTCAGCGACGGCGACGGCCTGTTCAAGATCTGGGGCCCAATGGCCGCGAACAAGTTCGCGAAGGTGATGCCGTTCATCGGCCAGCAGGTCGAAATCACCGGCGCCGAAGTAATTCTCTCGAACAACTACGACGTCCGTTCTTTCGATCTCCAAAACATCAAGCGCAAGGGAAAGTAGGAATCCGATGAAGGTCACCTCACTCGCTCTCGTGTCGGCGGGCGTGCTGGTTCTGGCGGTGTCGGCGACGCCGGTCAACGTGACGGCGCAACAGCCTGCCGCGGCGGCGACCCACCCCGCTGCGTCTTCCCTTACATACGCCAGGGACGTGGCGCCGATCATGCAGCGCTCCTGCCAGACCTGCCATCGGCCCGGCACCAACGCGCCGATGTCGTTGCTGACCTACGAGGACGTGCGCCCGTGGGCGCGCGCCATCAAGAACAAGGTCACGCAGCGGTTGATGCCGCCATGGCACATCGAGCGCAACGTCGGCATCCAGCAGTTCAAGGACGATCCGTCGTTGAGCGACCGGGAGATCACCACCATCGCGTCGTGGGTGGATGGCGGCGCGCCGCGTGGCAACGCGACCGACATGCCTGCACCGCCGACGTTCCCGGACGACGAGGCGTGGCACATCGGCACGCCGGACTTGATTGTCGAGATCCCGAAGCCGCACACGGTGCCTGCTGCCGGTGGCGATCTCTGGATCGACTACATCGCCGATTCCGGATTGACCGAGGATCGCTACCTGCAGGCGGTCGAGGCCAAGCCCGGCCCGGGCGCGCGCGCCGTCGTGCATCACCTGCTGACCTACTTGATCCAGGACGTCGACCAGACCGAGGTGCTCGCCGGGCGGCTCGACGATCGCCCGACGAACAACGAGAGCTTCCTGAACGAGTTCGCCGTCGGCAAGAACGGCGACATCCTGCCCGAAGGCACCGCGAAACTGGTGAAGGCCGGCGCGAAGGTGCGCTTCAATCTGCACTACCACCCGTCAGGCAAGGAGACGGTCGATCGCGCGCGCGTCGGGTTGAAGTTCTATCCGAAGGGCTACAAGCCCAAGTATCACCAGATCTCGCTGCAGATCGCCAACGCGCACGAAGAGCTCGACATCCCGGGGAACACCGTCACGCGCCATGACGGCTACTACACGTTCACCAAGCCGGCGCGCGTCACCGCGCTCCAGGCCCACATGCATAATCGCGGCAAGCGCATGTGCGTGGAGGCGATTCTGCCGTCCGGCCGCGCCCAGACGCTGAACTGCATGTATTTCGACTTCAACTGGCACAAGGTCTACAACTACACCGACGACTCCACGCCGCTGCTGCCTGCTGGAACGGTGTTGCACACCATCCTCTGGCACGACAACACCGCCGAGAACCGCAGCAATCCCGATCCGCGCAACTGGATCGGCTACGGCCAGCGGACGATGGACGAGATGGCGTTCTCGTGGGTGACGTGGACCTATCTGGACGAGGCGGACTACAAGCGGATGGTGGCTGAACGGAATGCTGCCCGCACCTCGGCGTCGCAGCAGCAATGACCATCACCCGATACGCGCTTGGCGTGGTGTGCGCCGGCCTGGTGGCCGGCGCTGTGGGCACCGGCGCGCAACAGCCGGTCGGCGCGCCGGCGATTGGCTCGACGTCCGCGGCCGGTTCGGAGATCTACAACAACACCGTCCGTTACGCGCGCGGCCAGAGTGTACAGCCGGTGTTCGAAGGGTGGGAGAAGAACCCCGACGGCACCTATTCGATGTGGTTCGGCTACCTGAATCGCAACTACGAGGAACGATTGAACGTGCCCGTCGGCCCGAACAACGGCTTCAACGGCGAGGACATGGGCCAGACCGAGGTCTTCGAACCACGGCGTTCGCGTTTTGCCTTCAAGGTGGTCGTGCCGGCCAATTTTCCGAAAGATCGCGACCTGGTCTGGACCGTGACGGCGAACGGCGTCACGCAGAAGGCGTTCGGCTCGCTCTGGCCGGTGTGGGAAGTGGATCAGGGCACGATCTCCGCGAACCGCGGCAGCCGCACTGCCGTGGATTTCGATGAACCTCTGAACGCTGCGCCGAAGGTGGTCAATCCGCCGCCGAAACAGGAAGCCACGGTGGGGCAGCCGCTCTCGCTGACGTTGTCGATCGAGGATGACGGCTATCCGCGTCCGCGCGTCGATCGCGGCGCCAGTGTCGCCGGCATCAAGGAGCGTCCTGCCGAGCGGCCGCTGAACGACTCGCTGAGGGTCAGCTGGGTGCAGTGGCGCGGTCCCGGTGTCGCGCAGTTCGAACCGCGCGTCATCCGCGTGGTGGATGGCAAGGCGACGGCGAAGATCACCTTCGACAAGCCCGGCAATTACCTCCTGCGCGCCTACGCGGAGGATGCCAGCATCCACACGCCGCACGACGTCAGCGTGACGGTTCGCTAGCGCGGCGGGGCCGGCCTGCCCGCCGTAGCTCTCGCGAGGCTCGCCTCGGCAATCTTCCGCGTGACGCGGTCCTGCAGCCAGTGGGCGTCCCACCACTCGACCGGGTTGACCGCCACGCCCTGCAGCAGGATGGTGAAGTGCAGGTGATCGCCGCCCGCCAGGCCGGTGATGCCGGTGCGGTCCAGTTCTTGCCCCTTGGTGATCGTGTCGCCGACCTTGACGCCGATGCTTGACAGGTGTGCGTAGAGCGTCTGCACGCCGAGCCCGGGATCGAGGACCACGCAGTTGCCGTAAATGCCCAGGTAGTCGGCGAACACCACCGTGCCGGTGTTCGAAGCATGCACGGGCGCCTGCTGCACGGTGGCCAGGTCGAAGCCGAGGTGTACCTGGCGATCGATTTCCTGGTTGCCGAAGAAGTAGGCGCGGCGATCGGCGACGCGCGACTCGACTTGTGAATTGCCCATCTGCGCGAACGCCTCGCGCCACAACATCCTCGGCGCGCTGTTCGCGGCGAGCGACGCGATGATGTCGCCGTTCTTCTTGCGCAGGTTGCCGTTGATCTCCAGGAAGGCCTTGAGCCGACCTTCCGGGGAAGTGGTGTCGATCTTCAGGTCCGGTGTCGCAGCGGCGATGGCGGGCACGACGCGATCGAGGCACCGCTGATCGATCGGAATGTTCGAGTCCACGAAGCGCTTGACGCACGGTTTGTGATCGATCGGCGGGGCGCGGCCGATGAACCTCGCCGGGGCAGCGATCGTGATCGCCGGTCCAGCCTGCTGTCCGGCCAGGTAATACATTGAGCCGACGCCGGTGCTGGTGAGCACCACGATTGCGACGACGATAAGCTTGCAGAAGCGCATGCCTTATCGCAGGTATCAGGGTGCCTGGCTAGACTAGTCCACAGATTGACCGATTCCACAACTGACGCCAGCTGCTCGCGGCCGGCCTTCAGCGAGCGCTCGCGTGGCGAGACTTGGTGGGGCCGAGCAAAGGTAAAATTCAGCCATGCGTTCAGCAGCCCTCGTATTCCTGATGGTTCTCGGTGCCGCGTCCGACGCGGCCGCCCAACAGAAGCCCCAGCCGCCCAGCACCATGAGAGCGCCGTCGCGGACCGACATCCTGCGCGGCGAATACGGCCGGTATCGCGCCAACAACGACCTGCTGCACTACGACCTCGACATCAGGGTCAACCCGGAAAAGAAGTTCATCTCGGGCAAGAACACCGTTCGCTTCAAGATGCTCAGGGACGACAACCGGATCCAGCTGGAGTTGTTCTCGAATTACACGGTCGAGAAGGTCGTGATGGGCGCGCAGGCGCTGAACTACCAGCGCGACCACAACACGGTCTACATTGATTTCCCGGAGACGCTGCGCAACGGACGCACCTATTCGATTGAGTTTCACTACTCCGGTCAGCCCCGAGAGGAAGGCCGCTTCGGCGCGCTGGCATTCCGGACCACGCCCGACGGCAGGCACTGGATCAACACCGCCAACGAGGGTGAGGGGTCCGCGTCGTGGTGGCCGAGCAAGGACCAGTGGCGCGACGAGCCGAACGACGGCGCCGACATCCGCGTCGCCGTGCCCAACGGGCTGACCAACGTCTCGAATGGCCGCTTCATGGGCAAGACCGATCTCGGTGACGGCTACACGCGCTGGGACTACCGCGTGCACTATCCAATCAACTCCTACAACGTCTCGCTCAACATCGCCGAGTATGCGCACTTCGCCGAGGTGCACGGCAATTTGACGATGGACTATTTCGTGCTGCCGGGGAACCTGGAGAAGGCCAAAGTCCAGTTCGCGCAGGCGAAGCCGATGCTGGAGGCCTTCGAGAAGCACATCGGTCCCTATCCATTCCCGAAAGACGGCTTCAAGCTGATTGAAGTGCCGTACTCGGGCATGGAGCACCAGAGCGCCGTGACCTACGGCAACCGCTACGCCAACGGCTATCTCGAGCGCGATTGGACCGGCGTCGGCGTCAGCCTGAAGTTCGACTTCATCATCATTCACGAGAGCGCGCACGAGTGGTACGGCAACTCGATCTCCGCTGCGGACGTCTCCGACATGTGGATCCAGGAAGGCTGGTGCAACTATCTCGAGTTCATTTACGTCGAGGCGTTGTTCGGTCGCGAGGATGCCATCAAATACGCCAACGGCTACAAGTCGAAGGTCGGCAACCGCGAACCCATCATCACGCAGCGCGGCATCCACCGCACGCCGAACCAGGACATGTACTTCAAGGGGGCGCTGTTCCTGGACACGCTGCGCAACGCCGTCAACGACGACGCGCGGTGGTGGAAGCTGATGCGCGACACCTACGACAGGTTCAAGTACCAGAACATCATGACCGAGGACCTGGCGGGCTTCTTCAGTGCCGAACTGAAGCGGGACATGACACCGATCTTCGACCAGTACCTGCGCCGCGCCGACCTGCCGGTGCTGGAGCTGACGTTCGATGAGGCCGCCAGGCGGGTGTCCTATCGCTGGAGAGCCGACGAGCGCGGCTTCGCGCTGCCCATCAAGGTCGGCGATCCCGCGAAGTGGCGGGTGATTCAGCCGGCCGCTGACTGGAAATCGATGGAGTGGGCGGCAGGGAAGGACGCCTTCAAGGTGGCGACCGAGTTGTTCTACGTGAACGTGCAGGTTCTCGACGCCAACGGCCGGCTGCCGTAGCCCGCAGCCCGTAGCCCGCTATTTCCTCTTCGTCCGGTGCGTCGGCGGCGCCTTCCAGGGATCCTCCGGCCATGGGTGCCGTGGATACCGCCCGCGCAATTCCTTCCGCACTTCCGGGTAGGTCCGCTCCCAGAAGCTCCTGAGATCCTGCGTCGTCTGGACGGGCCGGCCGCTGGGCGCGAGCAGGTGAAACGTAATCGGCGTCCGCGACTTGCCGATGCGGGGCGACTCGGCGAGGCCGAACAACTCCTGCAGCTTCACCGACACGGCGGCGGTTCCATCATCGCCATACTCGATGATCATGTCCCGCCCACTCGGGACCCTGAGCTTCACTGGCGCATGCTTGTCGAGCTGTTGACGAGTACCCCAGGGCAGGAGATCTTCGGTGATGGCGATGTCCGACAGCTTCCTTGCGGCGCGTGCCGCCGCCGTGGCGAGACCACCAGCATCGACCGCGATGCCGGCGAACTCGAGACGCCGCAGCAGGTGGCGGCTGTGATCGTCGGGGCCGCGCTCCGTCCACGTCTTCGCGAGCAGCGCGGTTCGCACTCCGGAATCTGGCGCCATGGGATGCTCGCGGAGCACCACCTCGTCGTACCACTCCACCTGGCGCGCTTTGACGGTGCCGGTTGACGCATCGAACTCGTGAATCGTCTCCGTACGGGTCGGCGTCAACCACTCCGGCTCGATTGGCGAGCCAAGGCGCAGCAGTGCCTGGGTGGTCGCAGTCTTGCGCCCCGAGGTGACGTCGAGCGCAATCATCCACTCGACGTTCTCAACGCCGCTGTCTCTCGCGACGATGGCGCCGTGCCCGCTGGCCAGCGTGACCGCAGGCCCGTTCTGTGTCATCCGTGCCTGCTGTGGACCTGGTGTCTGCGGCCGGCGTTTCGCCACGCGATCGGGATAACCGGCGAGGATCGCCTTCCGCAGCTCGATGTCAGTGATGTGCGCCCTATGGCGGTCGCCAAGCACATGCCTGGCGGCGCGGTTGAGGTGCTCCGCGAGGTTGCGATGATCGGCGGCCGCCGGTTCCGACAGGCGCGCGCACTCCGCACACGCTTCGAACGAGCCGTGTGCCGCGAGCAGGACTCGCGCGAGCCGTGGATGCAACGTCAAGCGCTGCAGTTGGCGGCCGACGTCCGTGATCTGTCCATGGCGGGCCGCGCCGAGGCGTTCGAGCAGTGACTGCGCCGCGGCGATCCTGGGCGGCGACGGCCGATCGAACCAATCAAAGGTGTCGGGTGAGCCTCCCCACGCCAGGATCGACAGCAGCGGACCTGCCAGGTCGACACGATCGATCTCGGGCTCGCGATGCGGGCGCAATCGATCGCGCGCGTCCCACAGCCTCCGCGCGAAGCCGGGGCCGAGCCGAGCGGCACGGCCGGCACGCTGGTCGGCGCTGTCCATCGTGATCCGCTCCGTCGCCAACGAATCCACCGCCCGCTCATCGTCATAGCGCGCCACCTTCTGGAGGCCGCTGTCGACCACCGCAGAGACATCCGGAACCGTGAGCGAGGTCTCGGCAATGTTGGTGGCGACAATGACCCGTCTACGCGCCGGCGGTGACAGCACCGCATCCTGGTCGCGACTGTCCATGGACCCGTACAGCGGAAGCACGTCTGCCGCCGAGAGGCTGCCGAGCTCGCCAATCGCGGCGTGAATCTCTGCGGCGCCGGGCAGAAAGCAGAGAATGCTGCCGGCCGTGCGCGGCAACACGTGGCGCACGGCGGCTGCGACGGTTTCGCCGGGCGCGTGCTCGATCGATAGCGGATGCAGAGAACCGGGCACGTCGATAACCGGACAGCCACCGAGGAATGCCGACACCGGCGCGGTGTCCAGCGTCGCCGACATCACGACGATGCGCAGGTCATGGCGTGCGACCCACGCCTGCCTGGCGAGCGCCAGCCCCAGGTCGGCGTGAATGCTGCGTTCGTGAAACTCGTCAATCACGAGCGTCGATACGTCGCTCAGCAGTGGGTCGTCCTGCAGGTAGGCGGTCAGGATGCCCTCGGTCACCACCACCAGCCGGCTGTCTTTCGAAAACTGCCGCTCGAATCTGATGTGCCAGCCGATCTCTCGACCGACCGTCCATCCACGCTCCTCGGCGATTCGTCGTGCCATGGCCCGGGCGGCGACGCGCCTGGGCTGCAGTAGCAGCACCCGCCCCCGATCGATCAGGGCCGGCGCGACGCGCGTGGTCTTGCCCGCGCCCGGGGCGGCCGTGACTACGACCGCTCGCGTGCGTTCGAGGGTGTCGCGCACCGTGTCGATGAAGGAATCAACCGGAAGAGGCGCCACAACGGGGTATCATCACAGCTTACTTGTCCTCCGTTGCCTTGCGCGAGGGAGGAGCCGTCAGGGGTATCCACTTCGGTGGGTTGAGAGAGTCCCTTGAACCTGCCTGTCCGCCCAAGCGGCGCACAGGGCCGCCGCGACGGCGGAGACCCGTTCACACGGGCGGAGGGAGTGCGGAGATGTCGAAGTCAACACCTGTGCCTGCGGCGACCACGTTTGCCGAGGCGTTCCCCAATTCAACCAAGGTCTACGAGGACGGCGTGCCCTTCCGTGAGGTGACACTCGGCGGTGGCGAGCCGCCCGTTCGCCTCTACGACACCAGCGGTCCGCAGGGCTGCGATCCCAAGCTGGGGCTGCCGAAGCTCAGGGAGCCGTGGATTGCGCCCCGTCGCGCCGACGCCAGAGCCGGACGACCGGTCACGCAGCTCCACTACGCGCGCCAGGGCGAGATCACCCCCGAGATGCAGTTCATCGCCACGCGCGAAGGCCTGCCGGCCGATTTCGTGCGCGACGAAGTGGCGCGCGGCCGCGCCATCATCCCGGCAAACATCAATCACCCGGAGCTCGAGCCGATGATCATCGGCCGCAACTTCCTGGTGAAGATCAACGCCAACATCGGCAACTCGGTGGTCTCGTCGTCAATTGAAGAGGAGGTGGAGAAGCTGCGGTGGGCGACGCTGTGGGGCGCCGACACCGCGATGGACCTCTCCACCGGCAAGCAGATTCACGAGACCCGCGAGTGGATCCTCCGCAATTCGCCGGTGCCGATTGGCACGGTGCCGATTTACCAGGCGCTCGAAAAGGTGGGCGGGCGTCCCGAAGATCTGACCTGGGAGATCTACCGAGACACCATCATCGAACAGGCCGAGCAGGGCGTCGATTACTTCACGGTGCACGCCGGCGTGCTGCTGCGCTACATCCCGATGACGGCGACGCGCGTCACCGGCATCGTGTCACGCGGCGGCTCGATCCTCGCCAAGTGGTGCCTGGCGCACCACCAGGAGAATTTCCTCTACACGCACTTCCGCGAAATCTGCGAGATCATGCGCGCCTACGACGTGTCGTTCTCGCTGGGTGACGGTCTGCGGCCCGGCTCGATCGCCGATGCCAACGACGAGCCGCAGTTCGCCGAGTTGCGGACGCAGGGCGAGCTGACCAAGATCGCCTGGGAGTTTGACGTCCAGACGATGAACGAGGGCCCCGGCCACGTGCCGATGCACCTGATCCGCGAGAACATCGACAAGCAGCTCGAGTGGTGCAGCGAAGCGCCGTTCTACACGCTTGGCCCGCTGACCACCGATGTCGCTCCCGGCTACGACCACATCACCTCCGCCATCGGCGCCGCGATGATCGGATGGTACGGCACCGCCATGCTCTGTTACGTCACGCCCAAGGAGCACCTCGGTCTGCCGAATCGAGACGACGTCAAGGCGGGGGTGATCGCCTACAAGATTGCCGCGCACGCCGCCGATCTGGCCAAGGGCCACCCGCGCGCGCGCGTGTGGGACGACGCGCTGTCGAAGGCACGGTTCGAGTTCCGCTGGGAAGATCAGTTCAATCTGTCAATGGATCCGGTGACGGCTCGCGCCTATCACGACGAGACGCTGCCGGCCGACGGCGCCAAGGTGGCGCATTTCTGCTCGATGTGCGGCCCAAAGTTCTGCAGCATGGAGCTGACGCAGCAGGTGCGTGCCGAAGCGGCGAAGGGGATGGAAGAGAAGTCGGCCGAGTTCAGGAAGGCCGGTGAGATCTACGTCAAGCAGTAACTACTTCGGGGCCGGGACGATCTGGATCAGGGTGGAAAACCGGGCCGGCGTCCCGTTTGGTTTCGGATTCGGATATCCCGCCGATCCGCCGGACGCGTAGTCCTTGATCGTCACGCTCGGCGGAAACGCCATCGTCTCGTTCCGGAACCGCACCGTCTCGAACTGGTGGGTGGGCGGCGTCTCGAACAGTTCATCGCCGCCCTTCTTCAACACCGTCTTGTAGTAGCTGACCAGGTCGGCGTACGGCACGTTGGCGCCGAAGATGTAGAAGCGCTGCCCGCGTCCCGCATCGTAAGACGTCAGGAAGACGGCGGACGGATAGATTGGTGCGCCGAGCTCGGCCTCTCCTGGACTGCCGTCCGTCCGCGGCGCCGCCGCCGGAGTCGGGAGCGGAGCGGGCGTGGTGGCGGCCGGCGGGGGTTGCGGCTTCGGCGCGCTCGGCTGAGGAAAAGGCCGCGGTGTCTGCGCAGCCGCCAGGGTGGCGCACAGACTCAACATCACAGCACCGGACAATCGCAGCACCGACTTATTATAGGCCTGCTTGGACGCATTTCTGGACACGTGCCGCGCTCATCAGCCATGGCTGCTGGAATTCATCGAGGCGCTGGTGTCGATCGAGTCACCGAGCGACGATCCGGTGGCCGTCAACCGCTGCGGCGATGAGCTGGCCGCCAGGCTGAGCGCGATCGGCGCCGACGTGACGCGCATTCCACCCGCTGCTGCCCTCCTGCCCGCCGGGGCCACGGCGAAGGCGGGCCATCATCTCCGCGCGCGCGTTGGTGCCGGATCTCGGCAGATCCTGCTGCTCGGCCATTTCGATACCGTCTGGCCGATCGGGACGCTCGCCACCATGCCGATCAAGCGGGACGGCGGCCGGCTGCACGGCCCGGGCGTCTTCGATATGAAGGCCGGCATCGGGCTCGCCACCCTGGCCACGCGCGTGGTGCATGAGGCCGGGGGGCTTGGCGATGCACAGATCGTGATGCTGTGGACCACCGATGAAGAGATCGGCAGCGCCACCTCACGGGCGCTGATCGAGTCGGAAGCGTCGAACAGCGCGGCGGTGCTGGTCTTCGAACCGTCGCTGCCCGGCGGCGCGCTCAAGACCAGCCGCAAGGGCGTCGGGCAGTTCGAGATGGTCGCGAAAGGCGTGTCTGCGCACGCGGGCCTGGACCCGGGCAAGGGCGTCAGCGCCATTCGGGAGCTGGCGCGCCAGCTCGTGGCGATCGAGGCGTTGCAGGATCCCGCCAACGGCGTGACGCTGACCGCGGGCGTGATGTCGGGCGGCACGCGCGTCAATGTCGTGCCCGCGGACGCGCGTGCCACCATCGACGCGCGCGCCATCACCCGCGCCGACGCCGAACGCGTGCAGCGGGCGATGCACGCGCTTCGGCCGCAGCTGCCCGGCGCTGAACTGTTCGTGACCGGTGGATTCGAGCGCCCGCCGCTGGAGCGGACCGCCGCTGTCGTGAAGCTGTTCGAGCTGGCGAAGGCGGCAGCGGCCGAAATCGGAGTGGCGCTTGACGAAGGCGCGGCGGGCGGCGGCTCAGACGGCAACTTCACGGCGGCCGTGGGTATTCCCACGCTCGACGGATTCGGTGCGATTGGCGACGGCGCTCATGCCATGCACGAACACGTCGAGATTGACGCCCTCGTCCCGAGGGCCGCTACGATCGCGGCCGTGTTGCGCTCCCTGCTGGCGCCTTCTTCCGGCGTGGGCTGAGACCGTACCGCTCACGCATCAGCGACACCACTTCCTGCACCTTGCGGTCGTAGTCCTTCGCGACGTATTTGCTGGCGTAGAGCTGCTGGTAGCGCGCCGACATGTGCGGGTACTCGCGGCTGATCACCGACATGAAGTGATCGCGCGTGCCGCCCTCGAGGTGCATCACCATCGCGCCCAGCGAGCGCGCGCCGCTGTCGGCAATCGCCTTGACGGTGCGCTCGATCTTTGCCGGGTGGGTGGAGAAGCCGGGGACCATCGGCGCCATCAACACGCCGCAGTCAATCCCGGCGTCCACCAGCTGACGCACGGCTCGGAGCCGTTGCGCCGGGTGCGCCACGCCGGGTTCGAGACGGTCCCAGGCGTCTTCGTCGACCGTCGGAATGCTGATGTGCACGCGGCACTCGGTCCGCGACGACAGCTCCTGCAGCACGTCCTTGTCGCGAACGATCAGGGGTCCCTTGGTGACAATCCCGACCGGCGTCGCGGCCTGGGCGAGCACCTGCAGCACGCCGCGCGAGATCTGGTAGGTGCCTTCAATCGGCTGGTACGGATCGGTTGCAGTCCCCAAGCCGATGTTCTCCCGGTCCCACGACGGTCTGTCGAGCTCACGCCTGAGGACCTCGACGAAGTTGGTCTTCACGAAGATCACCGACGCGAAGTCATCGCCGGCATTGAGCTCCAGTTGATGCTGGTATTTCCGCGCGAAGCAGTAGTGGCAGCCGTGGGTGCAGCCGCGATACGGGTTCAGCGTCCACTTCATGAACGGCATGCCCTTGCAGCGGTTCAATGCCGAACGGCAGCGGACTTCCTGGTAGGTGGCCGCGTCACCACGCCGGCGCGCGTCCGGCAGCGCTGACAGGCCGCCGTTCCTGATCAGGCTGGCGACGTCGCGAGTTGTCGGGGATGAGCCGAGGTCGAAGAGCAGCGGGTGCGTGGCCATGGCGATTTCCCGTTCGTGGGCCGACCCCGCATTATTTTCGCTGTTTATTCGCCAGTCAAGGGCGCTGCCGCCAAGAGGACAGGAGATCTTCGACCGTTTTCTCGAGCGGAATCGAGGGAGTCCAGCCGGTGTCTTTGGTGAGCCGGCCGTGATCGCCCAGCACCAGCGGCGTATCAATCGGCCGGAATCTGGCGGGGTCCTGCTCGACCGTGATCGGCACGCGCGCCTTGGAGCGCATCAGGTCCACCAGCTCTCGAATCGGCAGCGGCCTTCCGGAGCACACGTTGTACGGTTGCCCCGGAGTCGCCGACGCCATCATCGCGTGGTACGCGCGCACGGTGTCGCGGACGTCCATGATGTCGCGCTGCGAGTCCATGTTGCCCATCTGCAGCGTGGCGGGCCTCTGGCCCGCTTCGATCTCCGCGATCTGTTTCGCGATGCTCGACGCCACGAACGCCGGTGACTGCCGGGGGCCGACGTGGTTGAACGATCTGGCAATCAGCGCCGGAATGCCATCGTCCTGCCACGCCCGCACGCTGATCATTTCCTGCGCGACCTTGCTGGTGCCGTAGGGACTGTTGGGCCGCACGGTGTCGCTTTCGACAATGGCGCGAGCCTGCGGCTGATACACAAACGCGGTGCTGGTGACGAGCACGCGCGGCGAGAGCTGGAGCTCACGCAGCGCCGCGAACAGGTGGTGCGTGCAGAGCACGTTGCCGGCGAAGGTTTCGTGGACGTAGCCCCACGAATCGCCCACATGCGGCACCCCGGCGAGGTGGTAGATCTGCGACGGCGGGGCGGACGCCAGCGCCGCGGCGATCGCCTCGCGATCGTGCATTTCGACGCCCAGCCACATGACCCGCCTGCCGGCGACCAGCGGCTCGGTGCCGGGCCGCAGCCACGCGATGATGTCGTCGTCGCTGTGCTGTTCGAGAAGCTCGAGCAGATGGCTGCCGACGAAGCCGGCCGCACCGGTCACGAGAATCGTGGCTCGACGTCGCTCACCATGGCCCTGAGCGTGTCGAAGGGTCGCCATCAACCCCGCTTGCCGTACTGCGCGTCCATGTAGGCCCGGTAGTTGGGATCGCGCTCCTTGATGGGACGCCACCACCACTCGTTCTGCTGGTACCACGCCACCGTCTCGGCGAGGCCCTGCTCGAAGGGCACTTGCGGCGCCCATCCCATGGCTTTCAGCTTGGCGCTGCTCAGGCTGTAGCGGCGATCGTGGCCCTTGCGATCCTGCACCGGCTTGATGAGCTCGGTGCCCTTGTTGGACAGCTTCAACACCCGGTGCGTGAGGTCGATGTTCTTCACCTCGTTGCCGCCGCCGATGTTGTAGACCTCGCCGTTGACGCCGGAGTGCAGCAGCAGGTCGATGCCTCGGCAGTGATCGAGCACGTGCAGCCAGTCGCGGATGTTGCCGCCGTCGCCGTAGAGCGGCACCGGGATGTTGTCCATCAGGTTGGTGACGAACAGCGGCAGGATCTTCTCGGGAAACTGGTAGGGACCGTAGTTGTTCGAGGCGCGCGTGACGATCACCGGCACGTCGTGCGTCGCCCAGTAGCTGTAGGCCAGGCGATCCGCGCCGGCCTTGCTGGCCGCGTAGGGATTGCGCGGTTTCAGTTCATCGGTCTCGACGCTCGATCCCTCCGGCACGCTGCCGTAGACTTCGTCCGTCGAGATCTGCACGAACCGCTTCAGGTTCGGACTGCGTCGCGCCGCTTCGAGCAGCACGAATGAGCCTTCGACGTCGGTCTTGATGAAATCGCCGGCCGCCATGATCGAGCGATCGACGTGCGTTTCGGCGGCGAAGTGCACGACGTAGTGCGCGGCTTCGACCAGCGGGCCCGCCACCGCCGCGTCGCAGATGTCACCGTGCACGAACGTGTGACGCGGGTTGTCCATCACGTCGTGCAGGTTTTCCCTACGCCCTGCGTAGGTCAGCTTATCGAGATTGGTGACGTGCCAGTCAGGATGCGCGTGCAGCGCGTAGCGAACGAAATTGCTGCCAATGAAGCCGGCTCCGCCGGTGACGAGGAGCTTGATCATCCGTGAGGTCACGACCCCATGAGTTTAGCCTATCGTCTCGCCCCGGTGCCTACCCCGAACGCTCCGAAGAAGTTGGAGAACGAGCCCACCCCCGCCAGCGTGAATGACATGTTGAACCGTCGGTCCTGTGGGATCAGGAAATATCCGTTATTCGGGTAGTTGATCGATTGGTACTCGAACGAAATACCGCAGCACTGTGCGTTGTAGAATCCCACGTACCGCTGAGTGATCAGCGTCTGCCTGCCGATGTCGTAATTCAGTCCCACCACACCCCCGAACCGGCTTTGCTTGAGTTTCAGGTCCGCTTGGCCCTGGATGAAGTTGTTCGAGTTGATGTAGGACCCGAAACTGAAAGCCGTGCGGTTCCAGCCGCCGGACACGTCGACGTTCGGCGTCCGGAACTGAGCGTTCGCACTCATGCCGAGAAACTTCGGTCCGTCCGGAAGGGCCACCGGATCGTACTCGACACGATAATCGAACGACATCGGGGCCGTCGGTGTCGCACGCACAGCCAGCGACACCGGCGACAAAGCGTTGGCGGCGCGATAGTAATACCCGTAGGAGTACGAATTGTCGAACTGGCTGGCCGTCTTGTCAGTGTAGTAGCTCTGACGGATCGACACGCTCAGGAACTCTCGCGGCGCGCTTGCCGCCGGCTCCCCGGCCCTCTCTTTGCGGACCAGGAGCCGGTTGGTCAGCCCGTAGGTCATCTGGGTTACGCCGCCGACGGTAATGTCGGTGGCGGAGACGCTTGGAATGCGGCTCTGGTTCGCAATCTCGCTGCGCTTGGATATCGAGAACGACGGCTCGATGACGTGTTTGAGGCGATCGGCGACCGCGTTGTTCGGGTTGAACACTCTGGAGAAGACCGGACCGACCACGGCAACCCCGAGATCCGAGTACGCCCGGGTAATGGGTTCCTCGATCTGGGTCCGCAAGTCTGCCGCGAGACTTTCGCTGAAGGACGTCCGTCGGTAGGAAGCGGTCGCGTTGACCTGCAGAAACGGCAGGGTGCTCAATGGCGCCCTGAGCGAAGGCACGACCTCCGTCTTCCGCAGTGTCAGGTCCTGTACCGTCGTTCCCGACCGCGTGACGTATACACTCTGAGCGGTCTCGGCCGTCAATGTCGCAAACACCGGTAAGCCGGCCAGCTTTACGCCGCTCAGCAGCGCCGACAGCCCCGGTGTCTGCCCGGACAGCGTCGAGTAGTTCACGCCATAGAAATATTCGGTTCGATTGTAGGTGCCATTGACCGAGAGATTGCCCCAGGATCCGGAAATCCCGCCTTGCGCGGTGCGCACGCTTTGCGAAGCCGACGCGAAGTCATGGCTGTAGGTCTGCTGCACCGTGACGTCCGAGAAGTAATCCACCCGCGCGCGCGCTGACAGACCGAACGGCAGGTTCTGGCTCAGTCCTCCGCGCACCGACGTGCTGCGCCGCGGCTGCCTCGTCAGGCCATTGATGAGGGTTTCCTTCTCGTCAAGCCAGTAGTAGCGCAGGTCTGCCTGTGCGCGCGGGCCCATCAGGTAGCGGTACTCGACGCCGAGTCCCTGGCCGCGCGAGAACATCCAGTCGTGGAAGAACGTTGCGTCGTGGCTGCGGTTGATCGCCCAGAAGAACGCGTTGCTGATTGAGTTGCCAGTCGCCAGCGACGTCCCGTACAAAGGCAGCAGCAAGCCCGTCGACCGGTCGTCGTCCCGGATCGGGTAGTAGAGCAGCGGCATGTAGAACACCGGCACGTCCTTCACCTGCACCACGGCGTTTCGCATGATGACGTAGTCATGGAGGTCCAGCGTGGCGGTGTCGCTGACGATCTGCCAGCGCGGCGTCGGCTGCACGCACGTCGTGAACCCGCCTTTCCTGATTCGATACTTGTCGCGGCCGAACTTCTCCAGCGTCTCGGCCCAGAAATAGACGTCCGGCTCCAGCGTGCCGAACATGCTGCGATTGCGCTCGCCACGCTCGCCGAGCTGCGCGATGCCGCTGGCGTTCTTGAAGGCGCCCTGCTGCGTCTTGGTATTGAACGTCACGCTGTCGGCCGAAATGCGCGCCTCCGGCGTCTGGAAGACGACGTTGCCGATTGCGATGAGCTCGCCCGTCTTCGTGTTCATCTGCAGTTCGTCGGCGAAAAACTTCTGTCCGGCATTGGGCGAGCCGGGTTCGCCTTCGATCTCGACTTCGCTCGTCAGCCGGATGCGATCGGCATCGACCTGCTCGGCGAGGAAGCTCTTCTGCAGCCAGCCACGCAGGTTCTGGGCGTCGGCGTGCGCCGGCGCGAGCACCAGGGCGGCGACCAGACAAATCCCGATCAACATCACGATCATTCTAAACGCGAGTGGCGCCGGCTTCGAGCAGGCGAGCGCGAAGCGGGCCAATCATGTAGATCGAGCCACACGCGACCGCGCGCCGCGACCACTCCAGCGCGCGATCCACGGCCGCGGTCGCCGACTCGGCCGGCTCAACTGGAACCCGCACCATCGAGCGAATCTCGGCCGCCAGCTGTTCCGCGCTGCGCGCCCGCGCATGAGGCACCGTGGTGGTGACAAACGCCGCCGCCACCGGCTCGAGGGCGGCGATCATGCCCCGCAGATCCTTGTCGCGCATCGCCGCGAACACTATCGGCAGCGCTTCGCTTCGCATGTCCTGGAGGTACGACGCCAGCGCCGCCGCCCCGGCCGGATTGTGCGCCGCATCGATCAACAATTCGCCGTTCATCGGCGGCACCCGCAGCCACTCGAGCCGCGCCGGCCACTCACACTCCGTCAGGCCGGTCACGACGGCTTCGGCCGGCACATGCCGGACCATCACCGACCAACGCTCGAGGATGGCCACCGCCACCGTGGCGTTTTCGAGTTGGTGGCGGCCGGGCAGGGCCAGCGTCAGACCGCGGAGCGACGGATAGGTCGGATCGGTCGGGCTGGCCGGCGCTTCGAACACCGGCGCTTCGACCTCATGCGCCACCCCGCGAACGCGCTGTGCCGCTTCGGGCGGCAACCTGCCGATCACCAGCGGCACGCCGCGCTTGGCGATCCCGGCCTTCTCGAACGCGATCGCCGACAGCGTCGACCCCAGGTGCCGTTCGTGATCGAAGGCGATCGACGTGATCGCCGTGATGGCGGGCGTCAGCACGTTGGTCGCGTCGTAGCGCCCACCCAGGCCGACCTCGACGATGGCGACATCGATACCGGCGCGTTTGAAAATCTCGAACGCGACCGCGGTCGAGACTTCGAAAAATGTCGGCGTGACGGTCAGGTCGCCCCTGGCACGGGCGGCATCGACCGCGTCGAACACATCCGAGGTGACCTGTGCGAAGGTCGGGCGATCGATCGGCGTCCCGTCGATCGCCACGCGCTCCTCGACGCGATCGAGATGGGGCGAGGTATAGCGGCCGGTTTTCCATCCGGCTGCCCGCAGCCCGCGCTCGACCATGGCCGCCACCGAGCCCTTGCCGTTCGTGCCGGCGATGTGAATCGAGCGATAGGCGCATTCGGGATGCCCGAGCGAGGCGAGGATGACGCGGATGTTGTCGAGCCCGAGCTTGATGCCGAACTGTTCGAGGGCGAAGAGGCGTTGGTGCGGCGTCAATGGCCCTGGGCCGCCGGCGGTTGGTACATGAACGTCAGCGCCCGCGCGATGGTGGCCTTCATCTCGCGGCGATCGACCACCAGGTCGAGCATGCCGCGCTCGAGCAGGAACTCGCTGCGCTGAAAGCCGTCCGGCAGCTTCTGACGAATGGTCTGCTCGATGACGCGTGGGCCGGCAAAGCCGATCAGCGCCTTTGGCTCGGCCAGGTTCAGGTCGCCGAGCATCGCGAAGCTGGCGGTCACGCCGCCGGTGGTGGGATCCGTGAGGATTGAAATGTAGGGCAGGCGGGCACGATCGAGGCGAGCCAGCGCCGCCGAGATCTTCGCCATCTGCATCAGCGACAGCGCGCCTTCCATCATGCGCGCGCCGCCGGAACACGACACGATCAGCACCGGCAGGCGGCGGTCGAGCGCCAGCTCGATGCCGCGCACGATCTTCTCGCCGACCACCACGCCCATCGAGCCGCCGATGAAGCTGTACTCCATCGACGCGATCACCGCCTCGACGCCGTTGATGCGGCCGACGGCGACGATCACCGCGTCCTTCTGGCCGGTGGATTTCTGCGTGGCGGCCAGGCGCGACTTGTACTGCTTGGTGTCGGTGAACTTCAGTGGATCGCTCGACGCCAGGTTCGGCGCCACCTCCTCCCATCGCTCATCGTCGAACAGCGTTTTCAACCGTTCGGTCGCACTGAGCCGGAAGTGATGCGCGCACTTGCCGCAGACGTGAAGGTTCTTGACGAGATCCTTGGTGTAGATGACGGTGTCGCATTCCGGACACTTCACCCACAAACCTTCGGGAACCCGGCTGGTTTTGGCGGGCGCGGCAATCGGCTTGCGCGCCTTCTTGAACCAGGCCATATCCTTGAAATCGTATCAAAGTCAGAAGTGAGAAGTCAGAAGTACTTCTCTCTTCTGACCGCTTACTTCCGCGCGACGTAGTAGCGCGTTCCCTTCCCCATGCCTTTGATCTGCTTGACCAGCTCATCAAGGGCCGCATCGTCAGATTCGGGATCGAACTCCGAGGTTTCCACCACCAGCAGCGGTGTCGCGGTGTAGTGGAAGAAGAAGTGCTGGTAGGCCTCGTTCAACTCGCGCACGTACTCCTCGGAGGGCAGCGGCAGCGGCTCGGCGAGCTCCAGCCGCTCTGGATCGGTGGCACGCCTGCGCAGGCGTGCCATCAGCAGCTCGGTCGGCGCCTGCAGGTAGACCACCAGGTCGGGGGCGGGCACGTCACGCGCCAGCAGGTCGAACAGCCGCTGGTAGATGAACAGCTCGTTGTCGTCGAGATTCAGGTAGGCGAAGATCTTGTCCTTGTCGAAGACGTAGTCGCAGATCGTCGTCTGCAGGAACAGATCGGCCTGGCGCTTGCCGGTGAGCTGCCGGTGGCGGTTGAGCAGGTAGAACAGCTGCGCCTGCAGCGCCGATCCGGGCCGGTCCGCGTAGAAGTCGGCGAGGAACGGGTTCTCGGTGTCCTCGAGCACCGTGGTCGCCTCGAGCTTCGTCGCCAGCCGTTCGGCCAGGTGCGTCTTGCCGGCCCCAATCGGGCCCTCGATGGCGAGATAGTGAAAGGCCACTGCGCTGCCGAGTATAGTTGGTAGGCGTGACCGTAGAGAAGATCGAGTTGTTCCTCTGCCGTCTTCCCCTCGTGCAGTTCTTCGAAACGAGCTTCGGACGTTCGTACGACCGCACCTTCGTCCTGGTTCGCGTGGTGGGGGACGGCCATGAAGGCTGGGGCGAGTCCGTCGCCGAGGCCAATCCGTATTACAGCAGCGAGACCACCGAAACCGTCTGGCACATCATCGCGGGATTCATCGCGCCGCTGATCATCGGCACGCGCTTCGAGCACCCGCGCGACGTGTATGCGGCGCTGAAGCGCATCCGCGGCCACAACATGGCCAAGGCCGGCGTGGAAATGGCGATGTGGGATCTCTACGCCCGCATGCAGGGCCAGCCGCTCGCGACCGTCCTCGGCGGCACGCGCCGGCGCATTGCGTCCGGCGTGTCGATCGGCATCCAGGACTCGTTCGATCAACTGCTGGAGAAGATTGACAGGGAGCTGTCCGCCGGCTACCAACGGATCAAGATCAAGATCAAGCCCGGCTGGGATATCGAAGCCGTCGAGCGCGTGCGCGCCAGGTTCGGCAACATCCCGCTGCAGGTCGACGCCAACGCGGCCTACTCGCTGGACGATGCGGCGCTGCTCGCGCGGCTCGACCCGCACGACCTGCTGCTGATCGAACAGCCGCTCGATTATGACGATGTGATGGACCACGCGGTGCTGCAGGCGCGCATCACGACTCCGGTATGCCTTGATGAGTCGATTCACACCGTCCGCATCGCGCGCGACGCCATCGACGCGAAGGCATGCCGGATCATCAACATCAAGCCGGGACGGGTGGGCGGCCACCAGGCGTCCATCGAGCTGCACGACCTGTGCGCGTCACACGGGATTGCGGTGTGGCACGGCGGCATGCTCGAGAGCGGCATTGGCCGCGCCCACAACATTCACCTCGCCAGCCTGCCGAATTTCTCGCTGCCCGGGGACATCGCCGCCAGCCGGCGCTACTACCAGCCCGACCTCATCGAGCCGGCCATCGACATCGCGAAGGATGGGACGATCGCGGTGCCGCAGGGACCTGGAATCGGCGTGAACATCGTGAGCGAGCGCATCGCTATGGCAACGCTGCGGCACTTGAGCTTATGAACCGAACACGCCTGAGCCTGCTGCGCCTGCTGTGGCCCTGGCTGCTGCTGAGCGGCTGCGCCCCAACCGCCGCTCCGGTGGTGGCGCCGCCGACACCGGTCGCGGCCTTCGATCAGAAGATGCGCTGGATCCTGCAGCTCGAAGACCAACGGCAGCTGCGGGGCGGCGGCGGGGACCTGGTAGCGATGCTGAGCGACGCGGAAGCGCGCGTGCGCCGCCGCGCCGCCCTGGCCATCGGCCGCGTGCGTCTGCCCGAGGGCATGGCCGGCCTGACCACCGCGCTGCAGTCGGAAACCGATGCCGAAGTGCGGCAGATGGCGGTGTTCGCCCTCGGATTGATCGGCGACGCGTCCGCCGCGCCGGTGCTGATCACGGCCCTGAGCGACGCCGATCCGATGATCCAGGGCCGCGCGGCCGAAGCGCTCGGCTCGATCGCCCACCAGGCGGCTGCGCAGCCGATCACCAACATGATCTACGCGCACATCAGCAGCGGGGTGCTGAAGGGGATCCATCCCGACGACATGGGATATCCAAAGGCGCCGGCCGTCGAAGCGGTGCGCCTTGGTGCGTTTGCACTGGTGCGGCTCGGGTCCTACGACGGGCTCGCCTCCGCATTCCTCGATCGTGAAGGCCGCCCGACCAGCCGCTGGTGGCCGATCGCCTATGCGATTCAGCGAGTGAACGATCCGCGCGCGGCAGGAGTGCTGCTCGACCTGCTGGCCGGCGACGGGCAGTTGACGCGGGCGTTTGCCGCCCGGGGGCTGGGGGCGTCCAAGGATCAACGCGCGGTGGCGCCGCTGCTGGCCGCCGTGGAGGATGCCGCGCAGCCGCTGGCGGTCCGCATTCAGGCCGTGCGCGCGCTGGCCGGCCTTGGAGACGCGCGCAGCGGCGCCGTGATGCGGCGGCTCATCGCATCGCCGAAGGTCGAGCAGAACCTGCAGCTCGAGGCCGTCACCGCCCTGGCGCAGCTCAGGGATCCGCACTCGGTGGAGCTGTTGATCGATCTCGTATCGGCCTCGTGGCCATCGGTGCGCGGGGCGGCGCTCAACGCGCTCGCGAAGACCGATGTCGACACGTTCGTGTCCGCCATCTCAAGCCTGGACCCCGACGCGCATTGGTCGGTGCGCGCCTCGCTGGCCCGGACGCTGGGCGACCTCGATCGCGAGCGTGCGGAGGCGCCGCTGACGGCCATGCTGAAGGATGAGGACCAGCGGGTGATCCCGGCGGTGCTCGATGCACTGGCCAAGGTCGGCGCACCGAAGGCGGCGGAGGAGTTGCGGGCCAGGCTGCAGGCCGAGGACGTCGTGGTGCGTGCGGCGGCCGCTCGCGGCCTGGCGACGGTCAAGGCGGCCAACGCCACCGCGTCGCTGACCGAAGCATTCAAGACGTCACAGCGCGATGGCTTGTACAGCGCCCGCACGGCCGCGCTCGACGCGCTTGTGGCGATGGACCCGGCGGCGGCCCGGCCGGTGCTGACGACGGCGCTGGCCGATCGAGACTGGGCGGTCCGCCTCCGCGCTGCGGAACACCGGCGGCGAATGGACCCGGCGGCGGACGTGTCGGCCATGCGCCCGGCGCCGCCGCCGCCGGTGCCGGAGCTGGCCGCCGTGGATACGATGGTGTCGCCGCCATACTCGCCGCAGGCCTACATCGACACCAGCAAGGGCACGATTCAGTTCGAGCTGGCCGTGCTGGATGCGCCGCGCACGGTCGCGAACTTCATGGCGTTGGTGCGCAAGAACTACTTCCGGGGCGTGCCGCTGCATCGGGTGGTGCCCGACTTCGTGGTGCAGGACGGCGATCCGCGCGGCGACGGCGGTGGCGGTCCGGGATACACGATTCGCGACGAGATCAACCAGCGGCCCTACCTCCGAGGCACGGTGGGCATGGCGCTCGAGTGGGCCGACACCGGCGGCAGCCAGTTCTTCATCACGCACTCACCGCAGCCGCATCTCGACGGCCGATACACGGTGTTCGGGCAGGTGGTTTCGGGAATGGACGTGGTCGATCGCCTGCAGCAGTGGGACACCATCGAGCGCATCCGGGTGTGGGACGGCGTCAACTGGATCGGCCAGTAGACGGCGTTTCCTAAGTTCCCACCCAGGCAAAAGAAAAGGGAGCGACCAGCGCTCCCTTTTCAAACCAACGGCTGATGAAGCGTTAGCGCTTCTTCGCCTTTTTCGCAGCCTTCTTCGCCTTCTTCGCCATCGTCGAATCCCCCCCTTCAGGTTGGGTTATGCGTGAAGCACTGGCCGCCACACCGCTCGGCCTCTGCCGCCTGGCACTCAGCGTCGCCGGTGCCGGCCTCTCGTCTTCGCGCCTCTGCGCGCACGCGATGCGTGCGCAAAATGGAAAAGGGTGGGGCAGTCTTGTAAGAACCGCCCCTGTAAGCGGCTTAGCGCTTCTTGGCCTTCTTCGCCTTCTTAGCCTTCTTCGCCATTGTTCTCTCCTGATGGGGGGTGACTCTGCCTGATGGCAGCCGCTGATTGACCTTGGGTGTTCGAAGAGTTTTTACCTCTTCACAACCAGTGGCCTGAGCCGTCCTCCCTCATACCAGATGTAGATTATGGATGAGAAAAATCGGTTGTCAAGCACAAAGCGTTTGTTGTAGCCACCAGACGCCCCGTCTCGAGCCGCCGATCGATCGCACCATCACACCTTCATCATCAATCTCGGATCGGCGCGCACGATTCTGTAGGACCTACCGCTTGAGCGCTTTCGATTGCTTCGCGATGTTGCGCCGGGCGACGCGTTCGGCGATGTCGGGGCGGAACACCGCGCGCGATTCGGCGAGCGCGAGCAACTGCTCGGAGGCGGTGAGGCTCGCGGCAGGATCGTGGAAGTAGCGGTCGAGGATCTCCGCTTCGATCTGCCGGAACAGCGGATTGCGAGGATGGCGTGCCTGCAGGCTCTTGATGATGGCGAGGGCCTGCGGCCATTTCTTCTCGTACCAGAGATACAGCACGTGGGTCTGGAACTGCGCTTCACCGCGCACCAGCTGACCCTGCGTGCCGGCGCGTTCGAGCTGGCGCAGCCCGTCTTCTCGGTCGCCGCCCGGCAGCAGCAGCAGGATGCGCAGGAACCGGAAGAGCGCCGGCGCCACGCCGGCGTAGTAGCGGTACATGCCGATGCCGAACTCGGCGTCGTGCATGGAGGGATCGAGCGCGAGCGCCTTCTCGAGGGCCTTTTTGATCCGCTTGCCGTCGCGCGCCGCGGCCAGACGCTCGTAGCGATAGGAGCGGAACTGCGCCCGCGCGCCGTAGGCGGCGCCGACGTAAAACCAGGCTTCGGCGCGATTGGGTTCGGCGGCCGCGAATCGTTCGGCCTCGCTGATTGCGGCATTCACCGTGCTCAGGAACGTGCGGTCGAGCTGGCGGTTGTCGAGGTCGATCAGGATCTGCCACCACAGGCTCAGGGCCTCGAGCCCGCGGCAGGCGACCATCGGCGCCGGCGGACAGGTGGCCGGCAGGGCCTTCGTCAAGCCATCGAAGTCGGCGTCGAGGATCAGATCGTAGGCGCGCGCCACCGCCGCCGCGCCACTAATGCCCTGCGGCGGAAACGAGACAAGAGAGGTCGTAAGCGACAGGAGCAGCAATACCGCGGCGCTTGTTCTCACTTCTCACTTCTCACTTCTCACTTCACAGGCCGCTGGTCCTGAGGCGTTGTTTGTCCGCATGGCGCGCCAGCGCCAGTTGAATGAGCCGATCCACGAGCGCGGTGTAGCTCACACCCGATGCCTCCCACATCTTCGAGTACATGCTGATGTTGGTGAATCCGGGCAGCGTGTTGATCTCATTCAGAAAGATTTCGCCGGTCTCGCCGTTGACCAGGAAGTCCACCCGCGCCAGGCCGGAGCCGTCGATGGCGCGGAACGCCTGCACCGACAGCCGTTGCACGGCTGCGGCCATGCCCGGCGGGAGGTCGGCGGGAACCACCGTCCGCGATCCTTCGTCCAGATATTTCGCCTGATAGTCGTAGAATTCGCGCGACGGCAGGACTTCGCCGGGCACCGAGGCTTCAGGATCGTCGTTGCCGAGGATCCCGCATTCGATCTCCCGCGCGCGCGGCACGGCGGCTTCCACCACCACCTTGCGATCGAAACCGAGCGCGACCTCGATGGCCGGGATCAGATCGGCTGACGATTTGACCTTCGAAATGCCGACGCTCGACCCGAGGTTGGCAGGCTTGACGAACACCGGCAGGCCGAGCGGCGCCAGCTGCTGCATCACCGCCGTGCGATCGCGATCCCAGTCGGCGCGCACGAAGCTGTGCCACGGACACACCGGCAGGCCGTGACTGGCGAACAGCCGCTTCATCACCGCCTTGTCCATGCCGGCCGCCGATGCCAGCACTCCGTTGCCGACGTAGGCGATGTCGGCGACTTCGAACAGCCCCTGCACGGTGCCGTCTTCGCCGTACGGTCCGTGCAGCACGGGGAAGACGACGTCGAGCCGCAGCGCGTTGAGCGCCGGGTCGCTGGACCGGGGTGCCGCAGCCGAGGTGGTCTTGGCCTGCTGGATCGCTTCCGCGACGTTCGACGCCCTCGGGTCGCGATCGGGATAGGACCAGGCGCCGTTCTTCTCAATGCGAATCGGGATGGGCTGGTATTTTTCACGATCGATGTGCATGAAGATCGATGACGCCGACGTGACCGACACCTCGTGCTCACCCGACCGGCCGCCAAAGACGATTCCAACCCTCAGCTTCGCCACTTAGCGATAATAAAGGGGTCGGGTCCCTTTTGTTCACCCTCACCACCACCAGCGGCGGCGCCCGACGCGGAATTCTGAGGACGGCTCACGGCGAGATTGAAACGCCGGTGTTCATGCCGGTCGGCACCCAGGGCGCCGTCAAGGCGCTGACCGCCGCCCACATCGAAGAAGTGGGCGCGACCATCATCCTCGGCAATACCTACCACCTCATGTTGAGGCCGGGTGACGAGCTGATCGCCCGGCGCGGTGGCCTTCACCGGTTCATGGGGTGGAACAAACCAATCCTGACCGACAGCGGCGGCTATCAGGTGTTCAGCCTCGCCGAGCGGCGGAAGGTCAGGGAGAACGGCGTCGAGTTTCGGTCTCATCTCGATGGCAGCAAGCACGTACTGACACCCGAGCGGGCGGTCGAGATCCAGGCAAATCTGGGTTCGGACATCGCCATGGTGCTCGACGAGTGCCCGGCGCTGCCGTCGACGCCGGAGATCATCGACAAATCGCTCGAAATGACCGCCCGCTGGGCTGCCCGCTGCCGCGAGCGCTTTTCCGAGATACGGAAAAATGGTCCCGACCCCCTCACCCAGGCGCAGTTCGGCATCGTGCAGGGGGGAACGTATCCGGAGCTGCGGGCGAAGAGCGCGCAACTCACTGTATCCATTGGGTTTGACGGCTATGCGATTGGCGGGCTGAGCGTCGGCGAGCCCAACCAGACCATGTATGACGTCGTGGCGGCCACGACCCCACTGCTGCCGGCCGGCCAGGCACGCTATCTCATGGGGGTCGGCACCCCACTAGACATCGTCGAGTGCGTGGCGCGCGGCATCGACATGTTCGACTGCGTGATGCCGACACGAAACGCCCGAAATGGCCAGCTCTTCACGAGCCAGGGACCGTTGAACATCAAGAACGTCCAGTACGCCGAAGACGATGGGCCGGTCGATCCCGCGTGTTCGTGCTACACCTGCCGCAGCTTTTCGAGGGCGTATTTACGGCATCTGTACGCCACCGGCGAGATGACCGGAGCCACCCTTAACACGTTGCATAACCTGAGCTTTTACCTTGACACCATGCGCCGGATTAGGGAGGCTATATCGTTCGGCAGGTTCGAAGATTTTAGACAAGAGTGCCACCAGGCTTTTGCCCGCCGCGCGTTGATTTCATGACCACGACGGATCCCCTTTTCGGCATGATTCTGGCTCTCGCCGCCTCGCCTGGCCAACAGGTGAGCCCGCTGGTTCAACTCATCCCGTTCGTCCTCGTCCTGGCGATCTTCTATTTCGTCATCCTGCTGCCGATGAAAAAGCGGCAGAAGAAGGTCCAGGCGTTCCTCGCCGCGCTCAAAGTCGGCGACAAGGTCGTCACCTCGGGCGGCATGTTCGGCTCGATTGCCAAGATCAGCGAAGACGCCGTGTCGTTGCAGATCGCTCCAAATGTGAGGGTGGATTTCGCCAGGGCCGCGATTGTCGGCTACCAGGGTCAGCCGCCCGTTGTGGAAACGCCGAACACATAAATCATGGCGAAGAATTTTCGTTGGAAATTTCTGTCAATCGTTGCCGTCCTCGGACTGGCGGTGTTTGCGTTCTACCCCCCCGATCAGAAGGTCAAGCTGGGCCTCGACTTGAAGGGAGGCGTGCAGCTGGTGCTGCGCGTGCAGACCGACGATGCGCTGCGGCTCGAGACACAGACCACCGCCGATCGGCTGGCGGAATTGCTCAAGACGAACAACATCCCGGTCGGTGCGATGACCGTCGGCAACGCGACGTCGTTCACGGTCAGTGGCATCCCGCCCGAGCGTGACGCCGAGTTCCGCAACCAGCTGGCCGAAGTCGAAACCAACTACGAACGCGGTTCAGGCAGCGGCGGCGCCTACACCTTCACCCTGCGCCCCAACCTCGTGGTGCAGCTGCGGGAAGACACCGTGAACCAGGCGCTGCAGACCATCGAGCGTCGCGTCAACGAGCTTGGCGTCGCCGAGCCGGTGATTGCGCGTCACACCGCCGCCGACCAGATCATGGTGCAGCTGCCGGGCGTGACCGACGTCGGCCGTGCCAAGGACATCATTCGTTCGACCGCCCAGCTCGAGCTCAAGCAGGTCGAGCAGGGTCCTTTCTCGGATGAAGCCGCGGCGCGCGCGGTGCTGGGCGGCAGCGTTGCGCCGGACATGCAGATTCTGCCGGGCGTGATCGAAGCTGGCCCGGGGCAGGCCGCCAGCACGGGTTACTACGTGGTTCGCCGCGTTCCGGCGGTCACCGGCCGCGACCTGCGCAACGCGCGACCGACCCTGGACGAGAACAACCGTCCGGCGGTGAGCTTCTCGCTCAACAACGACGGCGCGCGGAAGTTCGGCACCTTCACGCAGAACAACATCGGCCGCCAGCTCGCGATTGTCCTCGACAACCGCGTGCAGTCGGCGCCGGTCATCCAGTCACGCATCGACGACGAGGGCCGGATCACCGGCAACTTCACCAACCAGGAAACGCAGGACCTGTCGTTGAAGCTGCGCTCCGGTGCGCTGCCGGCGAACCTCACCTACCTCGAAGAACGCACGGTCGGCCCGTCGCTCGGCGCCGATTCGATTCGTGCCGGGGTGACGGCGGCCGCCGGCGGCCTGCTGCTGGTCACGCTGTTCATGCTGTTCTACTACAAGGCGGCGGGCATCAACGCGCTGATCGCGATTGGCGCGAACCTGATCATCCTGCTCGGTCTGATGGCCTACGCGGGCGCGACCATGACGCTGCCCGGCATTGCCGGTTTCATTTTGACCATCGGCATGGGCGTCGACTCGAACGTGCTGATCTTCGAGCGCATCAAAGAAGAGCTGCGGACCGCCAAGGGCGTCAAGCAGGCGGTGGCCGCCGGCTTCGATCGCGTGCTGCTGACGATTCTCGACACCCACGTGGCGTCGCTGATTGCCGCCGCGTTCCTGTTCAACTTCGGCACCAGCTCGATTCGCGGCTTCGCGTTGACGTTGACGATCGGCCTGTTGTCCAACGTGTTCACCGCCTATTTCGTTTCCCGCACGATGTTCGAGGCGACGCTGACCGGCCGCAACGTGCAGAAGCTGTCGATCTAATCTATGGCTCTCTTCGAAAACGCAAACTACGACTTTATCAAGTGGCGCTGGCACGCGCTGATTCTGTCGACCGTCGTCGTCCTCGCCGGCATCGGCTATGGCGTGAGCCGGGGCATTCCGCTGGGCATCGACTTCTCGGGCGGCACGATCATGGTCGTCAAGTTCGAGCAGCCGGTCAGCGACGATCAGGTCCGGCAGGCGATCGTCGCCGCGATTCCAGGCGAGCAGGTCATCCAGAGCTACGGCGATCCCGCGCAGAACCAGAAAGTGATCCGCCTCCCGCAGCTGATCCAGGAGGACGGCGCGTCGCTGGACCAGAACGCCCGCGCGGTCACCGACGCTCTGGCGAAGGCCAGCCTCGGCAAGATCGAGGTGCTCAGCCAGGATCTCGTCGGCCCGGTGATTGGCGCCGACCTGCAGCGCCGCGGTATCTACGCCGTGCTGGCGTCGATTATCGGCATCACCATTTACATCGGCCTGCGGTTCCGCTTCGCCTTCGCCATCGGCGCGATCGCAGCCACCTTCCACGACATCATGGTCACGGTCGCATTCCTGTTCTTCATGGGCTATGACCTGTCGCTGAACGTGGTCGCGGCCCTGCTGACGATTACCGGCTACTCGGTCAACGACACCATCGTCATTTTCGACCGCGTGCGCGAGAACCTGCGCAGCCGGCGGCGCGAGTCGCTCGAGCGGGTGGTCAACGAGAGCGTCAACCAGACGCTGAGCCGCACCATCATCACCGCGGGCACGACGTTCCTGGCGGTGCTGGCGCTGTACCTGTTCGGCGGCGAGGTGCTCGAAGCGTTTGCGTTCACGATGCTGGTCGGCGTCGTCAGCGGCACCTACTCAACTATTTTCATCGCGTCGTCGATCGCCATCATCCTTGGCACCAGGCAGGCCAGGGGCCGGACGCAGGGTGCCCGGAAGGCGGTGTAGGCCACAGATGGCACGACAGGCGCAGAGCTTGCGGGCGAGTTTGTAACCGCCAGTGGATCTCCTCGCGGCTGCGTTGCTCGGCGTCGTGCAGGGGCTCACCGAGTTTCTGCCCGTCTCGAGCTCGGGTCACCTGATCCTGGCCCGCGCGTTCTTCGGCTGGGATCCGGGACGGTTCGGGATCGCGTTCGACGTGGCGTGTCACGTCGGCACGCTGCTGGCGGTGGTGGCATTCTTCCGCGCCGACGTGGCGCGGCTGATCGCGTCGGCGCCGGGCGCGGTGACCGGCCGCGACGGTGAGTACGAGCGGCTCGGCCGGTTGATCATCGCCGGCACGATTCCGATTGTGATCGTCGGCGGGTTGTTCGCCGACGCGATTGAAGGGCAATTGCGTTCGCCGCTGGTCGTGGCGGTGACGCTGGCCCTCGGCGGCGTCGGGCTGATATTCGCCGAGCGTGTCGGACGGAAGTCGCGTGACGCGCGGACGCTGGGGTTTGGCGAGGCGTTGGCGGTGGGATGCGCGCAGGCGCTGGCACTGGCGCCGGGGGTGTCGCGGTCGGGTGCCACCCTGACGCTGGCCATGCTGCTGCATGTCGAGCGCGCGTCGGCGGCGCGGTTCATCTTCCTGATGAGCCTGCCGGCGATCGTGGCCGCGGCGGCGAAGGAAGCGCTTGATCTGTCGGAGGTGGGGATGGCGGGTTTGCCCGTGACGATTCTCGCCGTCGGCCTGGTGGTATCGGCCCTCGTCGGCTACACCACCGTGAAGTGTTTCGTGCGATACCTTGCGGCGCATTCGCTGGCGGGATTCGCGTATTACCGGTTCGCCCTGGCTGCCTTCACGGTGATCTGGTTGTTGGCGGGGTAATGCGATGCAGTCGGTCCGGGCCGGAGGCCCGGTAAGCAATGCTGCGGCGTAGTTTTCTGACCGGGCTGGTCGTGACGGTGCCGCTGCTGATCACCGTCGTGACCCTGTGGTGGACGTTCCGGTTCATCGATGGTGTGGCGCGGCCGCTGTCGATCTACCTGCTCGGACGGGAAGTGCCCGGCCTCGGCGTGCTGATGACCACGGGTTTCATCCTGCTGGTCGGCGCCGTGGCGACCAACGTGATCGGACGGCGTATCCTGCAGCGCGCCGAACAATGGCTGCTGAACGTGCCGCTGTTCAAGACGGTCTACGCGCCGGTGAAGCAGCTGGTCGCGGCGTTCTCGCCCGACAGCGAGTCGGGCTTCAAGAAGGTCGTGATCGTGGACGACCCGCGGCGCGGGATGGTGATAGGGTTCCTGACGCGCGAGTTCACGATCGATCGTGGCGCGGGTGCGGGACCGGAAGCGATGATCGCGGTGTACGTGCCGACCAATCACCTGTACCTGGGTGACGTGGCCGTCTACCCGCGGTCGCAGGCGTTCTACCCGGATTTGTCGGTGGAAGAAGGCATTCGGATTTTCCTGACTGGTGGTATGGCACTGCCGCCGGCAGTCAACGGTCAAGCGTCGACAGGCAAGAGTCGATAGGCAAGAGTCAAGGGAGACGACGACGAGATGGTGACGAGGCTAACCAGGATGAGGCTAATCAGCATGAGGCTAATCAGCGTGAGGCTGCTTCGACGAGCAGCCATGGTGTTGATGCTGGGCATCTTGATGGCGCCGGCCGTGCTGGCCCAGGACACTGCCCAGGATGCCGCGCATCACCGCCCCGGCGGTGAAGTGAACATCCAGCTGCCCGATCTCAACACGGGCGACTTTTTCGGCATGACCGGCCACGGCATCCTGCTGACCGGCCTCGTGGTGTGCGTGCTGGGCCTGCTGTTCGGCCTGTGGACCTATACCGCGGTCAAGAACCTGCCGGTACACCCGGCGATGGCCGACGTCTCGGCGCTCATCTACGAGACCTGCAAGGCCTACCTGGTGCAGCAGGGCAAGTTCCTGCTGATTCTGGAGCTGTTCATCGGCGCGGTGATGATTGCCTATTTCTGGCTGACCGGCCTCGAGCCGGGCCGCATCGCCATCGTCATCATCTTCAGCCTGATCGGCATCGCCGGCAGCTACGGCGTGGCGTGGTACGGCATCCGCATCAACACCCTCGCCAATTCGCGCACCGCGTTTGCCAGCCTTAAGGGCAAGGCATTCCCGGTGTGCGACATTCCGCTGCGCTCCGGCATGAGCGTCGGCATGATGCTGATCTCCGTCGAGCTGCTGTTCATGCTCGCGATTCTGCTGTTCATTCCCGGTGAATACGCCGGCGTCTGCTTCCTCGGCTTCGCGATCGGTGAATCGCTCGGCGCCGCGGCGCTGCGTATCGCCGGCGGCATCTTCACCAAGATTGCCGACATCGGCTCGGACCTGATGAAGGTGGTGTTCAAGATCAAGGAAGACGACGCCAGAAACCCGGGCGTGATCGCCGACTGCACCGGCGACAATGCCGGCGACTCGGTCGGGCCGACGGCGGATGGCTTCGAGACCTACGGCGTCACCGGCGTGGCGCTGATCTCGTTCATCATGCTCGCGGTCAAGGAGCCGGCCATCCAGGTCCAGCTGCTGGTGTGGATCTTCATGATGCGCGTGATGATGGTGCTGGCCTCGGCGGGCTCGTACCTGGTGAACAACGCGTGGGCGAAGAGCACCTTCGGCAACGCCGCGAAGATGAACTTCGAAGTGCCGCTGACCACGCTGGTGTGGCTGACCTCGATCGTCTCGGTGATCCTCACCTACGTGCTGTCCTACGAGTTGATTCCGTCACTCGGCGGCAACACCTCGCTGTGGTGGCAGTTGTCGACGGTGATCACCTGCGGCACGCTGGCCGGCGCGATCATCCCGGAGTTCGTGAAGGTGTTCACGTCCGTCCACTCGGGCCACGTCAAGGAAGTCGTGACCTCGTCGCGCGAGGGCGGTCCGTCGCTCAACATCCTCTCGGGCCTGGTCGCCGGCAACTTCAGCAGCTACTGGCTCGGCCTGACCATCATGGGCCTGATGACGATTGCCTACATCGTGGCGTCCTGGGGGCTGGGCGAGATCATGGCGGCCCCCGCGATCTTCGCGTTCGGCCTGGTGGCGTTCGGCTTCCTTGGTATGGGCCCGGTGACGATTGCCGTGGACTCCTATGGCCCGGTCACGGACAACGCGCAGTCGGTCTACGAACTGTCGCAGATTGAAGACATCCCGAACGTCGAAGCGGACATCCAGAAGAGCCACGGCTTCAAGGTCAACTTCACGGTGGCGAAGGAACTGCTCGAGGAGAACGACGGCGCCGGCAACACCTTCAAGGCGACCGCCAAGCCGGTGCTGATCGGCACCGCGGTGGTGGGGGCGACGACGATGATCTTCGCGATCATCATGGCGCTGACCCAGGGCCTCGCGGATCAGACGGCGATCGCCAAGCTGTCGATCCTCCACCCGCCGTTCCTGCTCGGCCTGATCACGGGCGGCGCGGTGATCTACTGGTTCACCGGCGCCTCGATGCAGGCGGTCACCACCGGCGCCTACCGCGCGGTGGAGTTCATCAAGCAGAACATCAAGCTGGAAGGCGCGACCAAGGCGTCGGTGGAAGACAGCAAGAAGGTGGTCGAGATCTGCACCGTTTACGCACAGCGCGGCATGTTCAACATCTTCCTCGGCGTGTTCTTCTCGACGCTGGGCTTCGCGTTCGTCGAGCCGTTCTTCTTCATCGGCTACCTGATTTCGATCGCGCTGTTCGGCCTCTACCAGGCGATCTTCATGGCCAACGCCGGCGGCGCGTGGGACAACGCCAAGAAGATTGTCGAAACCGAATTGAAGATGAAGGGCACGCCGCTGCACGACGCGTCGGTGGTCGGCGACACGGTCGGCGATCCGTTCAAGGACACCTCGTCGGTGGCGATGAACCCGGTCATCAAGTTCACCACGCTGTTCGGCCTGCTGGCGGTCGAGTTGGGTGTCTACATCGGCACCGGCGCCGCCCTGACGATGGGGCTGTCGGTGGTGTTCTTCTCTGTCAGCATGTATTTCGTGTACCGTTCGTTCTACGGCATGCGAATCGAGAATTAGGGCGGTAAAACACCTGACGGACCTTGTAATGTTTCGTAACCATGCGTAATTTCGATGCGTTTTCGGTGTCTAGACTGTTGACGGTGGGTTTGCCGCCCGACTAGAATCGCCGGGCGTCCGAGGGGTCAGGTGCGGCTCGTACCTGACCTCTTTCGTTTCTCTGGTGCTGTAGCGGCTTTGCAACGGAAACTTGAACGCGCTTTGTAGGGAGCACACCCGGAAATCCGGTGTCTAATCGGAAGACACGCCCCCTTTTGACCCCCTGGCCGAAGCGCTTGCGTCCGGCCAACGTCGAAGGGATAATCGACGGTCTTCTAGTGACCCTTCGACAGGCTCGGGGGTATCTCGAGGGGACTCGAAGGATGAATACGAAGTTGAGGAGGATTTAGTGCCACGCGACATGTTTGGTGATGTCGTCAACCCATCGATCAAGATGGGCAACAAGATGTGGTACACGGTGCCACTGACGATGTTGATTCAGGCGACTGCGCTCGCCGCCCTGATCATCGTTCCGTTGATGGCCGTGGGAGCCCTGCCGACGACGCCTTCGATGATGGCGTTCGTGGCCGCGCCGCCACCGCCGCCGCCGCCGCCACCGCCGCCGCCGCCACCCGAGGCGAAGGCACCGCCACCGCCGATGGACGTCAGTCCCGACGCGGCGCCGCTCGAAGCGCCGAAGGAAATCAAGGCCGAGACCGGTCTCGAAGCCGGCTTCGAGCGCACGTCGGGCGTTGAAGGCGGCATCATCGGCGGCGTTTCCGGTGGCATCACCGGTGGCATTCCCGAACCGCCGCCACCCCCGCCCCCACCGGCGGCGCCGGTGCGCGTCGGTGGCAACATCAAGCCGCCCCAGAAGACCCGCGACGTTCGTCCCGTGTATCCGCCGATCGCCCAGTCCGCGCGCGTGCAGGGCATCGTGATCATCGAGGCCACGATTGGCCCCGACGGCGCGGTGAGGGATGCGAAGGTTCTCCGCTCGATTCCGCTGCTCGACCAGTCGGCGCTCGACGCGGTGCGTCAGTGGCAGTTCACACCGACCTTGCTGAACGGCGTTCCGGTGCCGGTCATCATGACGGTTACGGTGCAGTTCACGTTGCAGTAGGGCAGTTGTCAGGTCCGTCTCCAGGCGGACCAACCGTTCTTTTTTTGGAGGAATGCGATGGAAGGTCGGAAGCTTCAGTTCGGTCGGATTGCCGGTGCCGCGTTTGCGATAATGCTCGTGGGCGCTCCCGCGTTTGCGCAGGAGGCCCCCGGCGGCGGCCTCGATTGGGTGGGCATGTTCGAGCAGATGGGTGCTGCCGCGTGGGCGGTCGCCATCGTGCTGTTCATCATGTCGTTCTGGTCGGTGGGCGTCGCGATTGAGCGCATCTACACGTTCAATCAGGCTACCAAACAGTCGAAGATGTACGCGCCGCTGGTGGCCAAGCACCTCAAGGAAGGCCGCCTGAAGGAAGCGATCGCGCTGTCGGCCGCCAAGGAGTACCGTTACAGCCACCTCGCGAAGGTCGTGCTCGCCGGCCTCCAGGAGTACCAGTTCCAGCACGAGAGCGGCGCCAACCTGTCGCGTGAAGACCTGCTCGACACCGTTCGCCGCTCGATCCAGCGCGCCACCGCGCTGACCTCGAACGACCTGAAAAAGGGCGTGTCAGGCTTGGCGACCATTGGCGCGACCGCGCCGTTCGTCGGTCTGCTCGGCACGGTCGTCGGCGTCATCAACGCATTCGTCGGAATCGCTTCGTCGGGCTCGGGCGGCATTGGCGCCGTCTCCGCCGGTATCGCCGAAGCGCTCGTCGAAACCGCGCTCGGCCTGTTCGTGGCCATCCCGGCGGTGTGGTTCTACAACTACCTCTCGGGCAAGCTCGAGTTCTTCAACGTCGAGATGGACAACTCGTCGTCGGAGATGGTCGACTATTTCATCAAGAAGACGTCGTAAAGGAAGTCAGGAGTTGGAAGGGAGAAGTGAGAGGCCGATTCATGCTTCTCACTTTCGACTTCTCACTTCTCACTTTGTAGGGAGTAATTGCCATGTCAATGGACGTCGGCGGCTCCAAAGGCGGAGTCAAATCGGACATCAACGTCACGCCCCTGGTGGACGTCATGCTGGTGCTGCTCATCATCATGATGATCGTGGCGCCGCTGCTGCAGAAGGGCGCGGACGTGAGGCTGCCGCTGGCCGCGAATACCGCGGAAAAGCCTGAAACCCAGGACCAGACGGTGGTCGCGGTCGATCGCAGCGACCGCTACTTTTTGAACGGCCTGCCGGTCCGCAAGGAAGAGCTGCGGCAAAGAGTCGAGGAAGTGCTCGAGAACAAGAAAGAGCGCATCATCCTGATCAAGGCCGATGAGGAAGCGCGCTACGGGGCGGTGATGGACGCCATGGACGAACTGCGCGCCGGCGGCATCGAAGACATGGGTCTCATCACCGATCCGAAGAACCGCACCGGCCTGATGGGCGGGGGGAGATAAGCCATGGCTCACGCTCACCAGCACCACGGCGCCGATCGGGTCATTACCGCCAAGAAGCTCGAAGTCTCGGCGGACATGAACATCACGCCGATGATCGACGTGCTGCTCGTACTGCTGGTCATCTTCATGGCCGCCCTGCCGCTGTCGCAGCGCGGACTGGACGTGAACCTGCCGGCCGAAACCAAGAGCGCCAACCAGACGCAGGTCGACGTCTCGCAAATCGTGATCGAGTACACCGCCGATCGGAAGCTGTCGATCAACAAGTCCGACGTCCAGGTGGCCGAGCTCGAGGATCGCCTGCGCAGGATTTACGAAGAGCGCAAGGACAAGACCCTGTTCATCGCGGCCGACGGCGGCCTGCGCTACGGCGACATCGTCGAAGTGATCGACGCCGCCAAGGGCGCCGGCGTCGAGAAGGTCGGCATCATCACCGAGGGCATGCGCCGCGCCGCGGCCGCGCCCGGACGCGTCGGCGGCAACTGATCGGGCACCGATTCGTTTGTTCCGCCGATTCGGGTCCAACCGAATCACGCCAGGCGGCCGCTCCCAAACGGAGCGGCCGTCTTATTGTACGGCCCCCACGCCCCTCCGTCCTCAGCCCCTAAGCCCTCAGTACGAACTCGACTTCGGCGCCTGGGCTCCCACTTCCTTCAATTCAGGAAGCGTCTTGTCTGCCTTCCTCCACACCTCTCGCAGCTCGCGGTAGGCCCTTTGGGCGGTTGCTGCGTCCCTGGCGGCGGCCGCCGCCCGAGCCAGGCCCAGCAGCGACAGGGCGCGGCCGGGTGTGCGCTTGAGCGACAGTTCGAACGCCTCCATCGCCTCCCTGGGACGGCGCAGATCCATCAGCATTTCGCCCACCTGCTCGTTGACCGGCTTGACCGGCACCGGCGGACCAAATTCGAAGGCCAGGCCGGCCTCGACAACGGCGGCCTGGCGGGCGAGCACCAGGGCCTCTTCGCGCCGGCCCTCGGAGAAGAGGATGGCGGCCTCGAGTTGCTGCGCCATGACCTGGGGAATGCGCGGGTCGGCGCCGCCCCCAGCGGTCGGCAGCCCGGTAGCCGCCTGCGGCGCATGCTGATGCGGTGCCTCGGTGCCCGGTGCCTGGGGGCCGGGTCCAGGAACCGCCTGGGGACCCGGCGCGATTGGGCGGATACCGGGCTTGGCGGTGCCCCCTGGGGTGCTTCGCACGGGTGCGCCATTGACGGGCGTCTCCGCCATGACCGCCGCCATTTGCGCCATTGCGTTGGCCGCGCCGGCCCGATTGCCCGAGCGCACCGCGGCGAATCCGATCGCAAACAGATCCGCGATGGCGGTGCCTTTGGCCAGGTCCGTTGATGGCACCGGCGCCTTGGCTTCACCCCACTTGCGGGTCTCGATCAGCCAGGCGGCTCGCGCCAGCGCAAGGTGGCTGCGCGTGCGCTCGGAGCCGCTCTCCTTCGCGGCAACCTCGATCTGCGCCAGCACGCCGCGTGCGTCCTCGTAACGTCCCTGCTGCGTGTAGCTGTAGACCAGCCACAGCAGCGCGTGGAAGCCGCGCTGGTCGACCTCGAGCTTGCGGGCCTCACGACGCGCGTCGGCGGCTTTCACCGAGCGCTCGTTGATCGACCCGGATTCATCCCACATGCCCATCGCCACGTAGATGTGCGACGGCATGTGCAGCGCGTGCGACGCGTCCGGGGCAATCTTCGAGTAGGCATCGGCGTAGCGCAGGCCGAGCGGCGCGTGCACCGGATCGTCGTAGGCGTGAATCAGGTAGTGGGCCGCGCCCGGATGTTGGGGGTTCTTCGAGTAGACCTGCTCGACCAGCGCGGCGGCCCGCATGTAGATCGAGACGTCGCGGCCGCCGTGGCTGGTGCCGAGAATCGCGAGCGCGTAGAAGGATTTCACTTCATCATCATTCGGATACCTCTCGTGCATCGTCTTCATCGCGTCGGCGTACGAGAGATCGCGCGCGAGCTTCTCCCCCGATCCGTACAACCGTTCAACGGCGCCGATCCAGCCTTGCTCCTTCTCGGTCGGCGCCACGGCTCGGCGCGCCTCGGCGGTCGGCGCCAGCTTCGCGAGCGCGGCTCTGGCAAGGTCCGGAGAGGTGCGCTGCCACACCGGGTGGTTGTAGGTCATGGCCTCGCCCCAGTAGGCCATGGCGAATGCCGGGTCGGCGTTCTGCGCCGCGACGAACGCCTCGCGCGCATCGTCGTACTCGAAGCTGTGCATCAACAGCACGCCCTTGATGAAGTGGGGCTGAGCGGCGGGTGAGCCCGAGGTCGGGAAGTCGATGGTGCCGAGTTCCTGGTCCGTTCGACTGAAGCCGGACACCATTGAGGATGCGGGCAGGCTGACGACGGCAAGGACGGCCACGGCGCGGGCGGTCTTCGTCATGGGCAGATCTTAGCCCAAAGAAAAATGGCGGGGGTTCAAGCCCCCGCCCTCGGATGATCGGGCGCACTAAAGTGCGCCCCTATTACCTCAGGGCCTCACAGCCTCAAGGCCCCACCGCCTCTACGACCCGAAGAAGTATTTCACGCTGAACATCACGCGGTAGACGTCGCTGAGGTCCGCGGTCTGCTCGTAGCTCTTCGACAGCAGCTGGTTGCTGACCACCCGCAGGCGGTAGGTGGAGGCGCCGTTGGCGTCCACGGCCGGGTTGGTGAGCGGCTGGTTCGACACCAGGCGCTGGGCCACTCCCCAGTGCTTGTTGATCAGGTTGCCGAAGTTGATCAGGTCCACGCGGAACTGGAAGCGGTGCCGCTCGCCGCCGAACGTGGTGAACACGTCCTGCGTGAGGCCGACGTCGAGGCGGTGGAACCGCGGCAGGAACACCGCGCCGCGCACCGCGTATTCGCCGCGGCGCTTGCTCAGGTAGGGATCCTGGGCGATGTAGGCGTCCCACGCCGCGGACTGTTCCGCGGCCGTAAAGGTCCGGCCGCCGGCGGTGAAGGCCTGGAAATTCATCTCGCCCTGGTTGCGGTGAATGTAGATCAGGTCGTTGAAGCCGCCATCGCCGTTCATGTCGCCAGCGAACGTGTAGCTGGTGTTGCCGATGGTGCGCGACTCCCAGAAGGCCGAGATTGAGGTGGCGCCGAAGCCGAAGTACTCCTTGCGGTACGAGCCCGTCAGGAAAAAGCGGTGGCCCGGCGACGCGCCGGCGTAGGACAGGCCCGGGTTGTTCGGGTCGCCCGCATGGGCGTTGTTCGACCACGAGCCGAACGCAATCGAGCCCGGATCCACGGTGTTCTTGCTCTCGCCGTAGTTGTAGGCGGCCTGCAGCATGCCGGAGGTCATGTTCTTGCGCGCCGAGAACACGGTGTTCCAGGAGCGGCCGACGTTCTGGTTCTTCATCACCGTGGCGTTGGATACCTGGTTGCCCGGGGTGTTGTTGATGCGGTTGCTGGTCCACCGCGGGCGCTTGTCGGCACCGGTGAAGCTGCTCTGCGGCACCGGCAGGTTGGCCTGAATGTAATAGATGCCGTTGACGTCGCGGTTGTAGATGAACTCCGCCGTGCCGGTGATGCCCCAGGGCAGGCGGTGATCGACGGCCAGGTTGGTGCGCCACACCTGCGGGAACTTGAAATCCGGATCCGTCAGCGCCAGCTCGTAGCTGGTGGCCGGCGCGCCGGTGACGCTGGTCGGCTTGTAGGCGTTCGGGTCGGGATTGAACGGGTTGGCCGTGCTGTTGTTGTTCTGGACGAATCCGGTCAGCACCCCGGTGTTGCCGATCTGGTTGGAGATCCACACGAACAGCGGCTTGCCCGTGAAGACCCCCGTGCCGCCGCGGAGCTGCGTGCTGCGGTTCTCGCTGAGGTCCATGTTGAAGCCGACGCGCGGCGACCACAGCAGGTTGGCGTCAGGCAGCTTGCCGGTGTCGTACTGGACGCTGGCGCCGGTCTCGTCGCGGAACGTCAGGGCGTTGGCGTTGGCATTGGCGAAGCCGGTGGCCCCGAACCGCGGCACGTCGAATCGGATGCCGGCGATCACCTTGAGCTTGTCGGTGACGGTCCACTCATCCTGGGCGTAGGCGCCCATGTAGTCCACCTCGAGCGGCTGCAGCGGCTTGTCCAGCCCGGGGATGTTCATGTAGCGGACCTGGAAGCGGTTGAGGGTGACCGGGCGCACTCGGTTGGCGTCGTCGTAGAAGTCCTGCAGCGAGTTGTAGACGTAGACGCTTTGCGACCCGGGGAAGAACACGTTCTCCGAGTTGTAGCGTTCAAAGCTGAAGCCGGCCGTGTAGGAGTGCTTGTCGGCGAACTTGGTGAAGTTGTTCTGTAGTTGGAACGTCTGGTAGCGCAGCTCGTTGTTGGGCGTGAACGGCTCGAAGCCGAACGTCGTGTAGACCGTGCCCTGCTCGAGGATGTCCACCATGGGAAAGAACGTCCCGCGAGTGGCGCGGCTCTCGTCGTGCGAGGAGAAGCCGACGATCAGCGAGTTCGACATGGTCGAGCCGATCACGGTGTTAAGTTCGGCCACGCCCGACTTGATGTTTTCGAGAATCTGGTAGTTCGAGTTCTGGAAGTTCAGGCCCGTGGTGTTGGTGCGGCGGCTGCCAAAGCCGAGCGACGATGAGTTCGACAGCAGGACGTCGGTGTCGGAATCCAGCTGGTTGTAGCGGAAGCTCAGCTTGTTGCGGTTGTTGACGTTGAGGTCGAACTTGGCCAGCAGCCGGCGCCCCGGCGTGAGGTGCTGGTAGTCGGCGAACGGCCCGGTCTCGTAGCCGTAGCGCTGCCGCAGGAAGCTGCTGAGCGCGGTGAGGTCCGAGGCCAGCACGCGCGTGGTGCTGCCGGCCACCGCCTCGCCGCCGCGGTTGGCGCGGAACGTGGTGCCCGGCTGCTCGGTCTCTTCCTTCTCGCCGTTGCCGAAAAAGAACAGCCGGTTCTTGATGATCGGCCCGGCCGCCCAGCCGCCGTAGTTCTTGAAGGTGAACGTGCCGACGTTGACGGTCAGGTCCTTGGCCTCGGTGCCGACCAGGCCCTGGTCGCGGAACTGGTAGAACGCCGAGCCGCGGAACGCGTTGGTGCCGCTGCGGGTCACGCTGTTGACGCCGGCGCCCACGAAGTTGCCCGAGCGCACGTCGAACGGGGCGATGTTGATTTGCAGCTGCTCGATCGCGTCCATCGAAATGGGCGCCACGCCGGTGCGGTCGCCCGGCTGGCTGCCGAGGCCGAACGAGTTGTTGAAGTAGGAGCCGTCCACCGTGATGTTGTTCATGCGGTTGTCCTGGCCGGCGAACGACATGCTGCCTCCCATCGCCGGCGTCAGCCGCGCGAACGACTCGAGGCGGTTGGTGATGGTTGGCAGCAGCGCCATCTCGTCGCGGGTCACGGCGGTGGCCGCGCCGGTGCGGTTCGACGCGAACACCGCGTCGCTTTGCGCCGTCACCGTTACCGTCTCGGTGACCGCGATCTCCCGAACCGTGAACGCCAGGTCGGTGGCCACGCCGAGGTTGATCTCGACGTTCTCCTGCGTGTTGGGCGCGAACGCCGCCGCGCCGGTGCCGCTGAACGCCGCGGTGACCGAGTACGGCCCGCCGACGCGCATGTTGAGGATGACGAAACGGCCGTCCGTGCGGGACGTGGTTTCGTAGGTCGTGCCGGACGGCAGGTGGATCGCGATCACGCTCGCGCCCGACACGGCCTCCAGTTTTTCGTTCTGAATTTTGCCGCTGAGTGAACCGGTGGTCACCTGCGCTGCAGCGCTGATCGCAAACATGCCCACCGTGACGAGGGACAAGACAAGCCTAGTCAACGAAATCTTCATGCAAGTGGACTCCTGAAACTGCACCTGAAATTATCACTCGGGGGTGACGTGCAGGTAAAAGAAAAAACGGGCCGGTGCGCAAGTTGCGCAACCGGCCCGTTCCATTGACTTTCCGCGCTGATCGATCACTTTGGGCGATCGACCGAGTTAGCCCTGGCGTGCCTTTCGCATCGCGTTGGCCTTGTCGCCCAGCGCCGTGCCCTCACGGATCAGGTCCTGCTGCTTCTTGGGGTCCTTCTCAATCAGCGCCTGGGTGCGGAGCAACAGACCTTTGTAGGTCATCGCCTCGATGTAATCCGGATTGAGCGAGAGCGCCTTGTCGACGGAGTTGAGGCCGTCGAGGATGATCTCCCTCTTCTGGCTGTCGGTGAGACGGAAATCGCGCGACGCCTTGTCCCAGCTGTAGGTCGCCAGACGATAGTGCGCTTCCGGGTTGTTCGGCTCGAGCTCGATGTTCTTGCGGATGTTCTGAATCAGCTTGTCGAAGTCGCCCTGGCGGTTGTAGTAGCCGGCCACGGTCAGGTACACCATGGGGTCGGACGGCTTGGCGTCGCGGCCCTTCAGGTAGGTCTCCTCGGCGAGCTGGTACTCGCCCGAGTCTTCATAGATCTTGGCGAGCTGGAAGTAGTTGGTCGGCTCGTTCGGCGCGAGCTGAATCATGCGCTGCACGACCGGCTCGGCCTGCGTCGGGTCGGCAAGCTTGTCGGGGCCGTAAGTCGCGACGAGGAATTCCAGCGCGAGCGAGCGCTTCGGAACGGTTTCCTCGGTCAGCTTCTCGCTGGCCACCGTGTAGTTGTCGACCGCCTTCTGGAGCAGCGCGTCGTTGGCCGGTTCACCCTTGCGGGCAGGACGATAGAGGTTGTCGTACGAGTTGCCCAGGTAGAACCAAATCGCCGGGCACCACTGGCAGTCGGGTTGAGACTGGGCCAGCGCAGCCGCTGCTTCGTATTTGTTGACCGCCACGCGCCAATCGCTGGATGCGTAGGCCTTGTTGCCGTCCTTGAACGCCTTCATAGCGCGGATTTCACTCACGTATCCGCAACCGGCCAGCGTGACGCTCAGCCCGATAAACAGCGCCAAATACGCTGCCGAAGACCGCATTCTCATTAACATTCTCCTCAAGAAAGACCCGTCCAGGAGCCGGCCGCCTCCGCCCCAACGCTCCGGAGGGGCAGGCAAGCTGCAGAGTATATCTGGCTTCCAGAATGGCCCGCAAGATAACTGAGACGCGGGTATCCGGACGCGGTCTTGCCCTGCTAGTTTAGACACCAATCACAGGTATTCGGGCGTCAAACCGATAAACAATTAGGTAACAAGTTGTCATGATTCGCTTCGAGGATCTGCTCGACAAGGTCCAGGGCTACAGTCCGGACGCCGATCTTGAACTGCTCCGCAAGGCCTACGTGTTCTCGGCCCTGGAGCACAGGGGACAGATCCGCCATTCCGGCGAGCCGTACCTGGTTCACCCGCTCGAAGTGGCCGACATCCTCGCGGATATGAAGCTGGACGCGGTCTGCATTGCCGCCGGGCTGCTGCACGACGTGGTCGAAGACACCCTTACCGCGCCGCAGAAGATTCGTGACCTGTTCGGCGAAGACGTCGCGCATATCGTCGAAGGCGTGACCAAGATCGGCGCGATTCCGTTTTCCTCCACCGAGGAGCGGCAGGCCGAGAACTTCCGCAAGATGCTGCTGGCGATGGTCGACGACATCCGCGTGATTCTCGTCAAGCTCGCCGATCGGCTCCACAACATGCGCACCCTGCAGCACATTCCGGATGACAAGCGGGCGCGGGTGTCGCAGGAAACGCTCGACATCTACGCGCCGATCGCCAACCGCCTCGGCATGAGCCGCATCAAGAACGAGCTCGAGGAGCTGTCGTTCCGCCATCTCGAACCGGCCGGCTACCAGTCGCTGAAGGGCCGCGTGGACGCGAAACGCCGTGGCATGCTGGGGATGATCGAGGAGCTGTCCTCGGAGATCCGCAGCAAGCTGCACGACGCCCAGGTGCCGGTGCTCAGCATCGACGGTCGCGTCAAGCGTCTCTACAGCATCTGGCTGAAGCTGAAGGCGCAGAAGATCGATCTCGAGCAGGTCTACGACTTCGTGGCCCTGCGCGTCGTCACGCCGTCGGTGAAGGACTGTTACGCGGCGCTGGGCATCATCCACCAGACGTGGTCGCCGGTGCCCGGGCGCATCAAGGACTTCATCGCCATGCCGCGGCCCAACGGCTACCAGTCGCTGCACACCTCGGTGATCAGCGATCGCGGCTTTCCGTTCGAGGTGCAGATTCGCACCGAGGAGATGCACGGCCTCGCCGAGGAAGGCATTGCCGCGCATTGGAAGTACAAAGAGGGGCGGGTCGGCGCGCAACGCGACGAACAGTACTTCCAGTGGCTGCGCCAGCTGCTCGAGTGGCAGCAGGAAGTCCGCGATCCGCAGGAGTTCCTGTCGAATCTGAAGATCGATCTCTACCCGGAGGAGGTCTACACCTTCACGCCGCGCGGCACGGTGAAGGTGCTGCCGAAGGGTTCGACCGCCATTGATTTCGCCTACGCGATTCACACCGACGTCGGCCACCAGTGCGTCGGCGCCCGCGTCAACGGCCGCATGGTGCCGCTGCGCACGCGTCTCAAGAACGGCGACATCGTTGAGATCATCCGTAACGCGTCGCACAAGCCGAGCCGCGACTGGCTCAATTTCGCCGTTACGTCGCGCGCCCGCAACAAGATCAAGCACCTGATCCAGGTCGAGGAGAAGGATCGAGCCGTCGAGCTCGGCAAGCGGGTGTTCGACAAGGAAGCGCGGCGCTTCGGCTTGAACGGCGCGAAGCTGCTCGAAGGCGACATCGCCAGGGTGCTCGCGGAGTTCGCCACCCCGAAACCGGAAGATCTGCTGGCGCAGATCGGCTACGGCAAGGTGTCGCCGCGGGTGATCCTCGACAAGATTGTTCCGCACAACCAGCTCAAGGAACAGGCGCCGGACCATCCGGTGGTCGCCGCGGTCAAGCGCGTGCTGCGCCCGGGCTCGGAGCCCGACCGCATCAAGGTGCGCGGCGCCGACGATGTGATGGTGTTCCGGGCGAAGTGTTGCAACCCGATCCGCGGCGAGCGGATCGTGGGCTACATCACGCGCGGCAAGGGGGTGTCGGTGCACTCGGCGAAGTGCACCAACGTGGTCAACCTGTCGTACGACCCGCAGCGCAAGATCGACGTCGAGTGGGACAAGGGCAGCGACATCCAGCCGTACACGGTGCGGCTGGCGATCGTCGTGGAGGATCGGAAGGGCATGCTGGCGCAGTTGAGCCAGCGCATCGCCGACATCAACACCAACATCACCAACGTCGAGGCGCGCACTGGCGATCAGCGCGGGCGCATCGATGTCACGGTTGAGATCAAGGACGTGAAACACCTCGAGCAGGTAATCAAGTCCCTGCGTGGCGTCGAGGGGGTGCTGAATGTCGAGAGGACGGCGCCTATCCCGGAGCGAAGGTAACAGGAAGTGGGAAGTGGGAAGCTCTCTCCTCTCTCTTCTGACTTCTCACTTCAATACGGCGATAACGTCGATTTCGACGCGCACGTCACGGGGCAGCTTCACGACCTGCACGGTGGAGCGCGCCGGGTAGGGGGGCGCGAAGTAGCTCGCGTAGACCTCGTTCATTGCCGCGAACTCACCCAGGTCGACCATGAACACCGTGGTGCGGACCACGTTGGTGAAGTCCGCGCCCGCAGCGGCCAGCAGCCCCTGGATGTTGTCCAGCACGCGGGCCGTCTGCTCCTTGATGCCGCCGTCGACCAGCTGGCCCGTGGCCGGATCGAGTGGAATCGACCCCGACAGGAACAGCATGTTGCCCACCTTGACGGCAGGCGAATACGGCCCGATGGCCGCCGGCACTCCCGCGGCCGTGACCAGCTCCTTCATCAGGCCGCTTTGGTGATCTTGTTCGAGCGGATGCAGCGGGTGCAGACGCGCACGCGCTTGCTGGCGCCGTTGACGACCGCCTTGACCGTCTGGAGGTTCGGTTCGAAACGACGGGGACGCACATTGTGGGCGTGGGAGACACGGCGGCCCACGACCGGACCCTTGCCGCAGATTTCACATCGCATTGCCATGGTTCAAAAACTCCTGAGTACCGGAAACGGAAAATTCTATCACGGCGTGACGATCAACGGCTTGCCGCCGTCTCCGGGCCCGCCGTCCGGCGACTTCGGCCGCTGCTGGAAGACCCGGCCGACCAGCTCCAGGTAGACGGTTTCGCCGTCCGGGATGAAGCCCCCCTCGTGTTTCGCGCCGCGCTCGATGGCCCTCATCACCACCGCAACCTCGCGCTGGGCCCTCGAGCCGCCATTCCTGGTGATTTCTTCCAGCACGGGCTTCAGCGTCTTTCGAAGATCCTCGGCTGGAACCGAAGATGTGGCCTCCTCGAAGATCACGCCTTTGCTCGCGGTTTCAAAGGAGGCGGCGAGGGCGCCGGCCGCCAGGGCGACATCGCTGTCGGTCAGCCGACTCAGCCCCTCTGGCCTGTAGGCGAGCACCATCGACTGAACGAGAAAGAAGACCTGCAGTTGCGGCTCGGACAGCCGGCCTATCGACGCCATCAGCACCGTGACATCGTGATCGATCTGCTTCTTGACGACGGCAGGGGGGTGCCGCTGGGCCGTTTGGAGGTAACGGCAGTCCTCCGGGCAGGCGATCTCGGCGAGCCGCTTTGTTGCGCAGCAGACCGTGCAGATTTCCTCTCGCTTGGCCGGGCACAAGCGCCTGGTGGGTCTTTTCCGACACAGTGGACACGCCATCTTGCCGTGTCAACTTTACCCCTCCTTCGCTCTTCGAGCTTAGGCGGGCCACCTTCGCAAGGCCGACTGAGGGCATGGAAAGCCGGGCGGAGCCTGCCCACCCGCAGCGCCTTGAGCGAAGGCGGGTAATTCTTGCCACCGTCCACACATCTGTGCTACCCTTTGCCGGTTCTACGGTGTCCATAATTAGTGACAGAGAGACCGAGAACCAAAATCGGCTCTGCGGCGTCTAATAGGCAAGTGAACGGTGTTCGGCCCGCTGAGTCAGACAACGCAAAGGCAGCGTTAAGTCGTTGTAGATAAACGCGATAGACGTGGAAGACCGGGGCAGTCAGACCCACCTGGAAGGCCGGTGGGAGGCTCCAGCAAATTTCCGGTTCATATCCCCAGTCTTCATTTCTAGCGCTCGTAACAGTGGTTCGATTTCCGGGTTCGGTCAGATTCATAGGCATCGCTCTTGCTTACAGTGAGTCGCAAGGCGGGGCGTTTTTCATAACTCCCACGGTTCGACGGCCAGGAGGCCGGACCTAACCAGTGGGGGAGGCAGAAGGAGCGGCTGAGTCATGGCGGCCAAAGCGAAGAAGAAGGCAGCAGTCATCGAAGCGCCGATTGGCGAGCGGTACGAAGAATTGAAGCGGATGCTCACCGAGCGCCAGCGCGAGATCATGAACGAAGTGCAGGGCAAGATCCGCGACGTGCGCGCCGAAGGCGCCGACAAAGACCACGAGGTCCTCGACCCGGGTGAGACCTCGGAGGTCGACATCCAGGAAGACATCGAATTCGCCCTCATCCAGATGAAGGCGGAGACGTTGAACAAGATCAACGAAGCACTCGCCCGGCTCGAAGAGGGCACCTACGGGAACTGCTTCGAGTGCGGCGAGGAGATTGCACAGCCGCGGTTGCGGGCACTGCCCTTCGCGGTCCGCTGCAAGGATTGCGAAGAGGCCCGCGAAATGGCCCAGCAGCGCGAGCGGATTCAGGCTCGTCGCGGATCGGCCTCGCTCGGCTTCGACATGCGCGGATAACAACCCGGCGTCCTAGATTTCATGGGCTCCGCCGGACGGCGGGGTCCATGAAACACCCCGCCTCCGGCTCCCCCTAAAGAAGCAGGAAGTGAGACGTCAAAAGTAAGAAGTAGAAGCACTGTTCTTCTCACTTCATACTTCTCCCTTCTCACTTCTCCCGGCCCGGGAGGGCCGGCAATCGTGAGCGACCTCAACCAGCCATCCGACCCATTAGCCGAGACACCTTCGTTCCGCGTCCCGCCACACATGCCGGTGCTGCCGCTGCGCGACACCGTGCTGTTTCCGCAGGCGTTCATGCCCCTGGCGGTGGCGCGCGAGAGCTCGGTCAAACTGATCGACGAGGCGGTCGCCTCGGGCCAGACGATTGCCGTGTTCGCACAGCGCGAAGCCGGCGAGGACGAACCCGCGCAGGCCGACCTGCATCCGATCGGCACCGCCAGCCAGATTCACAAGATGTTCAAGCTGCCCGACGGCAGCCTCCGAATCATCGTCCAGGGCCTGGCACGCGTACGCCTGGATGAAATCACCGCCACGCAGCCGTACCTGCGCGGCCGCGTCACTGAAACGCCGGAGGTCCTGAAGGACGATGACCGGCTCGAGATCGACGCGCTGCAGCGCAACATCAAGGCGAACTTCCAGCAGATCGTGTCGCTGTCGCCGTTGATGTCCGACGACCTGCAGGCGCTGGCCTCCAACATTACCGATCCCGGACGGCTGGCCGATTTCATCGCGTCTGGCCTCGGCACCATTGGCACCGACACCAAGCAGGAGGTGCTCGCGACACTCGACGTGCGCGTGCGCCTCGACTTGCTCAACCGGTTGTTGATCAAGGAGCTTGAAGTCCTCGAGCTCGGTTCCAAGATCCAGAGCCAGGTGCAGTCCGAGGTCGGCAAGAACCAGCGCGACTACTTCCTGCGCGAGCAGCTGAAGGCCATCCAGAAGGAACTCGGCGAGGGCGACGACCAGACGCGCGAGGTCGAGGAGCTGCGCGCCAAGCTGGAGGCCGCGGGACTGCCGGAGGCCGTCAGGAAAGAGGCCTTGCGCGAACTCGACCGTCTCTCGAAAATGCCGCCGGCGGCGGCCGAATACACCGTGGCGCGTAGCTATCTCGACTGGATTGTCGCGCTGCCGTGGTCGAAGAAGACCGACGAGAGCATCGACCTCACGAAGACCAAGAGCATCATGGACGACGAGCACTCGGGGCTCGAGAAGGCGAAGGATCGCATTCTCGAATACCTGGCGGTGCGCAAGCTGAACCCGGCCATGAAGGGACCGATCCTGTGCTTCGTCGGCCCTCCAGGCGTCGGCAAGACCTCGCTGGCGCGATCGATCGCGCAGTCGCTGGGGCGCAAGTTGGTGCGCATTTCGCTTGGCGGCGTGCGCGACGAGGCGGAGATCCGCGGCCATCGCCGCACCTACATCGGCGCGCTGCCCGGCCAGATCATCCAGGGCCTGCGCCGTGCCGAGTCGAAGAACCCGGTCTTCATCCTCGATGAGATCGACAAGCTCGGTTCGGACTTCCGCGGCGATCCGTCCTCGGCGCTGCTCGAGGTGCTCGATCCGGAACAGAACCACACATTCCGCGATCACTACCTCGACGTGCCGTTCGATCTGAGCGAGGTGCTGTTCATCACCACCGCCAACGTGCTCGACACCATTCCCGCGCCGCTGCGCGATCGCATGGAAGTGCTCGAGCTGCCGGGCTACACCGAGGAAGAGAAGCTGGCGATTGCCCGCGATCACCTGGTCGCCAAGCAGATCCAGAATCACGGCCTCAGCAAGGCGCAGATGACGTTCGCCGACCACGGTCTGCGCGCCATCATTCGCGGCTACACGCGCGAGGCCGGCGTTCGCAATCTCGAGCGCGAGGTCGGCGCCATCTGCCGCAAGATCGCGCGGCGCCGGGCCGAAGGCGACGAGGAGAAGGTCAGGGTCACTCCCGAGTTCGTGCACGAATTGCTCGGAGCGCCGCGGTTCATGGACGAAGAGGTCAAGGACCGCACCCGCAACCCCGGTGTGGCCACCGGCATGGCGTGGACACCGGTGGGCGGCGACGTGCTGTTCGTGGAGGCCTCACGCATGGCGGGCGGCGGATCGCTCACGCTGACCGGGCAGCTCGGCGACGTGATGAAGGAATCGGCCCGCGCCGCCCTGTCGTGGGTGCGCGCCCACGCCACCGAGTGGCAAATCGATCCGGAGTTCTTCAAGAACTCCGAGTTGCACGTGCACGTCCCGTCGGGCGCCATCCCCAAGGACGGCCCGTCGGCGGGCGTGACCATGGTCACCGCGATGGTGTCGGAGCTGACGCGCCGTCCGGTACGCAACGACGTGTCGATGACCGGCGAGATCACGCTGCAGGGCAAGGTGCTGCCGGTCGGCGGCATCAAGGAAAAGGTGCTGGCGGCCAGGCGCGCCGGCATCAGGGAAGTGATCCTGCCGAAGCAGAACGAGAAGAACGTCAAGGAGGATCTCGGCGAAGAGTTGAGGAAGGGCCTCACGATTCACCTGGTGAGCACCATTGACGAGGTGCTGCTGCTGGCGCTGGTGCACCAGAACGACCGCCCGTCGCGCCGTATCGGCGACAAGGCGAAGGCGAAGAGCGCGAACGGCCCGAAGCCCGTGCCTCGCGCCAGGTAGCTACACCAGGGTCAGTCCGGCGAGCGTCTTCAGATCGACGATTTCGCCGGATTGCACCAGCGCTCGGGCTTCATCGAGGCTGAACACCCTCGGCTCGATGTCCTCGTCATCATCGGCCTTCGCCGTGGAGTCTGCCGGCGGCGGTTGCAGAGCCTCGCAACGGTAGTAGGTCATGATCTCGTCGCAAAATCCGGGCGTCGGGTAGTAGCCGCCGAGGCGGGTGACCCTTCCTGGCGCGAGTCCGATCTCCTCCTCGCATTCGCGTGCCGCCGCCGCGTCGGGCGCCTCGCCAGGCTTCAACGTGCCGGCCGGCAGCTCCCAGATCCAGCGATCGATCGTGTAGCGATACTGCCGGACGAGGATGATCTTGCCCGGCTCGGGCACCGGCAGCAGCACGACCGAGCCCGGGTGCCGGACGATGTCCATGTCGACGGTGTGGCCGCTGGGCAACTTGACGACATCGACTTCAACCGTGAGATAGCGGCCCGTGTGAACGGTGGTGCGGGCGAGCAGTTCCGAGTCCATGCGACAAGGTTATCCGCTAAACATCGCAGAGCGCGACCGCTTCGCGAAGCGAGGTCAGCGGCTCGCGCTTCGGCACGAACTCGTGCGCGAGGAATCCCGTGAAGCCGGTGTCGACGATGGCACGGCAGATCGACGCCCACTGCAACTCCTGCGTGTCGTCCAACTCGTTTCGTCCGGGCACGCCGCCGGTGTGGTAGTGGGCGATATGGGCATGGTGGGTCGTGATGGTCCTGATCACATCGCCCTCCATGATTTGCATGTGGTAGATGTCGTAGAGCAGCTTGATGCGCGGAGAATTGACCGCCGACACCACCTCGACGCCGAACGGCGTGCGATCGCCCTGGTAGTCCTTATGATCGACCTTGCTGTTGAGGAGTTCGATGCAGATGGTGATGCCGTGGTCTTCGGCCGCGGCCTTGATGCGATTGAGTGCGGCCACGCAGTTATCGATGGCTTCGCGATCGCCGCGTCCCTGCCGGTTGCCGAAGAAGGTGATCAGGTTCGGCACGCCGAGCGCCTTGGCCCGCGGCATTGCCGCAATCAGGTTCCTGACGATTGAATCGTGATTGGCGGGATTGTTGAGGCCATCGCGGATTGAGCCGCCGCCGCCGTAGCCCATCGAACAGATCAATCCGAAATCCTGCGCGATCTTCCACTCGGGTTCTTCGAGGAGATCGATGGCCGTGAGCCCCATGGCCGCGACGGCCCGGCAGAACTCGGGCATGGGAATCTTGTTGTAGCACCAGCGGCTCACCGACTGGCGGATGCGGCCACGCACGACCGCCTTTGCCGCGGGCTGGGCCACAGAAGGCACAGCGGGCACAGCGAGCGCGGCACGGCCGGCCAGGGCCAGGCCGCCTGCATGGAGGATGTCCCGCCGTCGAATCCGGTTCGGATCCGTCATGGCGCCAAATCTTATACGATAGCCCCCACGAACCGAGGTCGCCATGCGCCAGTCCGAAACATTTGACGCCATCGTCGTGGGCTCGGGGATTTCCGGGGGCTGGGCGGCCAAGGAGCTGACCGAGCGCGGGCTGCGGGTGCTGCTCCTCGAACGCGGGCGCAACGTCGAACACCAGAAGGACTACAAGAACGCGCGGAAAGGCCCGTGGGAGTACCCATACCGGGCCGGACGCACGCGCGCGATGGTCGAGGCCTATCCGGTCCTGCGCCGCGATTATCCGCTCAATGAAAAAAACCTCGACTGGTGGGTCAACGAGCAGGAGTCGCCGTATACCGAGATCAAGCGCTTCGACTGGTATCGCGGCTACCACCTTGGCGGCCGCTCGCTGACCTGGGGCCGCCAGAGCTACCGCCTCAGCGATCTGGACTTCGAGGCCAACGATCGCGAGGGCGTCGCGGTCGATTGGCCGGTGCGCTACGCGGACATTGCGCCGTGGTACGACCACGTTGAACAGCACGCCGGCGTGTCGGGATCGATCGAGCGGCTGCCGCAACTGCCGGATGGCCAGTTTCAGCCGGCCATGCCGTTGAACTGCGCCGAAGAGGCGATCGCCACCCGGATCGCGGCGCGCTTTGAGCGGCGGCGGATGATCCCGGGACGCGTTGCCAACCTGACGCAGCCGCTGCCGGGCCGAGGGCGATGCCAATACCGCAACGCGTGCGCGCTTGGCTGCCCGTCGGGATCGTATTTCAGCACGCAGGCCTCGACGCTGCCATTTGCGGCGGCGACGGGACGCCTGACGTTGAGAACCAACGCGATTGCGACCGAAGTGATCTACGACCGCGATCGCAAGCGCGCGGGCGGCGTCAGGGTGATGGACGCGATCACCCATGCGACCACCGAGTACCGCGCGCGCGTCGTCTTTCTGTGCGCGTCGACGCTCAATTCCACGTGGCTGCTGATGCGATCGGCCACCGACGTGTGGCCCGATGGACTGGGCAGCAGCTCCGGTGAGCTCGGCCACAACCTGATGGACCACCACTTCCGCTGCGGCGCCAGCGGCATTTCAGACGAGCCGAAGGACAAGACGGTCTACGGCCGCCGACCCAACGGCTTTTACATTCCGCGCTTCAGGAACCTGTTTGGCGATAAGCGCGCATACCTGCGCGGTTTTGGCTACCAGGGAAGCGCCAATCGTCAGGGATGGCAGCGCATGGTGGCCGAACTCGGCGTTGGTGGCGCGTTCAAGGATGCCGCGGCGACTCCTGGACCGTGGTCGGTCGGTGGCACCGGCTTCGGCGAAATGTTGCCGAACCACGCCAACCGCGCGTTTCTCGACCGTACCAAGACGGACAAGTGGGGAATGCCGGTGCTGGCGATCGATTGCGCCACCGGCGAGAACGAACGCCTGATGCGCATCGACATGATGAACGACATGGCGGAGATGCTCGAGGCGGCGGGCGTCAGAAGCGTCCGGGTGACCGACAGCGGATACTCGCCGGGCATGGGCATTCACGAAATGGGAACGGCCCGCATGGGCCGCGATCCGAAGACCTCGGTGCTGAACGGCCACAACCAGGTGTGGGACTGCCCGAACGTGTTCGTCACCGACGGATCGTTCATGACTTCGTCGGCCTGCCACAACCCGTCGCTGGGCTACATGGCCTTCACCGCGCGCGCCTCGGCGTTTGCCGTCGAGGAACTGAAGCGAGGCAACCTATGAACGACATCACTCGACGCGACGTCCTCCAGCGCGTGACGGCGCTGCTTGGCGGCGCGGCGCTCGTGGGCGGCGAATCGCTGGCCGCCTTCACGTTCCACGAGGCGGCGCGGGCGGCGGCGATGTCGCAGGGCATCGGGGCCTTCACCGCCGCAGACGTGGCGCTGCTCGATGAGATCGCGGAGACCATCCTTCCGCAAACATCAACACCGGGCGCCAGGGCGGCCAAGACCGGCGCGTTCATGGCGCTGATGGTGACCGACGTCTACGCCGATCGCGCCCAGGCGGTGTTTCGCGACGGGCTGAAGCAGGTCGACGACGAGTGCCGGCGCGCCAACGGCGTGGCATTCATGAGCGCGACGCCGGCCCAGCGGCTGGCCGTCGTGCAGGCGCTCGATCGCGAACAGAAGTCGGTGATGGACGCGCGACAGGAGCCGCCGCCCACGCGCGCGCCCTTCACGCCGGCGCCGCCGACTGACGAGCCGGCGCACTACTTCCGGATGATGAAGGAGTTGGCGCTGCTCGGCTTCTTCACGTCGGAGATCGGCATGACGCAGGCGCTGCGGTATATCGAAGCGCCCGGCCGATACGATCCCTGCGCGCCGCACTTGCCCGGCGATCGCGCGTGGGCCGGCCACGCGTAGGTTGTTGTATTCTTCGCTCTATGAAACGTCGTGAGTTCCTGAAATCGTCCGTGGCCGGTTCGCTCGTCGCCACGTTTGCCGATCGGTCGCTCGGCGCATCGCCGCTCGAAGACGGATTGCAACCGCGTCCGGCGTCGACGCGCAAGATTCTGATCGCCGGCGGCGGCTACGGAACGGCCTTCATCCGCTACCTGGCGCAGCTCACCGGCAAGCCGCGGCCGAAGCTGCTGTACCTGCCGACCGCATCCGCGGATTCACCGACCGGGATCATCAACTGGTATCGCTTCTGCGCGCCGCTGAATGTCGAGCCGTCGCACCAGGTCAGCTTCATCGCCAGCTATACCCAGACGCGCACCTGGGAAGAAGTGCTGTTGTCGGTTGACGGCATTGTCTGCTCCGGCGGAAACACGCTCAACCAGCAGGTGATCTGGAAGGCGCACGGCATTGACGCGATTCTCAAGCAGGCGTGGGATCGCGGCATCGTGCTCGGCGGCGCCAGCGCCGGCTCGCTATGCTGGTTCGAGCACGGCACCACCGACTCGCGGCCGAAGGAGCTGTCGAAGGTGGATTGCCTCGGCTTCCTGCAGGGCAGCCACTCGCCGCACTACGACGCCGAACCTGGCCGCCGGCCGCTCTACCAGAAGATGATCCTGTCGGGGCAGATGAAGCCCGGCTACGCCTGCGACAACGACGCCGGCATCTACTTCGAGGACAACACCGTCAAGCGGGTGGTGCACACCCGCGCGGCGGCCAAGGTCTACTACGTCAGCGTCGACGGCGGAAAGGTCGTGGAGAAGGTGATGGAGCCGGAGATGATCAGCTAGTCACTCCAGCGCGCCGTTGTTGGTGCCGGCACTGTCGCGCGCGAAGATGGTCGCGTATTTGTCTGCGGGCACCAGCGCCATCAGGATCGCCTCGAGGTCGGGCGGCAGGTTCGCCGTGAACTCGAGGCGTTCGTGCGTACGCGGATGCGTGAACGCGAGCCGCTCCGCGTGGAGAAAGGGCCGCGTCAGCCTCAGCACCGGCCGCAGGCGCTGGGGCATGCTCTTGTGCAGGCCGCCGTAGAGCGCGTCGCCGACGATCGGATGCCCGATGTCGCTGAGGTGCACGCGAATCTGATGGGTGCGTCCGGTGGCGATGGCGATGCGGAGCAGCGTCACGCCCTGGAGATCGCGCGCCCACGTCACGCGCGTGACGGCGTTGCGCGCCCGGTTGGCCCGGCGCGTCGTCATCTTGAGGCGGTTCTTCGGATCGCGCCCGATGGCGGCGTTGATGCGCTTGCGCTGCTGGACCAGCCCCCATGCCAGCGCGACATACTCCTTCTCGACTTCCCGATCGTGGAACTGGCGAGCGAGTTCCTGGTGGGCCGCGTCGTGCTTGGCGACGACCATCACGCCGGAGGTGCCCTTGTCGAGCCGATGCACGATGCCTGGCCGCCGCTCGCCGCCAATGCCGCTGAGGTCCCTGACGTGATGCAACAGCGCGTTGACCAGCGTGCCCGAGGCGTTGCCGGCCGCTGGATGCACGACCATGCCGGCCGGCTTGTTGACCACCACGACGTCGGCGTCGCTGAACAGAATCTCCAGCGGGATGTCTTCCGGCTCCGCGGCCGTCGGTGCAGTCTCCGGCAGCTCGACACCGATGACATCGCCCTCGCGAATGTCGTTGTTGGCCTTGGCACTCCGGTAGCGCGAGTGCGTCACGTGCCCGTTCTCGATCAGCCGCTGGATCTGCGACCGCGAGCGGTCGGGAATCTGCGACGTGAGGAACCGATCGAGCCGATCACCGGCGTGATCGGCGTCGGCCGTGAACTCGAGCTTAGACAAACCGTGGCTTGCGCGGGCTGGCCGGCAGCTCCGGCTCGGCGGGCCGCTCGGGCCGGCTCAGGTACCACAACATCAGCAGGCTGAGCGGCGCGAGCACGATCGAAATGGCCTGCGACGTCGACACCATGTTCATCACCATGCCGCGATCGTCGCCGCGGAAGAACTCGATGATGAAGCGCAGCACCGCGTACAGGAACGAGAAACTCCAGAAGGTGCGGCCCGCGAAATGCCCGGGCCGCTTCTCGAGGATCAGCAGCGCCACGAGGATGAGGAGCCCGGCGCCGGCTTCGTAGAGCTGCGTCGGATGCAGCGCCACGTTCAGCGGCGTGCCGACGTTGAAGTTGGCCGCCGGATCGGTGAAGGTGACGGCCCATGCCACATCGGTCGGCTTGCCGTAGCAGCAGCCGGCCATCAGGCAGCCAAGGCGGCCCACCATGTAGCCCAGCGCGATGCCCGGCGCAAACAGGTCGCCCGACTTCCACAGCGGCAGGCGGTAGGTCCTGAGCTGCCAGATGCACACGGCGATGGCCGCAATCAGGCCGCCGTAGAACACGCCGCCCGAGCGCAGCAGCGTGGTGAACTCCTGCCAGCTGCTCGTGAAGTGGCGGAAGTCGACGATCAACAGCAGCGCCTTGGCGCCGACCAGCGCGGCGATGATCACCCAGATCAGGAGGTCCATGATCCGGTTGGCATCGACGCCGGCCGCGCGCGCGCGCCTCACCGCCAGCCACAGGCCCAGCAGGTAGGCCGAGGCCAACAGTACGCCGTAGGAGTAGATGGTGACGGGACCAGCGTTAAACAGGATTGGATGCACTGCGCCTACCTATTCCAAGGATATCGAGAATCATGAAGACGACGCCAATGGAGATGGCGGCGTCGGCCACGTTGAACGCCCAGAAGTGCCAGGTGCCCCAGTAGATATCCACGAAGTCCAGCACGTAGCCGGTGCCGGCGCGGTCGATCAGGTTGCCGATCGCCCCGCCGAGGACGCCGGCAATGCCGATCCGCGCCAGGCGGTCTGACAGGGGCACCGTGGCGGCGTACCACGCCACTCCGGCGAGGGCGATGCACGCGACCAGCGACATCACCACCGCCTTGAACGGAAACTCCGCCGCGTTCAGCAGACCGAACGCGGCGCCGGTGTTGTGCACACGGGTCAAATCGAGCAAGCCCGGAATGACTTCCTGGCTCTCGTGCAGAGCCAGCATCGGCCGGATCATGGCCTTGGTGATCTGATCGAGGACCACGATCGAGGCGGTGACGAAGATTTCGAGCCGCCGGGACGCCAGCACTACAGGCTCACCGGTTCGGCGAGCGCTGCCACGCACCGCGGACAGAGGCCCGTCTGATCGGGCCCGCTGCTCACCGCCGCTACGTATCGCCAGCAGCGTTCGCACTTCGTCCCCGCGGCGCGTTCCACCGTCACGCGATTGCCGGCCGTCAGCTCGACGTCCGACACGCCGAACAACGTCGGCAGGAAGTCGCGGTACTCGTGGAGCAGCGTCGCGGTGTCGCCCTCGGCCCCGATCGCGACGCGTGCGGACAGGTTGGCCGCGATGGTCTTGTCCTGCCGTTTCTCCTCGAGCTGCAGGTTGACCTGGTCGCGCACGGCAGCCAGTCCGGCCCACCGATCGAGTAACGTCGCGTCCTGCCACTGGTCCAGGTCCACTGGGAACAGCGCCATGTGCACCGATTCCTCGCGCGTGCCCGGCAACAGCCGCCACAACTCATCCATCGTCACCGACAGGACCGGCGCCAGCAGGCGAGAGAGGCCGTCGACGATGATGTACATCGCCGTCTGGCCGGAGCGGCGCGCCTCGGACTTGGCGCCGAAGGTATACATGCGGTCCTTGGTCACGTCGACGTAGAACGCGCTCAGGTCGACGGTGATCAGTTGATTGGCCGCCTGGAAGATGGCGGGATAGTCGTAGTCCTCGTAGGCCTTGACGATTCTCTCCGCTGCTTCAGCGTAGCGGGCCAGCGCCCAGCGATCGATCTCCAGCAGCTGTGCCTTCGGGACGCTGTCGTCCTTGGGATCGAAGTCGTAGAGGTTGGCGACCAGCACGCGGATCACGTTGCGGAACTTGCGATAGCTTTCAACCGTGCGCGTGAGCACTTCCTTGCCGATGTTGATGTCGTAGCGGTAATCGACCATCGACACCCACAGCCGCAGGATTTCCGCGCCGCTCTGCTTGATGACGTCCTGGGGCGCCACGGTATTGCCGAGCGACTTGGACATCTTGCGGCCGCGTTCGTCCATGACGAAGCCGTGCGTCAGCACCTGGTTGAACGGCGCGCGGCCACGGGTGCCGACCCCAACCAGCAGCGAGCTGTGGAACCAGCCGCGGTGCTGGTCGCTGCCCTCGAGATAGATGTCGGCCGGCCACGCGTGATCCTCGCGGAACGGCAGCACGGCCTCGTGGCTCGAACCGGAGTCGAACCAGACGTCGAGGATGTTGCCTTCGCGCTCGAACTCGGTGCCGCCGCATTCGGCGCACGTCATGCCGTCGGGGATGAACTCCTCGACCGGGCGCTCGTACCAGGCGTCGGCGCCGTAGACGTCGAACACCGAGGCGGCCTTGTCGACCAGTGCCTTGGTGAGCACCGGCCTACCGCACCTGGCGCAATCCATCGCCGGAATCGGCACACCCCAGACGCGCTGGCGCGAGATGCACCAGTCGGGCCGGTTGGCGATCATGCCGTGGATGCGCGCCTGGCCCCAGTCCGGGATGAAGCGCGTCGCATCGATCGACTGCAAGGCGCGCTCGCGCAGCTGCTTCGCCTCCATGGCGATGAACCACTGCGACGTGGCCAGGAAGATGACCGGGTGGTGGCAGCGCCAGCAGTGCGGGTACTGGTGATGGAAGTCCTCGCGATGCCACAGGCGGCCGCGCTCCTTGAGCGCTGCCTCAACCTTCGGGTTCGCGTCCCACACCTTCAACCCGGCAAACAGCTCGACCGACTCGTTGTAGTGCCCGCCGGCATCGAGCGGCGCATAGATCTCGAGGCCGTAACGCACACCGGTCTTGTAGTCGTCGGCACCGTGACCCGGCGCGGTGTGTACCGCGCCGGTGCCGGCGTCGAGCGTGACGTAGTCGCCGAGCACGCCGAGCGAATCGCGCGAGTAGAGCGGATGACGGAACGCCACACCTGCCATCGCGGTGCCGTCGAACACCGCCAGCGGATTGACGAGCGTCCTGCCGATCTTGGCGCCCACCACTTCGGCAAGGTCCTTGGCGACGATGACGGCCTTGCCGTCGACGTCGTAGGCGGCGTACTGGAACGCGGGATGGAACGCGATCGCCAGGTTGTTGGGGATGGTCCAGGGGGTCGTCGTCCAGATCAGTACCGACACGCTCTTGCCGGCCAGTTCCGGCACCCGCTTCGCGACGTCGGCCGTGCCGTTATCCGAGAGCGGAAACTCCACGTAGATCGACGGAGAAACGTGCGCCTCGTACTCGACTTCGGCTTCGGCCAGCGCCGTGCGGCACTGCGTGCACCAGTGCACGGGCTTCTTGCCCTTGTAGACCATGCCCTGCTCGACGAACTTGCCAAGGGCGCGGACGATCGCGGCCTGGTATTCGAACTCGAGCGTCTTGTAGGGGGCGTCCCAGTTGCCGATCACGCCGAGCCGCTTGAAGTCGCGGCGCTGGATGTCGACGTACTTCTCCGCGTAGGCGCGGCAGGCACGCCGGAACTCGGCCGTGCTCATCTGCTTCTTCTTCGGTCCCAGCTCGCGGTCGACCTTCAGCTCGATTGGCAGTCCGTGGCAGTCCCAGCCTGGAATGTACGGTGCATCGAAGCCCAGCATGTTGTGGGACTTTACGACCAGGTCCTTCAGGATCTTGTTGAGCGCGTGACCCATGTGGATCTCGCCGTTGGCGTACGGCGGACCATCGTGCAGCTGGTATCGGGTTGCGCCCTTGCGGGCTGCGCGAATCTTGCCGTAGAGGTCGATCGCGTCCCAGCGGGCGACGGTGTCCGGCTCGGTCGTCTGCAGGTTCGCCTTCATGGAGAAGGCGGTCCGCGGCAGGTTACAGGTGTCTTTCCAGTCCGCCATGACTACCCAATTATTGTACTGTGGCGGGGTGGTTCGTGAGACGGTGCTCGGCAATGGCCTCAAGGTCCTGATCCAAGAGGTGCACACGGCGCCGCTGGCCTCGGTGTGGTGCTGGTACCGCGTCGGCTCGAAGGACGAGGGCCCCGGCCTGACCGGCGTGTCGCACTGGTGCGAGCACATGAACTTCAAGGGCACGCGCAACATTCCTCGCGACCAGGTCAAGGGCATCATCGAGAAGTTCGGCGGCAGCTGGAACGGCTACACCTGGATCGATCAGACGACGTACCTCGAGACGGCGTCGAAGGATTCCCTCGACCGGATGTTGTTCATCGAGGCCGAGCGCATGGACGGGTGCCTCTACGATCCGGCGGATTGCGAGTCGGAGCGCACCGTCATCATTTCCGAGCTGCAGGGCGGCGAGAACGACCCCGAGCATCTGCTCGACAACGAGGTGACCGCCGCCGCGTTCAAGGTGCACCCCTACCGCCACCCGACCATCGGCTGGCTGTCCGACCTGCAGACCATGACGCGTGACGATCTCTACGGTCACTACCGCAAGTACTACGTGCCGTCGAACGCGACGCTGGTGGTGGTCGGCGACATCGACCCGGACGCCACGCTGAGACAGGTCGAGCAGCACTTCGGCGGCATTGCCCCCGGATCGGTGCCGGCGCGCACCATGCTGATCGAGCCCGAGCAGCAGGCGGAGCGGCGCGTCGTGCTGCGCAAGCCCGGGACCACCGCCTACTGGAAGGCGTCGTTTCACGCGCCGGCGTTCGAAGACGACGCGTTTTTTCCATTGCTGGTGGCCGACGCGGTGCTGAACGGCGCCGCGGGGCTGAACATCTGGTCCGGCGGTGGCGTGTCGCGCCCGCAACGCAGCGCGCGGCTGTATCGCGCGCTGGTCGACAACGGGCTGGCGTCGGCGGTGAGCGGGTCGCTGATGCCGACGCAGCATCCGTTCCTGTATGGCATCAACGCCGCGGTGGCCGAGGGCCAGTCGCTGGCCGCGATCGAAGAAGCCGTGCTCACCGAACTCGACCAGCTGCGCCGCGACGGCATCAGCGCCGACGAGCTGACGAAAGTGCAGGCGCAGCTTCGCGCCCGCTTCGTCTACGACGGCGCCAGCGTCACCGATATCGCGCACCAGATCGGCTACTTCGAGACGATCGCGTCGTGGCGTGCCTATCACTCACTGCGAGAGCGCCTGGCTGCCGTGACGGCCGACCAGGTACAGGCCGCCGCGCAGCGATACCTGGCGCCGTCCAATCGCACGATTGGGTGGTTCGAATCGACTGCGGCCCGTCGGCCGGGCGTTGATGGCGGCGGGCAAGGACCCTCGGTTTAGTGTAGAGTGCGCGGATGCCCAGCATCCTTGCCCTCCTGCTTGCGCTGTCGGTTGAGCAAGCCCCGTCGGCACAGGCGCCCGCCGTGTTCATCACCAAGGGCGAGCACGAAGCCACCCTGACGGAGCAGATCGCGAAAAACGTCGTCGATCAGCCGATCAAACTGGCCGACGTGCTCGGCGGCAAGGCTTCGGTGGCGATGCTGCACCGCACCAAGCCGGAAGCCAACGCCCTCGTTCATGACTACGTCACCGAAACCTATTACATCCTGTCTGGATCGGGCACCATCGTGACCGGCGGGTCGCTCGGCGGCGCCAAGCCAATTGACCTGAGCCGGTTCAACGCGGGCATGGGACAGACCGGCACCCGAATCGGCGGCGACAGCCGGAAGGTCGGACCCGGCGACATCATCATCATCCCCGCCGGCCTGCCGCACAGCTTCAGCCAGCTCGATGGGCCAATCAGTTACCTGGTCTATCGTTTCGAGCCATCGAGGAAGTAGTCGTCGAACCGCCGCCACCGTCTCGCGTGCGAATCGTCATTACGGGTGCGAACGGGAGCGTCGGCAGGAACCTGCTGGCGCACGTCGCGAAGGACGCCGGCATTCACGCGGTTGCGACCGTCCGCTCCGAGCGCGCCGCCGCGGCGCTTCCGGCCCGCCCACTCCTCGACGTGCGCATCGTCAGCAGTGACGACGCCGACGGTCTGGCCCGCGCCATGGCCGGGGCGTCGTCGGTGGTTCACCTTGCGGGCATCTTGATCGAAAGCCGGAGTGCGACCTACGAGCGTGCCAACGTGGCCGCGACGGAGACGGCCGTCGACGCCTGCCGCCTCGCGAGCGTGTCCCACCTGGTCCTGGTGAGCGCACTCGGCGCCGACCCGGAATCGGCGAACCGGTATCGACGCTCCAAGGGCGCCGGTGAGCGTGCCGTTGAACAATCCGGTCTCGACGCGACGATCATCCGGACGCCGATCCTGCTGGGACCGGAAACCGCCGGTGCGGCGGCGATCATGCGAGCGGTCAGCGGCGGCACGGCGAGATTGCTCGGCGGTGGTGGTTACCTGATGCGTCCGCTCGACGTCGATGACCTGAGCGAGGCGATCCTCGGCGCCTGCCGCCGGCGCCTGCCCGGCGTCCACGTTCACGAGTTGGCCGGTCCCGAGCCTGTCTCCTACCGCGGCCTGATCGAGCGAGTCGCCGGCTTGACCGGCCGCTCGCTGGCGTATCAGAGCGTGCCCATCTGGGGGGCCAAGCTAGCAGCCGCAATCACCAGCCGGCTCACGGGTGGCGGAGTGACGCCAACGGTCATCGACGTGATCACCACCAGTGAAACCGTCCAGCACAACGCCGACCGGGAACTTGGTGTATCGCTGACACCGCTATCGGAGACGCTCGGCAAGCTCGTGGCAGCCTGGCGCAACGCGGCATGACCGAAGTGGCCTCGCCCGCGCCGGTCGACGCGCCGATGTCGAAGCGGCCGGGCCTGCCGCAGCGGGCGCTGGTCCTGGCCGTCACGACCGGCTGCTTCTACCTGTTGTACTTGCGGTTGGACGCAGCGGCGGCGCGCGAGGGCATGACGCTCGTGCCCTACATGCAGCAGGTGTTCAGAGGCGTCGCCTGGGCACCCTGGCTCGCTCTGATGGTGGCGTACTCAGGCTTCTATTTTCTCGTGGATACGCGCGTCACGACCAGCGTCCTGAACTGGTTTGTCGACCAGAACATCCGCTACCGAGACATTCTGCCGATTCGCGCCAGCGCCTACATCATCTCGCTGCTGAGTGAGCAGGTGGGGAAGGGCGCGATGGCGCTCTACCTGAATCGGCGCGACGGCGTTCCGGCATGGGAAGTCGCATCGGTGATGCTGTTCATCATGTTCGGCGAAGTGTTCTACCTGATGGTCTGGGCCGTGGTCGGCTTCTTCCTGGGAGGGAGCGCGCTTCCCGACGTGTTCGGCTGGATTCCGTGGATTGGCCTGGGCGGTGCCGTGGTGCTCACGCTCTGGATGCTCTATTTCAATGGCACCATCCTGCCGGACAACCGGATCAGGAACCAGCGCATCTTCCACGCGTTTCGCCATGCCAGGCCGTGGCACTACGCGGCGTTCTTCCTGGTGCGCTCGCCGGCGCTGATCGGCGCCGCCGTGGTGTACACGATTGCGCTCAGACTGTTCGGCGTCGACGCGTCGTTGCTGACGCTGTTCCCGTTCCTGCCGGTGATCTTCTTCGCCGCCACGGTGCCGACGCCCATGCGCGCCGTGGCGGTCACGCTGTGGGTGGTGCTGTTTCCGGACAACGCCGGACAGATGGCGGCGTTCGGGTTCGTCCAGCACAACTTCTTCGTGCTCTTCAATGCGTTGCTCGGCCTGGTGTTCCTGCGGCGCGCGCGCCGAGAGATGTTCGGCACCTGATGGCGCACGCGATCACGAGCCTTCGGTTGGTCGCGGTGGTGCCGGCCGCGTGGGCGTTTTCCCGGCCAGACGCCGTGCCGGCCTGGCTGCTGGTGGCGCTGATGACCGTGGCGATCGCCAGCGATCTGCTGGATGGCCGGGTGGCGCGTCGCCGCGGATCGGCGTCGCCGCGGGGGATGCTGTTCGATCACACCACCGACTGTCTGTTCGTGACGTCGGGACTTGCGGGGGCGGCGCTGGCGGGCCTGCTGCCGGCGGTGCTGCCGGTGCTGGTCGTTGTCGCCTTCAGCCAGTACGCGCTCGATTCGTACTTTCTGCACCGGCAACGACAACTGCGTATGAGTGTGCTGGGGCGGTGGAATGGCATCGGCTATTTCGTGCCGCTCGTGATGGTCGCCATCGCCGCGCTCGGCGTGCCGGCCCTGAGCGAGCTGGCGCGCCAGCTCGTGCGCCCGTGTGCGGTCCTGCTGGTGTTGACGACCACGGCGTCGATCGCCGATCGGGCCGTGGCGCCGCTGCAAACCAACGCCAGTGTTGGATGATCCGACTTGTTGAGGAAGACTCCGATGTCAAAGGTCAAATGGGCCGCGATCGTGGTTGGCTCGGCAGTGGCACTGGGATTGGTCTACTACGTGTTCAGCGCCCCGTACACCAGATTTCCAGGCGTACGGATCGGCGGCGAGTTGACGGCGGCCCCCGGCGACTGGGGCTCGGTCAACGGCGGGCGGGTGGCACTGCTCAAGCTGGACGGCTTTCCTCCGTTCGTCATTCACGTGTGGTACGTCGCCGAAGGCGGCGGGATCATCACCGCCACGAGGCCCGACAACGGCTATTGGGCCCGGCGCGTGCGGACCCGTCCGAACGGGTGGCTGCGGATCGGTGATCGCACGTATGCGTTGAGCGGCAAGGAAGTCGTCGGCGAGGCCCGCATTCCGTATCTGGAAAAGTACGGCGCCAAGTACAAGATGCCGATGCGCTACGACTTCAACGGCGAGATCATTCCCGGCGTGAACGAGCCGCTCCACACCTGGGAAGTGTTCTACTGGACGGCGCGCTAGCTAGCGCGCCGTCCACAGGAAGAGCTGCCATTCCCCGACCGGCTCGGATTCGCCGATGATGACACCGCCCGACAGCCGCCGATTCATGTCGGGCCCGAACATCGCCGTCAGATACGGGATCTTGGCCTCGCCCACCACCTCGGTGGCTTTCATGGCAAACGTCGAGTCTCCGCTGCGCACGTAGCCGTTCGGGGCGCGCCTGGCTCGAGCCGACCAATAGCCACCATCGGGCCGCGTGGAGGTGATGAAACCGTCCTTGTAGGGGACAAGCGACACATTGACGACGAATGGTGGAAACCCACCGGTCTTGATCTGCCCGACCGACCGCTTGAAGGCCGCTGTAAAGTCAGCCGGCGGCGCCGTAAGGGTGCCGCCTATCCTGATCCCGGCGATACGGTTGTACGGCGTGACGAACGTGTAGGTGGCCGCGGCAACGACGAGCACCGCGATGCCGGCAAGACCTGCGATCTGCTTCCTGGTTGCCACAGGGTATCCGCGGCGATTCTACTCCGGCGTGCACTAAGATTCGAGGCGTGCCGGGACTGCAAGCCACGAGCGTGACGCTCGCCAACGGCGTCACCGTCGTCACCAAGGCCAATCACACCAATCCAACGGTGAGCACGCTGGTAGGCGTGCGCACCGGCGCCTTCAACGACGCGCCGGACCGCGAAGGCACGGCGGCGCTGTGCGCCCGCGTGCTCGATCGCGGCACGGTGACGCGGTCCGCCGACGCGATTGCCGACGAGCTCGACGGCCGCGGCGCATCCCTTTCGGTCATCGCCGGCCGCCACCAGATGGCCATCGCGGCGACCTGTCTTGCCGATGACTTCCAGGCGGTGCTGGCGCTGGCGGCCGATGCGGCGCGGCACCCGTGCTTCGCGGATCAGGAAATTGCGACCCGGCGTGAGACGCTGATCACCTCGATTCGCCAGGAAGAAGACAGCCCGGCCTCGGTCGCCGGCGATGCGTTCATGAGGGCGCTCTACGGCGATCACCCTTACGGCCGGAACGTCCGCGGCACGGTGGCCTCGGTGGCGGCGATCCGCCGGCAGGACCTGGTCCACTTTCACCAGCAGGGCTTCGATCCGGCGGCCATCACGGTCGTGATGGTCGGCGACATCGACGAGGATGCGGCGGTCGCGTCGGTGGCGGCGCTGTTTGGCGACTGGACTTCAGCGGCCAGGGGGTCATCGCCGCTGGACGTGCCGGTGGTGCCGGAACCGTCGGAGCGCCGGCTGGTTTCAATACCGATGATGAACAAGTCGCAGGCCGATGTGGTGTACGGGTTCACCGGCATTCGCCGCGCCGACCCCGACTACCACGCGATGTCGGTGATGAACAACGCACTGGGGCAGTACGCCATCGGCGGCAAGCTGGGCGACAGCATCAGGGAGCGGCAAGGCATGGCGTACTACGTCTACAGCTCGCTCGACGCCACGTTCGGACGGGGGCCGTTCGCGATTCGTGCCGGGGTGAATGCCGCGAACGTCGAAAAGACCATCGCGTCGATCGACACCGAGCTCACGGCGGTCCTGGAGAACGGCTTCACCGACCAGGAAATCGACGAGTCGAAGAGCTACATGATTGGCGCCCTCCCGCGCCAGCTCGAGACCAACGCGGCGATTGCATCGTTCCTGCTGTCGGTGGAATCCTTCAGCCTTGGCCTCGACTACGATCGGCGGCTGCCCGGATTGATCGGCGCCGTGACCCGCCAGGGCGCCAACGCCGCCGCGCAGCGGTTGATCGATATCAATCGCGCCACGATTGCGGTGGCCGGGCCCTGGGAGCGCGCCTGACGCTCAGCCGCGGTCGCCGATGTCGATGCGCTTATTGAACCGGAGCGAAGCCATACGCTACAGTGGCAGAGTGTGCAAGGTCCGCCGCCGGAAGCACGCCTGACGGCACCCACATCCGGTGCTGTTGGTGATCAAAGCGATCTTCTTCGATGTCGATTTCACGCTGATCTTCCCTGGACCGACCTTCCAGGCAGAAGGCTACCGGCGCGCCTGCGCGGCCCACGGCATCATCGTCGATCCGGCCCGGTTCGAGGCGGCGACGGCGGCCTCGTCGTTCATCCTGGACGAGGTCGAGGAGCAGATCTACAACCATGACCTGTTCGTCCACTACACCGCCTCGATCATCGAGCACATGGGCGGGCGTGGTCCGAAAGTCGTCGAGGTCGCCAGGGAGATCTACGACCAGTGGTCGGTCAACCATCATTTCGAGCTGTACGACGACGTGGCGCCGGCGCTGGCGGAGCTCCAGCAGCGGCAGTTGATCGTCGGCGCGATTTCGAACTCCCATCGGAGCCTCGATGCCTTCTGCGATCATTTTTCGTTGGGCAACGTCATCACCGTCTCGGTGTCCGGCGCCGCACACGGCTACATGAAGCCGCATCGCAGCATCTTCGAGCGTGCGCTCGAGAAGGCCGGCGTGGACCCCGACGAAGCGGTGATGGTGGGCGACAGCGTCAAGCACGACATCGAAGGGGCGCTCAACGCCGGGTGGCGGGCGGTGCTGCTGCGGCGCTCAGGTGACGTGCCGAACACCCTGCCGCCCGGATTGCCGGTGATTCGCACCCTGGCCGAACTGACGCCGCATCTCGACTGATGGCCGACACACCGATTCGAGATCTCACGACGATCGAGGAGTTCCGCCAGGTGGTGGACCTCGAGCGCGCCATTTGGGGCTACACCGACAACGCCGATATGGTGGGCGTGCCGGTGTTCATCTTCACCGTGCATCGCGGCGCCGTGCTGCTGGGCGCGTTTGACGCCGCCGACCGCATGGTCGGCTTCGCCTACGCGGTGGTCGGCATGAAGGGCGGACAGCGGTTGCTGTGGTCGCACATGACCGGCGTCCTGCCCGAACACCGCGGCGGCCTGGGCTATCGGCTGAAACGTGCGCAGCGCGATCGGGCGCTGGCGCAGGGATACGAGCTGATCGAATGGACGTTCGATCCCATGCAGGCCATGAACGCGCACTTCAACTTCGCCAAGCTCGGCGGCGTGGTGACCGAATACGCCGCCAACTTCTACGGCGAGTCGACCAGCGCGCTCCATCGCGGCACGCCGACCGATCGGGTCGTGCTGAGCTGGCACATCGGTGCGCCGCACGTCGTCCGGCGGCTTGAGGCGACGGGTCTCGGTGCGCGGGCGCACGACGTGGCCAAGGCGCCGGTTGCCAACCGGACGGCGATCGACGGCGAGTGGCTGCGCAACCAACACACCAATCTCGACATCACCGAGCGCCGCTTGTGGATTGAGATCCCGACGGGATTCACCGAGATGCAGCGCAACGCGCCGGAACTGGCGCTCGAGTGGCGGCTGGAGCTACGCGAGCTGTTCGAGACCTACCTGGCGAAGCACTATCGCGCGGTGGATTTCGTGCTGCAACGAGACGCGGGCTTCGGAAGGTATCTGCTGGCCAGGGATTAGCCCGGCGGCCAGGCGAGCGTCCGGCCGCCGAGGACGTGCAGGTGAATGTGAAACACCGTCTGACCCGCCTGCGCGTTGCAGTTGAACACCGTCCGGAACCCGGGGCCATCGAAGCCGTGCGCTCTGGCAATCTGCGCGCCGGCGCGAACCATCGATCCCACGAGCCCGTCGTCTGCCGCCGACAGGTCGTTGAGCGTCGCGATGTGCCGTCTCGGCACCACCAGCACATGCATCGGCGCCTGCGGGTTGATGTCGTTGAACGCGATCACGCGGTCGTCTTCGTAGACCTTCGCCGCGGGAATCTCGCCAGCGATGATCTTGCAGAACAGGCAGTTGCTCATCACTCGACGATCTTCCGCTCAATGACGGCGACGCGCGGGATGCGCTGCAAGTCGAGGCTGATGCGCTTCAGCGTCAGCTGCCGGACGCCTTTTACCAGTGCGGTGACCGGCTCTGCATGGTGGTGCCCAATTTCGATCAGCGCGATGCCACCCGGCGCCAGGCTGGTCGATGCGATGTCGATAATCTGCCGGATGTCGCGCAGGCCGTCGTCGCCGGCAACCAACGCGTGGGCGGGCTCGTAGTCGCGCACTTCCGGTGCGAGGTCCTGGTACTCGGAGGTGGTGACGTAGGGCGGGTTCGACAGGATGAAGTCGAACGGCCCCATTGAGGTCGGCACGTAGGCCGCCTCCACGAACGTAATGCGATGCTCGACGCCGTAGCGCCTGGCGTTGCCGCGCGCCACGTCGAGCGCGGCCTTCGAAACATCCGTCGCGATGACCTCGATCAGCGGACACTCCGCGGCCGCCGCGATCGCAAGGCATCCGCTGCCGGTGCCGATGTCCGCCACCCGGGCCTTGCGGGCCGGCAGGTTGTCGGGCATGAACGACAGGAGCTCTTCGACGATCAGCTCCGTTTCCGGCCGCGGGATCAGCACCGAGCGGTTCACCGCGTAGTCGTGACTCCAGAATTCCTGCTCGCCGCGGATGTAGCCAACCGGCTCGCGCCGCGCGCGGCGCTCGATCAGCCGGTCGTAGCCGGCAATGAACGGGTCGGTGGCGTCGTCCGTTTCGCGGGTCATCAGCCGGGCGCGATCCCAGCCGAGCAGGTGACGGGCGAGCAGGTTCGCATCCCGGCCGGCTTCACCGTTCTCGATGCCGGCCGCCACCAGGCGGGTCCGGGCCGCGTTGATCTTCTGGCGCAGGTTCACTTGGCTTCGGTGACCTCGCGCAGTTTCTCTGCTGTGTAGTAGGTCGTCAAGGCCCCAACCAACTCGTCCAGGTTGCCGTCCAGCACGCTCTGCAGCTGGTGCGTCGTGAAGTTGATGCGGTGATCGGTGACCCGGCTCTGCGGAAAATTGTAGGTGCGAATCTTTTCCGAGCGGTCCCCGGTGCCGACCTGGCCCTTGCGCTCCCGGGCGATGGCCTCGTTCTGTTTCTGCAATTCGGCTTCGTACAGCCGGGTGCGCAGGACCTTCATCGCCTTGGCGCGGTTTTTGACCTGCGACTTCTCGTCCTGTTGCGAGACGACGATGCCGGTGGGGATGTGGGTGATGCGCACGGCGGAGTAGGTGGTGTTGACGCTCTGGCCGCCCGGACCGCTGGAGCAGAACGTGTCGATGCGAATGTCCTTGTCGTGGACCTGGATGTCGATTTCGTCGGCTTCCGGCAGCACCGCAACCGTGGCGGCAGAGGTGTGAATGCGCCCGCTCGCTTCGGTGGCCGGCACGCGCTGCACGCGGTGCACGCCGCTTTCGTACTTCAACCGGCTGTATGCGCCGCGGCCCTCGATGCTCACGACCACGTCCTTGACGCCGCCCTGGCCGGCTTCGCTGAGCGACATGACGTCGACCTTCCAGCGCTGCCGCTCCGCGAATCGCGTGTAGCAGCGGAACAGGTCCGATGCAAACAGCGCCGCTTCTTCGCCGCCGGTGCCGGCGCGGATTTCGAGCATCACGTTGCGCTCGTCGTTGGGATCCTTTGGGACCAGCAACAGCTTGAGCTCGTCCGCGAGGCGCTCCCTGCGGATGTTGAGATCGTTGAGCTCCTCGAGCGCGAGATCGCGCATTTCGGGGTCGCCGCCCTTGATCAATTCCTCGGCGCTGGCAATCTCGCCCTGGACACCCTTGAAGGCGCGGTATGTCTGTACCAGCGCCTCGAGTTCCGCGAGCGCTTTCGACTGCTTACGAAACTCACTCGGATCGCTTTGCACCTGGGAGGTGCCGAGCGAGGCCATCAGTTCTTCGTACTTGCCTTCGATGGATGCGAGCTTGTCAAACATATCGGGCTACGGGCTACGGGCTGCGGGCTGCGCGCTGCGGGCTTAACCGCCGGAGACCGGCGGGAGAAAGGCGATCTCGTCGCCGTCGGCGACGGCGGCGGTGAATCGCGAGTAATCGGCGTTGACGGCGCACGAGATCGATGACTCGTAGGCCGACAACTCGGGGAAGTCGGACACCATCGACCGCCACACCGTGTGGACGCTGGCGCCGGCCGGCAGGTCGCGCTGCAACTCGCCGGCGCCGGCGATGTCGCGCAGCCGGGCGAACAGCCGCACGGTCACGCGCATGCGATGCGCAGCGCCTGTTCGCGCGCCCCGGCGTTGTCGGGATCGGCGGTGGCGCCTTCGATCCACACGTCGCCGCCTTCGAAATATTCACGCTTCCAGATCGGCACGATCTGCTTGATGCGCTCGATGGCGTACCGGCTGGCCGCGAACGCATCGGCGCGATGCGGCGAGGCCGCAGCAATCACCACGCTCGCGTCGCCGATTGCCATCCGGCCAATGCGATGGTGAATCGCCAGCCGAACGGCCGGCCACTGCTCGCGCGCCTCGGCGACGATGAGATCGAGGCCGCGGAGCGCCAGTGGCTCGTAGGCCTCGTATTCGAGATGCAGCACCCTGCGGCCCTGGTTGCGATCGCGCACCAGGCCCAGGAACACCGACACCGCGCCAATGCCGGCGGTGTCGAGTGACGCGGCAACCGCTTGCTGATTGAGCGGCGCGGTGGTGATGGCCGTGAGGTTCACAACACCTCAGTATATGCCGCGCCAGAAGTGATTGAGCGGACGATGCCCCTGGCCAAGGGGTAGACCGTGCCGCATGGCACCCTCGACGTACGCTTTGGCCGCCGGCACCGCTTCCGTCAACGACGCGCCCTTCGCCAGCTGCGCCGCGATCGCGGCGGCGAACGTGCAGCCGGTGCCATGCGTGTTGGGACCTTCGATGCGCGGGCCGACCCATTCGTGAAATTCCCCGCCCTCGTAGAGTACGTCGATCACCTCGGGACCCGCGAGGTGGCCCCCCTTGATCACCACCGCCGCCGGCTTCAGCATCGCAATGCGCCGCGCCGCTTCCTTCATGTCGCCGCGCGAGGCAATCGACATCTTCGCCAGCACTTCCGCTTCGGGGATGTTGGGCGTGACGACCCGCGCCAGCCGCAGCAGGACCCAGCGCAGTGCGTGAACGGCCTGTTCATCGAGCAGGTGATCGCCGCTCTTCGCCACCATCACCGGATCGACGACCAGGTTGGGCAGGTCCAACGATTCAACGGCGGCCGCGACCGCTTCGACGATCATCGCGTTGGCGAGCATGCCGGTCTTGACCGCATCGCACCCGAGGTCGGAGACCACCGTGTCAATCTGCGCCGCCACGAACTCGTCCGGCGCGGTATGCACGCCGCTGACGCCGACGGTGTTCTGCGCGGTCAGCGCCGTGATGGCCGAGGTGCCGTAGACACCGTGCGCGGCGAAGGTCTTGAGATCGGCCTGAATCCCGGCGCCGCCGCCTGAGTCGGACCCTGCGATGGTCAGCGCGGTGGCCAAGCCCCTCGACTTTGCTCCGGGCAGGCCGGTAGAATTCTCACCCATGACATCTCGACCCTTCGTGTCGCATGCATCCACGATTCTCGATCAGGTCAGCATGCGGGCTGCGTCCGCCACCGCCTGGACCGGCGTGCAACTGCTGTCGGTGCTGTTTGTGACCGTGGCGACCGCCGCGGCAGCGCAGATCAGCTTTCCGCTGCCGTTCACGCCCGTGCCCTTCAGCACCGCCGACATCACCGTGTTGATTGGCGGCGCGGCACTCGGCTCGCGCCTCGGCGCGACCAGCCAGCTGCTGTATCTTATGGCCGGCATTGCCGGGCTGCCGGTGTTTGCGCATGCGCCCGAGCTGCCGCAGGGCCTCGGCCGGCTGTTCGGACCGACCGGCGGCTACCTGATGGCGTATCCGGTGGCGGCATTGGTGACCGGCTGGCTCGCCGAGCGTGGCATGGATCGCCGCTATCTCACGTCGATCCTGGCAATGACGGCAGGCCTGGCGATCATCCTGTGTGGCGGCGTGGCGTGGATCTCGCGTGCCATCGGCGTGCCGGCGGCGCTCGCCGCGGGATTTTATCCGTTCGTCGTGATTGACATCATCAAGGTCGTCGCGGCGGGATGCGTACTGCCGACCGCATGGAAGTTCCTGAGGCACTGACCCGCCTTCGGGCCAGCGCTTCGGCGAGGCAGGCTCTTGTGGGGGTCGGCCTTGTCGTCACGATCCTCGTCGCATTACCTCACGCGCAATCTCAACAGCAGGGCGGGCACGTGGCCCGCCTGTTCCCGCCCTCCGATCTCGGCCTGCTCGACGCGCCCGATCGCGACCTGTGGCAGCGGCCCGATCAGATCATGGACGCGATGGGCATTGCCGACGCGTCGGTGGTTGCCGACATCGGCGCCGGCAGCGGCTGGTTCACCATCCGCCTCGCACGCCGCGTCGGACCCCAGGGCCTGGTCTACGCCCAGGACGTGCAGAAGGAGATGATCAACGCCATCTCCCGCCGGGTCGGCCGCGAGGGCTTCACCAACGTCAAACCAGTGCTCGGGTTGACAAACGATCCACGCCTGCCGGCGGGCTCCATCGATGCGGCGTTGATGGTCGATGCATATCACGAGGTCGAGGTCGAGGATCGCGTGTCGATGCTCGCGAACCTGGCGAAGGCGTTGAAGCCGCAGGGCCGCCTCGGCATCGTCGACTTCCGGCTCGAGGGCACCGGTCCCGGTCCCGCGCCCGAAGAACGCGTCAGCCCCGACGTCGTCGTCAACGACGCGAAGAAAGCCGGGCTCCGGCTGATTCGCCAGGAGCCCTTCCTGCAGTATCAGTATTTCCTGATATTCGGGAGGTAGGCAGCGTGTCTGCATGTCCGCGCCGCAAATCAGCGGATCGGGCTGAGTCCGATCGATAAACAACTCGACGGGCTACACTGATGGGCTATGCAGCAGTTCTTCGATTCAGTCGTCGCCTTGATTGTCAGGACCTCGACCGACCTTCCGCCCGACGTTCGCGCCGCGATGAGGCACGCGGCCAGCACCGAGGAAGACTCGTCGCGCGCCGGTCAGGCGCTCAACATCATCAGGCAGAACATCGATCAGGCGGCCGAGGTCGAAGGCGCGATCTGCCAGGACACCGGCATGCCGACCTTCGAGATCAAGACGCCGGTCGGCGCCAACCAGATCTGGATGAAGCAGCAGATCGAGGACGCGATTGCCGAGGCGACCAGGCGCGGCAAGCTGCGTCCCAACTCGGTGGATTCGATCACCGGCGAGAACACCGGCAACAACCTTGGCCCGGGCATGCCGGTGATGCACTTCGAGCAGTGGGAGCGCGACGACATCGAAGTGAAGCTGCTGCTCAAGGGCGGCGGCTGCGAGAACATGAACGCGCAGTACTCACTGCCGGCGGAGCTGGCGCATCTGGGCCGCGCCGACCGCACGCTCGACGGCGTGCGCAAGGCGATCCTGCATGCGGTGTGGAACGCGCAGGGCAAGGGCTGCGCGCCGGGCGCGATCGGCGTATGCATCGGTGGCGATCGCACCAGCGGCTACGTGGAAGCGAAGCAGCAGTTGTTCCGCACCCTCGATGATGTGAACCCCGATCCCCGGCTCGCGGAGCTCGAGGCGGAGATCATGCGGACCGCGAACACGCTCGGCGTGGGTCCGATGGGCTTTGGCGGAAGAGTCTCGCTGATCGGCTGCAAGATCGGCGTGCAGAATCGCCTGCCTGCGAGCTTCTTTGTGTCGGTGGCCTACGATTGTTGGGCGTACCGGCGGCTTGGCGTCACGCTGGACGGCACGAGCGGCGCGATTACGTCATGGCTGTATCGCGACCCGTCCGTGCCGACCATCCCGATGATGGACCAGGCCGGCTTCAGGCGGACCGGCCGGGAGATTCGCCTCGAAGCGCCCATCAGCGAGGAGACGATTCGATCGTTGAATGTCGGAGACGTCGTGCTGGTGAGCGGACGCGCCTATACGGGACGCGACGCGGTGCATCACCATCTTTCGCATCACGATCCGCCGGTCGATTTGACCGGCGGGGTGATGTATCACTGCGGACCGGTGGTGGCGAAGCAGGCCGACGGTGGCTGGAAGGTGACGGCGGCCGGTCCGACGACCAGCATCCGTGAGGAACCGTATCAGGCCGACATCATCGGCAAGTTCGGCGTGCGAGCCGTGATTGGCAAGGGCGGCATGGCGGGGAAAACGCTGGCCGGGCTCAAGCAGCACGGCGCGGTCTACCTCAACGCCATCGGCGGGGCGGCCCAGTTCTATGCCCGATGCATTGAACGGGTGGACGGGGTATCCCTGATGGAGTTTGGCACCCCTGAGGCCATGTGGCATCTGCAGCTGAGGGACTTCCCCGCGATTGTGACCATGGATGCCCATGGCAACAGCCTCCACAAGGACCTGGAAGCGGCGTCGGGGGAAAAACTGGCCCTGCTTCGCTAGAGCTTCGAAGAGCAGGCTTTGGCAGTAAAATAGGAAACTATGGAAACTCAAACGATGACGCCGGATGCGCCGGCTGTGGCCGAAAGCTTCATCAACGTGACCGAGGCCGCCGCGGGCAAGATTCGTGAGCTGCTCGCGGAAGAGGGCAAGACCGAGAGCGGCCTGCGTGTGTTCGTGCAGGGTGGCGGTTGCTCGGGCTTTCAGTACGGCCTGATGATCGAGGAATCGGGCGGCGTCGGCGACCAGTTGTTCGAGTCGAATGGCGTGCGGTTGTTCGTGGACCCGGTCAGCATCAGCTACCTGCGCGGCGCGGAAGTCGACTTCGTGGACACGATTACCGGCGGCGGATTCACCATCAAGAATCCCAACGCCACGTCCACCTGCGGCTGCGGTTCATCCTTCTCGGCGTAGCCAGGAAAGCACGGGCACGGACATGGCCTCCAGCGCGGCCATCCCAGATCTCGATCGGCTCCGGCCGCCAGGCACGAAGCGCTCCAGCAAGCGCGATCTGATCGTCAACGTGTTCCTCAAGCAGGAGGGACACCTCAGCGCCGACGATCTGGTCGTGCTCACCAAGCGCGAAGACCACCGCATCAGCCGTGCGACGGTCTATCGGTCGCTGCAGTGGATGGAAGAAGCCGGCATCGCCCGCAAAGTGGACTTCGGCGATGGCCGCTTCCGCTTCGAGCATTCCTATCGCCACCCGCGGCACTTTCACCTGATCTGCAAGACCTGCAACCGCTCGTACGAGTTCCTCAGTTCCGACATCGAGGTGCTGGTCGAAGAGGTCGCGGTGGCCCGCGCCTTCACGGCCCGGCAGACGGTGGTGCAGATCTACGGTAGCTGTGACGCGTGCACGTCGGGCACGGCCGCTGAGGATCCCGTCAACTCCGAGCTGCTGTTCGCCCGGGATGCGCTCCGTATCGCGATCGCGACCGAGCGCAGCGGCATGGAGTTCTATGGGCGCGGCGTCAAGCTGGTGACGGACCCGCGCGCGCGAGAGATCTTCCGCAAGCTCGCCACCGAGGAAGTGCAACACCTGAAGACGCTCGAGAAGCGCTATCAGGAGCTGCTCAAGCAGGATGCGCGGCTCGAATCGCGGCCGACCTTCCTGTTCTTCAAGGGCGCCGCGAACGGGTTGTTCTCGGCCGGCACCGAGCAGTTGCGCCGCAACGGCGTGGACGATCTCGAGGCCTACCGCATCGGCATTCGCTGCGAGCGCGGCTCGCACCGCTTCTTCAAGCGCTACGGCGAGAAGTTCGAGGACTCCGAAGGCAAGCGCATCTTCCTCGAGTTCGCCGGAGAGGAGCGCGAGCACCTCGAGTTGCTGATCCGCGAGTACCGCCTGCTGGTCAAGAAGCACAGGCCGCAGAAGGCCGGCAAGTCGCGGGCCAGGAGCAAGCCGCGGAGACACTCGGCGTAGGCGCCGGTCCGGCTGACGCCCGACGCCGCCGCACTGCCGGACGGATCATCACCCAGCGTGATCGACTTGCACATGCATACGACGGCGTCCGACGGGCGGCTCACGCCCGCCGAGCTCGTCGTCCGTGCGCAGGCCGCCGGCTTGACGACGATCAGCGTGACCGATCACGACACGGTGGCGTCGGTCGCCGAGGTGACGGCGCTGGCCGGCGCGGCCGGCATTCGCGTGGTGCCCGGCATCGAGATCACCGCCGTCGAAGATGGTCGGGACGTGCACGTGCTCGGCTATTTCGTGGACGCACAGAGCGAACGGCTCTCGGCGTTCCTGGTGAAGCAGCGAGAGCTGCGGGTCTCGAGAGCCGCGGACATTACCGCGCGGCTGGCGGCAGCGAACATCGCGGTGGACGCCGAAGCGCTGCTGCGCTCGGCAGCGGCCCGTCCAGGGTCGTCGATTGGGCGCCCGCAGATCGCGCGCGCCATGGTGCGTGCCGGCCACGTGGGCAGCGTGCAGGAGGCGTTCGATGAATGGCTGGCGATTGGTCGCCCTGCCTTCGTGCCTCGCTCGGGACCGAGCGTGGCGGCGGTCATCGAGATCGTGCACGACGCCCGCGGCGTGGCGTCGTTCGCCCATCCCGGCGTGACCAGGCGGGACGCTCTCATTGGCCCGCTGGCCGAACGCGGTCTCGATGCCATCGAGGTCTATCACTCGGATCACGCGCCCGATCAGGTGGCGTTGTATCGGCAAATGGCCACGCGCCTTGGCGTGCTGGTCACTGGCGGCTCGGATTTTCACGGCGACGACACCAAACCGCAGCGCGCGCATCGCGCCGTCTTTGGCAGAGTGGCGTTGCCGGCCGAGGATTTCGCTCGTCTCGAGCGGCGGGCCGGCTCGTGATCCTGCTTGAGATTAGCGGCCTGAAGAAGGACTACCAGGCACTGCGGCCGCTGCGGATCGCCCAGTTGCGCGTCACCGCCGGGCAGGTGCTGGCCGTCGGAGGCATCGACGGGCCGGCGGCTGAGAAGCTGACGCATCTGATCACCGGCGCCACGCTGCCGGACGAGGGGACCGTGACCCTGTTTGGACAGAACACGCGCGAGATCGCCGACGTGGAGTCGTGGCTGCAATCACTGGACGGCGTCGGCATGGTCAGCGCGCGAGGGACTGTCGTCGGGTCGTTCTCCGTGCTGCAGAACATCGCGCTGTCGTTCACGCTCCACGTCGATCCCATCGATCCGCGCGTCGTGCCACAGGCGGGAGCGCTGGCGCGGAGTGTTGGCATCAGCGAATCGTTGTTCGATCTCCCCGCCGGCACGGTGGCGCCGGACGTCGGCATGCGGGTGCAGCTGGCGCGTTCGCTGGCGCTCGGGCCGAAGCTGCTGATCGCCGAGCATCCATCGGCGGGCCTCCCGCGCGAAGCAGTGGCGGCATTTGGCGCGGATCTGGCCCGCGCCGCGCAGTCTCGGGGCCTCGCGCTGCTCGCCATCACCGCCGACGAGGCCCTGTCGAAGGCGATCGGTGGGCAGCGGCTCGAGCTCAACGCAGCGACCGGCGACGTCAGGGCGCCGGGCCTGCTCAGGAAACTGTTCGGCTCATGAAACCAGCGCTGATCCTGTTCGATATCGACGGCACGCTGCTGCTGAGCGGCCGGGCCGGCCTCCGCGCGATGACTCGCGCGTTCGAGCACACGTTCGGCGTCCACGACGCGTTTGCCGGCGAGCATTTCGGCGGCCGCACCGACTCATACCTGGTATCCAAGGCGCTGATGGCCGCGGGCCTGCCGGACACCGCCGACAGCCATCATCGGTTCCGCGAGAACTACATTCCGATTCTCGAGGAGGAGATTCAGCATCCGGGTACCGGCCACAAGGGCCTGATGCCGGGCGCGCGCGAGCTGCTTGAAGCGCTCGACGATCACCATCATCTTCACCTCGCGCTGTTGACCGGCAACTTCCGCGAAGCGGCCGAGATCAAGCTCCGGCATTTCGAGATCGGCGGTTTCTTCGAGTGGGGCGCGTTCAGCGAGGATGCGGCCGATCGAAACGCCCTGGTGCCGATCGCGTGCCGGAGAGCGGCAACCTACGACATTCCGCCCGCGGCCGTCGAGCGCATCATCGTGATCGGCGACACGCCGCACGACATCGAATGCGCCAGGGTGGCAGGGGCACGGAGCCTGGCGGTGGCGACGGGCGGATTCACGGTAGAGCAGCTGCGGGGATTCGGCGCCGACGACGTGTTGCAGGACCTGTCGGACACACAGGCGGTGATCGACCTGTTGATATGATGCACGGTGCAGGCTGGCAGGCGTGGGGGCGTACGGCTGCCGAACGGAAGTGAACGGGGCCCGGTGGCCCCCCCGGTCTTCAAAATCGGTCGCTGCCTCCTTGCGGGGCAGGCTGGGTTCGACTCCCAGGCGCTTCCGCCACCTCGCGTCGCTCCCCCCTCCTAATCCACTGCCCCTATCCAATAGGCAAGCAGCCGTTGCGTTTCGAACAGTGTGAAGCGCAGCGTGCTGCGGTCCCGCCACCATTGCCGGACGTTGGAGCGATCGTACCTGCTGGCGCGGATGACGACCTCGGCGCCGGCGTCCCGGATCCTCCGGTTCATCACCAGTCGTGCCCGCCGCGTATGCTGCAGCGAGGTCACCACGATGATCCGTGAAAACCGTTCCTGCGCCACCAGTCTGCGGACGTTGAGGGCTTCCTCGGCGGTGCTGCCTGACGGGTTGATCGCGCGAATCGCGTCCCTCGGCACACCGAGCTTCACGAGCGTAGCGATCTGCAGATCGATGATCTGCAGATAATCCACGCCGCGCCGCGCCAGTTCCGCTTCACCCCAGTCGGCGACCTCGCCAACCAGGTAGATGCGCGGCGCCCAGCCGGCGTTGTAGAGATCGATCGCCTCGAGCGGCCGCTCGTACATGGTGCCGCCGAGCACGACAATCGCGTCCGACTTCTGCAGCGGATCCTCGACCACGAGCCACCGGCCGAGCCTCGAAGTTCCGAGGCCGGCGAGCAGGAGCAGCGGCGCCGCGACGAGCGCGGCGCGAATCAGGACGCGTTTCAAGCAGTGACGAGCATCCGGCCCCACAGCCAGGGCCGGACAGAGGAAGCGAAAGGAAGTTCAGATTTCAAAACGTGGCTTGCAAGACTTACCCTTCAATCAGTCGAACGTCTCCTGCACGAGGACCCTTCTGGGATTCCTCGATCGCAAATTCGACGCGCTGGCCTTCCCGAAGCAGCTCGAACACCGCACCGCGCACCGCGCTGCGATGAAAGAAGTGCTCCAGGCCGGACTCATCACGAATGAATCCGAAGCCCTTGTCGATGAGGAGCCGTGCGATAGTACCGGTCGGCATAACCTATCCTCCGATGTCCCCGAGACCCGAAGGAGCCGCCGTCTGGACTGGAAGCGTTAGGGCCGCGGAAAACGCGGCCAGTGTAGGCAGGTCAACAAAGGGAAGTCAAGCATACCAACCCGGCACTGCGGGCGTTTACACTGGGCGTTCCGTTGATACGATGAATCGACGATTTCAGGCGCAAATCACATGGTCTCGGGCATAGTCCTGGCGGCCGGCGCCTCGTCACGGATGGGTCGCGCCAAGGCCGCTCTGCCGCTCGATCGAACGGGCGAAACCGTAGTCGGGCGGGTGATCAAGACGCTCGTGGAAGGTGGCACGACGGGCGGCGTCGTGGTGGTGGCCGGCGCGCACGTCGACGCCGTGCGTGCCGCCATGCCGCACGAGCCGCGCGCCCGGCTGATTGAGCATCCGGGGTGGGCACAGGGGCAGTTGTCGTCGCTGCTCGCCGGGTTGCGCGCCGTGGATGATCCGCGGCTCGAAGCGGTGATTGTGACGCCGGTTGACGTGCCGCTCGTCGCCCCGTCGACGGTCGCGGCGCTGATCGAGGCGTGGCGCCGCACGCGGGCGCCCATCGTGCGGCCGGTCGATCGCGACCGGCACGGTCACCCGGTGATCTTCGATGCAGCGGTGTTTGGCGACCTGCGCACGGCCGACCCGGGCGTGGGCGCGAAGGCCGTGTTCGCCACGCACCGGGACCACGTGCTGAACGTCGAGGTGAGTGACGCCGGCGCGTTCGAGGATATCGACACGCCGGCGGATTATCAGCGGCTGATTGGCCGGGGCTAGCACGTCGGCTGAATGCCCTGGCCGAGAATCTGCTGGAACACGCGCGTCGTTGCGTCCGCGTGGTTGCAGCGGTTCAAGCGGTACCTGAAGTACTCGAGCACCCACACGACCGCGCCTTCATTGTTCACAAAGGACGTCGTCGCCGTGCGGCGCAGGTCGTCGCGATACTTGGCATCCAGTGCGAGCATGAATTGCAGTCCTTCATCACGTGGCGGGAACGGGATTGTTCCCGCGGGCGTGAGCGCGCACACGCCATACGTGCCGGTGTTGTCGATTTGCGAGAACACGCGCGTCTGCGCCGTGGCGTGGTCGCACAGCCCGACCCGGTAGCGCGCGTACTCCGACAGCCACACCACGGCGCCTTCCGGATCGACGTAGGTGGTGACCTGCCCCTCGCCCAGCCGATCGCGGTACAGGGCGATCAACTGGTTGAAGAAATCGTTCGGCTCGTTGCGCGGCGGGAAGGTGATGTTCGACGCCACGCCGCCGCCATAGAGCGCGCGGCCGCCGGCAATGTCGTCCGCGGTCAGCGCGTCGAGGTCGGAGATGGTGGAGTTCATGAGCGCCGACACCGACTGCCGGTTCTCGTCCGGATGATCCAACCCGAGCACGTGTCCGGCCTCGTGCAGCGTCACCCTGACGATGTCGTAGACCGTCCGGCCGCCGGAGCGGCGCAGCGGGCCCCGATACGAGTTCCATGAGAATGCGGTATTGAAGGTGATGTTGGCCTCCACCAGCGTGCCGCGGGAGATCCACCAGTTGGCCAGAGCCACGGTGTCTGACGGGAACGCTTCGCCGAAGATGGTGCTGTCGAACACCACGTTATTGACGCCGTTGCGATCGCCGATCGGCGAGGTCGAGTCCTGCACGGCGCCGAACTTCACCAGGTCGATGTGATTGTTCCACGTCGACAGCGCGGTGGTGGCCGCCTGGTTCCAGCTGGTCGAGCCGTCAATCAACGTGCCCGATCCGCCGCCCAGCTGCATGTGCATCGTGACGGTTGTGCCGTTGGGCCACTGGTCCGGGAAGGTCGCATAGCCGCCGGGCTGCTCGAGTGACACGAACATCACGAATGCGGCGGCGGCGGCGATGCGCGCGAGCGTCTGGCGGAGGCTCATCGCTGCCTCGCCGCGTTCATGTGCGCACGCACGGCGGCGCCGAATTCCGAGAGGCGCATCGGCGTGATCACGCCAGTCGGCCCCCCGGCCGCGCGCGCCGGGCCGAGCTCCGCCGGGTTGACGAGCGGCCGGCCGTCGAACGTGCGAACCCGATCGACACCGGAGATATCGCGCTCGACCCGCATGCGGCCGTGCATGAAGCCGACCAGCGGGCTGATGACCCGCACTTCAGAGGTGGTGAAGAGGACGTCGCGCTGGCCGACCACGAACTTCGGCATGCCGGCAATCACCAGCTCGTCGTCGCCAACCGCGCCGCCGAGGAACTCGAGCTGCGTCACCGCTCCGAGGTTGCCCTTCCAGACATCAAAGACCCGGAAGGTCACGACGGTGAAGATCGCGCGGCCCTCGCGGGTGTTGCGCCATTGGCCGCGGACGTCCATGACCTCGCCGACGAAAATCGATCCTGCGCGCGTGACCAGCGCATCGAACGTGGGAGCAACGACGGTACTCGAACCGGCGACGCCCCCCAACAACAACGTGCCTGCCAGGCACAGCGGTAACAGTCGCCGCATAGCTGGAACCTCCAGAGAGAGGTAGCAAGGTTATGTCAGCACGCCCAGCTGAAGGAGCGTGAATACGAAGTGACACCGGGACTCCTCAGGATCGAAGATGCGATCGATCCCGAGGGGTCTCGGTAATTGCGGACTGACGGTTGGGTGGTCGAGCGATTACCCGATCGTGAAGGGAACGCTGGCGCGCGTCGTGCCCCAATCGATGTGGAGCGTCGCGCCCGCAGGCGTGTCCTGCACCGAGATCGTGAGCTGCTCGGCCGCGGCCGGCGCCTTGCCCACGGTCATCGGGACGCGGCCGAGATCCTCACCCTTCGGGTACGGCACGCCCCACTGGCCGGTCTTCTTGCTGACAATCAAGTGCCAGGTACCGCCGGTCGGGATCGTATAAATCGTGTAGGTGCCCGCCGGTACCGACAGCGTGCCGAACTTCAACGCCTTGTCGGTCTTCAGGGTGGTGGCCTCGTCGGCGCCGGTGCGCCATTCGCGGCCTTCGTACGGGTCGACGTCCTTGCCCGGGGTGCGGCCCTTCAGGTAGGGACGCCCGTACTCGATCGCGACGCTGGCGCCGTCAACCGTCCATTCCGTGCGCTCGTGGGGGCTGCCGGCCTTGCCAGGGTGCATAGGCGTGGTCTTCTGCGCCTGCAGCGACACGCCGAAGGTGAGTACGGTCGCCGCCAGGGCAACAGCCAGTATTGATCGCTTCATCAGTTTCTCCTTTTGACACATGCGGCTCAGCCTGCCGACACCGCACGACCTGCCTATCGTAGTCCTCTTGAGCATCCCCGGGAATTCGACTTGTTCGAGGGGAGGCCTCGGTTTCCGCGAAGGGTGTGTCGTCTGCCCGTACGGCGCGGCGGCCTCTTCAACCCTTGCGGTGACAGGCTGGCGATGCCGAGCGTGCCGTCCTCGTCCAGGCGCAACTCGAGGGCGCAGCTGCCGGTGCCGTACGCCGACGAGAACAGGAGCGTGCGGTCGGCGGTGTGGAACGACCTACCGAACGTTCGTCCGAACGTCCGTCCGGACGCTCGTCCGAACGATCTTCGACAGGCTTGGCGACCTCATCATCGTCGTGACGACGGCCATGATCACCAGCATGGTGAAGAGCCGCGGCGTGAGGACGCCGGGATCGAGGCCGATGTTGAGGACGATCAGCTCCACGAGGCCGCAGGTGTTCATCGGGGATTGCGCCAATCAGGAACGCGCCAAACAGGGCGTGGATGCCAATCGGTTCCGTCGCCACGGCCCGAGCAGGATGCCGCCGATGACCTCGCCGATCACGGCCGGTTGGTTGATCCGGGCGAAGAGGAATCCGCCGGCTCGCGCGGTCACCGTGATGACGGTGAGCGCCAGCAGGACACCCAGCAGCGTGCTAGCAGGCGGTTCGCGTCTTCTCGACGGGGAGTTCGAACATCGGCCGCAGCCGGGTGCCGGCGATGTTGCCAAGAAACGCCGCGACCAGCCACAGCCAGCCGTGCAGGCTGCCGGAGGCGATGCCGCTGAAATACGCGCCGATGTTGCAGCCGTAAGCGATGCGGGCGCCGTAGCCGAGCAGGATGCCGCCGATCACGGCGGCCGCGAGTGACGGGCCCGAGATCGTCCAGACCGGCGCGAACCTGCCGGCGAGAATCGCGGCCAGCAGCGCGCCGAGAATGATGCCGAAGTCCATCACCGAGGTGATGTCCATCAGCACGCCCGACCTCAATGCGGTGGCCTGCGCCGGCGCTTGCCAGTAGGACCACGACGCCACGTCGACACCAAGTGCCGCAAACCACTTGGCGCCCCACAGGGCAAACGCCGAGGTGACGCCCCACGGACGCCCGCCGATCGTGAGCGTGGCGACGTTGACCACGGCGAGTCCGATGGCGCCGGCCACCAGCGGCCACGGTCCTGTCAACCACCCTTCGACTCGTCGCCGCACACCGGCGGTGCGCGCCGGCTCGCTCAGGCCAGGCTGTCCTCCGAGAAGGCGTCCATGACGCTTCTTTTCCGCGACCGTCGTGAACCACGCGATGCCGCCCAGCAGCGCCAGGCTCGCCCCCAGCGCCACCCACGGTCCCAAGGTGTTGACGATCGATGTTGGTGCGAACGCCGGCTGTGCCGCCCACCACCCCATGTGCGCGGTGCCAATCACCGAGCCGATGATGAAGAAGAACAGCGTGATCAGCATGCGTGTGCTGCCGCCGCCGACCGAGAACAGCGTGCCCGACGCGCACCCGCCGCCCAACTGCATGCCGACGCCGAAGATGAACGCGCCGGCGGCGACGCCGACGCCGACCGGCGAGATCGATCCGCGCACCGGTTGCCCGAAGATCGATCCCGACGCGAGCAGCGGGAAGAAGACGAGGCAGGTGAGCGCCAGCATCAGCATTTGCGCCCGCAGGCCTGCGCCTCGGCGATCGGAGATGAACACGCGCCACGACGAGGTGAAACCGAATGCCGCGTGATAGAGCACCACGCCGGCGCCGGCGCCGACCAGGAACAGCGCCGCCTGGCGCCAGCTGATGACGAGGTTGAGGTAGCACGCCGCCAGCACGATCGCGATGGCCGTGACCGCGGCAGGCCCCGGAATCAACGCCCGCGATTCGAGCGCTATCGGTCCGGCCGGATTGATTGCTCGTGTCGTCATGGCGTTTCCCGATGGCCTGATGGCCAGACCGCCCGCCTAAAAGCTCGTACCGATACTGATGCCGAACGTGCGCGGCCGGCCATTTTCGCCGATGAAGCCCGACGGCGCAAACCCCGGATACGGAATGGCGATTGGCACGTAGCGCGTGTCGAACGCGTTGCGGATCCACAGTTCGCCGAACAGCCGCTTGTGGCGCGCGCCGGCGCGGATGTTGACCAGCGAGTAGGCATCCTGGCTCTGCGAGTTGGCGTCGTCGTAAGGGAAGGCGCCGCTCATCACGACCTCGCCGCGAAGGAAGCCGCTGATTGCCGACGTCACGCTGCGCGTGAACTGCGCGCCAAGCGTGGCGGTGTAGTCGGGCGTGAACGGCAGCTCGTTACCGCCGACCGCGACGCCGCCCGACATGGTGCCGCCGGCAAATCGCGCGCTGGTCAATCCCACCGACGCGAACACGTCAAAGTTTGGCTGCGGCCGGGCCGTCACATCGAGCTCGATGCCCCGGCTGCGCGCGCGACCGACGTTCGAAATGTAGAACTGTCCCGGCGCGAACCGGTTCGGCACGTTCAACTGCAGATCGTCCCAGTTGATGTAGAAGACCGCGGCGCTGGCGGCGACGCGGCCGCCAGCGGCGCGGGCCTTCACACCGCCTTCGATGTGCCACGCGTGCTCTTCGCCGTAGGCTTCGCTGCGGGGCGGCGCCGCCGGGTTGAAGCCGCCGGCCTTGTAGCCGCGTGCCGCCGACACATAGGCCATTTGATCCGGCCGGAACGTGTAGCTGAACGCGAACTGCGGCGAGATGTCGTTGAAGCGCTGCCCGGCGGCGACGACATTGGCGGGCGCAATCGCCGGCACCATGAAGGTGTTGAGGTGCGCGTCCGAGGATTCGTGGTCGAAGCGCAAGCCGGCGGTGACATCGGCCCTGTCGTTCAGGCTGATCGTCGCACGGCCGAACAGCCCGATGCCGCCGGTCTCGATATCGGACTGCGGCGAATGCAACGCCACCGGGAAGTTGATCTGTGGCGACAGCACGAAGGCACTCAGCGTATTGACCGCGTCCTGGTGGTACTGCTGGTTGAAGTACTCGATGCCGGCCTGCCACTCGAGCATCGCCGACCCGAGCCGTAACGGCGCGTTGTCGGGCGAGGAGATACGGATCTGCTGGGTGAACTGGGTGGCGTCCTCGACATTGTTGCGGACGGCCAGCGGCACCGGCGAGTAGTCGAGGTCGGTCCGGTCTTCGGTGTTCCAGGAGATGAAGCCGGTGGTGCTGTCAATCGCCAGGTTGAGGCCGGTGCCGCGCAGGTTGAAGGTCGTATTGTTGATGTCGCGGTTCGTGAAGCCCTCGAGGTTGCGCTGCACCCGGAACGGCGCCCGGCGAATCGCATTCAGGTCGCCGAGCGCGTAGTCGCCGTCGCGGTTGCGCTCGTGCGCGTAGATCAGCCGGCCTTCCCAGTTCGCATTGGGCAGCAACATCACCTGCGCTTTCGCAAAAGTGCCGTCGCGGAAATCCACGTCGTTGCCGGTGACCGAGTTCTGCGTGTAGCCGTCGCGCTGCTGCTTGCCGGCGGCCAAACCAATCGCCGCCTTGTCGCCGAGCGGTCCGGAAATGTTGCCGCGCACGTCGAACAGGCCGTGGCTGCCGATTGGCGCCATCACCGATCCGGTCCAGCGCGACATGTTGGGCCGCGCCGAGGTCACGTTGACGATGCCGCCGAGGGTGTTGCGGCCGAACAACGGACTCTGCGGCCCGCGCACGAACTCGATCTGGTCGACGTCGATCAACTCGACGTTCGACGTGATGCTGTTCAGCTGCGGCACCCCGTCAATGTAGGTCGTAATCGCCGGGTTGGCCGGGCTCGACCCGATGCCGCGGAACCGCGCGTTGCTGATCTTGCGCGCGGTAAATTCCGTAAACACGGTATTCGGCGCAAACACGCCCGTCTCGGTCAGGTTGAGTAATCCGGCGTCGCGAATGGTCTGGGCGGTCACTGGCGTCACGCTTGCCGGCACCTCCCTTACGTCCGACGCGTTCTTCTGCGCCGTCACGATCACTGTCGGGAGCACGACGCTTGGAGACTGATTCGATTGCGCGACGACCGCCGTCGGAGTCAGGACAATCACGAAGAGCCACGCAGCACGGGTTCCAACCACCACCGCATTATGGGGGATAACGGGGCATTGGGACGAATGCCGGGAGGTGATGGATGCCGCCATTCCAGGGGTGCTGGGCTGCGGCAGGCTTTTCGGGCATGACGTTCGTCCTCTCGACCGTGCGCTGGCTCGCTGCATTTGCCGCCGCTGTTGCACAACAGCGCCCGGGATGGCGTTTCCGGGCACGCTCGATCAGCACCCGTCAATTGACTATCGCGGCAGGGCGCTGACCGACGTCGTCTCCACGTTGCAGACCGACGTCGCCGCCGGTACGCGCGATCGTCGCCGCCACATCGCTGACCTGGCAGCGTCCGGCTTTGGCTGGCTTGTCACCGGCCGCGTGTTTGTGTGGCATAGTTGCCGGCCATGAGAATCCTCGTGGCGATTGTTGCGCTCGGCGCGATCCTCGCGGCGCACACCGGCCGGACCGTCGAAGCCGTCGAGCCGTTCGACGCTCAGGGCGGGTCATCCGCCGCCGCCGAGTCGTGGCGGCAGTGGGGCGGCCCTAACCGAAACTTCATCGTCAACAGCACCGGTCTGGCGGAGAAGTGGCCCGAGACCGGGCCGCCGGTGCTCTGGTCGCGACCGCTCGGGCCTGGACACTCCGCGATTCTGGCGGATGACGGCCGGCTCTACACGATGTATCGCGTCGGCAACGGAGGCGCAAAGCAGGGGCCGTGGGACGCCGAAGAGACCGTCATCGCCATGGACGCCGCCACGGGCAAGACGCTGTGGGAGCACAAATATCCGTCGCGGCGCGAAGACTTCAGCTTCGGCGCTGGACCGCATTCCACGCCGATCATCGTCGGCGATCGGCTGTTTACGATCGGCACCAACAAGCAGATGTTCGCGTTCGACAAGCGGAGCGGCAAGGTGCTCTGGTCGCGCGACTTCATCAAGGACTTCAATTCGCACGAATTGCTGATTCGTCCGGTGGTCAAGACCGGCTACGGCTGCAGCCCGATTGCCTATCGCGACCTGGTCATCTGCAGCGTGGGCGGCCCCGGCCAGTCGGTGATGGCATTCCGTCAGAGCGACGGCAGCGTGGTGTGGAAGAGCGGCGACTTCCTGACATCCGAGGCGCCGCCGATCATGATCAACATCGGCGGCCGCGATCAGCTCGTGGTCTTCGGCGGCGGCACGGTCAACGGCATGGACCCGATGAACGGCCAGATCCTCTGGTCGCACGTGCACGACCCGGGCAACGACTTGAACTGCGGCACGCCGCTGTTCGGCCCCGACAACATCCTGTTCGTGTCGTCGGCGTACCGCGCCGGCAGCCGCGCGATTCAGCTCAAGCCGGATCGCGACGTCACCTTTGCCGAGGAGCTGTGGTTCACCAATCGCGTGCGGTTCATGTTCCTGAACGCGATTCGCGTCGGCGATTTCGTCTACGGCACGACCGGCGATTTCGGCCCGGCGTTCCTGACGGCGCTCAATATCAAGACCGGCCAGCCCGCCTGGCAGCACCGCGGCTTCGGACGGGCGAGCATCGTGTATGCCGACAACCCTTCAGCCGGCGCCGCGCAAGACAAGGCCATCATCATGGACGAGGACGGCGATCTCGCCCTGGCGACGTTCGCGCCCGAGGGCGTCACCATCCTCTCCGAGGCCAAGAAGGTGTTCGACACCGTGTCGTGGACGGTGCCGACGCTCGCCGGCCGGACCTTGTATGCGCGCGATCGCGAGAAGATCGTCGCTCTCAATCTGGGAGTGCAGTGATGAAGAACGGCCTGCTGACTGTTCTGCTCGCCTCGTGCGCCACGTTGTCGGCGCAGGCGCCGGCACCGAGCCTGTCCGGCACCTGGCAACTGGACGAAGCCCGGAGCCAGGTGGCGGCCACCGCCGGCATCATCGGCTTGATCCCCGCCGGCGCGCCGAAGACGCTGCACATCACCCAGCCCGCCAACGGCACGGTCGTGATCGAAAGCCAGGTCAACGAGGCGCACGTGCGGATCTACAAGCCCGGCCGCGAAACCTCGACGCCCGCCGGACAGGGCGGCGCCGTGACGATGACGTCGAAGTGGGCTGGGCGATCGCTGGTGAGCGAGGGCGCCATGAAGGCGCCCAACGGCGATACCACGACGATTCGAGAGGTCGTAGCGATTGGTGCCGACGGCAAGTCGTTGACGATGGACGTGACGACGACCCCGGTCGGTCAAACCGAGAAGGTCTCGAGCAGCCTGGTCTACACGAAGATCACGGACGTCGGCCCCTGTGAGAAGTGGCCGACGCCGTGCAAGAAATTCCCGTAGCCCGCAGCCTGTTGGCCCGTTGGCCCGTCAGCCCGCAGCTACGGCTTCCGGTAGCTCGCCACCGGCGGCAGCCGGGCACCGGTGCCGCCTGGCGGCTGCGCCTCGCCGACCACCGGCATGCGCAGCGTGCCGATGCCGTCGATGCTGGCTTCGAGCACTTCGCCGGGCTTGAGGAACCGGCTGCCGGTCCGCGTCTGCGCGGAACCGGCGGCGGTGCCGCCAGAGGTGCCGTTGTTGATCACGTCGCCGGGGAACAGCGTGACGATCGACGAGCCGTATTCGATCAGCTCCCAGAGCGAGTGAATCATGTCGCCGGCGCGGGCTTCCTGCAGCAGCTTGCCGCCGACGCTCAGCGTCTGGCGGAGGTTCTGCATGGGATCGCCGTAGAACTCCTTCGGCACGATCCACGGTCCCTGCGGCGCGAAGGTGTCATGGCCCTTGCCGACGAACCAGTCCGAGCCCGAGCCATAGCCGCCCGGCGGACGGCCGCCGCGGTCCGACACGTCAATCGTCACGGTGTAGCCGAACACGAAGTCCTGGGCGCTCTTCGCGTCGACGTACTTGGCGGTCCTGCCGATGACGGCGCCCAGTTCGACCTCCCAGTCGATGCGATCGCGGCCCCACGGGATCACCACGTTGTCGCCGTTGCCGACCACCGCGCCGCGCCCGGGCTTCAGGAACAGGTACGGCACGCCGCGTTGCTCGCGGCGCTGGCGCCGCGCGGCCGCCTGTTCTTCGGGCGTGCCGGCTTCGTTGACGTGGCTGTAGAAGTTCACCGCGGCGTTCAGGATCTTGCTGGGATACAGGATCGGCGCCATGGTCTTGACCGACTTCACGTCGTGCACGAACGCCGGCCTGGCGGTGGTCAGCCGGTTGTTGGCAGCCAGGTAATTGACGATCTCCACGAACCGGGTGCGAAGCCCGGCGTCGTAGCGTTCGATCAGATCGATCATGTCGCGCGGCGTCGCCACCTTGGTGCCGGCCGGCACCGCGGTGTTGGCCGCGTTGATGTCGACGATCAGGCTGTCGCGCAGCACCAGGCCCACGGCCGGGGCCTTGTTGATTTCAAACGTGCCGACCTTGTACGGCTCGGCGGGCTTGCTCGGTGTCTGGGCGACACCGGCTGGCATTGCCAGCGTGAGAACGAGGACGATTGCGCTGATTAGTCGCATGGCCACTCCTTGGCGACTGCGTTTCTATCGGGCTTGAGCAGCGGTGTCAAGCGATAGGATGGCTGGCCCAGAAGTCAGCCTCGCGGCGACCTCCCGTGCGAGCCCGCATCCGGCCACGACCTGGGGTGTAGACTTGCGGCCGCGGTTCACCGAACGGCGGTTCGCAGACCCGACGCCCACCACGCCCGCTGCGCCGCGGGGGATATGCGCGCTAGCCGAGGCGCTTAGGACCAGAACCGCCACGCCATCTATAAGTTACCGAAACGGAGCTGAAAGGGTTCGATTCCTTCCTGGCTCGCCAAGATTTCCGAACAAAACGACACAAGTTGACGTCGCGCTTTAAGCGACACGCGGGTTTGACGCCCACCTTGACGCTCACCTGCTTCTAAATCGCTCTACTGATACCGGCTTCCGATCACGTGTCGGGCAGCCGGTGGCGGCGAAGGGCGGGAAGTATGCGGGTCTGGAGATCCTGAAAGACGAAGCGCGCAAGGGCCTGGTGCTGGTGAAGGCGCTCACCGAGGCACAGCGCAGCAGTGCGGTGCTGAACGTCGCGAAGACCGGCAACAACATCCTGACGCAGGCGCGGCAGGACAACGTCGTGCTCGACTATGCCGGGGTCAGGGCGAGCGAGCTGAACGGATCACAACGGCAAGCGCTGCTGGCTCTGATCGAGCAATACGCGGGCAACATGCGCGAAGGCCATGCGGCGGTGCGTATGGCGGAGGTCAAGGCGCATCTCGATCGCACCTATTTTGCGTGGATCGGCAAGACGGACGCCGATGCCGTGTTCTACTACCGCGTGCACAGCCCCGTGCTGTTGATCGAGTTCGATCACCAGACGCCGGTGGGCCTGCGTCACCTGTATCGGCCGGGTGTGCCGTTCAGGGAGCACATTCATGCCGTGATGCGTAGCCCGAACGGCAATGACTACGGCGAGGATTTATTGCGGCGGCATTACCAGCAGCATCCGCACGTGGCAGCGCGGCAAGCACTGCAGGCTGCTGTTGGCGAGGCCTCGTACTTTGAGGTAGTCTCCCTCCAGCATTTTGGACGGCTTGGTCCGTCTTTGCCTTTCCGCTTCCGCCGTGTCCGGCCTTGAAGGAGGAAATATGACTGTAGTCCGTGCGGCTGCCGTCCTACTTGGGGTGCTGCTCGCTGGGTCGCCTGCCAACGCCCAAACCACCGGCAGTATCAATGGAACGGTGACCGATCACACCGGCGCCGTGCTGCCCGGGGTCACGGTCACAGCCACCAGCCCGGCGCAAATGGGCGTGCAGACGGCCGTGACGAATCCTCAGGGAGTCTACCGGTTCCCATCGCTGGTGCCGGGCACCTACACGGTCAGCTACGACCTGTCCGGCTTTTCCACCGTGCGTCGCGACGGCATCATCGTCAATCTCGGGTTTACCGCCACCGTCAACGTGCAGTTGTCGCTGGCGGCGCTGACCGAGACCGTCACGGTGTCCGGCGCATCGCCTGTCGTGGACGTGACGAGCACCACCAGCACCTTCAACGTGACCTCGCAGATGCTCGAATCACTGCCGAACGCTCGCGACATCTGGTCCGTGATGGGGCAGTCGCCGGGCGTCCGGGTCGGGCAGATCGACGTGGGCGGCAGCCGCGCCGGCACCCAGACCGGATTCGAAGCCTTTGGTTACTCAGGCCAGGTGCGGGTGCAGGTGGATGGCGTGAATACCACCGAGGGGACCGGCGCCGCCGGCTTCTATTACGACTATGGGTCGTTCGAAGAGATTCAGCTGGGTGGCGACGGGATGGACGCGCAATCCGCAACGCCGGGCGTGCAGTTGAACGCGGTGATCAAGTCCGGCAGCAACAAACTGCGCGGCACCTTCTACGCCGACTACGAAAACGAGAACATGCAGGGCACGAATCTCGATGCGCGGCTCGAAGGACTGGGCATCGGGCGCGGCACGCGAACTTTGAGTTATCGCGACTTGAACGGTGACATTGGCGGCCCGATCAGGACCGACAAACTCTGGTACTTCCTTTCCTTACGCCGGCAGGACAGCACCGTCACCGTCACCGGGTTCCCGGTCGAGAATCCGGGCAGTTTCGGACAGCTGACGAGCCTGCAGAACGCCACTTACAAGCTGTCGTATCAGTTGAACAGGAACAATCGGTTCAGCCACTACATCCAGTACGGACGCAAGTTGATGCCGTTCCGCGGCGGCTCGTCCACGCGATACCGCTGGACGACTTTCAAGCAGGACAGCGGTTCGTACGCGGCCAACGTTGAGTGGAATTCCATCGTCACGCCGAAGTTCATCTTTCGCGGGGCCGTTTCCACCTTTGGCTACAACTGGCCGAACCTGCCGTACGGACCCAACGGCGAGTTCAACGACAACCTCGATCACCGGATCACCGACGACGGCTCCGGCACTACTTTCACCAAAGGGTCGGAGTCGGCTGACCGGCAGGATCGCCGGCGGTGGCAGTTCAATTGGGACGCGACGACGTTCCACGATGGATTCTTTGGCGATCACGCGATCAAGTTCGGATTCCTGTCGGAGCGCGAGTCGAACGAGTTCACCGACGAAGGGTTCCTCGACGAAATTACGCTCGCCTTCCGGACCACGGCCGCTGGCCTGGCGCCGTTCACCACGCCGTATCGCGTCACGCTGCGCAATACCCCGCGCGACACCTACAACGCCAACTGGCATCACGGCGCTTACGTGCACGACAACTGGCAGGTGTCGAAGCGGCTCATGCTGAGTATGGGCGTGCGGTGGGACTTCTACGAGTCGTTCTTTCCCGATCAGGAGATCCGGCCGAGCCGCTTCCGCGACTTCTTCTATGCCGGCGTTCCCGTGCAGACCTCCGTCGGCCCTTATGCACTGGCGCGGACCACCTTCGCCGACAACGGCTTCAAGGCGCCAGGCGTGAGCGGCATTCGACGTCATCCCGATCTGTTCGTCGCCAGGCTCGGCTTCTCGTTTGACCTGGGTGGTGACGGCAAGACGGTCGTCAAGGGCAACTGGGGCCGCTTCTATCACAACACCGGCAACGCCGGAGGCACGCTCAATCCGCTGTCGTCGGCTACGGCGACGTTTGACTGGCTGGACCTCAACGGCGACCGGCTGTTTCAGCTGAACGAGCTTGGACAGAACCGCGCGGTGGCCGGCATCGGCGGCAGCGCGACACGGATCGATCCGAATCTGAAGAACCCGTATACGGATGCCGCCAGCGTGTGGTTCGAACGCGAGCTGGCTCAGGGTGTCGGGCTGCGCGCGGGCTACACCTACCGCAGCGATGGCAACAGCCTCCAAGCCGTGGAACTCGCGCGGCTCTACGGCCTGTACTCGTTGGCGAGGACGTTCGCCGATCCGGGCATTGACGGCATCGTGGGTAATGCCGACGACGGGCCCTCGATCACCTGGTGGGATATTCCCGGCACGGCGCCGGCGAGCCGCACCGAGACTCGCAATATCGACGCCATCCTTGCCACCGACAAGGCGGTCGATCTGACGGTGAGCAAGCGCATGTCGAACCGCTGGTCGTTGGTGACGAGCTTCTACTACAACTGGGACCGCGATCGCGGGCGTCCGCAGAACCCGAATCAAGAGCGGTTCAATGACGAGACGCTGACGAACTGGAACTTCAAGGTGTTTGGCACCTATCAGGCGCCCTGGAACCTGATGGTCACCTCGTCGCTCCGACACCAATCCGGCAATCAGATCTCCCGCGACCTGACGGTGTCGGGCCAGAGCGGCCAGAACATCACCGGCACCTACGAGCTCGAGCCGAACACGTCGTATCGCACCGACAACGTCAGCGTGCTCGATGCGAAAGTGGAGCGTCGGTTCCGGCTGCGCGGCCGCACCGTGTCGGCGTTTGCCGACGCCTTCAACATCCTGAACACCAACGTGGCCAACGTTGGTTCACAGACCACCACCGTCGGCCGCCCGACGGTCACGCTCAAGGATGGCAGCCGCGTGCAGGTGCAGGGCTTCCTGCGTCCCACGGCCATCGTGCCGCCACGCATCTTCCGCGTCGGCGTGCGGATCAGTCTGTAGCCAGGTTGTCTCAGCGGACTCGCCTCCGGTGATGCCGGTCATCCCGGAGGCGAGGCACGCCTCACTGCTGGAACCGGTCTGAACGTACGCGAGGGTGAGGGGATACAGCCCAGCCAGTCGTTGGCGATCACCCATGACCGCGAGGCCCGTGACCGGCGTCTCGAGGGCCAGCTACGCGCCCTCCACGTTTCGTCGGCCCACGTTGCTGGGCATCGCGGTCGGGGCCTTCGCGGCGGCGGTGTTGACGCGATTCGTGGCTGCGATGCTCTACGGCGTGGCCCCTCTGGATCTTGCGTGAAGCAACGCGGCGGCCATGACGAGATGGAAGGGAATCGGCGTGAAACGGCAGGTGACCTCCGTCGACTGCGCAGAATCTGAGCGATCGATTGGTCGGATCAATCGCAATAACTGCAACGCGAGGTAGTTGCCGGCCTGCCCTGAAGAGTCGCTCAGGGAACTGGCGGGGTATGGCGTTGAGTGTTCGAACGCGTGGCTACAAGCGACAATCAGCGAGCGGCTTGCCATCCGAAGCTTCCCGGAGGCGAGCAAAGGATGGTGGACCAGACCGGGATCGAACCGGTGACCTCATGAATGCCATTCATGCGCGCTCCCAACTGCGCTACTGGCCCACTCAGGTGTGCCGAGCCGACGCTCGCAAGGTGACCTGCGAGCCCGGGCTGGGAAGAAAGTCATTGTAATCCGCCCGGGGCGATGCGATCAACTTTCGCGGGACGCGGGAAAAACGTCGGGCAGCACGTCCAGCGCCCCGCCACCCACGATTGCGGCGATAATTGGAAGGCCAGTGGACGTTCGCCGTTTCCAAGCCGTCACAGGATGAGCTATGAGACACCTGCTCCAGCGCCTTGTCATCGTCGTCGCCCTCACGTGGGCCCAGTCTGCCGCCGCTCAGACGGCGGACGAAATCATCGAGAAAAGCATCGCCGCAATGGGCGGGCGCGCGGCGTTCGACAAACTCCAGTCGAGACAGTTGACCGGCAAGGTGTCGGTCACGACGCCCCAGGGCGACCTTCCCGGCACCATCGAACAGCTGATTGCCGCGCCAAACAAGTCGCGGACGTTGATCAAACTCGACCTCTCCCAGTTCGGCATGGGCGAGATGGCGATCGATCAACGGTTCGACGGCACCGCCGGCTACGTGATGGACGCCATGCAGGGCAACCGGGACATGGACGGCGCACAGCTCGAGGGGATGAAGGCCAACGCGTTCCCGCACCCGTTCCTCAACTACCAGGCGAGGGGCATGGCGGTGAAAGTGAGCGGCAAGGAAACGATCGGCGCACGCCCGGCGCTACTGCTGGTCTTCGAGCCCGCCACCGGTTCGCCGATCAAGCAGTACGTCGATGCTGAGACGTTCATGCCGCTGCGGACCACGGTGATGGCCGACGTGCCGCAGATGGGGAAGCTGGAGCAGCACATCGACGCCTCGGACATTCGCGATGTCGACGGCGTCAAGGTGCCGTACGTGCTGACGATGACCAACGCGATGCAGTCGTTGACCATTACCTACGCCACGGTCATCCACAACGGGGCGGTGGACGAAAAGCTGTTCGTCAAGCCGCAATAAGCTGCTCGTGCTCCACGTTGCGAACGGGCACCACACGACCAGGCTGATCGAACGGTCGGGCGCGAGCGGGCGCACAATGGTGTGGTGCGATCCGCTCTACGACGGCCCCGTCCCCGATGTGCCGGACGAGGAGTTGTTACGCATTCGAGCGCGCTTCCTGGCCGCGTCGGACTCTGCGGCCGGAGCGGTGTTGGCCGATCTTGCCGGGTGGCGCAAGGCCGTTGACGATCACGCGCAGTACGACGAGCTGGTGCTGTGGTTCGAGCACGATCTGTTCGACCAGCTCAACCTGATTCAACTGCTGGCGCACATCGACCGGCAGGGTGGCGCCAGCAAGCCGCTCAGCCTGATCTGCATCAACGCCTACCCGGGGCACTCGAACTTCAAGGGCCTCGGCGAGCTCGAACCCGCGGACATCGCGGCGCTGTTTCCGACGCGCCGCCCGGTGATTGCGGCTCAGTTCGACTTGGCGACGCGCGCGTGGGCCGCGTTTCGGTCGGCCGACCCGCGGACGATTGAGACCTTGATCAACGGCGACACATCCGCGTTGCCGTATTTGGCGCCGGCGCTGGCCCGGCACCTCGAGGAGTTCCCGTCTGCGATCGACGGGCTGTCGCGCAGCGAGCGCCGCCTGATGCAGCTGGCCAGCCAGGCGCCCGCCGACCTGCAACGCGCCTTTCCGGCCATGCACGAAGGCGAGCGCGCGTTCTACATCACCGAGTCGACGTTCCTTAGTCGCGCCCGTTCGCTGTCGGAATCCACGCCGCCGCTGTTGACGCTCCACGTGACGCCCGGCCGGGCGCACACCCTGCCCGCCGGCACCATCGCATTGACAGACGCCGGGCGTGACGTGCTGAACGGCCGGGCCGACCGCCTCGCGCTCTGCGGGATCGATCGCTGGATTGGCGGCGTGCGGGTGACGGGACACGGTCCGGCGTGGCGCTGGAGCGACAAGGCGGGCACGATCGTCCTACTATGACGGATCAGGATCGCGCGCTGCTGGCCGAGCTTCGCCGGCTGTTGCTGCAGCTTCACAAGACACTGATCGACTGGCAGCGCGCCGACTACGAGCGCGTGCACGGGCGGCTCCAGACGACGCAGCTGCTCAACGTGATGTTCAACGACACGGAATTCGCGTGGCTGCGATTGATGTCCGGGCTGATCGTGCGCATGGATGAAGCGCTCGACACGAACGTCACGCTCACGGACCCGCCGCGATCGGAGATCGCAACCGGTCCGCTGGTCGCGGCCGCGCGCGATCTGGTCGCGCCTGAAGCCGGATCGCCGTACGCACAGCGGTATCATGCCGCGCTCCAGGAACTGCCGGATGCAGTGTTGGCCCACCGCGATCTGATCACGCTGCTGAAACTGCAGCGCCCCGCATCCACCGCGTAGCGCAGCCGGGCCGGGCCGGGCTACGGCGCGACCTTGACGTCGGTTCTTGCGGCCTTGACCTCGAGGTCCTCCTCCTGCGTGCGGCCCTCGAAGGTGATGCTGAGCCGGTAGCGTCCCACTGGAACGTTGGCCAGCGTGAATCTGCCGTTGTCATCGGCGATGGTCGCCAGCGAGCTCTCCACCGCGATCACCGTTGCCTGCATGCCCGGATGGATATCGCACGACACGTCGAATTGTCCCACGCGATCGAAGGTGTGCACGTACTTCTGCTGCGGTTCGGTGCCGACGTTGAAGACCTGCGCGCCGCTACCGCGCCGCGCCACGATGACGTTGTGCGGCATGTCTTCGCTGTTCCGGAACTCAACCAGCTGGCCGACGCGCACGTACAACGCATCGGGCACGAAGCGCTTGGCGTACTGATCCATCACCGCCGGGCCCTCCGGCATCGGCGCCGCGCCGGTCGCGGGGAGCAAGGTGACGATGGCGTTGCGAGGGACGACGCCGCTGACTTCAGAGCTCGTGACGGGAGCGGCCACCGCCGCTGGCGCCGGCGCCACCGGTTCGGAGGGTCCGCACGCCGCGAGAACAACAACGGCTGTGGCTGCGATCGCGACGAGTGTGCGCATCGACAAACCCGGATGGTAGCATGGCGCTCTAGCGTGATCGTCCACCTGATCGACGGTACCTTCGAGCTGTTTCGTCACTTCTACGCGGTGCCGCAGGCCCAGGCCAGCGACGGCGCCGAGGTGGCGGCGGTGCGCGGCGTGATTGCATCGCTGCGCGGCATGCTCAACAGCCGCGTCGCCACCCACATTGGCGTCGCCACCGACAAGGTGATCGAGTCGTTTCGCAACGACTTGTGGCCGGGATACAAGACCGGCGACGGCATCGATCCGGCGCTGCTGTCGCAGTTCCCGCTGCTCGAGGAAGCGCTCGCCGCCTGCGGCGTGATGGTGTGGCCCATGGTCGAGTACGAGGCGGACGACGCGCTGGCGGCCGCGGCGGTGCAGGCGGCCGCCGATCCGCGCGTGACACAGGTGCGCATCTGCACACCCGACAAGGACCTCGCGCAGTGCGTCAGCGGCACCCGCATCGTGCAGGAGGACCGCATGCGCCGCACCATCCGGGATGAAGCGGGCGTGATCGCCAGGTTCGGCGTGCCGCCGGCATCGGTGCCCGATTACCTGGCGCTGGTCGGTGATGCATCGGACGGCTATCCCGGTCTGCAGGGCTGGGGCGCGAAGTCGGCCGCGGCGGTGCTGGCCAAGTTCAGGCACATCGATCGGATTCCTGCGGACTACCGGACGTGGGGTGTGAACGTCGGCCGGCCCGGCGCGCTGTCGATCACGCTGGAGAAGAACCGCCAGCTGGCGATGCTGTTCCGCGATCTCGCCACCCTGCGCACCAACATTCCGGTGTTCGATTCGGTCGATCAGCTCGAATGGCACGGGCCGCGGAAGGAATTCCAGGCCATCAAGCAGCGGCTTGATTCGGCACCCGTGTTTTAGCGAGGCCTTCAGTATTCAGAAAAGATTCGCTGCAACTCCGCGCGCTCGGTGGTCTTGGTGAGGGCCACCATCAGCAGCACCCGCGCCTTGATGGGAGTGTGATCCTCGCCGGCGATCGTGAACTGCCGGCGGCGTTGCTGTTCCGGTGACAGCTGGAACCCGCCACCGCCGCCGTCAGTCGCGCCGCCGTCGCGCGGCCGCTGCTGGGGGGGCGCAATGCGGCCGCTGCCGCTCCGGGTGCTGGTGACGATGAACACGCCCTTGGACGCGGCGTAGGTCAGTCCTTCACTCTGGTCGCCGCTGGTGGCGCCGGCGCCCGCGACGGCTATCACGATTCCCCTGGCGCCGTTGTCGACCGCGGCCTTGATCAGATCAGCCGGTGCCCCCTGGTACACCATGATCACGTCGACGCGCGGCAGCTGCGTCACCTTGGTGATGTCGAATTCCAGCCGCTCATTGGTGCGCTGGGTGATCTGGTTGAAATACACCACGCGGTCGCGATCGACCACGCCGAGCATGCCGAGCTCGCGGCTGCGGAACGTCTGCAGGCGCAGCGCGTCGGTCTTGGTGACGTTGCGCGCGGAGTTGATCTCGTCGTTCAGCACGACCAGCGTGCCCTTGTTGCGCGACAACGGATCGGCCGCCACGCGAACGCCCTGCAGCAGGTTGGCGGCGCCTTCGTAGCCGACCGTGCTGGGATTACGCATGGAACCGACCACGACCACGGGTCGCGGGTCGCGGACGGTCAGGTGAAGGAAGAACGACGTCTCCTCGAGCGTGTCGGTACCGCTGGTCACGACAATGCCGGCCAGCTCCTGGTCGGTGGCAAACAGCTCGTTGATGCGTTTCGACAAGGCGAGCCACTGCGCGAGCGAGAGCTCGCTGCTGGCGACGTTGGCGAACTGCTCGTGTGTCAGCCGCGCAAATCGCTCCACGCCCGGCATGGATTTGACGAGCTCTTCGGCACTGAGGCGCCCGCCCTCGCGGTTGGAGATGGTCCCGCCGGTGGCGACGAAGTGGACGCGAGGCAGGGGATCCTGTGGCCGCTGTGCCAGCAGGGGTTGCCCGAAGGCCAGCATCGCCAGCACCAGCGCAACCGGCCAGCAACGGCGCCAATTCCAGGAAGAAGACATCGGGTCGGTATAGAGGGCGCACATACGCCCCCCGATTATGTATTGGCTCTGGGCGGAGTGGCCACGAGGGAGAGCCATTTGCTCAGCTCTCGCGCGGCCTCATCGGGCGTCTGACCGTAGAACGGCATCAAGGACGTGGGCATGCCCGGCCTGCGGGCGATTTGCGCGCGCCAGCGGGTGGCGGTGATGGGCGAGACCTCGATGTAATACGTACGCCCGGCGATCTGCTCTTCGTAGCGATGGACGGTCACGATTGAGAGGCACTGATTTTACGGGTTCGCCGCGCCGGATCAAGCGAAGCGCGGCGCGAAACCGGCCGTACAGCGGTCTCGGGCGTCTCGATCAGAGTGAGTTTGGCCGGAAGATTTTTCTTCCTAGCACGCCATCCACAGTTTATTCACGGTTCATCCACAGCTTTTCCACAGGTAAGCTTGGACGTTCACGAATGTATCGATTCTTCCTGGTCGGGTGCATCGCCGTTTTGACGGTGTCGGGCGGCAACGCCCATGCGCAAAGCGCCGCCAGCCGGTTGCTGTTCCGCGTGTTTTTCGCCGACGGCCGCGTATTGTCCAGCTACGGCGAGTGGGCCCGGCTCGACGATCACGTGGTCTTCTCCATGCCGACGCAATTGACGCGCGAGCCCATCGAGCTGCACCTGGTCACCATCCCGGCGCAGCGCATCGACTGGCCGCGTACGGAGCAGTACGCCGAATCGGTGCGCGCCGCCGCCTACGCGGCGACCCGTGGCGACGCTGACTTTTCGGCGTTCAGCCGGGATGTTGCCAAGGCGCTCAATGACGTGGCGAGTACCAGGGACCCCGCCGCCCGGCTGGCCACCGCCCAACGCGCCCGGCAGAAGCTGGCGGACTGGCCCGCCTTGCATTACGGCTATCGCGTCGCCGAGGTCCGAGACGCGCTCGATACGCTCGACGAGGTCATCGCCCAGTTGCGGGTGTCGGTCGGCATCACCCGTTTCGATCTGTCGTTGAGCGCCAATACGCCGCTGCCCGAACCGCCGCCGCCGCCCCTGCCGCCGCCAACCGATGCGGAGCTGGTCGAGCAGTTTGTGGCCGCCGCGTCCATCTCCGAAGACCCCGCCCAGAGGGTCAGCCTGCTGCAGACGGTGATGCGGCTGATCGATCGCGCCATTGGCCTGATGCCCGCGGCCTGGGCGACGCGGATGCGCAGCGTGGTGGGTGGCGATCTGGAACGCGAACGCCGCACGGAACAGGCTTATGCGGATTTGCGCACGCGGACATTGACTGAAACCGCCAAGCTGGCGGCCCGCGGCCGGCTGTCGGATGTCGAGAAGCTCCGCCATAGCGTGACGCTCGAGGATCAGCGGCTCGGCGGCCAGCGTGCCGGAGAAATCGCCGCGCTGCTGTCGACGATCGATCTCGTTGCCGCGACGGCGATCGAGACCCGCGAGACGAAAGAAGCGTTCGAGCGCCGCGCTCCCGCGTTTCGCCGGTATCGGCGTTCCACCAACAGCGCCTTCAAGGTCTTCGAAGACGCCGCCACCGCGCTCGCCCAGGTTCGATCCATGAACGGCCCGCCCGCCCACGTGATCGAGCCGCTTTCGAAGCGGCTGGCCCGGGCGAACCAGGGATTCGTGAAGGTGACGGCGCCGGATGAACTCGCCCCGGCGCACGCGGTGATTGTCAGTGCCTGGCAGCTGGCCGACAACGCCTTCCGGCTGCGCCTCCAGGCGATTCAGGCCAATAACATCGACACCGCCCAGCGCGCCTCGTCTGCAGCGGCCGGCGCGCTCCTCCTGTACCAGCAGGCGCGCGCCGAGCAGCTGACGGCGATGGAGCCGCCTGGCCGCCGTCGCTCGTCGGGCTTGGACGCCCAACCCGCGAAGTGATCACGTCCCGCCGCATCCGGCTGCTGCGGACGCCAGACCTGGCCGGCTACCGGAGCGCGCTGGTAGATGCGGTGCGCAGCCTCGACGCATCGACCGCGCCCGACACGTTCATCCTGGTGCCAACAACCGCTGCCGCTAAGCAGCTGCGCCGAACGATCGGTGAGCGGCTTGGCGATCGAACGGCGTGGCCGCCCATTGGCATGCGGGCGGACCTGTACGCGCTGCTGATCGATCGCCTGCCGTCGCCGCCACGCCTGCTCAGCAGCTTCGAGCGCGAAGCCATGCTCGCCGCCGGCGGACGCGAGGCGGAGGAGGCCGGCGCACCGCCCCCGTTTCACGTTCGCCCGGCGCTGGTCGCCGACATGCTGTCGCTGTACGACCAGGTGCGGCGCGCCGGCCGCAGCATCGACGATTTCGATCGGCTGCTGAGCGGCGAGCTCGAACCCGCTGCCGAGTCCGATCGCGGCGCCGCGCAGCTGCTCGAACAAACGCGCTTCCTGGCGTGCGCGTTCAGCGCGTATGAGCAGCGCCTGCGCGACGGTGGCGCGGCCGACGAGCACGCCGCGCGCGCGCTGCTGATGGCCGCCGCGCCACCCACGCCGCTGCGCCGATTGATCGTCGCGATTGGCGACCGGCCGTTCGATGCCGACGGTTACTGGCCGGCCGACGTGACGCTGTGGACGGCGATGCCAGGACTCGAGCACCTCGATCTGCTCGCCACCAACGGATCGCTCGAAGGGGGTTACCTGGACCGCCTGCGGCTGTCCTTCGTGGAGCTCGAGGAGGTCGAGGCCGGCGGCGGCGCCCAGGGTCATGGACCCACGCTGATGGTGCCGGACGAAGGCGTCGCGTATTGCTATCGCGACCGCGAGGATGAACTGGAAGGGGTGGCGAGACGACTGCGCCACCCCGACGAACAGGCCGCCCCGGTGGCTGAACTCGACAAGGTGGGGTTGATTGTCGCGCGGCCGCTGCCGTACCTCTACCTGGCGCGGGAAGTGTTTGCCGGCGCCGGCCTGCCATTCTTGGCGGTCGATACGTTGCCGCTCGCGGCCGAGCCGTACGCCGCCGCGGTGGATCTGGTGCTTGAATGCGCCGCCGCCAACTTCACTCGCCGCGCGACGATCGCCCTGCTGCGATCGCCGCACTTTCAGTTCACGGACGACGAGACGGCGTTTGGCGCGAGCGTCGCGGCGCTGAACAGGGTGATGGCCGAGCAGCGCTACCTCGGCGGCCTCGACCGGCTGCGATCGCTGGTGACACAGTGGACGGGCGTCGAACGGGCGGCGGCGGAGGCTGCCGTGACGGTCGCCGACACGCTCGAGCCGCTCCAGCAGCCGCGGCCGATGGTGGACCAGATCGAGCGGCTGCGCGCATTCCTGTCGTCGCACGACCGCGATCACCGTGAGCGGCGCCGCCGCGCGCGCGCGGCGGTCGATGCCGCCCTCGCCGGCCTGTCGGAGTCGTATCGCCGCCACGATCCGTCGATGGCCGGCAGCGTGGTCGAGCTCTCGGCGGCGGTCCGCCGCTGGATCGGCGCCGAGACGTTCGCCAGCGACACCGGAGACCACGGCCTTCGCATTCTCGATGCGCAGGCGGCCCGGTTCGCCGACCTCGACGAGGCGCAGATCCTCGGGCTGGTCGAAGGCGAGTGGCCCGAACGGCCCCGGCGCAACGTGTTCTACCCGCGTGCGCTGCTTGCGCAGCTCGAACCCTCGCGCCCCGAGCGCGTGACGATCAATGACGAGCGCGATCAGGTGCGATCCGCGCGCGCCGCATTCCGCGACCTGCTCGGCCTGCCTCGAGTCACCGTGCGGCTGTCGACCTTCGCCCTCGAATCCGACGCGGTGGTCGAACCCTCATCGTTCCTCGAGGAGGTGGGGTCGTTCGCGTTGCCGACGCAGAAGGCGACAGAGGATCGGCAGCGGCCGGCGTTCGCATACGAGACCCTGGCCACGGATCCGCTCGGCAGCGACTCTGCGTGGGCGCGCCTCCGGGCAAACGGCGCGGCGCGCGATCGACGGCGGTTCGAAGGGGAAGCCGGAGCCTGGACCCTGCCGCGGGTCAGCGTCAGCCGCCTCGAGCGGTACATGAAATGCCCGTTCCAGTTCTACGTGGCCAACGTGCTGCAGGTCGGCGAAGAGCCTGAAGACGAGATGTCACGATCGCCCCTCGAGCGCGGACGCTTCCTGCACGAGCTGTTCGAGGCGTTCTTTCACGAATGGCAGGGGCGCGGACAGGGCCGCATCACGGCCGCGTCGATGGGCGACGCGCGCGCGCTGTTCGAAGAGATCGCCGGGCCGGCGTTGCGATCGCTGCCGCCGGAGGAAGCCGCCCTGGAGCGGGCGAGGCTGTTTGGCTCCGCGGTCGGCTCCGGCATTGCCGATCGCGTGTTTGCCATGGAGGCGGAGCGCGGCGACGGCATTCGGCAACGGCTCATGGAGTACGAGCTCGACGGCGTGTTCAGCTTTACCGGCGAAGACGGCTCGAGCCGCGACGTCCGCCTGCGTGCCAAGATCGACCGCGTCGACCTCCTTGAGGACGGCACGTTCCGGTTGATTGACTACAAGACGAAGTACGTGCCCGACCGGCGCGAGGCGCTGCAACTGCCGATCTACAGCGCGTGCGTGCGGAGTTCGTTGAGGTCGAGTCATGGGCGCGACATCCCAGCCAGCGAGGCGATGTACCTGTCGTTCGAGGGACCGCGCGCCGTGGTGCCGCTCGACCCGTCGACGCGCTCAGGGCCGCCCCGAGCGACGTCGAAGGGCGAAGAGCGCGGCCATCACTTCGACGACCTGGTCGCGGCGGCGGGGCACCGGCTGGTGGCGGCACTCGACAACATCGCCGCCGGCCATTTTCCGGCCCGGCCCGAAACCAAGAACCTCTGCACGATGTGTGCCTTCACCGCGGTCTGCAGGAATGTTGGGGGCGCTCCCGAACATGGCTGAGCAATCGAGCTTCAGCTTCGATCGGCCTTCGCCGGAGGCTCACGAAACCGCCGATGCGCGGGCGCGTCGCCTGGCGGTCGATCCGCTGCACAACGTCGCCCTTGAAGCGTCGGCGGGCACCGGCAAGACGCGGGTCCTCGTCGATCGCTACGTCCGCCTGCTGGAAGTGGGCGTTTCGCCTCGCAACATCCTGGCGATCACCTTTACGCGCAAGGCGGCGGCAGAAATGCGCCAGCGCGTCATGGCGACGCTGCGGCAACGGCATCGCGAGGGCGGGATCAGCCCGGCCCGATGGCGTGAGATTCGCGATGCGTTCGGCGACATCGGCATCAGTACCGTCGATGCGTTCTGCCTGTCGCTGCTGCACGAGTTCCCGCTCGAAGCCGGCGTCGATCCCGGATTCGATCTCGCCGACGAGACCGAAACGCCACGATTCGTCGAGGCCGCGCTCGATAGCGCGCTGGCGATTGGCCGAGCCATCTCCCTGGCCGATGCCGATGTCGCGCTGCTGTTCACCGAACTGGGTGAGCCACGGCTGCGAAAGGCGCTCACGGCGCTGCTCGATCGACGCCTGGTCGCGCGCGACGCCCTGAACCGCTTCCTGCGCGGGCGCGACATGCACGTCGATGATGCGTGCGCGCGGCTGCTGACGACGCTGCGTGGAGCGGTGTCGTCGATTGCCGGCGGTGGGGAACCTGCCATCCACCTGTTCGTCTCCACCGGGCCGGTGGCGGCGGATTTCGAGTTGCTGGCGCATGAAATGCAGCAGCTGATGGCCGATCCGCCCCTGCCGCCGCCGCGGCTGCGGGCGGTGTTCGATCGGCTGAGCGATCTGGTGCTCACGAAGTCGGGCGAGCCGCGCAAGCGGCCGGCGCACCTCAAGGCGCAGTTCAGGTCGCCGGCCGACTACGAGCGGCACAAGGTGATGGTGTCCGGCCTCGGTCCGCACGTGCAGGCGGCGATCGCCACCTTCAAACGGGACATCAACCTGGTGCTGGCTCGCGGTGTCCGCAGGCTGTTCGCGATCGCGGTCGACGAATACCGGCGCACGCTCGACAAGCACGGTGTCCTGGATTTCCCGGACCTGCTGGAGCGCACGCTCGGACTGCTCGGACAGATGGACGAGTTCTCACGCAGCCGCTACCGGCTGGAGTCGCGGTACGAGCACGTGCTGGTGGATGAATTTCAGGACACCAGCCGCGCGCAGTGGCGGCTGGTGCGCGAGCTGGTGCGCGCGTGGGGCGCTGGCGGCGGTGTCGGTCACGGGCCCATCCCCCCGTCAATCTTCATCGTCGGCGACCGCAAGCAGTCGATCTACGGCTTCCGCGATGCCGAGGTCACCGTGCTGGACGCCGCCGCGGGTTTCATTGAGGCGTTGCGGCCGGACAGGCCGGCGCGGGCCGCGATCACGCGAAGTTTTCGATCGGTGCGTGAGTTGCAGTCGTTCGTGAACGACGTCTGCGAAGCCATCGACAAGGCGCCGGACCGTCCCGACGCCTTCCGGTATTCCGAGCGGGATGCGTTCCCGATCGCCGACCCGACGGTGGACCTGCCGAGCGACAGCGCTGCGCTGGGCTTCATTGCCGCCGACTCCGATGCGCAGCAGGCGGAAGCGGCAGCCGCGGAAATCGCGCGGTTGCTCACCCAGGGCGCGACGATTCGCGACCGCGACACCGGCGAGCGACGCACAATCGAAGCGGGGGACGTCGGCGTGCTGTTTCGCACGCGTGCCAGCCACACCCTGTTCGAAGCGGCGCTGGCGAAACGCAAGATTGCGTACTACGTCTACAAAGGCCTCGGCTTCTTCGATACCGACGAAGTGAAAGACGTGCTCGCGCTGGTGGCCTACCTTGCCGATCCCGCGTCGGATTTGCGAGCCGCGGCTTTGCTGCGCTCGCGGATCGTGCGGATTTCCGACGAAGGGCTGAAGCGGCTGGCGCCGGGCCTGGCGTTGGCACTGATCGGGGAGCTGCCATCCTCAGCCGAGTTGCTGGCCGCCGACGATCGCGAGCGCCTGCGGCTGGTCCGCGAATCGATTCCCGGCTGGATTGACGATGCCGATCAGGTGCCGCCGGCGGAGATCGTCGATCGTGTGCTGGCCGAATCCGCGTACGCCGTGGAGATTGGCGGCACCGGCTTCCGTCAGGCGCGCGAGAACCTGAAGAAGATCCGCGGACTCATTCGCCGCATCCAGAACCGCGGGTATGCGACGCTGACGCGCCTCACCGACTACTTCGACGGGCTCGCCGCCGGCGGCGACGAGTCGAACGCGATCATCGATGCGGCGGATGCCGTGAACCTGATGACCGTGCACGCCGCCAAGGGACTCGAGTTCCCCGTCGTGTTCGTCGTCAACATCGGCAAGGGCAGTGGCGTCACTCGCGACGACATCCGGGTCGCGCCGGCCCCATTCGTCGATGACGAAGCTGTCGACGGCGACCCTGCGACACGCTCAGGGTCGTCCCGAGCAGCGTCGAGGGACGAGCCGAGCGTCACGATCACCGATCACGACCATCCCGCCGATCGCGATGACGACGAGCAGGAGCAGGAAGAGACCAAGCGGCTGCTCTACGTGGCCCTGACGAGGGCCCGTGATCGCCTGTATCTCGCGGGAACCGTGTCGGCGGACAAGCTGCAGTTGCAGCGCGGCTCACTCGGCCGCGTGCTGCCGGCGTCGCTGACCGCGGCGCTGGGTGCTCCCGGCGAGGGCGAGCACGTCACGTGGCCCGGCATGTCGACGACGCACGCGTTGCGGCGGGTGCGAATTTCTTTGCCTTAGCCTCTGGCCATCCCATACAATTTGCTGGGTTCAAGGAGCCGCGCTACGTGCCATTGACGTGTCCGAACTGCGGGAATGCCCGCAACTTCCTGGTGAAAACGCTGCAAATGCACGTCGTCCAGCTCGACGACAGCCGGGTCGAAGTGTCTGAAGAGAGCAAGCCTGGCGTGATTGAAGTGCTGTGTGACGAGTGCGAAACGGCGCTGAACTTCGAAGATGCGGAAGACGCCATCCGCAAAGAAGTGCTGTTGACGCTGGGCGCGCGTTAAGACGACCCGCCGCTGTCGTCGTCTTCGAAGTAATCACACTCCCGACAGATCCACTCGCGGACCAGCGTTGTCACGTCCTGCGAGGAGCCCGGCACCCGCGAGACGATTTCGCGGGTGACCAGCCGCATGAACTCGCCGCACATCGGGCATTCTTTCGGCATGCCTGCATCCTAACGCAGGTCCCGCCTTCGCACCTGCTCCGGCGCAGGCGGCGTCGTGTTCCTGTTCTTGACAACCCGGAGCACCGCTTTTATCGTGGCATCACGGTGTTTCACGATCGTCGACCCTTCGACACCTCGCGAGTCGCGCTCGCAACGCTTGTGCCTCACGAGCGCGCATATCGCCGCTCGCTCGCCGACGAAGTGGCGATCGACTTTCCATCGTCACGCGCGGCGATTGAATGGTTCCGCCGCGATCACGGCGAGCCTGAAGCGGCGAATTCGATCGCGCAGGCGCAGATCACCATTTCGAGACACCAGGCCTTTGCCGGCACGCTGGTGCCGCTCGACGTCGAAGTGCCGCGCACCTGCGCCTGCTGCGGCGGCCGCGGTGAAGTGTGGAGCGAGCCGTGCGAGCCGTGCGGCGGCCGGGGCCAGGCGCTGCAGGCCCAGCGTTTGACCGTGAGCGTGCCGGCCGGCGTCGCTGACGGCGATCGGTTCAGCTTCACGTTGTGGCTGCCCCGCGGCCCGCGCACCCGCGTGGACGTTCGCGTCGCCGTCTCATGAACGCCCGGCCGGAGACCGGGCCACGAGAGACTGCCCGAGCGAGGCGGAGCCAACACCCAATCTCAGTGGCGGAGTTCTGCTCGTGAAGCGGCACGTCGATTTGCTCTCGACGTTGTATCTGGCCTGGGGCGCCATCTTCGCGCTGGTGGCGGTGGCTGGCTTGGCCCTGGCGGGCGGCGCGTTTGCGATCGCCGAATCCACCGGCCCGGTCCGCTTCGGATCGGAAATGGCCGCGCGGCTGACCGGCGTGACGATCACGGTCATTTCGCTGATCGCCCTGGTGTGGGCGGTGCTGCACCTCGTGGTCGGGCGCCAACTGAAGAAGCTTCGACCATCGGCGCGGCTGATGAGCCTTGGCCTCGCCATCGGCAATCTGATCCTGCTGCCGTTCGGCACCGCGCTTGGCGCCTACTCGTTGTGGGTCTTGCTCAAGGACGAGGGGAGAGGGCTGTTCGAGTCCTAGCGCTGCAACGGTTCCAGGAACCTCGGCAACCTACGGAACCTGATCGACGGTCCCCATCGCCGTCCACGGCCCGCATCGAAGCACTCTGGTCGACGCCAGATACCCGCCGCGGACGATGCCGTGTTTCTGGATCGCGTGTTTGCCATAGTGACTGCAGGTGGGTGTGAATCGGCAGCGCACGCCCAGCCATTCGTAGACCGGCGACAGGGTTGATTGGTAGAGGTTGATGCCGCCGACCGCGGCCGCGGTGGTCCATTGCGCCGACGGTGCGCGGCGGAGATCCAGCGCGACCGCGAGCAGCACCAGCATCGCGATCGCGCCGAGCCGGACCTTAGAACTTGTCCGCAAATTCGCTGAGTCCGGGAATGATCAGGCGCTGGCCGTTGATGCCCTTGATCGCGGCCATCAGGTGCAACACCAGCTGGCCCAGCGTGAGCAGCGGCGTGAACAGCGCGGCCAGGCAGCCAAAGATGCCGAGCGGCCCGATGACGATGCTGATGACGATCCACAGAAACAGCTCGGCGACCATCAGCACCAGCCCGTGCTTCGCATGCCATTGCACTTCCTTGTCGTCCTTCTCCGTCAGCAGCGGCACGAGCGCCAGCAACCAGAGGTACGACAACACGATCATGACATTGCGATTGCTGGAAGGAGCGCTACCAGGTGTCGCATCGGCCATTCGATCTCTCCTTCAGAGGGTGAGCTGGGTTGAAGACGGCAGCTGTCGCGGAGCAGTTTACCAATTTCACGCGCGTGGTAAGCTGATTTTCTCATGACCACCAAGATGGTCCTGGAGGCGCTGAAGCGCGTCACGGACCCGGACCTGGGTGTCGACATCGTCTCGCTCAAGTTCGTCAGGGACCAGGACATCACGATTGACGGCGGCCGCGTGTCGATAGCCGTGGAGCTGGCAACGCCGTCACCAGCCAAGCGCGAGGGGGTCGCCGCGCAAGTGCGCAACACGGTCGGCGTCCTGCCCGGCGTCCAACACGTCGCGGTCACCACCAGCTTCGTGGTGAAGTCGGTATCGGCGCCTGAGCACGGCAAACCACCGCTGCCTGGCGTCAAGAACGTGATCGCGGTCGGCGCCGGCAAGGGCGGCGTCGGCAAGACAACGGTGTCGGTGAATCTGGCGGTCGCGCTGGCACGGAGCGGCGCGCGCGTCGGCGTGCTCGACGGCGACATCTACGGCCCCAACGTGCCGATCATGTTCGGCCTGCAGGCGCAGCTCGGGTCTGACGAGCACAAACGCATCCGGCCGGCGGAGAAATACGGCATCCAGATCGTGTCGATGGGCTTTCTGACGCAGGAAGAGGCGCCGGTGATCTGGCGCGGCCCGATGCTGCACAGCGCCATCCAGCAGTTCTGCCGCGACGTCGGCTGGAAGGACCTCGACTATCTCGTGGTCGATATGCCGCCGGGCACCGGCGACGTGGCGCTGTCACTCAGCCAGACCGTGCCGGCTGCGGGCGCCATTGTCGTGACCACGCCGCAGCAGGTGTCGCTCGCCGACAGCCGCCGCGCGGTGCGGATGTATCAGAAGCTCAAGATTCCGACGTTGGGCCTCGTCGAGAACATGAGCTTCTACGAATGCACCAACTGCCATCACCAGGCCGACATCTTCGGACATGGCGGCGGCGAGCAGGCGGCGCACCAGATGGAGATTCCGTTCCTGGGACGGCTGCCGCTGTATCAACCGATTCGCGTCGGCGGCGATCGCGGCATTCCGCTCGTCATTGCCGAGCCCGATTCCGCCGGCACGCGCGCGTTCATGGACCTGGCCGAAGCCGTCATGGCACAACTGTCGGTCAACGCGCACCGCGCCGCGCTCGCCAACAAAGGAAAGATCCCGCTGATCCAGGTGAAGTGATGGCGTGGCGGATGCTGGGCGTCATCGCGGTGGCCCAGTTCCTTGGCATGACGCTTTGGTTTTCCGCCACCGCCGTTACGCCGCTGCTGATCGACCATTTCCAGATCGCTCCGGACCAGGCGCCGTGGCTGACCATGGCCGTGCAGGGCGGCTTCGTGGCGGGCACCCTGCTGAGCGCGCTCACCAATCTGGCCGACCTGCTGAACGCCCGGGTGCTGATGTTTGTCGGCGCGCTGGTCGGCGCTTGTGCGAACGCCGGCGTGCTGATCGCGCCGAGCGGTTCGACTGTCATCGCTCTCCGGTTCCTCACCGGAGCCTCGCTGGCGTTGGTGTATCCGCCGGCGATGAAGATCGCGGCGGGGTGGTTTCGTGACGGCCGCGGCTTCGCGCTCGGGTTGCTGATCGGCGCGCTCACGCTCGGCAAGGCGTTCCCGCATCTGCTCTCGGCCGTGTTCGGCGCCGATTGGCGGGCGCCGATGCTGCTCGCATCCGCGCTGGCGGTGGCGGGCGGCACGCTGGTCGTCCTGTTCGTCCGTGACGGTCCATTCGTCGCGCCGACATCGCCGTTCGATCCGCACGCCATCAGGCGGGTGTTCTCCAGCCGCGGCGCGCGTCTGGCGACGCTGGGATACCTCGGTCACATGTGGGAGCTCTACGCGATGTGGACCTGGGTGGCGGTGTTTGCGTGGACCAGCCTGAACGACTCAGGCGTGGGCGATGTGGCGGCCGCCGGCTCCCTGGCCGCGTTCCTGGCGATTGGCAGCGGCGCGGCCGGTTGTGTGCTGGCTGGTGTGGTGGCCGACCGTGTCGGCAAGGCCCGCGTCGCGATGTGGGCCATGATCGTCAGCGCGTCCTGCGCGGCGCTGACCACCGTCGTACACGGCGGCCCGCCGGCGCTGCTGTATTTGCTGATCATCGTGTGGGGATTCTCCGTGGTGGCTGACTCGGCGCAGTTTTCGGCGCTGGTCAGCGAGCACGCGCCCCGTGAGCATGTCGGCACGGCACTGACCCTGCAGGTGTGCCTGGGGTTCCTGCTGACGATGGTGACGATTGAGTTGCTGCCGCGGGTGGCCGGCTACACGAGCTGGCGGTATGCGTCGTTGCTGCTCGTGCCCGGCCCGCTGCTCGGCGCCTGGGCGATGTTCCGCATGCAACGCTAGAATTGACTGACGGTCCTGATGCAGATTCCCTTCAAGAAGAAGACGCTCGGAAACGGCCTCGATGTCATCGTGCACGAGGACCATCAACTTCCCATGGTGGCCGTGAACCTCTGGTATCACGTCGGATCCAAGAACGAAGTGCCAGGGCGGACCGGCTTCGCGCACCTGTTCGAGCACCTGATGTTCGAGGGATCGCAACACCACGATCACGGCTACTTCCCGCCGCTGCAGCGCGCGGGCGGACAGCTCAACGGGTCGACCAATGCCGATCGCACGAACTACTGGGAAGTGGTCCCCACCGGCGCGCTCGATCTGGCGTTGTGGATGGAGTCGGATCGCATGGGCTTCCTGCTGCCGGCCCTCAGCGATGCCAAGTTCAACAACCAGCGGGATGTGGTGCTGAACGAGCGCCGACAGAACTACGAGAACCGGCCGTACGGACTGGCCGGCATTGCGCTGTCGGCCGCGATGTTTGCCCCGGACCATCCCTATCACTGGCCGACGATCGGATCGGCCGACGACATTCGCGCCGCGTCGCTGGCGATGGTCCGCGAGTTCTTTGAAACCTACTACCACCCGGCCAACGCCTCGCTGTCGCTGGCCGGCGACGTCGAGGCCGATCGGGCCTTCGATCTCGCCGAGCGGTATTTCGGCGATCTCCCCGCCGGCCCGCAGGTTGCGCGCGTCGAGCGCGGCGCCTCACTGGACGACAGCGTGAGCCTGGTCCTGGAAGATCGCGTCGAGCTGCCGCGCCTCTACATCAGCTGGCATTCGCCGGCGATGTTTGCGAGCGACGATGCGGAGCTCGATATCGCGGCCGATGTGTTGACCCACGGCAAGACGTCGCGGCTGCACAAGACCCTGGTGTATGAGCGGCGCGTCGCCGCTGACGTGTCCGCTTACCACCATTCACGGGAGATGGGCGGGCAGTTTCAAATCGTCTGCACGGCGGCCGCGGGCGTGACGCTGGCGGAGCTGAACACCGCGATTCGAACGGCGATCGAGGAGCTGGCGGCGCAGGGGCCGACCGCCGACGAGCTTGAACGCGGTGTCGCCCAGACCGACGCGCAGTTTGTCTACCGCCTGCAGACCATTGGCGGCTTTGGCGGCAAGGGCGATCAGCTCAATGCCTACAACACGTTCGTCGGCGACCCCGGATACTTCGGTCGGGACCGCCAGCGCTATTTCGACGTGACCGGCCGCGGCGTGGCTTCGGCCGTGTCGCGCTGGGTCGCAGCGGCGAGGTCGGTGTCACTCAGCGTGGTGCCGAAAGGCCGGCGCGATCTCGCGCTGACCGGCGCGGCGGAGGTGCAAGTCTCGTGACCATCGATCGCAGCCGCTTGCCCGTGCCCGGGCCCGATCGTCCCTTCCGCTTCCCACGCATCGTCAAACGGACGCTGACCAACGGTCTGGAGGTCCGCGCGGTCCGCCACCAGTCGGTGCCGGTGGCGTCGATCGTGTTGCTCGTGCCAGGGGGATCGTCGGTCGATCCGTGCGATCGGCAGGGCCTGGTGTCGATGACGGCGGGACTGCTCGATGAGGGCAGCCGCGGTCAGTCGGCGCTGGAGATCTCGGACCGGCTGGCTCGGATCGGCGGCGAGGTCGACATCGAGGCCGGCATGGACGCCGTTGTCGTCGGGCTGACGACCCTCGACCGCTTCTTCGAGAAGGGGCTGGGGCTCCTGCACGAGATGGTTGTCGAACCGAATCTCGCCGACGATGACTTCAATCGCATCCGCAGCCTTCGCTTCGAGCGTTTGAAGCAGCTGAAGGATCACGCCCCGGCGCTGGCGGAGCGGGTGTTCGCGCGCGTGTTGTACGGTGCGCATCCCTACGGCCGCCTGTCGCTTGGCGCCGAGGCCGGGCTCACGCCGATGACCGTCAGCGAGATCCGCGCGCTGCATGCGGCGATGTTTGCGCCGGCAGGATCGACGCTGGTGATCGTCGGCAATCGTCCCGAAGAGGCGCTCCTCGACCTTGCGGCCCGCACTTTCGACTCGTGGCGGGCCGCCGCATCGCCGATGACGATTGACCGGTCGGCCGCGCTCGCCGATCCACCGGAGATGCCCCAGTCGCGGCTGGGGGTCGTGCCACGGCCAGGCGCCGCGCAATCGGAGCTGCGCATCGGTCATGTGTGCGCGCCACGATCGACGCCGGACTACCCGGTGCTGTTGATCCTGAACGCCATCGTGGGCGGCGAATTCGTGAGCCGGCTCAATCTCAACCTGCGCGAGGGGAAGGGCTACACCTACGGTGTGCGCACCGGCTTCAACCTGCGGCGCGGCCTGGGACCGTTCGTCATGCAGACCAGCGTCGGCACCGACGTCACCGCTCCGGCGATTCACGAAGCACACGAGGAAATTCGGGCCATCGCCGCTTCACGGCCTGCGACCGCGGACGAAGTGGCGGAAGCGATTGCCAGCATGAGCAAGGGCTATCCACGCGGGTTCGAGACCGCAAGCCAGGTGGCACGCTCGGTTGCGCAACTGGCCCTGCACAACCTGCCCGATTCGTATTTCGAAGACTTCGCGCCGCGATTGGCGCGAGTCACGACCGATGACGTCAGCGCCGCAGCGCAGCGCCATCTGCAGCATGGGAAAATGACGACGCTGATCGTCGGGGATCTCGATCAGATCCACGAATCGCTGCCCGGCCTCGGACTTGGCGCGCATCAAGTCCTGCCGGCCGATCTCTGAATGAAGGCCGTTCGCTTTCACGCCCACGGCGGGCCGGAGGTCCTCCGCTACCAAGACGCCCCCGATCCGGTTCCTGGCGCGGGCGACGCCGTGGTGCGGGTGCGCGCGTGCGCGCTCAACCACCTGGATCTGTGGCAGCGCCGCGGCATGGAACGCGTGCGGATTTCGTTTCCGCACATCTCCGGCGCCGACGTGGCCGGCGAAGTGATCTCGACGCCCAACGGAGAGTTCGGCGCCGGGTGTCGCGTGATGCTGCAGCCCGGCCTGTCGTGCGGACACTGTGCGGCGTGCCTCGACGGGTGCGACAACGAGTGCCCGGACTACGACGTGCTCGGCCATCGCAGCGACGGCGGCTACGCGGAGATCGTCAAGGTGCCGGTGCAGAACCTGATCGCCATCCCGGATGCGATTGGGTTGGTCGAGGCGGCGGCGTTTCCGCTGGCGTTCCTCACGGCATGGCACATGTTGATCACCCGCGCCAAGCTGCGCGCCGGCGAAGACGTGCTGGTCCTCGGCGCCGGCAGCGGCGTCGGCCAGGCGGCGATCCAGATTGCGGGGCGTCACGGCGCGCGCGTGATTGCGACCGCCGGCACCAACGAGAAACTTGTCAAGGCCCGCCAACTCGGCGCTTGCCACCTCATCAATCACACCACCGAGGATCTTCCCGCCAGGGTCCGCGAGTTCACCCACGGGCGCGGTGTGGACGTGGTGTTCGAGCATGTCGGCACCGCCACCTGGGATCGGAGCCTGAAGAGCCTGACGCGCGGCGGGCGCCTGGTGACCTGCGGCGCGACCACCGGCCACGAAGCCGGACTGGATCTCCGCGTGCTGTTCGTGCGTCAGATCTCGTTGCTGGGGTCGTACATGGGCCGGAAAGCGGAGTTGCTGCGGGCGGTGCGGTTCTTTTTCGCCGGCGACCTGCGGCCGATTGTCGACCGCACGTTCCCCCTGGCGGAAGCCGCCGCCGCCCATCGCCGTCTCGAAGCGCGCGAGCAGTTCGGCAAGATCGTGCTGGTTTGCTGAACAACCACGGGCATCCGGCCGTCAAATCGGAAATGCGGTCGGATATGATCGCTGCTGGTCCGTAGTATGGACATCAAACGCCCACCTCGTGAATCCGGCGTGGAGACCCGGTTATTCAGCCTCGCCGCCCTCGTCGGCCTGTTCGCGCTGGTCATTGCCGGCGCCACCGTCTGGCTGCTGCTGACCGATCCCGTGACGGTTGCCGAGTCGATTAACTCCGGCGAAGTGACGCCGCTCGTCCAGTCGCTGGTCGGAGCGATCTACGACGCACTGGTGCAGCTGCTGAAATACCTCTAGAGTCTTGAAGGGCCGGATTCGCACCGAATAAGCAACGTTTCCAAACCGGCCCTTCAAGACTCTCGCCCGGCGGAGCCGGGCAAAGCCAACACTGCCGCTAGTGAGGCGGTGTCCCGAATCGCACATGCTCGCGGGTCTGAGGCGAGCCTCGCTAGAGCTTCGTCGCCAGGAACTTTCCGAGGTACCAGGCATCCAGGTACTTGAAGGGTGCCGCGCCGGTTGAGTAATGGCCGCACGGCAAGACCGCAACCTGCAGGGGCGCCTTCCGACGTTTGAGCTCATCGATCAACTTCAGCGAGAGATCCACCGGGAACGTCAGGTCGTAGCTGCCGTAGACCATCAGCGTCTTGCGGTTCTCGACGCGATCGAGGTACGACCACGGGCTGATCGGCCGCCACAACTCCCGCAGCTGGTCCTGATCGACGTGGCCGTCAAATCCCTGCCGCACGTGCTCGGTAGACAAGCCGCGCCAGACAACGTCGCTGAAGTACGGCGACACGTGGTTGAGCGCCTGCGCGTTCACCAGCGGCTCGTGGCTGGTTGCGAGGTACGACAGGCACGAGCCGAGGCTCGTGCCCAGCAGCCCAAGCCGATCGTAGCCCTGATCGCGCAGCCACCACAACGCCAGCCGGATGTCCCGCACCGCCTGCCGGCAGACCTGCAGCGTTCTGACGACGTTCGAGCTGACGATGTAGTCGGCGCGCGTCAGCTCCGGCGGCATGCGCGCGTCGTGATACGGCAGGCTCATGCGCAACGATGCGATGCCGACCTTCGCGAGCAGCTTGCAGAGGCCGACATGGCCTTCCGCATCCGAGTTCCACTGCGCCAGCACCACGACGGCGCGTCGCGGTGCGCCGGGCTTCCCCTTCAAAACGGGGTTCGCGGGGAAGTAGCGGCACACGACGGTGTTGTTCTCGGAGTGCGGCGTGGTGTAGCCGGACGGGAAGGTCAGCACCCCCTCCTCGCCGCCGGCACGAATGGTGTCGGGTGCCCTGGTGAACGTGTAGCGAACAGGCGCCGGCGTGTAGAACGCGTCGGTGTCCTGCATGACGCGCTCCACCCAGGAGGAGACCAGGGATCGGGGATCCCCAATCCCTGGTCCCTGATCTCCGATCCACTCCAGCCCCCACTCGAAGGGGCGGACCTTTCGATCGTGCTTGCTGACCGCCGCCAGCTCGCGCTCCCAGCGGTGAAAGTAGTTCCGAATCACCCCGCGATCGCCGCCTCCACCGCGAGGGCCGCCTGCACCAGCGCCGGCGTGCGGCCCTTCCGGCCGACCAGTTGCAAGCCGATCGGCATCCGGTCGCGCGTCACGCCGCAGGGGATTGAAATGGCGGGATGACCGGACAGGTTGAACGGCTGGGTGCAGCGCAACATCAGCGTGCGCACGGCGTCGGAGCCGCCCTTGACCGGCATGGTGGCCGCGCCAATCGGCGGAGCGGGAATGGCCAGCGCCGGCAGCGCCAGCACGTCCACGCCGTCGAATGCGCGATCCACTTCGCGGGCGATGACCGCCTTGCCGCGCAGCGCACGGATGTAGTCCTCGGCCAGGACGTATCGCGCCATCTCCAGGCGCAGCCGCACCGGCTCGGTGTAATCCTTCGGCCGCGACTCCAGTGTTGGCGCGTGATACTCCGCCGCGTCGCCGAATACGAGATGCAGGTAGATCGCGGCCATGTCCGCCGCGTGCGGCACGTTGACATCGGTGACGGTTGCACCGAGCCGCTGCAAGTGCTGGATGGTGTTCAGCACGCCCCGCTCGACGTCCTCGTCGAGTCGATCGAAGAAGTAGCCCGACAGCGTGCCGACGCGCAGCCCCTTAAGCGGGGTGGCTTCAAGGGCGTCGCCGATGCGATCCGACGGAGACTGCATGGCGTTGTAGAGCAGCCATGCGTCCGCCACCGACGCGGCGAGTGGACCTACGTGATCGAGCTGGCGGCTGAGCGGTACGACGCCGGAGGCCGACACATGGCCCCATTCCGGTTTGAGTCCGACGATGCCGCAGGCTGCCGCCGGAATTCTGATCGAGCCGCCGGTGTCTGTTCCCACGGTCCCGAGCGACATGCCGGTGGCGACGGCGACGGCCGAGCCGCCGCTCGATCCACCAGGCGATCGCAGTGGGTCGTGCGGATTGCGAATCGCCCCGAAACCGGAGTCCTCGCTGGTGGTGCCAAACGCGAACTCGTGCAGGTTGGTCTTGCCGACAAACACGGCCCCTGATTCGCGAAGGCGCCTCGTCACCACCGCATCTGCGATCGCGACGTGATCCTTCCGCACCAGCGAGCCCGCGGTCGTGGGCACGCCTTGCTGATCGAGCAGGTCCTTGAGCGAGATCGGAATGCCGTGCAGCGGTCCGAGTCGGCGTCCGGCGGCAATCTCCTTGTCGGCGGCGCGCGCCTGCTGCAACGCTGTGTCGGCCGTGACGGTGATGAACGCATTCAGCTTCGGATTGAGCTGCTGGATCACCGACAGGCAGTTTTCCGTGAGCTGCTCAGACGTGACGGCGCCCGCCGCGACGCGTGACGTTACCGCACTAATCGTCGTCATTGGGCGTGCGCGTGTGAGCGTCGTTGGCGGCGGCGATAGCGGCCGACGACGGAGTTGAAGGGTCGGGGTTGTCGTTCCAGTCGGCGGCGCGCAGGCGTTCGGTGGCCTGGGCGAGACCGTCCAGCATGGGGATCAGCTCGGGGAGCCCGCGCTGTTCGGCGTCGGCCTTTGCCTGTGCCAGCCATTCGGCGGTGGTCATATCTCCCTCACTATATTTGGTGCGGCCGGAAAGCAGCAGCCCGCCGGGTGCGAGCAGCGGCGCGAGCTTCTGTCGCGTCGCCGGCAAGTCGTGCGCGGGGTGCAGCACGATCGCGTCGAACGGCCCCCTGACCTTGTGCAGGAACCGCTGCGGCTCGCCCACGATCACGCTGACACGATCGGCACATCCCGCCGGCGCGAGTCGGGTGCGGATCTCGGCGGCGACTTTCGGATTGGGCTCCATGGCCAGCAGCCGCCCGTCCGCCCCGAGGCCGCGTGCCAGCACGAGCGTGACCGCTACCGAGCCAGTGCCGACTTCGAGGATTCTCATCAGGACGTGACCGCAGTGGTTTCTTGATGTGTTAGAGCAGCGTCCGCTGACCTTTTTCCAGCTCCAGCAAGGCGCGCTTGGCCGGCAGGCCGCCCCCGAAACCGGTCAGCGACCCGTTCGATCCGATCACGCGATGACAGGGCACGATGATGGCAATCGGATTGGCGCCGTTGGCCATGCCGACGGCGCGGACCGCCTTCGGATTGTCGATGCGGTTGGCCAGCTCCAGGTAGCTGATCGTCTCGCCGTAGGGGATGCGGGTCAGCTGTTTCCAGACGGCGTTCTGGAACGGCGTGCCGGTGAACGCGAGCGGCACGGTGAATGATTTCAGCCTGCCCGCAAAGTACTCCTTGAGCTCGCGGCGAACAGTCTCGAGCACGCCCTTCGTGTCCCTCGCCCAGTCCGCGTCGATTTCCCTCGGGCGAATGCCGTTCCCGAACGAGAGCACGTGCAACGCGTCGGCATCGCCGGCCAGCAGCAACGGGCCCACCGGGCTGTCGGCGAGGTGGGAGTAGAAGAGCGCGCTCATGCTCCTCACAGTAGAGCATTGATTGCGCTGCCGCGATCCGCGGTTTGCGAGTGCTTCCAGGCCTCCGGGCCTCCGGGCGTCCAGGCGTCCAGGCACCTATAATTGACGCGTGCCAGTCACCCTCGGTTCGACTCGCTTGCTCGCTTCTGGAAAGCTGAAAGGTCGTAAGGTCGGGATCGTCAGCAACCCGGCGTCGGTGGACGCGACGTTTGCGCACATCACCGATATGTTGACGCAGACACCGCACGTCACGCTCGGCGCGATCTTCGGGCCGCAGCACGGGTTCCGGTCCGACGTCCAGGACAACATGATCGAGACGCCACACGGCAACGATGGCCGGCGCCAGGTGCCGGTGTTCTCGCTCTATAGCGAGACGCGCCAGCCGACTGGGGACATGCTGCGCCACGTCGACGTGATGGTGGTCGATCTCCAGGACATCGGCGCCCGCATCTACACCTATATCTACACGATGGCGAATTGCCTGCGCGCCTGCGCCAAGCATGGGGTGGACATCATTGTGTGCGATCGGCCGAATCCCATCGGCGGCCTCGACGTTGAAGGCCCGATGCTGGTGCGCGGCAATGAGTCGTTTGTCGGCCAGTTTCCGATCCCGATGCGCCATGGCATGACCATTGGCGAGCTGGCGCGCTTCTTCAACGACTACTTCGAGATCAAGGCTCCGCTCGAAGTGGTGGACATGGAAGGCTGGTCACGATCGATGTATTTCGATCAGACCGGGCTGCCGTTCGTGATGCCGTCGCCCAACATCCCGACGCTCGACAGCGCGATCGTCTACCCAGGTACCGTGTTGTTCGAAGGCACCAACGCGTCCGAGGCACGCGGCACCACGCGCCCGTTCGAGTTGGTCGGGGCGCCGTGGGTCGATGCCGAGGTGTTCGCGCAGTCGATGAACGCCCGCCGGTTGCCGGGCGTGCACTTCCGGCCCGCGGTATTCGAGCCGACGTTCCAGAAGCAGGCGAAGCAGACGTGCGGCGGCTGCCAGATCCACGTGCTCGACCGGCAGGCATTCAAGCCGGTGTTGACCGGCGTGGCGCTGATCGACGCCATCAAGGCGGCCGGCCCGAAGGACTTCGCGTGGCGCCAGCCGCCCTACGAGTACGAGCACGACAAAGAGCCCATCGACATCCTGGCCGGTTCCCCGGCGCTGCGCACGGCCATTGATATGGGAAAGAGGGCCGAGGACCTGGTGCCGATCTGGGAATCCGAAGGCCGGCCGTTCGAGAAAATTCGTGCGGAGTTTCTCAGCTACCACTAGAATTTCTGCGGCCTGATTCCCCATGGCAGCCGCGACCAAAGTGCTCGAAGTGACGCGCACGCAGCTCATCTCCGCGCCGCCGGCGCGGGTGATGCAGCTGTTTTTCACCGAAGCCGATCTCAAGGGCTGGTGGCAGGCGTCGCGCGCGTTCGCAGTGCCCCGCCCGCTCGGCATGTATGCGATTGAGTGGGAGTCGACCGACTTCAAGGACGAGATCCTCGGCCGCCTCGGCGGCGCGTTTCACGGCACGGTGATCGACTTCCGACCCGGCGCTTCGTTCTTCCTGGCGGATGCCTACTGGCAGCCGCCCGACGGCGACCCGATTGGCCCGATGGCGCTGGAAGTCCAGTGCCGCCCGCACGGCAACGGCCGCCAGACCATGCTGACCGTGAAGCAGAGCGGCGGCGGCGAAGGCCCGCGCTGGGAGCGCTACTTCTCGATCATGGACCGCGGCTGGCAAGGCGCTCTGCAGGACATGAGCGCCTACATCACCCGCGAGATTGAGCGCACGAAGCTGTCCCGAGAGTCCCGGACGTAAGCCCGAGGGCACCGACGTGCCACGGTGTCGTCGTCTAAAAAAGATTTGCTTCGTGGCACCGTGTCTTCGTGGCACACTCCACGCCATATGCGTCACATTTCCCGGCGCGGATTCATCGCGTCAGGCAGCGCCGCCCTCGGCGGCCTGCCGTTCGTTCGCTCCCTCGACGCGCTCGCGCAAGTTGCCAACCCGGTATTCCGGCATGGTGTTGCCAGCGGCGATCCGCTCGCCGATCGCGTCATCATCTGGACGCGGGTGACGCCGCGCGCCTCCGGTGCGCAGACCGTGGCGTGGCAGGTGGCGCGCGACGAGAAGATGTCGCAGGTAATCGCGAAGGGCGTGGCGCAGACCGGCGCCGCGCGTGACTTCACGGTGAAAGTCGACGCCGGCCGGCTCGAGCCGGGAACCACCTACTATTATCGCTTCGAGTCGAACGGCGAGCGGTCCGTGGTGGGCCGCACCAGGACGCTGCCGCGACAGGACGTCGCCCGCGTGCGCCTGGGCGTGGTGTCGTGCTCGAACCTGCCACAGGGGTTCTTCAATGCCTATGCGTGCCTGGCGAACCGGTTGGACCTCGACGCGATTCTGCACCTGGGCGACTATCTTTACGAATACGCCAACCAACAGTACGGCGACGGCTCGCGCTTCGGCCGCGTCCCGTCCCCGAACAAGGAAATGGTGACGCTGCAGGAATATCGCGAGCGTCACGCCCAGTACAAGGCCGATCCGGATTCGCAGGCCATCCACCGCCAGCACCCCTTCATCGTCGTTTGGGACGATCACGAGTTCACGAACAACGCCTGGAAGGAGGGCGCCCAGAACCACAACAACGACGGCCAGGTTGAAGGTGAGTGGGCGGCACGCCGCAAGGCGGCGCTGCAGGCGTACTACGAGTGGATGCCGATCCGCGAAGACGCGCAGACGCGGGAGGAGAAGATCTATCGATCGTTCCGCTTCGGCAACCTCGCGACGCTGATGATGCTCGATACGCGCCTGATCGGCCGCGATGAGCAAACGACGGCCGACAACAGCGCCGCCGTTGAATCGCCGTCGCGCCACCTGCTGGGGCCCGAGCAGGAACAGTGGCTCGCCGAACAGATCGTCACCTCGGCCCGCGACAATTCCACCTGGACGCTGTTCGGCCAGCAGGTGATCTTCGCGCCTCAGACGCCAACCGGACGCCGGGCCGGCAACGCCGACGCGTGGGACGGCTATCGCGGCGCCCGCGGCCGCGTGTTCGACATGATCGAGCGCGCGAAGATCCGCAACCTCGCGGTGCTGACCGGCGACGTGCACAGCTCGTGGGCGTTCGATCTGCCGCGCGATCCATTTGGCGGCTACGACAAGGCCACTGGTAAAGGATCGCTCGGGGTAGAGTTTGCCGGCACGTCCGTCAGCTCGCCGAGCAATCTGGGCCGTGGACCGGAAGGACCGAAACAACTGGCCGACCTGATGGCGGCCCGGCCGCATCTGCACTACGTGGACGGCCGCTATCGCGGCTACTTCACGCTCGACCTCACGCGAGAGCGCCTGCAGGCCGACTACTATGCGGTGAACACGATCGAGGAGCGCTCAACGCAGGAGCGATTCGAACGGGGATTCATTACCGAATCTGGAAGGAACCATCTCATTTCAGCATCGTCTCCCGCCTGATCCCTGCATGACCCGCATATAATGCGAAGAAAACATGAATCGGACGGATACCTCGGACCCAAATTATTACCACCGGGTAGTTGATTGCCAGTGGGCGTGCCCGGCCCACACCAATGTCCCGGAATACATCCGGATGATCGCGCAAGACCGGTTCGACGATGCCTACATCCTGAACCGGGAGTCGAACGTGTTCCCCGGCATCCTGGGCCGGACCTGCGACCGTCCGTGCGAGCCGGCGTGCCGGCGCGGCCGCGTCGACGGCAAGCCCGTCGCGATCTGCCGCCTCAAGCGCGTCGCCGCCGATCACAAGAGCGACATCACCGCGCGGCTGCCGGAGATCCCAACCGTGAAGAACGGCAAGAAGGTGGCGCTGATCGGCGCGGGGCCTTCGTCGCTGACGGTGGCGAACGACCTGATGCCGCTGGGCTACCAGGTCACCGTGTTCGAGAAGGGGCCGCGTCCCGGCGGCCTGATGCGTGTCAACATCCCCGCCTTCCGCCTCCCCGAAGAAGTGCTCGACGAGGAGATCGGCTACATCGTGAACATGGGCGTCACGATGAACTACGACTCGCCGGTCACGAGCCTCGAGGCGCTGGCAGACTCGAAGGCGTTCGACGCCATCTTCGTCGGCACCGGCGCGCCCAAGGGCAAGGAGCTCGATTTGCCGGGCCGCCACGACACCGATCAGGTGTTCATCGGCATCGAGTGGCTCGAATCGATCCATTTCGGCCACATCAACTCAATCGGCAAGCGGGTGCTGATCATCGGCGTTGGCAACACCGCCATGGACTGCTGCCGCTCGGCCAAGCGCTTCGGCGCCACCGACGTGAAGGTGATCTCGCGCCGGACGCGCAAGTACTTCAAGGCGTCGCCGTGGGAGCTCGAAGACGCGGAAGAAGAGCAGGTCGACATCCTCGAGAACCTCTCGCCGGTCCGCTTCATCGTCGAGAGCGGCAAGCTGACGGGGATGGAATTCGACAAGTTCACCTCGCGCGAGGAGAACGGCAAGTTCATCCAGGATCCCGCCGGCAAGGTGATTCTCGAGTGCGACTCGGTGGTGCTGGCCATCGGCCAGGAGAACGCCTTCCCCTGGATCGAGCGCGACATGGGCCTCGAGTTCGACAAGAAGTGGGACATGCCGGTGGTCGACAAGCAGACGTTCATGTCGACCAGGCCCGGCATCTTCTTCGGTGGTGACGCGGCGTTCGGCCCCGCGAACATCATCTGGGCCGTCGAGCACGGGCACCAGGCGGCGATCTCGATCGATCGCTACTGCCAGGGCAAGCCGGTCACGGAGCGTCCGCCACACAGCATGACGCTGACCAGCACCAAGATGGGCCTGCACGAGTGGTCGTACAGCAACGACTACGATCCGGTGAAGCGGCAGAAGATGAAACACGTCGATCTGCCGGTCCGCTTCTCGAAGATGACCGTGGAAGTGGAGGAGGGCTTTACCGCGGAGCAGACGGCGCACGAGGTGGAGCGCTGCCTGAACTGCGACGTGCAGACGCACTTCACCGACTCGCTGTGCATCGAGTGCGATGCGTGCATCGACATTTGCCCGACGGACTGCCTGACGATCCTCCCGGATCTCGGCAGCGAGGAGGCGCTGCGTCTGCACACGCTGGCGCCGGCCACCGACCTCGAGCAGCCGCTGTTTCATTCGAGCCCGCTCAAGCAGACCGGCCGCGTGATGGTGAAGGACGAGAACGTGTGCCTGCACTGCGGCCTGTGCGCCGAGCGCTGCCCGACCTATGCCTGGGATATGCGCCGGTTCGTGGTTGAGTTGCCTTACGCCGCTACGGCCTTCATACCGCTTGAAGCGGTCGGACGGTAGCCACGGATACACGGAAGCACTGAGCCACGACTTTTACGAGGAATACATTTGTCCCGCGTCAATGACTTTGCTTTCAAGATAGCCACGGCGAACGGTACCGGTTCGGCGAGCGCCAACGGCCTGATCATGCAGGCCATCTTCCGCATGGGCGTGCCGGTGACCGGCAAGAACGTGTTCCCGTCGAACATCCAGGGCCTGCCGACGTGGTACGAAATCCGGGTCAACAAGAACGGCTACACGGCCAGGACGCCGCACTTCGACCTGATGGTCGCGCTGAATGCGGCGACGTATCCGCAGGACGTGGCCGAGGTCCGGCCGGGCGGCTACCTGATGTTCGATTCGTCGTGGCCGCTCGACGACAAGCTGAAGCGCCCCGACGTCACCTACCTCGGTGTTCCGCTGGCGGAGATGTGCAACGCGCAGTTCAAGGGGGTGCGCGAGCGCATCCTGATGAAGAACATTGCCTATGCCGGCGCGCTGGCGGCGCTGATCGGCATGGACACCGCAATCATCGCGCAGCTGACCAGGGAAAAGTACGCGGCCAAGCAGGCGCTGCTCGATTCCAACGCGAAGGCGATTGCCATTGGCTACGACTACGCCAGGGCGCACTTCGAGTGCCCGCTGCCGATTCACCTCGAGAAGATGGATGCGACCAGGGACAGCATCCTGATCGACGGCAACACCGCCGCGGCGCTGGGTGCGGTCTACGCGGGCGCGACCGTTGGTGCCTGGTATCCGATCACGCCGGCAACGTCGGTGATGGAAGCGTTCAAGAGCTTCTGCATGCAGTTCCGGCGCGACCCCGTCACGAAGCAGAAAAAGTTCGCGATCCTGCAGGCCGAGGACGAGCTGGCGGCACTTGGCATGGTGGTCGGCGCCTCGTGGGCCGGCGCCCGCGCCTTCACGCCGACGGCCGGGCCCGGCATTTCGCTGATGAGCGAGTTCATCGGCCTGGCCTATTACGCTGAGATTCCCGCGGTGATCGTGGACGTGCAGCGTACCGGACCGTCAACCGGCATGCCGACGCGCACCCAGCAGGGCGACCTGCTGCTGTGCGCCTACGCGTCGCACGGCGACACGCGTCACATCTGCCTGTATCCCGCCGATCCGACGGAGGCGTTCGAGTTTGCCGCCAAGGCGTTCGATCTGGCGGAGCGCTTCCAGACGCCGACGTTCCTGGTCACCGACCTCGACATCGGCATGAACGACTGGATGGTGCCGAAGCTCCAGTGGGACGACAGCTACCGGCCGGATCGCGGCAAGGTCCTGTCGGCCGAAGAGCTGGAGCAGGCGAAGAACTTCTGGCGCTACTACGATCACGACGGCGACGGCATCCCGCAGCGCTCGTTGCCGGGCGTGCACCCGAAGGGCGCGTTCTTCACACGCGGATCCGGCCACAACAAGTACGGCGCCTACACCGAGAACGCCGCCGAGTACCAGGAAGTGCTCGATCGCATTGCCCGCAAGGTGCAGGGCGCCACCAAGGCGGTGCCCGGGCCGGTCATCATACAGACGCCCGGCGCCACCATGGGCCTGGTCACGGTCGGCGGCTGCCACGCAGCGTGTGTGGAAGCCATGGACCTGCTCGCGCAGGAGGGCATCAAGGTCAACTACCTGCGGGTGCGCGGTTTCCCGTTCGGTGACGAGGTGCGGCAGTTCCTCGAGCAGCACGAGGTCAATTTCATCGTCGAGCAGAACCGCGATGCGCAACTGCGCAGCCTGCTGATGCTCGACCTCGGCGTGCACATCGAGCGGCTGCATTCGGTGCGCTATTACGCGGGCTTCCCGATGAGCGCGCACCACGTGATCAGCGGCGTGAAGGCGAAGTTGGAGAAAGTGGCATGACCTACATCGCGAAACCGAACGTCCACCACCCGTCGCTCAAGGCGAACGCGATTGGTCTGACCCGGCGTGATTATGAGGGCGCCATCACTACTCTCTGCGCCGGATGCGGCCACGACTCGATCACGGCCGCGATCATCCAGGCGTTCTGGGAGCTGAGCATCCCGCCCCACAAGGTGGCGAAGCTGTCGGGCATCGGCTGCTCGTCGAAGACGCCGGCCTACTTCCTGCTCGAGGCGCATGGGTTCAACAGCGTCCACGGCCGCATGCCGGCGGTGGCCACCGGCGCCAATGCCGCCAACGGCGACCTGATCATGATTGGCGTGTCCGGCGACGGCGACTCATTGTCCATAGGCCTGGGACAGCTGTGCCATGCGATTCGCCGCAACGTCAACATGGCCTACATTCTTGAGAACAACGGCGTCTACGGCCTGACCAAGGGCCAGTTCTCGGCGTCGGCGGATGTCGGCTCGACCGCCAAGAAGGGCGAAGCCAACGCCATGGAGCCGATCGACGGCGTGCTGATGGCGCTGACGCTCGGCGCCACCTTCGTCGCGCGCAGCTTCTCGGGCGACAAGCACCAGCTGGTACCGATTCTCAAGGCCGCCATCACGCACAAGGGATTCGCGTTTGTCGACATCATCTCGCCATGCGTGACCTTCAACGACCACGAGGGCTCAACCAAGAGCTACGCCTACACGCGTGAGCACAAGGTCGAAGTGGTGCAGGCCGACTTGGTGCCGATCCGCGACGAGATCACCACTGATTACGCCGAGGGCACCGTCCAGAGCGTGATGCTG